>Ga0116170_10003871_pt1 | contig 13915 bp, 11 predicted proteins | sample AD_JPNHW1_MetaG_FD_89797 | JGI IMG/M metagenome (GOLD analysis project Ga0116170, IMG submission 89797) | Active sludge microbial communities of municipal wastewater-treating anaerobic digesters from Japan - AD_JPNHW1_MetaG | ecosystem: Engineered > Bioreactor > Anaerobic > Digestate | place...
CCCTCGTGCAGAACAAATCACAAAAATCCTGAAGCCCGGCGAAATCCTAATCTGGGATTCACATTTTGGATATAATGAAGGCCAGCTGGACATCAAAACATTATTACAAAACAATTATCTTGAATTAATCGGATTTTTCGTTCCTGAAGAAAAGTTCAATACGCTGGGAAACATTCCTTACGAAGTTTATGTTTTTCAACGCACCTCCGACACAACACATCTTGAAAACACTTTAATATTAAAAAACCTTAAAGAAAATTATTTTACTAAAAAACTTATTTATCTGAACACTTTTTCTCACAGCACTGACCCTAATGCTGATACCACTCATGGTGGGTGCTATAAAATCATTAAAGAAAAAGAATTCTCACCCGGAATGGATACCTTGTTCTATAATTTGAATCTAAATAAAAACACCCGTGTTGAAGTTAGTGTGGATGTTCTTCCATGCGACGCCAATTCAACAGACAGTATTGATTTTGTTGCTTCTATTTATTATGAGTCAAAGAACTATCTTTATGAATATAAAACAATTAACTTCAACAAACTCAATAAAAACGTTTGGAATACTATCAGCAATAATTTCGTAATTCCTGAAGTTCATCAAAAAAATGCAGTATTCAAAGTGTACCTGTGGAACAAGAACAAAACGGAGGTACTTATGGACAATTTAAACGTGTCTGTATTACAAAGGAATCTTTGACTTATTCGGGTTTGTTTACTGAGGGTTCATTCCTCTTTTCCCTCCATAAATTTATTTCCGATTTAATTCTAGGAATACACACAGGAGCAATGGCGGCGATCGGTTTATAAAACATCGACTTCTCTTTTGCGTTTTTTGTTATTACTCTTTCATTGGTATCAAATCTGTTTATCAGGAAAAAGATCACGCTTACAAGAAATGCAAACTTTAATACAGAAAAAACAGCTCCGAGCAACTTATTAACAAAACTTAATGCTACCAGGTCTATCATTTTTTCTATCGTCTTCGCTATGATTCGTACAACAATTAATACCGCAATGAAAATAATAGTAAAAGCGACGGCTTTGGTATAAACCGCACTCATGCCGGCATTTTTAACCAACAGATCCGCAACAAAATCAGAAAAATATATTCCTGCAAAAATTCCAATAAACAAAGCTGCAAGCGACGATAATTCAATTATCAAACCCTTTCGGAGGCCTTTAAAAACAGCAAATCCCAAGGGAATTAATATGATAATATCCAGATAATTCATCTTATTTTTTTAGGCGGCGGGTAAGTTCGGTAGCATAGACAAAACTATTCAACTCCTCGTTGTCCGTGTCCAGGATCTCATGCTTATCGCCCACCCACCAAAGTTTTCCGTTGTATATAAATGCAATTTTATCCCCGATCTCAATAACTGAATTCATGTCGTGCGTATTGATAACGGTGGTCATCTGGTATTCCTGTGTAATTTCACTGATCAGATTATCAATAACTATTGATGTCTTGGGGTCAAGTCCCGAGTTGGGTTCATCACAGAAGAGGTAGCTCGGGTTCATGGAAATAGCCCGCGCAATAGCGACACGTTTTTTCATTCCGCCGCTGATTTCGGCTGGAAAAAGGTTATTTACATTTTCCAGATTGACACGTTTCAGGCAAAAATTTACACGGTCCCGCTTTTCTTCAAGCGATTTTTTTGTGAACATGGTTAAAGGGAACATAACATTTTCTTCTACTGTCATTGAATCAAACAAAGCGCCTCCCTGAAACATCATGCCTATTTCCTGCCGGATAACTTTTTTTTCCAAAAAAGACATACCGGTAAACATCCGGTTATCAAATAAAATCTGGCCATCGTCAACATCAAGCAGCCCGACAATACATTTCATAAGCACTGTTTTTCCCGAGCCGCTTGGACCAATGATCAGGTTTGTTTTACCGCGATCAAACGCTACATTGATGTCGGTAATAACCATACGATCATTGAATCCTTTTGATATGTGCCTTGTTTCAATCATCCTAACATTACTTGAGTTATGATAAGATTAAACAATATGATCAGAATACTGCTTATTACCACGGCCTTGGTGCTTGACTGCCCAACTTCCAGAGCGCCTCCATCCGTATAATAACCATAATATCCTGACACAGATGTAATTATAAACGCAAAAATAATTGTTTTAAAAACGGAATAAAAAATTTCAAACGGAATAAAATCAAGCGTAATGCCCTCATAATAATTCGTAACGGTTACCACGTTTAACCAGGCGGCTGCAAACCACCCGCCCAAAACTCCAAGAAACATACTGATAACAACGAGTACCGGGAATATTAAAATTGCGGCCACAATCTTAGGTAAAATAAGATAATTGGCAGAATTGATACCCATTATTTCCAGGGCATCTATTTGTTCGGTAACGCGCATGGTGCCAATTTCGGATGCAATTCGCGAACCTACTTTGCCGGCAAGGATAAGGCAAATAATTGTATTTGAAAACTCAAGAATTATTGATTCTCTCGTTGTAAACCCAACCGTATAACTGGGAACCCAAGCGCTTGTAATGTTATGAGCGGTCTGAATGGCAACAACGGCGCCCATAAATACGGATATTATAGCAACAATCCCCAAAGAATCAACACCAAGATTATTGATTTCATCCAATATTTGTTTGCGGAAAACCGAGCCTTTTTCATGCCGTGTAAACACTTTTTTCATCAGCATGATATATTCCCCTATAACAAATAAAGTCTTTTTCAAACTTGTATTAATTTTTGCGAAATTAATCAATAAATTGAAATTTGCCGCTAATATTTGTAATGTAATTCCGAATGAAAATCTTCAAAACTCAATCATAAATTTCTATGGCTTTAAAATAATTTATCTCAATATTGCCCGTTTTTTATAATATATATTGTCTTTATTATATTTTTTTTTAAGTTTGCACAAAACATGATTATGAAAAACATCAGAACCGTGTCCCTGAGTTTTTTTATCTTTTTAACCATGACTTTTTTATTATCATGTACGACATCAAAAAAACATAAATGCAAGGAATGTCCAAAGTTTTCGCAAACAATAGTTACTAATCAAAACTTTTATTTACATGAAATCTAACAAGATCATTATTGTTTTTTTATTAGCATTTATTATTATTGTTTCGGCATGTGGTTCGAAAAAGCAGCGTTATAATCAATGTCCCACTTTCGGTACAAAAATAGAACATACTGAAAAAGCTGCTGACCTTGGATAAAGAGCATTTCTCAAATTACTTGCCGCAATCAAGTATTGAGATCATACACAATTGGGTAAAAGGTTATCCACTAAAGATTCGACTGGCTGGTGACAGGAACACAAAAAGCGGGGATTTTCGTCCGCCGGACAAAACAACAGCATACAACCGGATAAGCATCAACCGTAATCTTAATCCATATACTTTTCTTATCACGTTTACACACGAGTTTGCTCACCTGCTTACCTGGGATTTGTATAAAAGAAAAGCAAAACCCCATGGAAACGAATGGAAAGAAACTTACCACCGTTTACTTTTATTATTGATTGAAAAAAACATATTCCCTCCTGATATTGAATATGCACTGATAAAATGTATTGTCAAAAACAGCGAACCGGTTCGTAAGGCAGAATATAACCTTCATTTTACGCTTTCAAAATACGATACGTCTGTAAAATCGGATCTCTTTTTAGATGAGTTATCCTACGACAGTGTTTTTTCCATTCAAAACGGTTATATTTTTCGCAAAGGGAATAAAATGCGTACACGATATAAATGTTATTGTCTGAATAATAAAAGATGGTATTTTATAAGTCAGGTCATGCGGGTAAAACCCATAAACAAGCCTAGTGATGAATTTATATAAAGTACTGTTTTTAAAAAGCATTCAAATCGGTATGGTTCTTATTTTTTATTAATAATTATTTATATTTTTGTCGAAATATTACTAAGTTAACTTTTTAAAAATGAGCAATAATTATTGTGTGATAATGGCCGGTGGCATTGGTTCTCGATTTTGGCCCATGAGCCGTACATCACACCCCAAACAATTCATCGACATTCTTGGCAGCGGGGAAACTCTTATCCAGCAAACATTCCGGCGTTTTGAAAAAACTATTCCGAGAGAAAATATTTATATTGTAACGAACGAAAAATATGCCGATCTTGTTAAAACTCAAATACCGGGTTTAAACAACAACCAGATAATTTCCGAGCCTTCGCGAAGGAATACTGCGCCTTGTATTGCTTATGCTTGTTATAAAATAAACGAAATAGACCCGTCTGCCAATGTTGTTGTTGCCCCCTCCGATCATATTATTCTAAATGAAGAATCGTTTACAGATATTATTATTTCGGCGCTGAATGCCGTTTCGAAAAACAACTGGCTGTTAACATTGGGAATTAACCCAAGTCGGCCCGACACCGGTTACGGATATATTCAATATAAAGATACCGATGCCTATCCCGAAGACAACAGAATAAAAAAAGTTAAGACATTTACAGAAAAGCCAGTACTTGAAATGGCACAACAGTTTCTTGAAAGTGGTGATTTTTTGTGGAATTCGGGAATTTTTGTTTGGTCGATACAAAGCATACTGAAAGCGTTTGAACAATATCTGCCTGAAATAAAAGAGTCATTCGAAAAAGGAGTTGGAATTTATAATACAGAAAAAGAGCAGGAATTTATTCAGCAGGTTTATACTACATGTAAAAGTATTTCCATTGATTACGGTGTAATGGAAAAGGCCGATAACGTTTACGTTTTACGTTCTGATTTCGGGTGGTCCGACCTTGGAACCTGGGGCTCATTATACGAAAACAGGTACAAAAATGATGATGGCAATGCTGTTGTTGGCAAAAATGTTATTATGTACGACAGCAAAAATTGCATTGTGAATATGCCCGAACACAAGCTGGTTGTATTGCAAGGCTTGGATGACTTTATTGTTGTTGAATCGGGAAATATCTTATTGGTCTGCCGCAAAAATGATGAACAGCAAATCCGTCAGTTTGTCAATGACGTGAGGATTGAAAAAGGCGAACAGTTTATTTAATACCAATTCTTAATTTAAATTAGTCCAGAGGCTAATTTAAATTTTAGAATGGTTAATGCCGATAGACAATATGTTTAGTCCAGCCTTTCGGACTATTACATATTGCGTATCGGTATAATTTGAAATCATAATTTAAGAACAATCATACATTTTTGATTGATTTATTCTCCGGAATTATTAATGAAAAAATGTTCTGATTTATTTTCAGTTAAATTGATCCCTCGGCATTCTTCATAATATTATAAAGAAATTCGCGTGCCCGAAATAACTGAGCTTTAACAGTACCAATGGGAATCGCCATTTCCGAGGCAATTTCTTCATAAGAATATTCATCAAAATAGCGCAATTGAACCAGGCGGCGGTAATTGGGCTTCAACTTTTCAACGACTTCACGCATCATAATTATTTTCTGCCGTTCAATAAGTTTTTCCTCGGGGTCGGGAGTATGCGACGGCAATACTTGAGACAAATCAGTACCTTCATCGTCAACGATCGTTTTATTGATAGAAAGCATCTCAACTTTCTTTCTGCGGATATAGTCAATACAATTATTCGAGGCAATTTTAAACAGCCATGTACTGAAAGCAAAGTCGGGTGTGTACTGACCGAGTTTTTTGAATGCTTTTCCAAAAGCCTCGATCGTAAGGTCATCGGCATCATCAGGATTATTGGTCATTTTCAGCAGCAGAAAATATATGGCATCTTTGTATAACCCCATCAGATCGGCATAGGCTTTCTGATCGCCGTTGTTTATGGCAAGCTGTACCAGCCTGTAATCACGCTGAGCCTTATCCGTAAGATTGGGATTTATTTCCATCTGTTTTGCTGTTTGCCTGAACCTGAAAGCATCATAAAAGCATTAAAAAATATGAAAAAGACCTCAAAAAAAGGCGAAAATAATAATAAATTCCTTTCTTTCAACCTAATCATTGCATTTTTAATCATCAGCAGCTGGGTAAATAATCTTACTATAACAAACGCACCAACGATAATAATAGTATATCGGTTGAAATCAAGAAATAGTAATATAAATCCCAAGCAATAAAATGCTAATGTAGAAAGTGGAAACAACGCCAGAATTATCTTGTGCCACCATTTATAGTATTTTCCGGTGGTCAGATGCCTTTTTTTCTGAAATACCCACGAGTCAAAATCTGTTTTGGGTTCTGATGCGGTATGACTATCATGCGAAAAAACAATGGCCGTATTTTTCCTTGTTGCATTTTGATTTATGAACAGATCATCATCTCCGGAGCTAACATTATAATGACTTACAAAACCCTTAGATTTAAGAAACAGACTTTTCCGATACGCCATATTTCTGCCGACTCCCATATAAGGCATGCCGGCCTTTGCCATAGAAAAATAGTTCATCGCGATGGCCACCGTATCGTATTTTATCAATTTATTCAGCAAGCCTTTTTTCTTATTGTATGCGCCATATCCAAGCACGATATTCGTCCGGGGGTTCGAAAAAGGCGCCTGCATTTGCTCGATCCAGTCGGGCCCAAGCGGGCAACAATCTGCATCAGTCAACAGAATGATTTCTTTATGTGCAGATTTTATTCCGAGTGAAAGTGAAAATTTTTTTCCGCTGAAAAAATTATTATTTTTCTCTGTATTAAGAACAAACAGGTTGGGGTACTTTCTCGACATGTCATTAAGCAAGTCCACTGTATCATCATCCGATTCATCGTTAACAACGATCACTTCAAAATCAGGATAAGGCTGTTCGAGAATTGCAGGAAGATTTTTTTCAAGATTAAAATATTCATTTCGGGCACAAATAACAACCGAGACAGGCAAATGCTGAGATAAAATATTCTTTCTCCTGTTAAAAGCAAACAACGAAAATATGCCCCAGAAATAGCTCATCTGTAATAAAAATATACTGAGAAAGGAAATATAAAGAAAAAACTGAGTCTGGTCGGATATAATCTTATCTAAAAACATAGTAATGCAATATCGTGCAAAAATAGATTATAAGGTCTTTACTTGTTTGCAATGGCAGAAAACTTATACACCTTTTTATGTTGATTAATCAGGTGTTAATAATTCGGATTTTATATTCAGAAAAAAGCCGGAAAAAATTATCTTTGTGTTATGAAATTCACATTATCAGCCAGTGATAAAGAGACTTCGGCACGAGCAGGAATAATTGAAACAGGCCATGGATTTATAGAAACTCCGATTTTTATGCCTGTCGGAACTGCCGGAAGTGTAAAAGCCGTGCACCAGAAAGATCTGCTCGATGACATCGGTGCACAGATTATTTTAGGCAATACGTATCATTTATATTTGCGACCCGGACTGGATATTTTATTTGAGGCAGGCGGCCTGCATAAATTCAACGGCTGGAACAAACCAATACTTACTGATAGCGGCGGCTACCAGGTTTATTCGCTCAAAACGATACGAAAAATAAAAGAAGACGGCGTTGTCTTCCAGTCGCATATTGATGGTTCGAAACATACGTTTACTCCGGAAAACAACATGGATATTCAGCGTAAAATAGGCGCCGACATTATCATGGCTTTTGATGAATGTACGCCGTATCCGTGCGAATATGATTATGCCAAAAAATCTATGGCGATGACACACCGATGGCTGGAACGCTGCGTACATCGTTTCCGTGAAACAGAGCCGTTTTACGGCTATGAGCAAACATTGTTTTCGATTGTTCAGGGAAGTACGTTTAAGGATCTTCGTAAAATTTCAGCAGAAACAGTCTCATCACAAAACCTGGACGGTAATGCCATCGGAGGCTTATCAGTAGGCGAACCCGCCGAAGTTATGTACGAAATTACCGAGCAGGTTTGTTCAATCCTGCCAAAGGATAAGCCCCGCTATCTTATGGGTGTCGGCACGCCGGCGAATATTCTGGAATCCATTGCTCTAGGTGTTGACATGTTCGATTGTGTAATGCCCACAAGAAATGGTCGCAATGGATGGCTCTTCACCCGGAATGGCCGCATAAACATCAAAAATGAAAAATGGAAAAATGATTTCTCACCTGTTGATGAAGGCGGAACTTCTTATGTTGATCAATTCTACAGCAAGGCATACCTCAGGCATCTTTTTGTTTCAAACGAGATACTGGGGGCTATGATCGCAAGCCAGCATAATCTTGCATTTTATCTATGGCTGGCCAAAGAAGCACAAAAAAAAATACTCGAAGGCGGTTTTTTAAAATGGAAAAAAGAAATGGTGGTTCAACTTGAAACGAAACTGTAATTTTTAATAGTCCGGAACAACATTTCTGTTTATTTTTTGAATTAAAAAATAAAATTTTCGTATCGTTTTTATCACTTTTTAAGTACTCGTCTTTGTTTTTTTTTCATTCATAGTAAATGTTTGCAATTTGTTAATTATATCAATTTTTGTAATATTATAAAAATATTTTACATTTTAAAAAAACACTAAAAAAAAATTGTATCTTGCATTCAATTATGTACTTACTACATGATTGATTTTTAATGAGAACAGTAAAAAAAATAAGTACTGAAAGAAATAAAACAATTTTGTATTTTCTGCTGTTTTTTTTGATCATTGTTTCCGAAAAAACAATGTCGCAAACTGACACTACAAACATATACGATCTGAATCTGTCCCAATTATCTGCATTGAAGATAACTTCCGCATCCAAATCTTCTCAAAGCATCAATGAAATTCCTTCTACCATTTATATTATTACAGCCACGGAAATCAAAGAAAAAGGGTATTTTACCCTTGAAGAAGCTTTGTCCGACCTGCCGGGTTTTCAGTTTAGAAACATTTTGGGATTAAACAGCTATGTTTTCCAGCGAGGGATAACCAATCAAAACAATCTTACACTTGTCCTGATTGATGGGGTGCAAATTAACGAACTAAATTCTGGCGGTTTTTATGGTGGCGGGCAATACAACCTGTCGAATGTAGACCGCATTGAAGTGATATACGGACCGGCCTCTGTTGCTTATGGAACGAATGCCGTTACAGGAGTTATCAATATTATTACAAAAAGCGCATTGGAGAAAAAAACAGAAATAAACGCATTGATAGGCAATTTCAGAACATCAGAAGGAGATTTCATTTACAGCAATGTAAACAAAAAGAAAACATTGGGTGTGTCGGTTTCCGGCATGATAAAAAGATCTGATAAAGCAGATTTAAAAGGCAGTGCAGGCGATAACAACTGGACAGACCTGATGGATAATTTTGAAAATGATTATTCTTTTGATATTAAGGCACAGTTCAAAGATTTTACATGGGGAATAATTTATATTTACAAACAACCCGCAACGGTTACCAGTACAAAATCGGTCGGAACTATATTTAAAGACTATGGAACTGTATGGAATATTCAATTTATAAACAATTACTTTAAATACAATAAAAAATTCTCTGAAAGACTCAGTTTTTCTTCCATCCTTTACAACCGAAACTCAACTGTACTTAGTAATACGGTGTATAGTGTGGTGGATACCGCTCAGATAGGATATTACAGGCCAAACAACCTGATAGGAATAGAAAATATACTAAACTATAAAGCAAAAAGAATTTTCTCGCTGACCGGAGGCGTTACTTTTGAATTCGACCAGCTTTCACAGCAGGCTTCACAATCGGTGAGTGATTCGCCGGAACATAAACCACCAAGGCCGGATGATCCTGTTATGCTTAAAAATTACCTGTTTAGTGTTTTTGCAGAACCCCGGCTTGTTTTGTTTAAAAATCTTTATTTTTCTGGAGGAGTCCGATTTGACCAAAGCAGTGTTTATGATCATGTTCTCACTCCGCGGGCAGGGATCAGTTATCATTTACGCAAACAAATTGTGCGGATATCTTATGCTGAAGCCTTCCGGGCGCCAAAGCCATGGGATTATACCGATGGAATAGGAAATTCAGCCCTCCGCCCCGAAAAAATGAGGTCACTGGAACTTGCTTTTACTTTTTCTATGATTGATAAAATTAAAATTGATATTGTTGGATACAAAAATTATTTACTAAATGCTATTACAAAAGAATTGACGGACACACTCGGAAATTACAGATGGGCTAACAGTGGAAAAATAAACACTTATGGGCTTGAGTTTTTTCTGCGGCTCGATTTTAAAAAAATATCCTCATCATTAAGTTACACGTTTAACCAAAGTGAAAATGAGCCCGGCAATTTCATCAATGAAATTAGCAGGCACAGTGCAAATGCCAGTTTAACGTATTCTTTCAGCAATCACATAAAAATCAATCTCCGCGCCAGTTATTTCGGAAAAAGAGAAAATCCAAAATTAATAACAGCTACCAACAGTTATTTTACCGATCCGTATATTGTCCTTAATGGGGCTTTATCAATGTTAAATTATAAAGGCATTAATGTTCAGTTGATTTTTAAAAATATTTTAAACAGCGAATATTACCATACGTCAAACAGAACTCCCGACCGATACCGGCAGCCACAGTTCACCTTCATGTTTTCTGTCGGCTATACGCTGAACAATTGATGCCATGAAAAAACTAATTCGAACTTTCATTCTCTTTATAATCGGGTTTTTCATATTGAACGTCAACAGCTACGCACAGCAGATAAAGCGCGACGTTGCCATCAGTGCATACATTTACAACTTCGCCAAAAATGTTCTTTGGCAAAATGAAGAGTCCTTTGATGATTTTCATTTTCTCATCATTGGCAATGACGAAAACATCATCCGTGAATTGAAAGCCTTATCAAGAAACAAAAAAATAAGAAGAAAAAATATTGTTGTTTCAACAGCTGAAACTCCGGGAGATATTAGTAACGTCCAATTAATTTTTGTCACAAAAGAAAGTGAAGAACAGCTTGTTAAAATCTATGACTTAATTGAGGGTAAAAACATACTTCTTGTCACCGATAGCTACCAGGATAAGCGCCTCATTATGGTAAATTTTTATGATTCAAAAGAAGGTAATTTGTTATTCGAAATTAATAAAGTAAATATCGTTAACCAGAATATTACAATAATGCCCGACATGATTTTGCTTGGCGGCTCGGTAGTTGATGTGGCAGCGCTCTATTATGAAGGACAGCAAAGTTTAAGCAGTCTTCAGAAGCAGATCGAAATCAGAAACAATACTTTATCCCAGCTTCAAAACCTTCTAACAGAAAAAAATATTGAATTAAGTGCAAATAAAGACAGCCTTATACTTCAAAAATTGAAAATTCTTGAACAGGAAAAAATTCTCAGCGATCATGATCAAACAATAGCCCAACAACGACAAAAACTCACAGCTCAGATTAAAAAAATTAAGGCACAACAGAAGATTTATACTCAGGTATCGAAGGTATTAAAGGAACAGATAGCGGCAATCAAGGAAGGGGAAATAACCCTGGAAAATCAAAAAAAGGAAATTGCATTACACAAAACTGATATTCAGGCACAAAAACAAACGCTCAATCAACAGGTCTTAAAAATTCAGCAGCAGCAAAACCTACTGTTCTTATCCATAATGATTACCATTCTTGTAATCGCATTGGTGTTAGCAGTTTTATATGCTTATAAAAACAAACAGAAACTAAATAAACAGCTTGAAACCAAAGTCGCTGAACGAACCTTAGCGTTGGATACCGCAAATAAACAATTACAAATTGAGCTGGCAGAACGCAAGAAAACCGCTTCTCAGCTTAGTGCCGTTTTTAACGCCAATACGGATGTGGTCGCTATTATTAATTATGAGGGAGTTTTCACGGGCGGCAACCAGGCCTTAATGGCGCGCTGGGGAAAAGAAGCTGATAAAATTATTGGGCATTCTGCCATTGAAATTCTTCCAGAACACATTTTCAGTAACCGCCTCGAAAAAGTCAGATCCGTTATTAAAACAGGGGAAACTGTGCAGTTTATTGATTTCTATAATGATAATTGGTTCGAGATTCGTATCTGTCCAGTTATTGAAGCTGACGGCAGTATCGCAACAGTAGCCATGTATTCACAAAACATTACAGACAGACAAAATGCTGCCAATAAACTCCAGCTCGAACATGATAGTCTTGTAGACGTGCTTGAATCTATGACCGATGCCTTTGTTTCACTCGATAGAAATTGGTGCTATACATATATGAATCAAAAGGCCGGAATTATTTTCAACAGAAATCCGGCAGACATGATCGGCGTGAATATATGGCAAGAATTTCCTGAAGGTGTCGGGCAACCTTTTCACGAAAAATATGAAAAGGTAATGCAGGAGCGGATTGCCATCAACATGGAAGAGTATTATCCCCCTTATGATAAATGGTTTGAAAATCATATTTTTCCAACAGAATCAGGCATTTCAATTTTTTTCCAGGATATCTCAATACGTAAAAAAACCGAAATTGCACTTCGCAAAAGTGAAGAAAAATACCGCACTGTTATTGAATCAGCCACTGACAGCATTGTTATTTTACAAGGGGGCTTGATTAAATTTGTAAATCCGGCAATTATAAAGATTGCCGGATACAGTGAAACGGAACTTCTCGAAAGAAAGTTTATTGATTTTGTATCCTCAAAAGATAAAGCAAAAGCAGCTGAATATTATCAAAAAAGAATAAAAGGTGAAGATGCTCCAAATGGGTACGAACTTTCTGCAGTCAAAAAAAATGGCGAGGAAATTTTCTTTGAAATTACAGTTACGGAATTCCCTTATAATGAAAACAAGTCAGAATTGGTTTTTCTGCACGACATTACTGATCGTAAAGTGATCGAAAACAAAATCAGGAGGCTTAACGAGGAACTTGAAGAACGTGTGGAGTTAAGAACACAGCAACTCGAAGATGCCAACAAAGAACTTGAAGCGTTTGCCTATTCTGTTTCTCACGATTTACGCGCCCCGTTGCGTGCCATCAGCGGTTTCTCAAAAATCCTCACCGAAGATTATTCGAAAAAAATTGATTCGGAAGGCCGTCGGGTTTGTGGTGTTATTCAAAATGAGACGGTGCGTATGGGCCAGCTTATCGACGACCTTCTGGCATTCTCGAGACTCAGCCGCACCTCAATGGAGCAAGTTACCGCCAATATGACGCCGATGGTTCAGCAGATCTGTGATGACATCCGGAGTCAAAACACGGACAAAAAAGTTAATTTCCAACTCTCGGAGCTTTATCCGGGAACAATTGATGTAAGCCTCATTCGACAGGTATGGATAAATTTGATTTCAAATGCATTTAAATTTTCAGCCAAAAAAGATAACATTAAAATTGAAATAGGCTGTTATAAAAATCCCGGAGAAATCATTTACTTTGTAAAAGATAACGGCTCAGGATTCGACATGAAATATGTAAACAAATCATTCGGCGTGTTCCAGCGCCTTCATAACATAAATGAATTTCAGGGCACGGGGGTAGGGTTAGCTATTGTACAACGTATAATTCACAGACATGGTGGACGAGTATGGGCTGAAGGTGAAGTTGACAAAGGGGCGACATTTTATTTTTCTTTACCAGATAAAAAATTACAATCATGAGCGACAACATTATTGACATTTTACTTGTTGAAGATAATCCTCTGGATGTGGAGTTAACCATACGTACATTAAAAAAACATCATATAGCCAACAACATTTTTGTTGTCAAAGACGGTGAGGAGGCATTAGATTTTCTTTGTTGTAAGGGCAATTTCTCCGACAGGAATAATCACCATCCTAAAGTTATTTTTCTAGACATAAAACTTCCAAAAGTAAACGGGCTGGAAGTATTGAAAACAATAAAAATGAATTTAGCGTTGCGAAACATTCCCATTGTCATGCTTACCTCTTCTATCCAGGATCCCGACATACAGGCGGCTTACGAATTAGGCGCAAACAGCTATGTTGTAAAGCCTGTTGATATTAATAGCTTTACAGAAACAATCAATAAATTAGGAATTTACTGGCTCGCAGTAAATCAATCACCGAAATAA
>Ga0116170_10003873_pt1 | contig 13908 bp, 11 predicted proteins | sample AD_JPNHW1_MetaG_FD_89797 | JGI IMG/M metagenome (GOLD analysis project Ga0116170, IMG submission 89797) | Active sludge microbial communities of municipal wastewater-treating anaerobic digesters from Japan - AD_JPNHW1_MetaG | ecosystem: Engineered > Bioreactor > Anaerobic > Digestate | place...
GATACCTGCTTCGACCACATTGTCGCCCCCCAGCCAAAGAGCATCTATTCCGCGGGAGGTAAGGCTCATGGCTGCTTCTAGCACCTGGGTGGTACTTTCAACGCTTGTTTCAATCAGCTCAATACCTAACTCGGTACATTTTTTCCGGGCAAGTTTTACACAAGCTTCCGAACAGGTTTCGCTGGAACACCAAACCGTTCCGACCTTTTTTAAGTTAGGGTTCATCTGTTTGGCTATATCGAAAGCTTTTTCTACCGGTTGAAAAGTCCCAATACCCACAAGGTGCTTTGGATGCTGGTTGGATGCACTTCCCGTGATGCCAACTCCTGAGGCATAAGGGTCGGTTACCGTGCAAAAAACATGGGTGATGTCCCCTTTTTTGTTGGCATTGGCCATAACCTGCAACGCTGGAGTACTGATAGTGATGACCATGTTGAATTTACTGCTTACAATATTTTGAGCGATGGTGTTGGCTGTTGGCATATCACCTTCGGCACAGAATCTTTTGATGGTACAATTCTTTCCATCGACAAATCCCCGTTGGGTTAATGATTCGATAATGCCATTTTCGGATTCATCGAGTGTTGGCCTTGAAGAAATTTTGAAAATAGCTATGCTGACTTCTTTTTTGTGGTCTGTTTTGCGGTTTCCCAAATCGAGAACCAAAAGGATTCCCGCAGTAATGAGAAGGGCGATGATTGCGCGTAGGATTTTTGACAGTTTCATCTTTATAAAAATTTAGGTTCTGCAATATTCGCAAAAAATTGCTAGTTCTTTATTAAAAAGTTGCTTCATATTTTTTGATGATTAGGCGGAGACCGAATCCTATTTTGGTCTTCATTCGAATTCAACACAATCCAGATCCAGTACATTTCAAATTCAGGAAAGCCAGTTGGTCTTCCTTCTTGGATGCATTTTGTTTTGTCTTGATTGTTTTGTAAATTAACTGAGCGATAGTGAATGATCATCTTTTTTTGTCAACCCGTTTTCTAAATCAATCTTTTAATTGATTGTATTAAAAGTGATAAATTCATGAGGTTCTGTTCCTGTTTGCCAATGTTTTATTGATTAAATCACCTTATCCAATCTATGATACTGTACTTAAAGAAATTCATGTTTGTATTGTTGCTTCTCCCTACAATCAGAGCGCATTCACAAACCGATACAACTTTATCTAAAAGGAACCATAAAAGTATTTCTGTTAGTTATTTGAAGGGAAATATTATTACCACCACCAAGTTTTTAAGAGGCGATAATCTGATAGGGATGCCTATAAATAAATATCAGTCGGTTACCATCAATTTGCTTTGGCAAAACTCCGGTTACTACGATTGGCAAAAGGTTTACAGGGCACCTTATTTTGGTGCAGGTGTTTCATTGGGCGATGTGAACGATCCGCTGGAGGTTGGATATCCCATTTCTTTTTTTTGTGTTTTAGGTATTCCGGTTAAACGGTGGAATAAACTGGAAATCTATTCTGAATATCAGTTTGGAATAGCAACAAACTGGAAATGTTACCATCCTTTATATAATCCGAAGAATATGAATATTGGCGCTGATTTTTCATTTCATGTAAATATTGGGATGAGTGCCTATTATTCTCTTTCAAAGAAACTTGATCTTGGTGCAGGAATGAATTTCGTCCATTTTTCCAATGGAGGTATCGAACGCCCCAACAAAGGTTTTAATATTTATGGTTCCAGAGTAGAACTTAAATACCACCTTGATGAACGGATTCGTCGTGAATCAATTCGACTGCCAGGAAGGCTTGAGCGTTCCAATGATCTGCTTTTCATGTTTAGTGGTGCCAGGTTTCAGATGGTTGAAACCGAATTGAGTGCCGATTATTATGGATTGGGAGGGTTTAGTTTGATCTATTTTACGCAGCTTTCGAATGCATTCAGACTGGGATATGGTGCCGATTTTGATTGTTGGAAGTTATTGCATTGCAAGCCGATTGATGATTGCGAACGGAGAGAATTGAAAAAATCACTCGGGTTTATTCTTCAGCCTGAAATAATTTTCGACAAGCTAACTTTGGTTACTGGACTTGGAATCTATGTCTCGCATCCGAAATTTGGCTCTTTCAAACAGATCTATCAACGTTTAGGAATTCGATATGAGTTTTATAAGAATGCGACACTGGGTTTGAACGTCAGGGGACGAGATTTTTACCGAGCAGAGTACATGGAATTCAATTTGGGATACCGGATCCGATGGATGAAATAAAGTCTCCTTCGATTTTGGAAATTGAAAAGGACGGGCAATAAGCCTGTCCCTGAATGCAATGGTTATCCTGAAATGTATTTATACATAACTTTCTTCCAATAATGAAGCCACGGTGGGGTCGATGTTATCCTTTTGCCGTAATTCGTCGAAAAGGGTCAACAAATCGTTTACCTTCAATCGCTTCTTTTCTTCTCCTTTGAAATCGTACGCAACTTTTCCCTGGTGCATCATAATGATCCGGTCGCCCAGGTTTACCGCCTGCTGCATGGAGTGTGTCACCATTAGTGTGGTAAGTTGGTCTCTCGAAATAATTTGCTGGGTCAGGTCGATCACTTTGCTGGCTGTTTTGGGGTCGAGAGCTGCCGTGTGTTCGTCGAGCAACAGAAGTTTCGGTTTTAACGCGGTAGCCATCAACAGGGTTAATGCCTGGCGTTGCCCACCCGAAAGTTTTCCAATGGGGTTTTCAAGCCGTTCTTCCAGTCCCATGTTGAGCGGACACACCATCTCTTTGAAATCGTTGATCAACCCTTTGGGCAAGCCCCAGCCAAGTCCGCGGCTTTTGCCCCGTTTCAGCGCCAGCGCCAGGTTTTCCTGTATCGACATGTTGGGGGCAGTACCACTGTATGGATTCTGGAACACCCGTCCAATGAATTTTGCCCGCTTGTGTTCGCTCCACTTGGTGATGTCAACCCCGTCGAGGATAATACGGCCTTCGTCGACCAGAAAGGTTCCGGCAACTGCGTTCAAGGTGGTCGATTTTCCTGAGCCATTGGTTCCCAGTACACAAACGAAACTTCCTTCTTCAATTTCGATGTTGACACCCCTTAATGCCCTGACTTCGTTAATGGTGCCGGGATTAAAGGTCTTTTGGATGTTATCTATCTTAAGCATGGATCTTCCTTTTAAAAGTGATTTTCTTTTTGTTCTTCATTAATGATGGGAGAATAAGGGCAATGAAAACAAACAGCGCGGTGATGATTTTCAGGTCGTTTGGGTTTAGTCCCCAACGAAGGGCAATCGCTACCAGCAAGCGGAATAAAACCGATCCCAGCACGGCACCACCAATCACAAATCCCAGGCTGTTGTCGTTGATAATGGCTTCGCCAATGATGACACTGGCCAAGCCCCAAACCATCATCCCGATACCCATTTGAACATCGGCAAATCCTTGATATTGTGCAAGCATGGCTCCTGAAAGTGCGATAAGTCCGTTGGAAATCCCAATTCCAAGAATGATCATGGTTTTGGTATTTACTCCGAGAGCCCTGATCATCTGGTCGTTGTCGCCAGTGGCTCGCATGGCTGTGCCAAGGTTTGTCCTGAAAAACCACCAGAGGATTACACTGAAAACGGTGATTGCCAAAAGACAAAAGAACAAGGTCCATAAATCTTTGCTTGCTACTTCCCATCCGAGAATCATGGTTTTGGCGTCGACTCCCGAAACCGAGTTTGAAAAGTTATCGATCCATGTAAATACCGTTGTTTCGTTCAGCAAGGGCACGTTGCTTTTTCCCATTACGTGCAGGTTGATAGAATATAAGGCGGTCATAACCAAAATTCCGGAAAGGAGCGGGTTAATTTTAAACTGGGTGTGGATGATCCCGGTTGCTGAACCAGCTACAATGCCTGCTAAAAAAGCAATCAGGCATGCCAGCAAAGGGTTTACGCCGATGGCAATGAGTGAAGCTCCGGTAGCCGCACCGAAAGTAAATGATCCTTCTGCTGTGACATCGGGAAAGTCGAAAATCCGGAAACTGATGAAAATTCCCAGCGCCAGTAACGCCAGAATTAATCCGATAGTTGTTGATCCTATTAAAAGAGACATATCGTTCTATTATTTTATGAAATGGTATTGGTTGATTCGATTGGGACAATCCAGCAAAATCCATGTGTAAAAAGGCTTTCACCCAGTCCGGTAATTTCACGTTTGTCGTTTATCAGGTGTAAAATATCGGTCAGTTCCGAGTTTTCAAACAGATAATCAATGGCTTCGTTTAGATTGATGTCTGTTTTTTTCAATGGAATGTAAGGGAAAACAGCCGAATGGACATGAGCCAGTGTGGAAGAACCGTTTTGCAAGGGCCTCAGAAAATCAGTATTTTCGTTGTTCTCTTCCTGCGCAAAATAGCCGATGGTGAGCGTAAGCATTTTGTTGTGGGCCGGTTCGGTGGTGAAGTTAACCGCTTCTTTGATTTCGGGAAAACTGAAAATCTTCTTTCCTTCAATCGGCGATGAGTTCAGTGAAGTCCCGATGAGACCGCCGCTTTCGGCAATCATGACTACAGCCATCTTTTTAAAACCAGTTAATTTTTGGATGGTTTCCGTCAACTGGCTTAAGCTGATTGTATTTTTCAGGTTGTCGGGTTCGAAGTTGATGAAATGGGTGAAATTTCCCTGAAAATGAATTCCGTAGAGTTCGGTGATGGCAGCAACCAATTGTCCGCTGCTGACCATGTAGTCGGGTTTTTTTGAGCCGTCGGCAGGAAGATAGGCGATGTTTTTGCCCATCATCAGGTATTCGCCCATCCGGTTTTTGCATTCGTCGAACGACTCACCGATGGCTCCGAGTCCAATTGCAAAATGGTTTTCTTCCGATTTGACTAACCGGGCATTTTGAGACTTGAAGGCTGAATTTTTGATCAATCCGGGTTTTCCGTAGAAAGACAAATCTGCTTTTTCGATTGAAGTCAGTGTGTTGATTTTGAAGGTGAAACCATTTTCAACTAACGAACGAATGGCCTCTTGTTTTTTTTCTTCTTTTTGGATTTTTTGAGGTTGGCTTCCAAGCATCTGGATCATTCCCACCATGTTCAGTACCTGCTTTACATTGTCGGACATGGAAGAGATATAGAAATGCCCGTTGATCGATTTCAGGTTCTTGTATTGAGTAACGAGTGAACGAATTCCCGCAGAGCTAAGATATTCGATGCCGGTCATATCGAGTGCGATGTGGTAACTGCCTTCGCGCACGAGCCGGTCGATGTAATCGTTGAGATGACCAGCCTGATTGGCATCGAGCCTTCCGGTACATTTCAGAACAATTTCGTCTGCTCCGTCTTCCCTGTTGATTTCCAAATTATTCATTGTTTATTCAAATTATCTGTTTTGAGTGATGACTCATTTAATTAGTTGTACATCTGAATTTAAAAGTTTTTTTGGTGTTTCCAGACCATACTGAGTAGCTGCTTTGGGGTTTATTACGGTTTTGATTTGTTTGATCCGACTGAACGGGATGTCGTTGGGTGATTTTCCGTTGAGCACCTCCATCCCGACATCGGTAATTTCGCGTCCCTGCTGGAAATAATCGCCGGCAATTGCGGCAATGGCGCCCATTTCAACCTGGCTTGAGATATAGGCGAACAATGGTATTTTTTGTTTTTGGGTAACTTTTACCATGCTCGAAAAACTTGGGATGGTGCAATTGTCGGGCATTTGGCTGATGGCATCAATTTTTTTCGCACACAGCATGGTCGTTGCATCGGTTACTTCAGAAACGGCATTCACCGGGACGGAAATCAGATTGAGATTATATTTTTTACACGACTTTTTCAACTCTTTCAAGCCGCTGACCGAGGCCATTTCTCCCGGGCAAAATAGAACCCCAATGTTTTTTGCGTTGGGCAGGTATTTGAGCAGCAACTCAATTCCCGCGTCGGTGTAGCTCATCCCGTCAATTCCTGTTAGGTTTGGCCTGTGGTCTTCATACGATTTGCCCAAGCCATTTCCAACAGGGTCGGCAACCACGGTAAAAAGGATGGGAACATCGGTAATTTTTTCGGCCAAAGCCTGAGTTGCCACCAAAACAGTTGAAAAGATCAGGTCGTATTTCTTTTCTTTTACGGTTTGAACCATGTTGTTCAATGTGGCAATGTCGGCATTGGCATTGTACACATCGAATTTGAAATCATCATCTTTTATATGACCCAGCTCTTTTAACCGGGCTAGTATTCCTTTGGCAACATCATCGCAGTCGGGCGACGAAACGTAGTGTACCATGGCCATTCTGACCGGAGTATTGAATTTCCCCTTTCCCTTATTATCGGTAGAACCATTTGGGGATGTGAGGTATTTGTCAGGCACCTTCAGGTTGAAATGGTGCATGGCATCTGTGTTTACTTTTACCAGCGATTTAGAGACATAGCTGAAAGGAATATTTTCAGGAGATTTTCCTTTAAGAATTTCTATTGCTTTATCTACTGCTTCAATTCCGGAGTAATAATAATCTCTTGATACAACGGCAATAGCTCCCTGTGAAAGTTGACTCCCCACATAGGAAAAATAGGGCATTTTGTAATCGTATGCAATTTTGATGATCGATGAACCACAACTACCGGTGAGATTGTCAGAGATCTGAGTAAATGCCTGAATGCCACGATTGATAATTGCTGTGGTCGCATCGGCAACTTCTGAAGACGAATTGGCAGGAATGGCAATCAATGTTAACCCTTGTTTCCGGGCTGCCTTTTCAAGTTCTTCTTTGTACGCAACCGAATTGATCTCTCCCGGAGAATAAAGTGTCCCAATTATTTTGATCCCTGGGATGGTTTCTTTCACCAGTTTCACCAGACCATCAAAATCGCTCATGGTGGAGATTCCGGTGAGAATGGGATTGTGCTTTTCAAACGATTCACCCAGTCCAGCACGGATTGGATCACCAACATTGGAAAAAACAATTGGTGTGTTGTTTATTTTTTTTGAAAGTGACTGTACGGTGGGAGTTGATGAAGCAAAAATTAGGTCCCATGTTTCAGAGGAAATAGCACCTGTAATGCTGTTGAGTGTTGAAATATCTCCCTGTGCATTGAATATCTTTATCGTGAAGTTTTTACCTTCAATCAGCCCTTTGTTTTTCAGCTCATCCCGAACTCCTCTTTCCACATCTTCCGAATTAGGGCTATCAACATAATGGACAAAACAAAACCGAAACAATTTCCCAGGAACCAGATCATTCCCTTTTCTTGCAACAACCCTGTTGCTCAGGTCGGAAAAAAGCAAAATTGCAGCGACTAAAATTAAGGCTGCAATTCCATTGAGTATTTTTTTGATTTTCATCTTACGCTACAGAAACAATAAACATATCGGAATTGTCCGAATTTTTTCAGGACAATATCCGGGTTGCCTTTTCTTATCCGGTGAACAGATCTCAGGCTTGGGTGAATTTTAATCTTTCACCAAAGTAAAATGATATTATGCTTCAAGAGCCTGTGCCTGGGTTTCGTATATGCTGAAAATGGTCGAGAACCCTGAGATGTCGAAAATTTCCTTGATGGATGGCTGCAAACAGCAAATGTGAAGTTTGCCACTCAGGGAAATAGACTTCTTTTGGGTGATCAGAAAAACCCTCAACCCGGAACTGCTGATGTAGTTTAACCCGCTACAGTTGAAGATGATGTTTTTTTCACCACTGTCGAAAAGCTGATTTACTTCGGCTTCAAAACTGGTGAAATTGGTTGTATCGATCCTTCCTTCAATTTTCACTACGCTGAAATCCTTGATTTTTTCTTTTGTGAGGTTCATATCAAATATTTTTAGTTAAAGTTAAAACATTTTCGTTGTTAATTCTTTTATAGCTGACCTTATCCATGATTTTTGAAATCAGGAAGATGCCAAGTCCTCCGATGGGGCGGTCTTCAGCAGGCAATGTCAAATCGGGCTTTTGTTTTAAAGTTGGGTCAAAAGGTACGCCTTCGTCATGAATTTCTATCACGAGAGAGTGATCATTTCTGCAAATCATAATATTGATTTCATGTTCTTCTTTGTCTGGGAAGGCATAGAAAATAACATTTGAAACGGCTTCCTCAAGGACAAGGTTGAGGTTCATTGTCAGATCTATGGGAAATTCCCATTTTTCAGCCAGTTCTTCAATTTTTCCGGCTAAAACGGGCAGTTCGTCTACCTTATTTATGATCGTTAATGTTTCTTTTTCTTCCATTATTATTTTTCATAATAAATGATACACATCAGGGTTAAGTCGTCGGATTGCAGATAATCATTCACATGGATTGCACATCCCGGGCCACATTCATGATAATTTCTACTGGCTCGCTGTTTTTAACAGTAGCAAGGCAATTTATTAATTTTTCTTCAGAATTGAGTTTTTTGTCCCTGTTTTCTGCTTCGGTAACACTATTGGTGTATAAAAACAACGGGTCGTACATCGAACAGGTAATAACAGAAAAACATTCCATAAGCAATTCTTTAAAAATGATGTTTAATATACTTGAGTGCCGCGCGAATCTCGAGGTTGCTGCTGCTTGGCCCGACCCTGATGAAAAAAGCTTCGTCAAATCCTTTTTGGTTTAGGAATATGGGCTTACCTGCTTTGCGGCAATTTACCCTGCACACGGTTTTATCCCCAAATTTCTGGAGAGTGGTTTTCACCCATTCCACGACCTCCTGTCCCATGCAGGTTTTGATCAGTGTCCACAAGTGGAGCAGGAATTTATCATCGTTTTCGAATTTGTCGGTTTCAATTCCTTCGATGCTGCCATCGTCACGGACACCTATCAGCAGGTCGCCGCCTTCGCTGTTGAGGAAGGCACAAATGGTTTTTAATGAGGCGTGTTCAATCGCTGCATTTTTTATGCCTTGGCGCAAGTCCCAGCGTAACGTGCTTTTAAATTCAGTTTGGTTATCCTCGCCCCGTTTGATAATCTCTTCGATGACCGAAATCTTATTCTCACTTTGGCAAAGGGTTAGAAAATCGTTGGCGGTTGAAGCAATGGCAGTGATTTGCCTAATTATTTCAAAAAACCCTTTTTCGCCCTGTTTTTGGATGATTTCCTGTTGCCGATTTTTAATGCGGTCGATTACGATTCCTGCTGCATACTCGGTAAGCGACAACGATCCGTTAAGGAGCAGGTAATGTATGATTATTCCTGAACCGTTTCTTAGGAATAGTTCGTTTATGATTAGTTGTTTTTCAACAGATTGTGCTGTTATTTCCTGGACAAAAAAATCGGTTGTGATTTGGTTCTCTTCTTTGGAAACCAAAAGGTTCGATAAAGAAGAAGCAATTGAGGAGGAATTCAGAAAAATGAAATCGAGCAAAAACGGGTTTTCCTGAAAAATATCGTCCATCAGGTACGGGGTTTTGCTTTGATCTTTTACCAGCAACGGATCCGATTCGAGCATCTCTGCCAGATTGAAATCAAATTTTTCAGCCAATCCGGCTTTTACATCCGAGAGTTTCATTAATAAGGTTAACGGGAGATTGGTTTGCCCGTTTGAAAATATTTCGTGGGTTATCGCTAGTCGAAGCAGGCGGGCATTGGGGTGGGCCACTTCATTTCCCGAATTGGTTGCCAGTGGTTTATCGTTCGCATACAGGACAAAATCATCATCCCGCATTACAATGTCATAAGGTGTTTCCATTTTCAGACTGAAACAGGTTTAATTCGTTTTACAATATATTGAAAATTGTTTGAATATAATCCTGAGAAAAGAGATGAAAAAATGTGGAATGAATTTCGATTGTCGTGTTTGAGGCGGTTGAAAAATTGAGAATGAAAACCTCTCGGCAATTGCCAAGAGGTTTTTTCACCAATTTACCGGACAGGCACTTCCCCTGTCCTTTCGTGTGGTATAAACATATTCAACCACTAAAAACTCAGTTTAAATAGTAAATCCCTTTCCGGGTTCTTGATCTTCAAGTTTGATTGAATTTTTAGATTATATTCTTTCAAAGATGATAGATTTATGCGTTTCAAATGAAATTAATAAGGGTTTAATCAACGGTTTTGGATTTTTTGAATGTGAAAATAGGATTTGACATCATCCTGTCAAAATATTTTATACGAACACTCTTTTTTGTGTTATGAACGGATCATTTTTTTATGTGAAGCAAAAATGGAATGCAGCAAAAGGTTCTTTTATTTTTCTCAAAGCGGAACTGATACCTATGAGAAAAATCACCCCTTTGTTTTTTGTGTTTGTTAAAAAATGTTAATACATTTAATAGTAGAGAAATGAGGCGTTCTGTTTTGGATAAAAATAAAATTTAAGCCTCGCTTTTCATCCTAACTTTGATCGAAATAAAACAAAATTGTTATGAAGTCAGACATCAGTGAATATATGAATCACGTGGTTTCCCGTTCGCCGGGCGAAAAGGAATTTCATCAGGCTGTACAGGAAGTGGTTGAATCGGTGTGGGATGTATACGATAAAAATCCCCGTTATAAACATGCCAAGATTTTGGAACGAATGACGGAGCCTGAAAGGGTAATCATGTTCCGGGTTCCCTGGGTTGACGACAGGGGAGAGGTGCAGATCAACCGGGGGTACCGGGTTGAATTCAACAGTGCCATAGGCCCATACAAAGGTGGTTTGAGATTTCACCCGTCGGTTACGCTGAGTGTGCTGAAATTTCTTGGTTTTGAACAAACATTTAAAAACAGTCTGACCACTTTGCCCATGGGTGGTGGTAAGGGTGGTTCTGATTTCAATCCCAAAGGAAAATCGGATAACGAAATCATGCATTTCTGCCAGAGCTTTATGACAGAATTGTTCCGGCATATTGGCCCAAATACCGATGTTCCGGCAGGAGATATAGGGGTTGGCGGACGTGAAATTGGCTATCTTTTTGGACAGTACAAACGTTTAAAGAATGAATTTACAGGTGTATTGACCGGTAAGGGGATTAACTGGGGAGGAAGTTTGATTCGTCCGGAAGCAACAGGTTTTGGTTCTGTTTATTTTATTCAGCATATGTTGTCTGAAATGGGGAAAGACATTGAAGGACATACGTTTGGTGTATCAGGTTTCGGAAATGTTGCCTGGGGGGTTGTTCTGAAGCTGAATGAATTAGGCGGGAAAGTGGTAACAATCTCTGGCCCTGATGGGTACATTTATGATAAAGAAGGCATTAAAGGTGATAAGATTGATTACATGCTCGAATTGAGGGCAACCAATAACGATGTGGTAAAACCTTATGCCGATGAGTTTGGTGCTCAGTTTATTTCGGGCAAAAGACCTTGGGAATGTCCGGTCGATATAGCAGTGCCCTGCGCCTGTGAAAATGAACTGAACCTCGATGATGCCAAGGAGTTGGTTAAGAATGGTTGCTTGCTGGTTGCCGAAACCTCCAATATGGGTTGCGCGGCAGAGGCTGTTGAGTACCTGAATGGTGCAATCACTTTTGCCCCAGGGAAAGCCGTGAACGCAGGCGGAGTTGCCGTGTCGGGGCTGGAAATGTCACAAAATTCGATGCGTTACAACTGGAGCAGGGATGAGGTCGATCAAAAACTTCATCGTATTATGGGCGATATTCATCAAACATGTAAAACATACGGACAAAACGGGAACAGGATCAATTACCTCCAGGGTGCAAACATTGGTGGTTTTGTGAAAGTTGCCGATGCCATGCTATCGCAAGGTGTGGTTTAGCAGAAGAGAATGATTTAGGTTAAAAAAAGACGTGAAAACCCCGGTTCAGATTATGTTCCGGGGTTTTTTATGGGTTTTTGTAAACGAATGTATTTATTCCCGCAAATTTAAAATAAATATATAAATTTGCGGGGATTATTGGCTATGTATATAAAGAGAAACATCGAAACCCGGATTTTGAATTTGTTGGAATATTTTCCGGCACTGGCAATTCTTGGATCACGGCAGGTTGGCAAAACCACTTTAGCGAAAGAGATTCTAAAGCAACTTAGTAAGGAATCGGTGTATCTTGATTTGGAAAATCCGGTAGATAATGCGGTACTCGATCATCCGTTTGAATTTATTCAAGCAGTAAAAGATAAAACGGTGGTAATTGATGAAATCCAGCGGAGACCTGATTTGTTCCCGATATTGCGTTCTGCAATCGATTCATATCGAATTAATGGAAGGTTTATTATACTCGGATCAGCAAGTAAGGACTTACTTTTGTTAAGTAATGAAAGCCTTGCCGGGCGAATTGTATATCTCGAACTAACTCCATTTTATTATCATGAAATCAGTAGCTTGTCTGATTTCCGGGGACATTGGTTGCGGGGAGGTTATCCTCTTGCTTTTACTCAGAATGATGACTATATCCGGGAAGAATGGCACAGATCGTTTCTTTTGGCTTATGTGGAGAGAGATTTGAGAATGCTTGGTCTTGGAACGAATTCGACCGATGTGCAACGTCTGTTATATATGCTTTCTTCGGTTCATGGTAATCTGTTGAATTATTTTAATTTGGCTAATTCGATTGGACTTAGCAATATGACAGTAAAAAATATAGTCTCCTATTTTGAGCGTTCTTTTATTATTCGGATACTGCCACCTTACTATGTAAATATCGGGAAGAGGTTGGTCAAAACGCCTAAAATATATTTTAGGGATTCAGGGATCATAAACTTTTTGTTGGGAATTACATCTTACGAGGATTTGTTGCGACATTCCATGACTGGAAATTTGTGGGAAGGATATATCCTCGAGAATATAATAAATACGTTGGGGGATCATTATCAATACTATTTTTACCGGACGGCAGATGGTGCCGAATGTGATTTGCTCATCTTTGAAGGGGCAATCTGCAAAGCAGTTGTTGATGCAAAATTTACCTCTTCACCCAAAAACACAAAATCGATGACCATTGTAATTCAGGATTTAAAACCACAACAAGCTTTTTTTGTTGTACCGGAATGTAAGCTGCCATATACCATTGGAGATAATTTGTTTGTTGCAACACTGGAACAGACGATCTCTTTTCTGCAAAAATGATTAGAAAAACATCCAAATTAAAAACCCCGGTTCAGATTCTGTACCGGGGTTTTTGCCATGAAAAACAATAAAACACAAATTTATATAAAGTCTAAGGTGCAAAGTCTCTTATTTCATTCCCAATGCTTTCGCCGACTCAATCAACCGGATCAGTTCACCGGCATAACCTTCTTCATCTTTTCCCTTTCCTTCACGGATGAGGGCAACCGTGTTTTCAGCCGTTGAACTTCCTTTGAATTCTGAATCCCTGAGCATCATCCCAAACTGGCTGATTCCTGCAGCAAGCTTAAAGCTGGCTGATGTTTCTGTTGCCTTGCTTTTTGGTTTGATAATGGTAATGCTATCGTCAATGCTGTTGTTCCCGTCAGGTTTTTTGTACCTGAATTTGATGGTAGCCATTTCATTCGAATAGTTTTGACCAGGGGCAACTTCTTTCTTTTGATATTTCAGGGGATTTGTTCCCGGAATGGTTTCTTTTGAATTTGCCGGTATGATTTCGTACAGTGCCGTTACCTGATGGCCAGAGCCCATTTCACCGGCATCTTTTTTGTCGTTTTTGAAATCTTCGGGGTTTAGTAACCGGTTTTCATATCCAATCAGGCGATACGCTTTCACCAGTGCCGGATTGAATTCGATTTGAAGTTTTACATCTTTGGCAATGGTAAAGAGTGTTCCTCCAAATTCTTTGATGAAGATTCTGCGGGCCTCCTGTATGTTGTCAATGTAAGAGTAGTTGCCGTTTCCCTTGTCCGAGATAATCTCCAGTTTGTTGTCCTTGTAGTTACCCATTCCAAAGCCAAGCACCGAAATGAAAATCCCTTTGTCTCGGTTCGATGTTACGATCTGTTCCATTTCCGAATCACTTGAAACACCCACATTGAAGTCGCCATCGGTAGCCAGGATGATGCGGTTGTTCCCTTTTTCGATCCGGTTTTCTTCGGCAATTTTATAGGCCAGTTTCAGGCCTTCGCCACCAGCTGTCGATCC
>Ga0116170_10003874_pt1 | contig 13907 bp, 12 predicted proteins | sample AD_JPNHW1_MetaG_FD_89797 | JGI IMG/M metagenome (GOLD analysis project Ga0116170, IMG submission 89797) | Active sludge microbial communities of municipal wastewater-treating anaerobic digesters from Japan - AD_JPNHW1_MetaG | ecosystem: Engineered > Bioreactor > Anaerobic > Digestate | place...
CATCATCAAGTGCCTTACGGCATGGTTCAATAACTGCATTGATGAGTTTGTCAGTCAGCTTTTCAAACTGAGCCCTGGTGAGAGTCTTTACAAGATGCTTTGGGATACCGTTTACAGGCATTATGTACGGCAGGTTGATCTCAGTTGTTGATGCACTTGAAAGCTCAATCTTTGCCTTCTCTGCTGCTTCCTTAAGACGCTGCAGTGCCATCGGATCTTTCCTGAGGTCAATACCTTCCTCTCTGAGGAACTCTTCAGCCAGCCAGTCAATTATAACATGGTCAAAGTCGTCACCACCAAGGTGGGTGTCACCATTTGTCGACTTAACTTCAAATACACCATCACCGAGTTCAAGAATTGATATATCGAATGTTCCACCACCAAGGTCGAACACGGCAATCTTCAGATCCTGTGTTTTCTTATCCAGACCGTATGCCAGTGATGCAGCTGTAGGCTCATTGATAATTCTCTTAACCTTGAGCCCGGCTATCTCACCTGCTTCTTTGGTTGCCTGTCTCTGTGCATCATTAAAATATGCAGGTACGGTAATGACTGCTTCTGTCACTTCCTGTCCGAGATAATCTTCGGCAGTCTTCTTCATCTTCTGAAGAACCATTGCAGATATCTCTTGCGGTGAGTAGTTGCGATCGTCTATCTTTACCCTTGGTGTGTTGTTGTCACCACGGATAACGCTGTAAGTCATCCTTTTTATTTCACCCTGTACCTCGTCAAAACTCCTTCCCATAAACCTCTTTATTGAAGAGACAGTCTTCATGGGGTTGGTTATAGCCTGTCTTTTGGCAGGGTCTCCTACTTTACGTTCTGTGTTTTCAAGAAACGCAACAATTGAAGGTGTTGTTCTTTTTCCTTCGCTGTTAGGTATAACCACAGGCTCATTGCCTTCCATTACGGCAACGCACGAGTTGGTTGTACCAAGGTCAATTCCAATAATTTTTCCCATCTTAATCTATGTTTTATTCTATTTAAATCCAGTTTTAAGCTACCTAAGTATGACAATGATTATGCCAGACGCCTTACAGATGGCCTGAGGTGGTAAAAATGTCATACCATTGTTCTGTACCATGGTTTTCATGTGTGACAAAACGGCAGTAATGACTAATTTTTACTATTAAACTGCCAGCATCATCAAATTTCGTAGCTTTGTGCAAAATAAAATTAACAGAGATGTCAAATCAGAAGGAGATAAGGAGAATCACTACCCGCGTGCTTTTTGATATGAAGCAGAAAGGCGAGAAAATTGCGATGCTTACAGGGTACGATTACTCAATGGCCCGTATCCTTGATGAATCAGGAATAGACATTATTCTTGTAGGCGATTCAGCCTCTAATGTTATGGCAGGGTTTGAAACCACGCTGCCCATAACGCTTGACAATATGATATATCATGCTGCCTCGGTAGTAAGAGGGGTGAAGAGGGCGCTGGTTGTTGTGGATCTTCCTTTTGGAACATACCAGGGCGACTCGAAAAATGCTCTCAACTCAGCGATACGGATTATGAAAGAGACCGGAGCCAGTGCTGTCAAGCTTGAAGGAGGACGCGAAGTGGCAGAGTCGATTGAACGTATTCTCTCCGCAGGTATTCCTGTGATGGGACATCTCGGACTCACCCCGCAGTCAATACACAAGTTCGGCACATATGTGGTCCGCGCTCGAGATAATGAAGAGGCTGAGCGTCTTAAGGAAGATGCAAAAATAATTGAGGCAGCAGGCTGTTTTGGCCTTGTCCTTGAGAAAATCCCTGCACAGCTTGCAGGAGAGGTCTCAAAGAGCCTTAAGATTCCGGTGATTGGTATAGGAGCCGGACCAATGGTCGATGGACAGGTGCTGGTATTACATGACATGCTGGGTATTAACCAGGAGTTTTCACCTCGCTTCCTCAGACGTTATCATAACCTCTATGATGAGATAAAAGGCGCTGTGAAGAATTACATCTCGGATGTGAGATCCTGCGATTTCCCTAACAAAAATGAACAGTATTAATAGATGAAAGGTATGCCAGAGGTCCTCTATGAGGACAACCATATAATTATTGTAAATAAAAGGGTTTCTGATATTGCACAGGGTGATAAAACCGGAGATGAACCCCTCGATAGCATAGTAAAGAACTACATCAGGGAGAAATACAATAAACCGGGAGACGTGTTTCTGGGAGTGGTACACCGCCTTGACAGACCTGTAAGCGGATGCATTGTGTATGCAAGAACATCTAAAGCCCTGACAAGAATGAGTGAACTCTTCCGCACCAAAGAGGTGAAGAAAACTTATCTCGCCGTGGTGTGTGACAGACCTCCTGAAGAAGAGGGCGAACTAAACCATTTCATAAAGAGAAACGAAAAACAAAACAGGTCTTTTGCCTTTGATAATGAGGTAAAAGATTCCAAACCTGCAAAACTGTCATATAAGATAATAGCAAGGTCGGAAAGCTTTTATCTGCTTGAGGTGGACCTTCATACGGGACGGCATCACCAGATAAGAGCCCAGCTGTCTGCCGTAGGCTGCCCGATAAAAGGAGATCTTAAATACGGGTCAAAAAGATCAAACGAAGGCGGGGGGATCTCCCTTCATTCATACAGGATAAGATTTATTCATCCGGTAAAAAAGGAAGAGATAAAGGTTTTCGCACCTTTGCCAAAGGATAAAACATGGAACCTGTTTGCTGAAAACATTAAGCAGATGAGAAAAACCGATTAGTAATAAATCGGAATATTAAAATAAAAAGACGCCCACGGGGGCGTCTTTTTTTCTAAACCAAATTAACCTTAAATCCAACTACTTTGAATAACTGCTAAAAGTTGTCTGATCTTTCTAATTTTAACGTTGCCTGTTAATTAACCTAAAACTCTTAAATAATCAAATTAAAAACCCTTCTTCTGAAAATTTTTACAATTCAAAGATACAACGCGATATCCTGACTATGGTTAACGTCAGGTTAAAAGCAGTTAAGGAAATGTTAAATCGGGAGTTACAACATTTTATATGCTTATTTTTACATTATGAACAAGAAAAAATTCATAGGACTTATATTATTGATGGTGATTTCCTTATCCGGGATTATTTGGGTTCAGGTTCGATGGATTTCAAATGCGGTCAGGGTACGCAATGAACAGTTTGATCTGGCAGTAGCCAACAGCCTCAGAAACACTGCCGGGATGATTGAGACATCGGCACAGATGGCTTTTCTTAACAGCCAGTATCTGAATAGTCTCAGGGGTGAGGACTCAACAAACCAAATGATTGAAAACCGGAGAAGGACCACGGGCGGATCGGGCAATTATTCAATACATTTTAGCCAGAGCAGTGAGTCATATGATAACGGAGATATAAAACGAGGCAGCGTATCAGGTACAATTCAGGTAAACAGGGCAGGAGAGAATGATTCCGTGGAGATAGTTGTATCCACCGACGGGAAACCAGCCGTATACATGAAAGTACCGGATTCAAAAGCCGATAGCACAGTTGAATCGGTACTGGTGTCATCTGACGATTATCGCCAGTGGCTCAGACGAAGAGCAGGTGACTTTCAGGATCTGACTTCAAGGTTTGCCTCTGAGATGTATGGATGGGAGAAGAACCTTGAGCTCGATAAAAGCCAGATAGCTTTTGCACTCACAAATGAACTTCAGGCTTCAAACATCTATATGCCCTTTGAGTTTGCCATCCTGAGAGGAGACTCAATCTACGACGGATATTTCACCAGGATCAAGCGCAGAGAGTTTCTCAACAGTATTTATAAGGTACGGCTTTTTGCAAATGGCATAATCAATAAGGGAGACGTTATTTCAGTTGTCTTCCCGAACAGAACCAAATATGTGTTTGGCAATATGTTCTGGATGGTGCTGGGCTCATTGCTGTTTTCTCTCATTATCATCTCGACCTTTACCCTCAGCCTCTACATGATAATTTCCCAGAAAAAGATTAATGAAATGAAATCGGATTTCATTAATAATATGACACATGAATTTAAAACACCGATAGCAACTATCTCCCTGGCTGCAGATACCATTGCCAATCAAAAGATCATTAAGGATGAGGAAAAAGTGAGGCATTTTGTAGGGCTTATCAAGAAGGAAAACGATCGTATGAACAGGCAGGTTGAAAATATCCTGCAGATATCGACCCTTGAAAAGAAAGAGATGGATTTCTCCTTTGAGACTATGGATTTGCATGAAGTAATTCATCACGGAATAGAGACAATCAGTATTCAGGTCCATGACCGTGGAGGAGTCATTAAGACCAGCCTGGATGCAGAAAATTCTATTGTGACCGGAGACAGGGAACACCTTAGAAATCTTGTCCATAACCTTCTTGATAATGCAAATAAATACTCCGAAAATACTCCGGAAATAAAAGTTTTAACCAGAAATAACAATTATGGCATTTTCCTTGTAGTGGAAGATAATGGAATCGGAATGACCAAAGCTGTGCAGAGTAAGATATTTGAACGCTTTTATCGTCAGACATCCGGCAATATTCACAATGTCAAAGGCTTCGGTCTGGGGCTTAACTATGTGAAATCTATTGTCGATGCACATAACGGCACAATATCTGTTGAGAGTGAACCAGGATGCGGAAGTCGTTTCACAGTATTCATACCATTTAACAGGGAAACATACCATGAGTAAAAAAAATCTTAAGATCTTCCTGGTGGAAGATGATCTCAGTTTTGGTTCTGTATTAAAATCATACCTTGAGATAAATGATTTCAGTGTAGATCTTGTTAACGATGGCAAGTACGCGGTAGAGCAGTTTCGCAAGGGTGTTTATGATATATGCATCCTTGATGTGATGCTGCCTCATGTCGATGGCTTTACTATTGCCGGAGAAATAAGGACAATTAACTCGGTGATACCTGTAATTTTCCTCACAGCAAAAAAATTAAAGGAGGATGTTCTGAAAGGATATGGTGTGGGAGCTGACGATTACATTACAAAACCTTTCGATACGGATATTCTTTTATGCAAGATAAAGGCGATAGTCTCAAGACGTGATGTTCAGGACGGTACCCGCGACATATACGAAATAGGGAGATATATCTTCAATGCCCGTTTGCGCACACTTACCATTGAGGGTGAGGAGCGCAAACTATCTCCCAAAGAGGGTCAGTTGCTTGAGATGCTTGCCATGGCACCCAATTCACTGGTTAACAGGGAGGCTGCACTCAAAAAGATATGGGGTGCTGATGACTATTTCACCGCTCGCAGCATGGACGTATATATCACCAAACTACGCAAATATCTTAGCGATGATCCGGGAATTAATCTAAAGAATATACATGGTTCCGGATTCCAGCTTATTGTAGACAATGCAGGCTAGCCTACCAGATGGTCTCTTGTAAATTGCAATGGCATCAGCTTTTCGCTGTTTGGCACCATTACTATTCTCTCGGCTCCATATAAAATAACCCTGATTGGCGTGTTGTTTCTGTTCTCCTCTTCAAGAAGCATCTGACGGCAGTTACCGCATGGCGGTACCGGTTCACCTGTAAGACCTTTCTCTGTACGGGCAACAACTGCAATAGCTACAGGCTTTATACCCGGATAGTTTGATACCGCATAAGACAACGCCGTCTTCTCGGCACATGACCCTGAAGGGAAAGCAGCATTCTCAACATTGGCTCCAGACACTACTGTGCCGTCCTCAAGGAGCATGGCTGCACCTACCTGGAAACGTGAATAAGGAGCATAAGCTTTTCTGCCTGCCTCTATAGCTTTTCCAACCAGCATCCTGTCCTCGTCAGACATTTCTGCCATATCGTTATACTCAGTATAAACCAGCTTGATCTCTTTTTCTTTCATAAGAGGACTATTATAGTTAAGGAGGATAAAAGTAATATTTTTTTCACACATGCATTATTACTGAAGCAACAGAAGACATTATTTCTATTTTTGCGTAAATAAATAATTGATGCATTCCTGTAAACGGATTATATACTTTTTAACTGCTGTTTTTACGCTCTATTCCTGCAGCGCCTCCAAACACGCCCCGACAGTATCTCCCACAATGAGCAATCTTGCCCAGTCCTATATTGATAAGTATGGAGACATGGCAGTGCGTGAGATGAAACGAACAGGAATCCCTGCCAGTATAACTCTGGCACAGGGAATGCTGGAGTCAGATTTTGGCAGGAGCTCTCTTGCAAGGGATGCAAATAACCACTTTGGAATAAAATGCCATAATAATTGGACCGGTGCCAGGGTTTATCATGATGATGAGACCCGGAATGAGTGCTTCAGACGATATAAAAGCGCAGAGGAGTCATTCAGGGACCATTCAGATTACCTGACCACCACACCCCGTTATAAATCGTTATTCTCTCTTTCTTCCACCGATTACCGCGGATGGGCACACGGACTGAAGAAAGCCGGGTATGCCACAAACCCTCAGTATGCATCGCTGCTTATTACCAATATTGAGAGATACGGTCTTCATACTTTTGACACCAGCAACGGAAGGAAAGCATATGCGGCAGCTTCAAAGTCACAGTCAGGCGGCAAATCAACAGTAACAAAAAACAATACAACAGGTCCGGCAGCAAACACGGCAAGCTCAGCCACAGGTGCAGCAGAGACAACTTCCTCCTCAAATGGCCAGCCCAAAACCAATGCAGGTACTTCAAAGCCGGCTGAGGATACGGTGAGCTCTTATGCCGATAAAACTGTATACAGCGCTCCGGGGGGCATAGTCATTAATGCAGGGCAGGGAAGAGTAAGGGAGCTTAACCGCATTCAATATATTATTGTCAGGGATGGGGATACTTATGAATCGATAGCAGATGAGTTTCAGTTGTTAAAGTGGGAGATAACAAAATACAATGAGCTTTCCACCGGTGCGCAGCTGATTCCGGGACAGATTTTGTTCCTGCAGCCCAAACGCAATAAGGCTGATGTGGGAAACGATTCATGCATTTATAAACAGGGTGATACGATGTATCTTATCTCACAGAGATATGGTATTAAGCTTAATGCGCTTTATGAGATGAATTCAATGGAGCCTGGCACAGAGCCTGCGCCTGGCAAGAAGATCACTCTAAGGTAATGTCTTATTTCAGAACGGAGCTGGTTGTTTTCTTTGCTTCAATCCATTTTTATTTGCCATCCCTTAATGTCAAAACCTCTTAGAAAATCAGAGGCTGACATTCTCTTCCGCCCTTCGGCCTGAAGCTGGGTTATCTCAACGGAACCCTGGCTGCACCCTATGAAGAGTTCACCTTTGGGTGTGACATATATTTCAGCAGGTCTAAGATTATGCACATCAGGCTTGCTTCCCAGGATCTTTACTGACAGTTTTTCGGAGCCGTTGTACAGAACGGCCCTTGCACCAGGGTATGGCGAAAGCCCGCGGATAAAATTGTGTACAGTGGTCACACTCCGGTTCCAGTCAATAAAGGTATCGGCAGGGAATATTTTCGGAGCAGGATTGAGTTTTGTGTCAGCAGCCAGTTGCTGCTGTGGTTTTGGAGTAATGGTCTTATTTACCAGTCCTTCTATTGTTTTTATTGTCAGGTTTGCTGCTATTATCATTAGCCTGTCGTGAAGGTCGCCGGCATCATCCATCAGGTCTATCCGGGTCGACTCTGAGAGCAATATTTTCCCGGTGTCTATCTCTTTGTCAATAAGGAAGGTGGTGACTCCGGAAAAAGTCTCGCCGTTAATAATCGCGTGGTTTATTGGCGCGGCGCCGCGGTATTGTGGCAGGAGTGAAGCATGGGCATTGAAGGTGCCAAGAGATGGAATGCTCCATACCTGTTCCGGAAGCATCCTGAATGCCACTACTACGAAAATGTCAGCCTTAAGCTGTTTAAGCCTGGTAATAAACGATTCATCCCTGAGTTTCCCGGGCTGTAATAACTCAATATTATTCTTCAGGGCGTATTCTTTTACCGGAGAGATGCTCATCTTCTGGCCTCTGCCTGATGGCTTATCAGGAACAGTGACCACCGCCACAACCTCATGGCCTGATTTTATTATTGCATCGAGAGTGGCGACAGCAAATTCAGGGGTGCCCATGAAGACTATACGAGCCCTGCAATCAGTCATCTTCGTTTTTGGAAGGTTTTTTGTAGCATACCAGGTCATGTCCCATCCTGGCAGCTTTTGTTTCAAGGTAAAACTTGTTGTATGGGTTTGGCGGGATTATTAACGGGACTGTCTCTACGATGCTTATTCCATACCCTTCGAGTCCGGCCCTTTTGACAGGATTGTTTGAGATGAGTTTCACCTTGCCGAGTCCGATCTCTCTCATAATACTTGCGCCAACGCCATAATCTCTTTCATCTTCACCAAACCCCAGCAGCAGGTTGGCATCAACAGTGTCCACTCCATGTTCCTGGAGCTTGTAGGTTTTTATTTTATTCAGGAGGCCGATGCCACGTCCTTCCTGGTTGAGGTATATTATTGCACCCTTGCCTGCCTGATCAACCATCTGCATTGCCTTGTGAAGCTGCGGACCACAGTCGCATCTTTTTGAAGCGAAGATATCGCCCGTAAAGCACGATGAGTGTACCCTTACCAGTACCGGTTCATCCTTATTCCAGGAGCCTTTTATCAATGCTGCATGTTCGAGGCCGTTACTTACCTGCCGGAAAGGGATGAATTCAAAATCGCCATATTCAGTAGGCAGTTTTACCTGCTCTCCTTTTTCAATTATAGACTCCAGTCCCAGACGGTATTGTATCAGGTCACGAATGGTAATGACTTTTATCCCGGTCTTTTCAGATATCTTCATCAGGTCCGGCAGGCGCGCCATGGTACCGTCTTCATTCATTATCTCAACAAGTACGCCACCTTCTTTCAGCCCGGCAAGACGTGTGAGGTCCACAACAGCTTCTGTATGACCGGCACGTCTGAGAACACCCTTTGAACGTGCCCTCAGGGGGAATATATGACCCGGACGTCCGAGATCAGACGGTTTTGTCTCAGGATCAACAAGAGCTTTTATTGTATATGCCCTGTCCCTGGCTGAGATACCGGTGCTGGTATACGGACTTAGAAGATCAACTGATACTGTAAACGGAGTGCCGTGAAGCGATGTATTGTGCCCAACCATCATATTGAGCTCAAGATCATCACATCTCTCTTCGGGAAGCGGCACACATATGAGTCCCCTGCCATGCGTGGCCATGAAGTTAACTATCTCGGGGGTGATAAGCTCGGCAGCACAGATGAAGTCGCCTTCATTCTCCCTGTCCTCATCATCAACAACAATGACAACCTTGCCCTGACGGATGTCTTCAATAGCCTCGTTAATTGTATTTAGCTTGATATTTACCATTGTCTTAAACTCTTTTTGTGGGCTCCCAGGTACCTTCCTTTACTCCTCTTAAACACCTGAAAAAGCCCGCTGTAAGTGCAATATTCATCATTGCAAACTGGGTCACACTCCTGAGTGGCAAAATAGTTATAGCCCTCTTATATAGCATATAATCCAGCACGGGTAAAAGTATAAAAATAACCTGTATCAATGCGAGTGCAAAATATAAAATAGAATGGCCTGAAAGAATGATTGATGTCATAAAGATGGTTAATAAAAAAAGAGGCGTAAACCATCTTAACACTTTATGTGAAAAAAAACAAAATGAGACTGCAGAGAAAAATCCCCTCGGGAAAAGTCCATAATGAAACAAATTCTGAAAAGATCCGGTTGCTATCCTTACCCTTCTTTTATACTGTTCTTTCAGCCCATCCGGTATGTCTTCACAGACTAAGGCATCCTCTTCGTTCATCGTCTTATAACCTTCTGACACAAGATGCAGCCCCACAAAAAGATCATCAGCAAGCATATTTGCCGGAATAACCGGTAGCAGAGCCTTTCTGATTACATAAAAACCGCCATAAGGATTTATGGATGTTCCCCACGCTTTTGCTTCAGAGTTTTTAAGCCTCATCTCAAATGAACTGTAAAGTTTTTCCTGTGTGGCAATACCATCTGAGACAGTATCCTTTGTTACAGGGGTGGCGTCGCATAAGGCAATTTTGTCATTGTTAAAGTGACGGACAATTTTTATGAGGCTATTTTTTGCGGGTATTACGTTGGCATCAGTCACCACAAGCAACTCACCTTTAGCTGCTGAAGCAAGCGTATTAAGCATTGATGCTTTGCCGGCTCTTTCCTCTGCTCTGATGAGCTTTATGTTTTCGTGAGTCGAGGCGTATTCACAGACTATTGTATCTGTATTATCATCTGATGCATCAGAGCCTATAAGTATCTCTGTCTTATCGGCCGGGTAGTCAGAAGCGATAAGACTATCAATTTTTGCCCTGATAACTTTTTCTTCGTTATGTACCGGCATCAGTATGCTGACATATGGATATGACTCTGGCACAAAGCTCTTTCTTTTCTCCCGCGATGCCAGTATCATTGTCAGCAAAGGATAGAAGACATAGGAATAGAGAAGCAAAAATGCGGCAGCTATGAGAATTATTTCAGCAATTGCCATTATACCATCGTTTTGTAAAACTCAATAAGACCTGAGGTGATTTTGTTATTGTCAAAGTCGGCTTTTAATCTGTTAACTGCATTTGATGCTATTTTGTTTGCAAGAATGTCATTTTTAAGCAGCTCTGTTATCGCTTTGCTGAACGCATTTCTGTCTGATGCAATCATTATCTCTTTCCGGTCTTCCATTGGCAGACCCTTTACGGCTGTTGGGGAGGCAACAACCGGTATTCCTGCTTCCATCGACTCTATTATTTTTATTCTCATCCCGCTGCCGCTGAACAAAGGGGCAATCATCACGGTCATTGAACGCGTGAAAGTCATGGCATTGTCTACTTCACCATGGAATTCAATGTTTCTGCCGGAGAGTTTCTTCAGTGTCTTCCTGTCAGCATTCCTCCCGGCAATATGGAGCCATGCATCCGGCATCTCATTGATAACATCAGGCCACACCTCTTTTACGAACCAGACGAGTCCGTCGATATTAGGCACCCAGTCAAGTGAGCCGATAAAGCCAACCCTGTTTTTCAGGGCTGACGCTTCATCACGTAACCGGGTTGTCTCTATTCCCGTTGGCGAAGTAAATACCGGTGCATTACCCTCGAGCTTGTTAAACCATTCGGCATCAGGATCAGAGATTGTTACCACAGCATCAAACTTTATTCTGGAACGCGATTCGATCCTTTTTATTCTTGATGAGAGATTATTGAGATACCATTTCCTGAAGATATTTTTCTCCCGGTGTGCCATCATGTTTTTTATCTGATGTTCAAGGTTATGAGCCCTGAGTATTACTCTGGCATTTGTTGCCTCTCTTATTCCATCGGCGTAAAGAGAAAAAACAAGCCCTTCACACTGGATTATATCGAATGACTCTTTTTTACAAAGCTCCCTGATCCTGCACATCACTTCATCAGAATAAAACCTCTGCAGGTCATAGGGTGTTTTTGAGAAGAGGAGGTTTCCTATAAGCCGGGTCTTCCGGATAGTGGTATCAACATGAACCTCAGACCAGGTTGCAAGCTGTTTCTCTTTGATAGTTCTGAGATTATCGTCTCCCGAATGTTTTGGGGTGGTAATGGATAAGAGATGTACCTCGGCACCGTTAAAAGTCAGTCCGGCAATAATACGTGAGGAGGCAACAGCACCTCCGTCGTGTTCAGGCCATGGTGGTTTAGTTGTCAGTAACAGTACCCTCATCTTGTTTTTCATTAATGCCGCCTGAAAAACGTGATCCTAATTTCTTGATGAAATTAATATAGGTTTCTGCACTCATTATTGAAGAATCGGTAGTGGCTTTATACGTAAGGAAGGCACCAATAGGGAGCAGTATAAACGTTGATGCAAACATACCGAGGAAGGGTGAGATGTAAAGCTCGCGGGCAAACTTCTCGCACGATATGGATATAATATAATATACCACAAAGAAAAGTACGGAGATCACCGCCGGCGTGCCAAGTCCTCCTTTTCTTATGATCGCTCCCAGCGGAGCTCCTATGAAGAAGAATACTATGCAGGCAATGGCAAGAGAGTATTTCTTGTAAAACTCAGTTTCATATCTTCTCAGCCCCTTTTTCTCGGCTATCAGTCCTTTCTGCTTTTCACTGAAAAAAGATGACCCGTCTCTTGCATCTGAAAGGGCTTTATTCAAAGCCGAAATCTTTTCCTGTTTCGATAGAGTGTCGAAAATGGCACGCGGGACAAAAGATGGCACCTCTTTAACTTTTTCGTTTGGGACAACTATACGTTTTGAGAGGTTAGATATGTTTGAATATACTTTTGTCTTGTTGAAGTCATTGAAATAGTTATTGGCTCTTCCATTGTTCACCGTTGATGTTGAATCAATGAAATGGCTCAGCTGATGCGAGTTAAGCATGGAATAGTTAGATCTGAAGAGATCCATGTCAGATCTTTTCAGATCAAAGCCCTGTAATGCCACAACCAGGGTCTGTTTGCCGAATTTGTCGCGACGGAACGGATATTTCTTTTCTTGTTCAGTAGCGCCTTTATCTGCCATCTCGGTATATGCATACCCGTTATAGAGTGTCAGAATCATTGCTGTCTCATCAGGGGAGATACGCATATAACCGGAGTCGGCTGTTATGACCGAAGTATTCGCCTTGGCTTTTCTATGGTCGTAGATGAACAGTTTGTCCAGCCTGCTGGTAACGGGGTCTTTATGAGTGATTTTGATGCTAAAGCCGTCAATGTCGTCGCAAAAGGTTCCAGCCTGGATACTCACTTCAGGCCGTTTTCTTTTTATGTCATAAAGGAGTGTCCTTGCTTTCCTGTTGGATATAGGCAGAATATAATCAGCAAACATGAAAGAGCCTATGCTGAGCAGTGTTACGAAGACCAGCATTGGCATCATAAGTCTTCTCAATGGTATTCCTGAAGCTTTCAGGGCGGTGAGTTCCATATATTCTCCCATGTTGCCAAAGGTCATCAGTGAGGCCAGAAGGATGGCAAGAGGGAGGGAGACAGGCACAAAGGTGAGTGAAAACTGAAGCAGCAGTTCGGCAAGTACTTTTATAGGAAGGCCTTTACCGGCCAGGTCATCTACGTACATCCACAGGAACTGGAGGATAAAAATGACGAGAACGATAAAAAAAGTCATGGCCAGGGGGCCGAGGAAGGATTTGAATATAAAACGGTCGACCTTTTTCATTCCATTAATTGTGTGGCAAACCTACATCTTTTTATCAAAAGATGCAATGGAAAACTCAGAGTGAAAGACCTAATATAGTTTTTAACCGCGCAATTTGTGTATCCCACAGATAAATGGCATCGTCTTTTTCGTCAATCTCGGCATAGTCGGTAATTATCAGCGCGGTGTCGCCGGTGAGTTCATGTGTTGTTATCTCAAAGCTAAAGCTGTTTTCCTCGCTGCCATCAAAGTCGATCCATTCAAATCTTACAAGTTTATTCTCTTTGGCAACGGTTTTTCTGGCGCGGGCTTCTACGCCGTGCCATTTAAAAACGAAGATGTCGTTTGTTGCAATTACTTCGTCGGCAAACCATTCAGAGAGGCCTTCAGGAGTGCTTAACCTCTCGTAAAGGACTCTTACGGGGGTATTGAAGCTGTATTCCAGCTCGTATTTTGATTTTAATCCCACTGTTTTTTAGGTTATTACGCAATATAATAAAAAATTGATAAAAAGAATAGTAGAGATGAAATGAAAATATTTTTATATTTGCACCCGCGTTTGGCGAGATAGCTCAGTTGGTTAGAGCGTATGATTCATAATCATAAGGTCCCGAGTTCAATTCTCGGTCTCGCTACAACGAAAAGCCCGGGTGCGAAGCACCAGGGCTTTTTGCTTTTTCAGCCCGACGGGAGCTTGCTCCCGGGAGGGATAAAAAGCAAAAAGCCCGTGGCAGCGCGGAGCGATGCCGGGCTTTTCGTTGAGAAGCCCCCCATGCGAAGAATCACGATGGCGCAGCCGGAGTAA
>Ga0116170_10003876_pt1 | contig 13905 bp, 10 predicted proteins | sample AD_JPNHW1_MetaG_FD_89797 | JGI IMG/M metagenome (GOLD analysis project Ga0116170, IMG submission 89797) | Active sludge microbial communities of municipal wastewater-treating anaerobic digesters from Japan - AD_JPNHW1_MetaG | ecosystem: Engineered > Bioreactor > Anaerobic > Digestate | place...
CTGCCGAATGGGCCTGCCGGATCAGGATATCGTCCTGGTGACCATCCCACTGGCGGGTCCAGTTCTCGTTGGCCCAGCAAAGGCAAAAGGGAAAGTCGGGTTTCCCCGAAGCCAGCATATCATCGAGCGGCCGGTGCAGCAACCGCTTGCCGTTGAAATAATAGTAATAGTAGCAGAAGCCGTGAATGCCATGTTCCCTGGCCAGTTGAGCCTGTGCTTCCCTCACCTCCGGGACCCGCAGATCGTAAAAACCCAGATCGGCCGGCAGATGGGGCTGGTAATGGCCCGGGAAGACGGGCCTGGCGGCCGTCACATTGGTCCACTCCGTAAAGCCGGTCCCCCACCAGGCATCATTTTCCGGAATCGGGTGATACTGGGGCAGATAAAAAGCGATCAGGCGGACATCATTCATCGGGCAACCGGGATCAATTCGAGGGTAAAGATACTTTTTTTACCAACCTCCTCCTATCGGAACGAATTATTCGGCCGTGGGTTCGCCCGCCAACTTAGCTGAAATCCGGGTACTTCGTGTACCACTCGTAATACCCGCCTCTTTCTTTGGTTGTTTCGTACGGATCTGGAAATGCTTGCTGAAGATCAGGACGTTGCATGTATCTCTGACGCATTTCCGGGGTAATGACCTTCCCGTTCCTGAACTTCCCGTAATACCATTCATATTTTTCAGCGTCCGGTTGACCATTCCGATCCAGTTCCCTCGCGTACCAATCCCACATCTCTTTAAGGATCGGGTTATCGCCTCCGTATTGACTCAGGCTCTGGTGACCTGCCCCCGAATCGAACCCGGTGAAATGATAAAATCGCAGGGGGCGCCCGTCGGCCAGGAGTATCCCCTGGTCTGTCAGGATCAGAGGGCGCATGTTGATGTTCCAGGTCGCCACGTTATATCCCGGATCGCGAAGGATGTACGTCTCGTCAAAAAAGGCAGGTACATGGTCGCACCATTTCTGATCGGTGAAAAGGCCGGAAGCTTTGTCGTCGTAACAGAAATGGTAAAGGCGGTGCGACCACCAGCGGGCGAAATCCCGGCCCTGGCCTTCATTCCTCACAGCGAAAAAACCAAGGTTGAAGATCCCGTGCTGCATCGCACAAATCTCGTGGTCGATGATCGCCTGGAGACTGGTATTCGGCTTCGTGAGGTGCGGGGTAAGGATGACCGGGTGGATGTCGAGCAGTCTCTCCAGCTCGTCGAGTGCATTGAAGATCACCATATCGGGATCGAAATAGATCACCTTCCGGGGTTGGTAAGTATCCAGTATGTATTCCAGTCCCGGCCCCTTCATGGCCGTGCAAAGTTCCACGAGGGCATGCCGGAATATCCAGGTCTGCCTGTTTTCCAGCGGGATCTGTTCCGGGTAGATCACGGAGTCGAACGGTTCTTCTGCCAGGTTGACCTCTTCCGGCAGCCGATCGGAGAGCAGTACATCAAACCTCCACCCCGGATGGAACCTCTTCAGGCTTTTTGCGAGAATTCTGGCCTTCGGAAGATACGATGAAGTGATGGATGTCAGACATCTGACGGCAGGTGTATCCATGGATCGCTAAGATAGTAATGGGTGACAAATCTCCGGCTCATTATGTTCCAGTTCGGCGGTAACCTTGATAATCCCTGCATGGGTAACAAGAAGTTCCCGCAGCTGGTCGGGCCGGCCAAGCAACTCCATCAGCTCTTCGTCGGATGAAAGCACAACCCCGCATCGCTCCTGCTGAACGCGGAATGCAATGTTCCCGCTGCGTGGATTCGTGATGATAAAACAGCCGGCTGCCCGGGCCTCATGAACCGTGAATGAATAAGTTTCAGGTACGATGGACCAGAGGAAGACCACGTCGATCGCGTGTTGTACCAACTGGTGAATAGCGGATCTTTCAGGTCCTTCGCGGGAATCAACATATACGAACGACTCCGGTACGCCGGCTGGATCTTTGGAAAACTGGAAGCAGTCGTACGAGTCGGCCACCGGCGAATCGGCAAATTTTCTCCAGGTCTCCCATCCTTTTAACCGCACGGGTGTGCCGAGAAAAGCGATTCGGATCCGGTAAGCAGGATCGGTGTAATGGCAGGCCCGTTCTCTCTGAATGGGAACCGGATTGACGAGCCTGAGTAAAGGGGAAATCGTGATCTTGTCCGCAATTTCCGGGTACTCCTCCGCCAGGATGGCACGGCTCACTTCCGAAGGAGTCAGATATTCAAAAGGGAATTTCCCGACCAGCGACCGGAACAGGGGAAGGTTCTCCCGGCGGAGTTCCCCATACCGGCAAATCATGCAGGCATTGCTGTCGGGTCCTGGTTTGTGACAGTACTCGTAATCATTACGTAACAGGTTTACCTGCCGGCAGATAAGAAAATAATCGTGCAACCAGAAGACAAGAGGGATTCCGTTCATCCATCCGAGAAAACGCTCCAATACCGTCAGGGGCCAATTCAGCGTATGATGAACCAGGACTCCGACCGGGTTTACAGGCGTAGAACGGGAAAGGGATTCTCCAAAAAGGAGAAAACCGGTGGACGACATCTTCCCGATGGTCCGGTCATTCAGACAGGCCACAACCTCAAAGGATGCCGGATTGGCAGAAAGCCGTTCTTTAGTGGCCGGATGAAACTGCAGGTAGGCGATGGATCTTTCCTCAAACCAGATCCTCTCCTTCTTCATGTAATTCTGGACGCCTCCGGTAATGACCAGGTAATTATCGTGACTGAATGCGACGATCACCCTGTTACCGGTCGAACGCAGAAGATCCGTCAGGTCGGTTGCCGAAATATCCGGCAGGAGCTCCCCTGTTTCCATCACCCCTGCATCAGGTATCTTTTCATCAAGGGAATTCCAGTCCAGACCGGGGTACCGCGGCAGGATGTCGAGAAAGGGGGATTCAGGATCGAGTAAACGCTCATCTCCCGCGTGCAGCCCGAAGTATTGCTTTACCTTGTAAGGAAAATCAATGCTGAGCCGGTCATGCACTCCCTCTGAAGAACTTCCCCCCGAATGGAAAGTGGCAATGATCTTATCCGTGTATTCAAATTCCTGGTGGGACCAGCACCGCAGATTGAAGTCATAGTCAGCCGTAACCTTGTATCGGGTATTAAAACAACCATAGTCGATGAATACCCGGCGCGGATATATGATTGCCTGGTGGCATATGTTTTTGGCCAGGATCTTCTTCAGGTCGAAAGGTCCGTCATAAAGTGCGCCATCCCTGGCCCAGGGCAGATCTCCCTCCACCCGCACGTTACCGTAAATCACCCGGTTACGGGAGAGATATCCTTCACGGAAGAGCTCCATCAGGATATCGGGGGAGGAAAGCTCATCATCTCCGCCGAGAAAATAGAGCCAGTCTCCTTTACTCATATGGATACCCCGGTTCATCGCATCATAGATCCCCTCGTCCCGGCAGGAATAATAGCGGATATGATCGAACTGCGCCCGGTACTGTGCAAGGATCTCCACGGTACCGTCTTCCGACAGATTATCAAGTATGATATGTTCGATCGGCCGGTAGCTCTGTCCTGCCACGCTGAGAAGGGTGCGCTCCAGGGTTTTGGCGCAGTTGTAGGTGGGGGTGATGATCGTGATCAGAGGCTTGTTCATACCGGTACAGTCTTCGTTTCCAATCCGTTGACAATTGATCGGAATGCCGGGTAAAAGTAAGTTTTTTTACTGTACGGCTTGCATACCATCAAGATCAATGATCCGGTTTATACCTGCTGTACGGAACCAGTTTTTCAATGTCATCCGTTCGTTCGCATTGTCGGTAGGAAGCCTGTCTTTCAATGCATTTAGCTGGAGAAAATACTTCCAGAATCATCCTCCGGTAATATTTGTAATGCCGGGACATTCAATTATAATCTTCCTGCATTGCCTGACCGCATGATTCGTTTATACATTCAAATCATACCCTAATTGTGGGCATCGGAGTTAGCATCATGGCGGAGTCAGGGATACCACGATTTCCCTGGGTCAGCCCTGGCGGTCATAAAACATTTTTCCATCATTCACCTGAATATCAAAGTGATAAGCTAATATTTCTTACTTTGTAAAACAAGTGATAAAGTAGGTATTTTTGTTTTCAACTTTCTCCACAATGAAATGTCATATCACTCGAATTTCGTTTGAAGGTGATACATTAATTAAGGTAATATTATATTCGGTATTGTTCATTACCTTGGTTGCAAGACTTGTACCCTTTTCTCCCCGAATGCCTGCCGTCGGGTTAGACCCATCTTTTCAGTCGGGGCTCAATCAGGCTGTCGCCCAGGATCTGATTTTTGGAAAAGACATTGTTTTCACTTTTGGCCCGTACGCTTCAATCTATACCCGCGTTTATCATCCTGCAACGGATAGCAGAATGGTTTTCGCCGGCTTTTTTCTTGCGTTGACCTACCTGGGCTATTTCATTTTATTGGGAAAAACAACACAAATCCGTTGGCCTGTCCTCCTGTTTATCATAGCTGTAGCATGCTTGAGAAACTCTATTGATGCGTTGCTGTTTGCCATTCCGCTGCTTGCAGGAATGTCATTTTATTCATATTACGAAAATGGGATTAACATTCCATCAACATTTCTTAAACAGAATGTGATAATTCTGCTTTTTTTCCCTATCGGGTTATTACCCTTAATAAAAGGTTCGCTGCTATTTCTTACAGCATTTGTTACCATACTGTCAACATGCTGGCTTATGTTCCAGCAGAAGTTTTTGCCTGCTGTGCTCTGCCTGACCTCGCCCTTGGTTTCGTTTCTTATCTTCTGGGTTATGGCTGGTCAACCGGCTCTTGCAGGCATTGACTATTTGGCAGGAATTCTTTCACTCACGAAAGGATATTCGGAAGCCATGTCATCACCAGGGCAATTATCGGAGGTCTGCCTTTTTCTTTTAGTCTCACTGATGATTCTGATTGCTATATGGCAAAATTTCTCCTGGTCATTGAGCAAGTCCTATTTTGGCCTTCTTGTGCTGACGTTTCTCTTTTTGGCCTTTAAAGCCGGATTTGTACGTCACGATTCCCATGCTATCGCTTCAGCGTTTTCAATTTTACTGGCTGCAATTTTATTGAGTCATTATTTTAAGAAGTATTTATCCATACCATTGTTATTCCTTTCCTTTCTTGCCTGGCACCACATTGATTCTCATTATTCTAAATCATCACTAAATAATCCCGGGCAAACATTCTTTTCCTTTTACAACAAATCCATTTCAGGTGCGGCAACACGTCTTCTGAAGCCAGACCTGCTTCAATATCGATATGATACAACTTTGGCAGGCTTGCGATCACGAAATCACTTGCCGGTTTTTCCAGGCACCTCCGATATTTATTCCTACAATCAGTCTGGCCTGATTGCTTCTGGCAACAAATGGTCACCCCGTCCTGTTTTCCAAAGCTACACAGTCTATACTCCTGACCTCGCAAAGATGAATAAAGAACACCTCCTTGGAACAAAAGCACCTGAACATATCTTTTTGGGAATTGAACCGATCGATAAAAGGCTTCCTTCACTTGAGGATGGTCCAAGCTGGCCTCTATTATTGCAGATGTACATGCCAATCGAAAACGATGACAGTCTGATCATACTCAAGCATATCCCGGGTTCCAGAGAACTGCCCATGGAAACACTCATGAATTTATCCGGTAACTTGGGAATCCCTGTCAAACTACCCGAGGTTGATGGACCCTTGTTTGCAAGGGTTGAAATTCGATCTTCTGTTATTGGCCTTCTATCAGGTTTTCTCTATAAACCAACTACACTTTACATCTGCATGGAGTTGAAAGACGGCACTCGTAAACAATTCCGATTCCCATCCGGTATGGCTGAATCGGGATTCATTCTCTCACCCTTAGTTGAAAATAGCCAAGATTTTTACCTCCTTTATGGTACTCCCTCAAACTATTCTTCTAAAACTGTTACTTCAATTACAGTAACTTCAAAGGATGTTGAGTCCTTATGCTGGCAATCTCATTTTCTGATCACGGTCAGCAGGATTGGAGTTAGTGTCTTATCCGGTCCCACAATTACAAAGATGAATAAGGGGTTGGAGAACACAAATTAAGTATCTTTACAAAATTCCTTTTCCGATCAAATTGGTAATGAATGAAAACAACCATTGTTATTAGTGGTGGATGCGGATTCATTGGTTCAAATCTTGCACGACTTTTCCTGGCAAAGTATCCCAATTATTCAATAATTGCCCTCGACAACTTGAAAAGACGTGGCTCGGAAGTTAATTTGTCTCAACTACGTAATGCCGGTGTCAAATTTGTCCATGGAGATATTAGAAACCGGAAAGATCTTGACCAACTCGATTCATTCGATCTTTTTATTGATGCTGCCGCTGAACCCTCTGTGATGGCAGGGATCAACAGTTCGCTTGATTACCTTATCTCCACAAACCTTGATGGAACAATTAATTGTTTATTCAAGGCTCTTGAGCAAAAAGCGGGATTTATTTTTCTGTCGACCAGCCGTGTTTATCCAATAGCCACGCTTTGTAACCTGAAGCTGACAGAAACTTCTGACCGTTTTATTCCGACGGTCGACAATAGATTGCCAGGATTAACGGAAAAAGGAATTTCGGAAGATTTTTCGCTGGTCGGAGCTCGCTCATTCTATGGTGCAACGAAACTGGCATCAGAGTTAATAGTAGAAGAATTTCACTCCCTGTACGGTATGAAAACAATTATAAACCGCTGTGGAGTAATTGCCGGCCCTCATCAGATGGGAAAGGTCGATCAGGGTATAGTAGTACATTGGATGGCAAACCATTTTTGGAAACAACCGTTGTCCTATATTGGCTTTGGAGGCCAGGGCAAACAAGTGAGGGACCTGTTGCATATTCGTGACCTCTTCAGACTGATTGACGAACAGGTTCACAATCTTAAAAAATATGATGGAAAAAGTTTCAACGTCGGGGGAGGAGTAAAAGGAGCTGTTTCTCTCAGAGAATTGACTGAGTTATGTCGTACGACTGTTGGTCATCGAATGGAAATCGGTTGTATTCCTGAAACCCGCATCGGAGATATTCCTTGGTTTATAACTGATCACTCCTACATTACCAGCGTATCGGGGTGGGAGCCTCAGATTGGGCCGGCTGAGATTGTTTCCGACATTCATCATTGGATAAAGATTGAACAAAAATCACTTTCCCATTTACTAATCAACGAATAAGCTATATGAACATTGCTCTTATAACCGGCTCAGCCGGCTTGATCGGAAGCGAAGCTGTTTCCTTTTTTGCTGAACATTTCGATTATATTATTGGAATTGACAACAACATGCGCTCATATTTCTTTGGCCATGAGGCGTCTACAGATTGGAAAAGAATTCAGTTGGAATCACAGATTTCCAATTATAAGCACTATTCAGAGGATATTCGCGATTATCCTGCAATGGAAAGAATATTTCTGGAGTTTGGATCCGATTTGAAATTTATTGTACATACCGCAGCTCAACCCAGTCATGACTGGGCGGTAACAGAGCCCCTCACTGATTTCACCATCAATGCCAACGGCACGCTCAACCTGCTGGAGCTCACCCGAAAGTATTGTCCCTCCGCGGTATTTATCTATACCTCCACCAACAAGGTGTACGGCGACACCCCCAATTCTTTGCCATTGGTTGAACTGGATACACGTTGGGAAATCGATCCTGCCCATCGGTTTTACCGGAATGGTATCGACGAATCCATGAGCATAGATAACAGCAAACATTCGCTCTTTGGAGCGTCAAAGGTAGCTGCCGACGTGATGTCGCAGGAATACGGACGTTACTTCGGGATGAATGTCGGAGTTTTTCGCGGTGGATGCCTGACGGGGCCCAACCACTCGGGCACCAGGCTCCATGGTTTCCTTTCGTACCTCATGAAATGCGCCATTACCGGCGATTCCTACACTATATATGGGTACAAGGGAAAACAGGTGCGCGACAACATCCACAGCCGCGATCTGGTGAACATGTTCTGGCATTTTTATCAGGCTCCGAAGCAGGGAGAAGCTTACAATGCCGGCGGTGGGAGGCATTCGCATTGTTCAATGCAAGAAGCAATCACTCTTTGCGAAAAGATAACGGGTAAAAAAATGAACATCTCCTATGCGGATGAAAACCGGATTGGCGACCATATCTGGTATGTAAGCGACCTTTCCAAATTCAAGTCGCATTACCCCGAGTGGATCATGGAATATAATCTTGAAGATATCCTCCTCCAAATATATAACAGCTTTAACAAGCGGATTTGAAATACTCCAAAGCCATTCCCATATTGTCATTGACTTTATAAATGAAATTATCGGTCGTCATACCTGCCTTCAACGAAGCGGCATCGCTGGCCGAATCGCTGCCTGTCATCCATGCCGAACTGAACTCTGAAGGGATCGATCATGAGATTCTGGTGATCAACGATAATTCCACCGATAACACGGACCAGGTGCTGGAAGAAATTGGCCAATCAATCCCCGTGCTCCGCTATCTGACCAATACAGGTCCCAACGGATTCGGATTTGCCGTGCGGAAAGGCCTCGAAAATTTTACCGGCGATTGTGTCGCCATTATGATGGCCGACCTTTCCGACTCCCCGAAAGACCTGGTCAGGTTCTACCGCACCATGGCCGACGGGAATTTCGATTGCGTGTTCGGGAGCCGTTTCATCCGGGGCGGAGAGACGATTGGATATCCCGCCGTAAAGAAGATCATCAACCGCATCGCCAACTACATCATCCGGATCACCTTCCGGATCCGTTACAACGACACCACCAACGCCTTTAAACTGTACCGACGGGAGACCATCGAAGGCCTCAAACCCTTCCTGGCACCTCATTTCAATCTCACCATCGAACTGCCCCTGAAAGCCATCATCCGGGGCTATTCCTATGAGGTCGTTCCCAACTCCTGGAGAAACAGGAAATACGGGGAATCGAAACTCCGCATCCGCGAAATGGGAAGCCGGTATCTGTTCATTCTCCTTTACTGTTTGATCGAAAAATACTTCACCCGGGGCGATTTCAGGAAAAAATGGTGACCTTTGACCCGTAAAGCGCCACACCGCGATGAACCCTTTCCCGAAGATCAGCCTCATCACCCCGAATTTCAACGGGGCCCGGTTCCTTGACCGCACCCTCGCTTCGGTGACCGGCCAACTTTACCCGGCCCTGGAATATATCGTGATGGACGGAGGGAGTACCGACGGTTCGGCCGGCATAATCCAATCCTATGAGCCTCACCTCGCCCACTGGGAAAGCCAACCCGACAGCGGAATGTACCACGCGCTGAATAAGGGTTTTGCCCTGACAACCGGGGAGATCATGGGTTGGATCAATTCCGACGACAAGCTCATGCCCGGATCGCTCTTCGCCGTTGCCGAGATCTTCAGCCGGTTTCCGGAAGTGAACTGGCTGCAGGGATATCCTGTCGTGATCGACGAATCGGATAGGATCGTCTTCCACCGGACCGCAGTCAATTCGCCCGGCTTTTTCTACCGGAAAGGGTATCACGACGGCCGATTTATTCAGCAGGAATCGACCTTCTGGCGACGGTCACTCTGGGAAAAAGCCGGTGGCCACATCTCCACGGAATACAGCCTCGCCGGTGATTTCGAACTCTGGATGCGATTTTTCGAACACGACCGGCTCTGCCTCACCGACACCATCCTGGGTGCCTTCCGGTTCCGGAAAGCCGGCCAGCGCTCCCGGACGCATTACGATGAATACCTGGCCGAATGCGACCGGATCGTCGATCAATGTCTCACCCGGCTGCCGGAAGAGGGGCTATCCTCCCTCCTGCAGGCTCATCAGCCTCCGGCAGAAGATCCTGCGTCCACCTCCGACCACGTTATTCGCTTTGATTTTGCATCATACCAATTCATCAAATCCCCTGTCACCGGATGACCACCAGCGATCAACCGGGAATCAGCCCGGCACCTCCCCTGAACCCGTTCCGTCCCCTTCAAAACGACGGCATTTCCCTTTTCACCGCGGTGAAGAATCGCCTCGAAACCCTCGAAGAATCGCTGCAAACCTGGCTGAAATTCCCGCAGATCAATGAGATCATCATCGTTGACTGGGGATCCGATGAGTCGCTGGCTCCGCTGGTCGACCGGTACCAGGATGGCAGGATCCTGCTGGCCGTGGTAGCCGACCAGCCCCGCTGGATACTCTCACTGGCCTACAACCTGGCGGCCCGCCTCACCACCTGCCCGGTACTCCTCAAGATGGATGCCGACGTAAAGATGCACGCGGGCTTTTTTGAGGCCCATCCCCTGCTCCCGGCGACCTTCTATTCGGGAAACTGGCGGATCGCCCGCGACGACAACGAAAAACACCTGCACGGCGTCAGCATGATGCGCCGCGACGATTTCTTCGCCGTCAACGGCTATAACGAGTATATCCGCTCCTACGGATGGGATGATATCGACCTGTACGACCGCCTTGAAGCCCTGGGACGGGAACATAAAGACTTCAACCACGACACCATCGAGCATATACCTCATGGAAACCGGACTGCTTTCCAGGACCATATGGCCTTCATGGGCAGCATCAACGACACGGAGAAATCGTTGTTGAATTCGCTGGTCAGCCGGTTTGTCTCGGAATCATATCCCTCCTGGGCCACGGAAGGAAAGATGGTTGACTTCTCCATCGGGATCGCAGGCGAACGCCTCCTCGATTGCCGCACTGGTGATACGGAACGGCACGTCGTTCCCCGCGAGGTCATGGAACGGTGCGAATCGCAGGCGATGGTGGAGCGATTTTACGAGATCGGGAGCGGACTGTCGAGGGAAATGCTGGCCCGATTAACGCACAAGGAACTGATCATCCTGCTGAATCTGTTTTATTCGCGAAGTCATTCGGAATACGACCGGCTTGTGTATGGGATCATCGAAAAATTCAACGAAGGACCGAAGATCCTGCAAGGGAAGGTCGATCTCGGCGACCAGGTGGGCGCCTATTATGGCTGCCACCGGAGCGGGTGGGGATTTGCCTTTACCGCATTGGCAGATCTTCACAATCCCGGCGGTATCTTCCTCGATGCATTCATAGAGCGAACCTTTCACTGGCATCCCGTGGCGATCCGGCCTCATACCCGGCCATGGATCGGCTTTGTACACGTGCCACCCTTTGTGCCGCATTGGTTCGAACACCACGTGTCAAACGACGCGATCTTCTCGCTTCCCGAATGGCAGGAGAGTTATCCCCATTGCCGGGGACTCTTCACGCTGTCGGAACATCACCGGCGGGCGTTGCAGGAACGTTTCCCGGCGATTCCGGTCAACAGTCTCCTTCATCCGACAGAAAAACCTGCCTTGTATTGGTCCTGGGAACGATTTGAAAACAACCCGGAGAAAAAAGTGATCCAGGTGGGATTCTGGCTCCGGAAACTCTATGCGATCCACCTGCTGCAGGCAGGCGGATACCGGAAAATATTTCTCCGGAAGAAAGATTCAAACATCGATCACCTGCTGGAAGTCGAGCGTCAATTCAGCGAATACGGGAGCCTGATCACTGAAGAAGCGATCCGTTCAGTCGAGAACGTTGAATTTCTCCCCGACGGGGAATACGACCGGATGCTGGCGGAGAATATCGCTTTCATGGAGTTATATGATGCCTCTGCCAACAACACCATCATCGAGTGTATCGTCAGGCACACCCCCGTCCTGGTCAACCCCCTGCCTCCCGTGAAAGAGTACCTGGGCGAAGCGTATCCGTTCTATTTCACCAGTCTGGAGGAAGCGGCGGAAAAGCTTCGGGACCGCGACCTGATCCGCCGGACATCCGAGTACCTGGCCATCCTCCCGGTTAAAGAAAAGCTGACGCCGGAATATTTCCGGGCCAGTTTCGTCAATTCCCCAATCTACCAGCGTCTTTAACGCGCACCGAACCATGGAAAAGGTACCGCATCTGCCCTATAAGATCCTGGTCGGGACCCATCACAAGACGGGTACGGCGTGGCTTCAATCTGTCTTTGAAGAGATCGCCCGGGAGATGTCGCTCCGGTTCTGCCTGACTTCCAAGAAGGTCCGACCCGATCCGGGCTGCGACATAGATCTGAACTATCACAGCGCCTTCGACCTCACTTCACTTTCGGCCGGGTACCGGGGCGTACACCTCATCCGCGACCCGCGCGACATCATCGTTTCCGGGTGTTTCTACCACCAGACCTCCAGCGAAGCCTGGCTCTACCAGCCGCTTCCCCGGCTCAACGGCGCCACCTACCATGATACCATCAACAGCCTCCCTTCCTTTGATGAGCAACTACTCTTCGAAATGGGCTTTATCGGGGAGGTTACCATCCGGGATATCCTGAACTGGGATTATACCAACCCATTCTTTCAGGAGTTGAAATATGAAGACCTGGTGCAGGATTCCGGACTGTTGATCTTTCGGGATTTGTTCCGGTTCCTGGGATTTTCTGAAGATCAGCTTCCCGTCCTTTTATCGGTCGCTGAAAAGCATAGTTTATTTTCCTCCGGCTTTGTGCGCGGCGGACATGTCCGGTCGGGTGATTCCGGTCAATGGAGAAAACACTTCAAACCCGAACATAAGGAACGGTTCATCGAACTCTTCGGTGATGCCCTGGTCCGGCTGGGATATGAGCAGGATGACAATTGGGCATTACAGTCCGGTCAATCAACCGGCTGGTAACCCGCCAAATCACACAACGTTTTATATAGGCCGGATACCTTTTCGGGAATATCTGCCCCGGAATGGCTGCGGTTCAGTTCAGGCGAAATGAAACTTCTGTCCAGATCCATGTCCAGCCATTGAGACAGTGCCGGGAGAACCTGTCCTGAGAGCAATTGCTGGTAGTGAATGAACCGAACCGGTCCGATCGATTTATTCCGGATGTTTGCCAGTAGCCGGGTATAGCTATTCATCCAGAGTCGGAAGACCTGGTTTTCATCGATCTGAAAATCTGCCAAATAATCGGCGCTTTGACAATCCTTTATAACACTTCGGGCAGTCGATGCAGGATTCCGGAACAAACAAAGTATGACAATATTATCCGGCAGGAAGTTCTTCCACACCGGCAGAGTGTAGGAGAATCTGGGATCCTTGTATGCGAATACGGGAACGGAAACAGCCTCCCGGATCCTGGTTAAAATGACTTCATCCTCGCAATCTATTGGAATATCCGAATCGATATGACTAAGCCATCGTTGCCCATACCGGGGATTGAACGGAGAACTTCCGGCAGGAAGGGTTTCACCGGTCTCATGCAGGCGGGAGTAGTCGTAAGGGGCTAGTATTGACTCATTGATCCCATTAATAAATTCGTTCTCGAAGAAGCCCTTGGGGTTGCTTTCACGGGGAGGATAAAGATCTTCACCCATGAAGTATCCCGAATGGTACAGGATTCCCCCCATCAGGCTGGTGCCGCTTCTGCCAAATCCGAGTATGATGCAGTTCTTCACGATCCGGTCTGTGCTGTTTGGTCGGTGCGGCAAATATACGCGAACCTGCTCATCTTTCCCGGTCGATCTGCCGGAAAAGGTGACCAGCCACCGTCCGGTGAAAGAACGGGGTAGGATGCCCGTCGTTTTTAATGGCATACCGGTCCGTATCCTTTTCATACACATCGGGACTCATAATACTGCTTACATGGATCACAGGGATGTGCGCCTTCTCCAGGGCCCTGTAAAAGTCTGCCAGTTGCTGCGGAGTGAAATGATCAGGATTTTTCCGCTGATCCCAGGTGAGGACGAACAATCTCATTCCCCTGGCCTGAAGCAGTTGGTTGGCCTTTTTAATGATCTCCTCGGCTCTTATGAAATCCCCGGTGGCAGCTCTTTTCGACTCCGGCGAAAACAGTTTTTTCCAGGTGCGGGAGGCGTGCCAGATCTTCACCGGCAAAATCTCACTTCCCGGGAGCGGATGGTCGAAATTACCAGCCCGAACCAGGTTCCCGTTAC
>Ga0116170_10003877_pt1 | contig 13903 bp, 10 predicted proteins | sample AD_JPNHW1_MetaG_FD_89797 | JGI IMG/M metagenome (GOLD analysis project Ga0116170, IMG submission 89797) | Active sludge microbial communities of municipal wastewater-treating anaerobic digesters from Japan - AD_JPNHW1_MetaG | ecosystem: Engineered > Bioreactor > Anaerobic > Digestate | place...
AGTATAATCTCGGGGGCATCAGCTATTGGACTATCAACCGTGCTTTTCCGCAAAACTGGACGGTTCTCGATTTCATGTACAACGTCCGAAAGCTGATTTAAAATTATAACTGCTGATCACGCAAAACCGCGGGCGTAAAACGCCCGCGGTTTTCAAATAATCGCATTTTTACTGTTTTGTTCTCGTGTCCATCTCTGCGCGAAGTTTACCGACCGCGGCTTTGATTGCGGGGATGCTCTCGGCCATCATGTCTTTGAAAAAGCCCTCGTATTCGTATGTAATCTCCTCAAGCGGCTTGTTCTTTATGCCGTCGACATATTGCTCAAGCAGCTTGAAATTACGCTCATAACAGTGGAAACTGTTGGCGCGGTGGGTGTAGGTTCCGACCGGAACACCCAGCTCATCCGCAATCTTCTTTTGCAGCTGGATAAAAGCGAATGCGTTCATAAAGTTGGCCTGCGCGGCATCGTTGGAGCGCATTAAAACTTTGCAGTGCAGTTTACCGCAGCGGATTAAATATTGAATGCTCTGTAAACAGGCGGGGTCATTGTTGTTGCTGTCGATCTCAAAATCACGGATGTTCATCACAGCGCGGCGGCTGTCGGGGTTGCGGCGCAGTTCGTTCAGAATAAACGGCAGCTGGCGGTAATAGCGGTCATGGTAGGTATATTCCCAGCACTTGCCGTCGCCGATCTTGAAATCGAGGATGCCGTCTAAAATTTCCATGACATATTGCTGCAGCTCATAAAATCCGCCGATGTAAAGGCGGCTGACCATCGGTTCTTGAAGCGGGTTTTCGACCACATAGGTCATGCTGACCTCTTTTTGCATCTGACCCCAGTCGCTGCAGGTCAGAATATCGCCCTGTTCGGCCAAAGCGACCAGCGCTTTATGGTATGCGATGGGAAGCGACTCGCCGGTTACAAAAATCTCTCTCATATGTATGATAATCCCCCCGCTGTTAAATTTTCTGTTTCCATTATAACTGAACTTGTCCCGCTTTTCAACCGTCTTATTCGGCTTTCTTCACGGCATTTGAGACACGCAGATAATCATTGGTCAGGATCGTATCAATGCCCATTTTGATAAAATCGACCGCTTCTTTCGGGTCATCGGACCAGAAAACGTTGCATAGAATCCCGTTTCGGTGTGCTTTGTCAATCATCGTCTGATTGAAATAGGGTTTGAACAGCTGGAGTTTTTGGCAATTGAATTCAATGGCGGTTTCGACCAACTTGAAGTCCAATTGACCATCCAGACAGCACCGAGGAATTTCGGGGTAATATTCACATGCGGTTTTCAGCACATCGCGGCATCCGGCGATATAGATATAATCTTTGCAATCGTATTGCTCGATCAAATCCATGATCTTTTTCAACTTTTTCGGATCATATACCGCTTCTTTATTCCCCGCTTCGGCATCTCCCTTGAGATGGATGTTCATAATCACTTTTCCGGCGAACTTTTGAAGCGCTTCTTCAAACGTGGCAAATCCCAGTCCGTCAAACGGGCCTTTTCCGACATTCATTTCCTCCAGTTGCGCACAGGTGTAATCGGTGACTTTTCCCGTTGCTCTGCCGTGCGTCACTTCGTCGACGGTGTCGTTGTGGATCACCATCGGAATTCCGTCTGCCGAAAATCGGACGTCAAATTCAATTTCGTGTGCGCCGAGCGCAATCGCCGCTCCAAACGCGGGCAGTGTGTTTTCAGGCGCAATCGTACTGAAACCCCGGTGCGCGCAGATGCGCGGATAGGGTAATTCGGCGTCGGACAGCGACATCGATGAACCGCACTGCCTGTAAGCCGACGGAACACGACCCGCTTCGACAAAGACATCACCTGCCACCGACGGCATTCCGAAACCGTTTGCGCGCATCATTTTGTATTTCGGATCGATCTCGCAGTCCAAAACACCGACAGCTTGCCCGAAATCGGCAATCGGATTTCCGTCGGGACCGGCAATGTGCGTGCATCCGCCCCGGGGCGAATCCGGTTTGATGCTGTAAGAACTGCGCAGCACAAAGGCGTTACACCGATTGGCGCACAGGCGCGTCTGGGCGTAAAGGTTTTCGCAGGTCTCGCCGCGCTGGTAGGATGGGAAAACAATCACATCGGGCTGCAACGAAGCCAGTTTTTCGATATATTCCCCGAAATACAGATCATAGCAAGTTAAAAATCCGAATCGGGTGCCTTCTGCGTCAAAAACCATATCACACTCGTTTCCGCGCTTCGCTTTTAACACCTCGACTTCAAACGGCGGCAGATGTACTTTATTATATCGGTGCAGCAAATTGCCGTCCCGCCCGAAAAGCATCGTCGTGTTATATAACTCCCCGCCCTCGTGATAAGCGAGATTGACCGCGACAAACGACCGGCAGCGCTTAGCTGTGTCTTTTGCGGTGGAAATCAACCGATCGGTGCTCACGGCACAAAACGAATCGAGTTCCTTTCGGCTATCGATGCCCGGCGCGTTGGAATATTCGGGTGTGACAATCAGATCGAATGTATCGTCACAGTCGGCAAGCCGTTGCAAAATCCACTCAAAACACGCCGCCGAATTTTCTTTGGCCGGATATTGGGGTTGTAATAATTTGATTTTCATTGATCATCATTTCCTTACTGTGTACTATTGATAAATCCCGTACGTTTTTTCTGCTGACTGGATATAGATGATGCCGTTTCCGGGCTCGTCGAGTTTGAGGGCAGTTTTAATCGATCCGGCAATCGCCGCGGTATGATCATGCTCGGCTAAAATGAGTACAATCTCTTTTTCCGGCTCAATCTCCATCGAAAACAGCTTGCTGGTCTCGTGAACACCCGATCCGCGTGCGTTTAAAATCGTGCCGCCCTTGGAACCCGCTTTTTGCGCGGCGGTGACAACATCCTCGGCTTTTCCGCGCTCGACAATGGTTGTGATGATCTGATACATGGTCTGATTGACACCTCCCGCGTGTCCGTTTTGATGACATGTGATATTTTTTGTCCCCATAATCCCGCAGATCGGGGTGGTGAATGCAATGCCGTGATGGGGTTTATTAAACTCAAACTCCCGGTCGAGTTCTTCCAGCGCCCGGTAGGCAATCTCCTTTTCGGCCGCTAAATAAATAATCTCTTTTCTGGTATCCGCAAGCCCCAAAAAGTCCAAGACGCCGCCGCAGACGGTGCCGGTTCCGAGCACCACCGTGGCACCGGTGATCCCGTGGTGTTTGGCAAAGCGGATCAGTTTACTTGCCTGCCCGAAGTTGACAATGATACAGATTAAAGTAATATCAAGCCCTTCTGTTATATCCGGCATTATGAACCCTCCTTGACTTTTGCTGATTTTATTTTATAAATTAAACCCAAAATCTGAAGCGATATAATGGGCATCATCGCCACGGTTGCAATCAACCCGAACGCATCGACAAGGACATTTGCACTCTCGACAGCTCCGGCTGCGCCCTGCGCAAACGCCAACACAAAAGTCGCCGTCATTGGGCCGGAGGCGACGCCACCCGCGTCAAAAGCCATGCCCACAAACAGTTTCGGCACGATAAAGGACAGTGCAATCGACAGAATATAACCGGGTAATAAATAATGCCATAATTGAACTTGCGGAATCAAAATGCGAATCACCGACAAAACGACCGCAGCCGCAACACCCAGCGCCAGCGTCACCAACACAGCGCGCCGCTTGACATATCCGCTTGTAACTTCTTCGATCTGATGGGTTAAAACATAAACCGCGGGTTCCGCCAAAATCGTGACCATACCCAAGATGAACGCGACTGCAATTAAAAAAACGGAGCTTTCCATCGAAGCCAGTCCGTAGCCCACGGCCCGCCCGACTTCCATGAATCCGGCGTTTACGCCGAGTAAAAATAAAACCAGTCCGGCAAACGAAAACACCAATCCGCATAAAATTCTGCGCACGGCGTGTTTTGAGACCTTTAAAAAGAACCGATTGCTGACGACGAAAATAAGTAAGATCGGTAAAAGCGCTAACGCCACCTCGCCCGCGATGACCGGCAGTTTTTCTAAAAACGGGGCGAACAACGATTTCGGAACCGCGTCCACAATTTCCGATGCGCCTGTGACTTGTTCGGTTTTGGAAATAATGCTCATCAGCAGCACCGAGATGATTGCTCCGGTTGAAGCGACGGCGACCAGCCCGAAACTATCTTTTTCCGAGGCCTTGCTGTCTTTTTTCATCTTCGACACACCCGTCGCAAGCGCCAAGATAAACGGGACGGTCAGGGCACCGGTCGTCGCACCCGAAGCGTCGAACGCAATTGCGGTGAGCTCTTTTGAGGTCAACAATGCAAGCCCGAAAATGATAATATATAAAATCAACAAAAGCTTATACAATGGGAAATTATAGATGATTCGCGAAAGACCGACGGCAACCATCAATGCAATGCCCGCCGAAACCACCAACACAATGGCGATTTTAGAAATCTGCCCCGAAGTGACACTTTCAACCTGACCGGCGAGGATGTGTAAATCCGGTTCCGCCACCGAAATAAAAAATCCGAGTACAAGCCCGGCGAGCGCCACAATCCACAGCTTATTCGACCGCGCCACACCCGAACCCATGTGGTTGCCAATGGGCGTGATTCCGATATCAACCCCGAGTAAAAAAATCGTCAGCCCTAACACAATCAGCACCGCTCCGACTAAAAAGCGAATGATTAAGGGTGTTGTGACCGGAGTCAGTGTGAAATTTAAAATCAATACCAGCCCCGTGATCGGGAGAACGGAAAAAAGAACTTCTTTCAATTTTGCAATGATCGCTTCCACCGGCGCCTCCTTTTAAATACATTATGAAATCGGCACCATAAAATTAAATGATAGCGATTATACACTGTATAAAATTATACCGATTTACGGCGATTTTGTCAAGGAAATGAAATCCGGAATTCTCACTGATACGGCCTATAAAGCACAAAATCTTGCAACTCGCGTGAAAAACCCGCCTTTTTCAGCAATTCTTCGGCATCTTTCGGGTATTCCTTGACCACAATTCGTCGCTGCTCGGCGAAAATCCGCTTGCCCGCATAATCGCGCACAAATGCGAAGAGTGCTTCGGATAAGCGGTTTTGTTCGAACACGCGCAGGGTTTTCCCCTGCCGCTCGAAAACGGCAACCGGAACGCCCGATTTTAACGCCACCGCAGAACCGGCGACGTTTATAAACACCTTATCGGCTTTGTGCGGCAGGCATTTTCCCCACGGCTGCACGGGATCGGCGGCATTTAACCACACAAGTCCCTCGCGCGGGTTTTGTAATGTTAAAATCGTGCCCGCATAATCGTTCTCGCGGATGAACTGGATGCCCGAAAGCCCCTCGACAAAATAGCCGCGCCGTGCCCTGCCGGTGTATTCCCAGATGCGAAGCGCCCCGAGCGCCTCACTCCACGAAAGTCCCTGCACCGTCTCACGGCAAATAATCACCGCACGGTCGAAATTGCAGTCGAGTTTTTGTTCAACTGTCGGGATTTTCATCGGGCGGATGACCTCCCAGCGCCCGGTCAGCACCTGTACGCGCGCGTTGACCCGCTGCCGAACCGTGCCTTTTTCGATTTTACTGCGTTCGAGCCACTGGCGCACCGGAATAAAGCTGTCGGCGGTCACAAGCCCCTTTTCGGCCAACCGCATCAGCGGCTCGGCGGGAGAACCGCTGACAAGGCCCGAAAACCGCTGCATAAAGCTCGCGCCGCATTTTAACAGCGCCTGATAGATCGCCTTTTCATCTTCGTCCAGTCCCTCGGGAATCGGAGTCTCGGCTTCCCAGTCGATATTGGCGGTGCGCCCGAACCGCAGAGACCCGTCGGGCGAGAGCTGCCAAAAGAACGAACCGCTCCCCACGAGGTTATTTAATATCTGCGGGCTGTATCTGCCGACCCGTGCCGGAAGCAAAACGCTCTCCCACGCCTCGGCAGGGTGCGACTCTCCGCACATCAGATTCAAAGCAGTCTCCAATTGTTCGGCGGGCGGTCCGGAAATGTTCATCCGATCGCATAACAGTGCAGCATATCGTTCCGCAGGCAGTGTTATCACCTGTCTGCGCCGGTCTTTGATGGTCTCCTGCCGTGCGCGCTCATACAGCGCCGCGTGGTAATAGATGCAGTCCTGCACAACAATCTGTTCCTGTTCGGTAAGCTGTGTTAAAACGGCCTGCGCCTCTTCGTCGCTCCATAAATAGCGCTCGGCGACCTGCTCCGCCGACATCGCGCCCCGATAGCGCAGCAGCCGCCGAACGATTTTTCCCCGCGCTTCAAGGTCTTTATTTTCAAGTGCGATGAGATAGTCCTGTTCCTGTTCCGAGGCAATCCAAAGCCCCGGTTCTATGTATTTCGCGCGTCCGTGGGCAGCCAGTGTCTCCAACCACTCGACCGGTACTTCCAAATCACCGGCAATCAAATCGCCTTCGATCATTAATAACGAGTGTAGCTGTTCAACATCTACGGGCATTTTTGCGCGTACCGAAACGCGCTTCAATTGCTGTTGTTCGGGTCTGATCGCCCGAACACCTCTTAATGCTTTATCCGTTGCCCGATGGATATTTTGCGGCGTCGGGGAATAGTCGTACATCATCGAAGCTTCGGCCTTTCGGCGCAGCGGAATCGACATCGGCGACGGCGAACTGCGCTCGATTTCGCGCACCGTGATATCGCCCGACTTGATTCCGTTTAAAACCGCCTCAACGCCCGCGAGGTCCCAATAATCCTCTAAACATTCGCGCGTCGTCTCGCGGATGATCGGGTGTTTTTGCTGCTCAACCAACGATGAGAGCAGTTCCGCACTGCGCATGCGTTGAATCCAGAGCGGCTGGCGGGTGTGGCTTTTCGTTCCCATCAACAGCGCCCGCGCGGTGTTATAGCGAAAATTCATGTTATATAAGGGCGTTGTCGGCAGTACCGCGGTCACGATTTGACGAGCCGTCTCGGGAACGACCTCCGAAAGTAAGCCCATCGGCAGAGGTTTTGCATCGTAAGGATAGAGCAAAAATCCATCGTCGGAGATCACACAGTTGATGGTCGACCCGGTGACGCGCGCGGCGGCTTCCTTGACCAAGATCGAAAACGGCTCGTTGACCGGACGCCCGAAAACCGAATGCACCATCATCTGGCGCGCGTTGTTGTCGTCGATAAAATGCTCGATGATAATGGTCTTGTCGTCGGGCAGCCCGCCGGTGCACTCAATCTGATGCTTTAAAAATCCGAAAGCGCCCTTTGCCGCATGCTTATCCAGCCCTAACTTTTCAATCTCTTCCTGCATTTCGCCGGTCTCGTCGGCACGGGCAAGACGGCGCAGAATCTGACCGAACGCAAGACCGGTCTGCATCGCGCGCCCCTTGGGGTCGCCGTGCCAAAATGGCAGCCGCGCCCCCGCAGGACTTGCCGGCGCGACAACCACCACATCGCGGTTGATGCTCAAGACTTTCCATGCAAAAGTACCAAGGAAAAACCGATCGTTGATACGGGTCTCGAAAATAAATTCCTCGTCGAGTTCCCCGAGCTTGACGCCGCCCTCGGTCTTGCAGGTATATTGCCCCCGATCGGGGATCGTGCCGCCCGCGTTGACAGCCAGCATTCGGCTGTAGGCGTCGCCTTCCACCTTATCGTGAATCCGGTCATAGACCACGCGGGGACGCACCGGGATGTCCCGCTCATGCTCATAATCTCCGGCAAGCATCCCCAAAACATCGCGCACATCGTCTTCGGTCACATCCTTTAACGGATATGCCCGCTTTAGAATCGGCATCACATCGGCCACCGAATAACCCGAACCGGTCGCCATCGAGACTAGATGCTGTGCCAAAATATCAAAACAACCCCTCGGCGGGTGCGAATGTTCAATCCCACCCTGCCGCGCCACCTCTGCGGTCAATCCGCAATATAATCCCTCCGAGGCCTCACGCGGAAATATACGCATCACGCTGACACGGTTCGGATTGTGCCCCGCACGTCCGAGCCGCTGCATGGTGCTTGAAATCGAATACGGACACCCGATCTGAAATACTTGTTCGATATCGCCGACGTCGATGCCGAGTTCCATTGAGGAAGTTGCACACAGCAGCCGCAGTTCGCCCGCCCGAAGCGCCTGTTCGGTCTGGAACCGCTGTTCTTTTGACAAACTCCCGTGATGTACCCGGGCGAATCCGTCTCCGGCGATCTGGTTGACGAAAAACGCCAGCTTTTCGGCATAAGCGCGCCCGTCGACAAAGCCGATGGCGCTGCCTTTGTCACCGCAAAAGGAGTAAATCGTCTGCCCGATCTTGGGCCAGGTCGGCCCGGTGCCCAAAGGCCCCGAGGGTACACCGAGACCGGGCAGGGGGCTGGTCACCTCAATTAAAATTTCTTTTTTCATCTTGGGGGCGACAATCGAGACCGGGTCGGGCGAGAGATATTCCGCCGCTGTTTCAAGCGGTTCAATCGTCGCCGAGAGCCCGATGCGCTGTAACGGCTGCCCGCATAGCTTGTCCAGTCGCGCCACCGACAGCATCAAATGCGCCCCGCGCTTGGAGTCGATCATCACATGCAGCTCGTCAATGATGATCGCCTTTGCGGTATGCAGCATCTTTTGGCCCGATTGGCTGGTCAGCATCAGATATAACGATTCGGGCGTTGTGATTAAAATATGCGGCGGGTGCTTGACCATCCGGGCACGCTCGCTCTGCGAGGTGTCTCCGGTGCGGATTGCGATCTGAATCTCCGAGCCGTATTTATGCCGACCGGTCTTGATGCGCTGTTGTAAAATCCCTTCCAGAGGCCGTTTCAAGTTTTCGCGGATATCCCCAGCCAGCGACTTTAAAGGAGAGATATAGATTAATTGAAGCTCTTCCGCCAGATTACCTTTTTCGGCTTGCTCCTGCAGCTTGTCGATGAACGCTAAAAATGCAGTCAGCGTTTTGCCGGTACCGGTCGGCGCCGACACCAACGTATGTTTTCCCGCGGCGATCTCGGGCCAGGCCTGCTTTTGAACTTCCGTCGGCGTCCCAAGCGTCCCGCGAAACCACTCCTGCGTGTAGATATTAAAAATTTTCAGCGTGTCCTCGGCCATGTTCCCTCACTTGCCGTTTTATCCGGTCGTGCCATCGCCTCGTTGTTAATAAAAAGGATGTCCCAACGACGATGAGATTTCATCCGTCGATGAGACATTATAGCATATTTATACAATTTTTGAAAGTAGGGGCGGATATTATCCGCCCGTTTAAATTGCACTAAGCATCTTGTATAAGGAAATTCGGAAATGCCCCGATTTAGAAAATGAAAGTTATTTATGCGGGCGGATAATATCCGCCCCTACAGCGTGATCCTCACTCCCCTTTCATCTCCACGGTTTGCAAATTCTTATCCAAAATCTCAACGCACAATCTGATCGAGTCACCGATGGCGGCTTCGATGTTATCCGGCTGAACGCCGAGCGGCTCGCTGCCCTCCGATTTATTGATGAACAGTTCCGAGCACTGGAGTTCCCCGAGTTTAAGCAAATTCAATCCGCCTCCGACATTGCGCGCTTTCTGCTGTTTGAGCATCTTCCGGGAGTTCAGGTCGAACATCCACTTCGGAATTGTGACAATTCGCTTGTTCGGGCAGCCGAGATACTTGTGCATGATGCCGAGCATCTGTTTCCAGGTCATGTTATACCAACCGATCGGATAGCAATTTCCGCCCTCGTTTTTCTCAAGCGCTCCGGCGATCGCCTGCCCCACTTGCTTGACCGTGACCATCGTCGTTCCGCCCTTCGGGAACAGCGTCGACCCCTCCATATCCCGGATCATCTCGACCATAAACAGCCACACGGGTTTGCGACCCGGCTGGGTCCCGAAGATATAGGGCAGTTCGAGCACGGCGACGTCGAAATTCTCGTCGGCAAACGACAGCGCCGCGGCTTCCTGATCCCGGCGGCTTCGGATATAGGAATGCCAGTGTGACAATTGCATTTCGGGGTATTTCTTGTCAAAGTGCGAAAAATACGAACCCAGAATCACCGCATGCTTCACGCCGCAGACTTTGGCGAGCGTCAATAAGCGATAAACGGGGTCAATATTGAATTTTTTATACATGTCATAAATCGGCGGCGGCCCCTCGACCCGCTCGTCAACGCCTGCAGCAAAGACGAAGCCCTCGCAGCCGTACATGAGGTTTTTAATGTCCTCATCCGACATCTCGAGGATATTTCCGTATTGAATTTGCATCTCGGGCGGCAGCACCGCACCCTGCGGCAGCGGCGGAAGCGCCACCGAGACAACCTCATGCCCGCGCCGGATCAGTTCCGCCGCGCCCTCACTTCCGAGCAATCCCGTTCCCCCGACCATAAAGACCTTCATGCCATGACCCTCCTTTTTGCTTATTTTTGCCTAAATGATATGTAAATAATCTATTGAATAAAGCAATTTAATTCCTTATGCATCATTATAAATTATAATACAAACATTTTCAAACGGAACGGTCAAGACCGTTCCCTACAGCTTAACCGCTCCACCGCTTCCTCCTCAGTGGCGACAAAGAAGATGTCCCGCCCGTTGTTGCTCTCGTAAATAAAATTCTTCAGCGGCTTGCTTGTATACTTGGAATAATCCCCGATGATCGCTAATTTGCAATGATAATTGACGAACTTTTGCAAAATTTCGCCTGCAAGACGGGTGCTGAGGATGAAAAAGTCCTCGGCGACGGTTTCTTTGCACACGGCGATGCGGTTGCTGTCGGTCTCATAATGCACCGTCGCCATTAAATCCAGCGCCGACTGCACATCGTATAACAGCTTTTCATCCGCGGTGACCACCGCGATTATTACGCCGTTTTTTTCAATCGCCCGAATCTCCACTTGATTTCACATCGTCTTTCTTTAAAATAGATATTTATAAAGCTGCTTCAATCTGCTTTTTTGATTTCTTATCGAGCAGCTCACCCGACAGCGCATCAAAGATAAACCGCTCTGTCTCCGCTTTTTGAACATTTTTTCTCAAAACAACTAGGATGGTCAGGATATCAAGCAGAATGAGTTTTTGCATGGTCTGCGGCTGTTTAGTGAGATCGGCCGCAATCAACGCGTCGGCGATTTTTTCGTGCAGATCGGGTTTATACGGTATGATTTTGGCAAGCGATTGAACGCACTGGCGCACGGTGATGGGCTTTTCGTCGCCCAAAATTGCCAAATAGTCGCCGATATCCTGTTCCAGACGGTTGTCTTTATCCCATTTTGTGTTTTCCGCCATCAGCATCAAGCCGATACTGCGCTGATAGGAATTGTCGCTTTTGAGCTTTTCGGAAAACACATTCCAAAACGGATAGACATCCGCAAAGGATTTCGACCGGTTCTGGACGAGCAAAAACGCCTGATACCGGATTCGATCTTCTTTTAATGAAAGCCATTCGATCAGTTGTGTAAGGTCTTCACCGTTTAGTTGTTTGGAAGCCTCCTCCAAATTGTCTTTCCCGATTGCCATCATTTCATCGACTGTCATTTTGCTTGTCATCCCTTTCCGCTTAAACCGTGATAATGTCGATCCCGCCGCCGGTGACACATTCGCTGTGATCTGCCTTGACAATGTAAGTATCCTCAACACCGACGGTGCCGATGCCCGGAAGGCCGCATTTCGGCTCGACGGCAAGCACCATGTTCTCCTTTAACGGTTCGTCGAATCCCCGCGCAATCACGGGCAGCTCGTTGACATGCAGCCCGATCCCATGCCCCAAAAACTTGACGCCATGGCCATATCCCATAAAGCCCGTCGAGAGTTCGGGCGGCAGCTTGTCCGTGAGCTCGGCATAAATCCGGGACGGGATCGCCCCCGCGACGAGCATTTCGGCGCACCGTTTTTGGATGTCCATGCAAGCCCGATGGACTTTAATAACCTCCGGGTCCGGCGCTTTTCCAAATGAATACACCTGTGTCTTGTCGCTGTGGTAGCCGTCGATTCCAAAGCCGACATCGGCAAACACCAAATCGCCTTTACATAATTTCCGCTCCCGGCTTCCGAGTCCCGGAGATGCCGCGTTCATACCCCGCATTCCTCCGGGACCGTCGAAATTGGTTGGGTAGACCGAGTTGTCGCCGAATCCGATCTGCCCCGCGACCGATTCGAACTGGAACATTGTAAACCGGGTGACACCGTGAAATCCCAACTTCATCATCGCAGCGAACAATGCACCGTGAAATTCGGCTTCGCTGATGCCTTCCCGCAGCAAAGCCGGGACGATTTCTTCGAGCAGGATCTTATGCTGCTTTCCAGAACGGGTGATCAATTCAAGCTCATACGGACTCTTGACAGCGCGCTGCGCAGCAATCACCGGCTCGAACGGTAGAATTTGATCGATTTTAAAATACTTCCGGAACCGCTCCAACATTGCCACCGGAACAGTTTCGGTTTCGAGATAGGTCGCGCCAAACTCGGGCGAGAGCACCTGCAGCATATCTCGGTAGGAGCCCATCGGATAGATAATGTCCAGCGGGCACTCATCCTTGGCGCGTTCGACGCTCTTTCTAACGAATAAGTAAACATTGCCGTCCCGTTTCAAGATCAAAACGGCGTCCTGCATGGTTCCGGTCAGGTAATATTGATTAATGCGCCCCGCGACCAGCGCGGTCTCAAAGTCGGGATTCGCTTCGGCAAGTGCCCCGATCAGTTTTTGTATGCGTGTTTCAAGTTCGGCTTTTGTCATGTTCACAATTCATTGATTCTCTTTCTGTATTTTTTTACATCTGTTTTAAAACATATCTAAAACTCCCGAGACGCGCTCTGAATGGCTCAGGAGAAAGCTGTCGTTTGATTGATTTTCAGTATTCAAATATATAAGATATACCAACAATCAAAACGATGAACCAAAACTCAAGGTGGTATCAACCCCATGCATAAGTATAACGCATGCCGTATCCTTCACCGAAATAGATATAAATGGCGCGGCGGTCGCCGGGATTGCCTTTCGGTATGTTTACCGCCGTGGTCATGGTCTCTTTCGCATTATATACTTCTTCCCTCGTATCTTTATAAGGACCCATTGCCCCGTGCGGCTGTGTGAATTTTATCCGAGCAGCGGATGCAGAACCGGGTTTCAGATCGGGAACATCGAAGCTTGCCGATAAAACAGGCGCTGTCCAGGTCATTTCGTTAATCGGCTTATGCTCCACGACGAAAGAGACCTTTTCATCTGCCGGGAGATATGCAGGCGGCGCTTCCCAAATAATTTGCCACTCTGCCTTGGCGAATAACGTCCCGGCCTCGTCGGTGCGATAATGCACAAACATCACATTGCCTATATCGCCCTCATCCTGATAGTAATCGAGCAGGGCTGCACCGGTTCCCGTCATAGTGCTCCTGACCGGACCGCCGAGAACATCCTGATCGATGTCGGGGACGATATACTGCGTATCCACCAGAGTCCATCCTCCCCCTGCCGCCGAGGTAATAACGGTCTCTGGGGAAGTGTCATCAGGTTTCGTTGAAGTGTCACCCGATTCCGTTGAGGTATTGTCGAATTCCGTTAAAACGCTGCTTGCATGTCTTCTCACAGGAAAGAGAAGGTTGCAGCCGGTAAGAACAAAAGAAATGAAAAGGCACAACGAAATGCAAATAATCCGTTTCATCATTTATCCCTCCGTATTCGCTGATTTTGGTATATCTCATTAATCATGATAGGCGGAATATTGTAGCTTGTCAAGGTGTATTTTACAATCATTTATCGAATAATTGTAAATGTCGAATTGATGCTTCGGCGTGATTACAATTGATAGGTGATTCGCTGTTTATAACTTAATAATCCAGCTTCCGTTTAAATATAAAGATCATACTCCTGGTATAACCTTCACCCTGATTGGTCGAGGTACTGCTGACCAGTTCCCAACCTTCTTCACCCAACCGGTTCAGATCCCCTTGAAGCCGACCGGTGTCTACCTTTCCGCCCATCCAGCCCTCGGTG
>Ga0116170_10003880_pt1 | contig 13895 bp, 9 predicted proteins | sample AD_JPNHW1_MetaG_FD_89797 | JGI IMG/M metagenome (GOLD analysis project Ga0116170, IMG submission 89797) | Active sludge microbial communities of municipal wastewater-treating anaerobic digesters from Japan - AD_JPNHW1_MetaG | ecosystem: Engineered > Bioreactor > Anaerobic > Digestate | place...
GAGAAGGGGGAGATCTTCGGCTTCCTGGGCGCCAACGGGGCGGGCAAGACCACCACGATCCGCATGCTGTGCGGGCTGCTGGTGCCGTCTTCCGGCACGGCTACGGTAGGCGGGCTGGATTTCTCCGACGGCGGGAAGAGTATTAAGAAGATAGTCGGCTACATGTCTCAGAAGTTCACGCTCTACAACGACCTTACCGTAGGCGAGAACCTCGACTTCGCCGCCGGCCTGCGCAAGCTGGACCCTGCCTACGCGAAAAAACGCCGCAAGGAACTCTTCGACCTGATCGGTTTCGACCGGCCGCTCTCCACGATGGTGGCTTCGCTGCCGGGCGGCGTTAAACAGGAACTGGCCCTGGCCGCCGCCATGCTGCACGACCCGCAGGTGGTCTTTCTCGACGAGCCCACCTCTGGCGTGGCCCCGGCCTCGCGCGAGCGGTTCTGGGCGCTGATCCGCAAGGTGACCTCCCTTGGCAAGACCGTGGTGGTGACCACGCATTACATGGACGAGGCCGAGCAGTGCGGCCGCATAGCCCTGATGCGCACCGGCAAGCTCATCGCCCTGGGCACCCCCGACGAGCTGAAGACCTCGGCCTTCCCCGGCCCCATGGTAGAACTGGATTTCAACGGGCCCGCGCCGGCGGCCTTCCTGAAGGATCTGGAGAAAGCGCACGGCCTGCTGGAGCTTTCGCCGCACGGCATGCGCTGGCACGCGGCCTTCTCCGGAGGGCAGGCCATGGACGCGGCCCTCGCCGGGCTGCCGGCGGGCGCCGCCAGGGCCTTGATAAAGCCTTCGCTGGAGGACGTGTTCATCCGCCTGGTAGAGGGGGCGGAAAGATGAACTCCTTCAATCTGCACCGGGCTTATTCGGTGGCGCGCAAGGAAGTGATGCACCTCCTGCGGGACCCGTTCACGCTGGCGCTGGCGCTCGGCCTGCCGGTGGTCCTGGTCACGTTCTTCGGCTACGCCATAGATTTCGAGGTCCGCGATATCACGCTGGCCGTGGCGGACCACGACCAGGGGCCGGCCGCCAGGCGGCTCAAGGAAGTTTTTTCCGCCTCGGGCTATTTTATCCCGGTGGAGGGCGGCGACAGGGCCATCCCCCTGATGGATTCAGGGCGGGCCGCGGCCGCGCTTTTCATCGAGCCGGGCTTTTCGCGCACCGTAAGGGGCGGGGGCCGGGTTTCGGCCCAGCTGGTAATGGACGGCAGCGACAATTCCAAGGTGACGGCCGTGATGGGCTACCTGCAGGGCATCCAGGCCTCGGCTGGCAAAAAACTTACGGGCGCGGCCTCCGCGCCGCCGCTCTCGGTGGAGACGCGCTTCCTTTACAATCCGGAACTTAACAGCCGCTGGTTCACCGTGCCCGGGCTCCTGTCCATCATCATCGGCCTGCTGGGTATCCTGCTTACCGCGCTGACCGTGGCGCGGGAATGGGAGAACGGTTCGATGGAGATGCTGCTGGCCACGCCGGTGCGGCCGCTCGAGATCATAGCCGGGAAGATCGCGCCTTACGCGGCGCTGGTGCTGGGCGGCGCTACGCTGGTCTACCTGGCCGCGCGGCTGGTGTTCGGCGTGCCGTTCGCCGGCAGCCACCTGCTTTTCGTGCTGGCCTGCCTGCTTTTTGTCGTCGCCTCGCTGGCGCAGGGTTTGTTCATCTCCGTGGCCACGCGCCAGCAGCAGGTGGCCATGCAGCTCTCGCTGATCACCGGGCTGCTGCCTTCCATGCTGCTCTCGGGGTTCATCTTCCCGGTGGAGAGCATGCCGGTCTTTTTTAATTATTTCACCATGCTGTTGCCGCCGCGCTGGTTCATGGAGGCGGTGCGCGGGATCTTCCTGCGGGGCGCGGGGCTGCGGGAGCTGGCCGTGCCTTTCCTGGCGCTCGGGGCGCTAAGTTTCGCGCTGGTGACGCTGGCGCTTAAAAGTTTCAAGACGGACCTGGAACCCTTATGAACCCTACGCTCAAGGCCTTCATAAAGAAAGAGCTGGTGCAGACGCTGCGCGATACGCGCATGCGGGCGCTGCTCTTCGGCGCGCCGCTGATCCAGCTGACGGTGTTCGGCTTCGCGCTCTCCACCGAGATCAAGAACCTTAAGCTGGCGGTCTTCCGCCAGCCTGCGGACATGGTGGCGCAGCGGCTGGAGGGCGACTTTTTTGCTTCGGGCTGGTTCAAACGGGTGGAGTTCGAGCCGGGAGCGGACCCGGTGGAAATTATAGCCTCGGGCAGCGCGGACGCCGTGCTGGTGATGCCGCCCGGGGGCCTGGGGCGCGCCGCCGGGCGCGGAGAAGGGAAGATCCAGCTTTTAGCCGACGCTTCCAACGCCACCAAGGCGCGGGTGGTGGAGACCTACGCCAAGAGCATCGTGGCCGCCCGCGCGGCTAAAGAATACGGGACCGCGGCCGAGCCGCCGGTCAGGCTGGACGTGCGCGTGCTCTATAACCCGGCCATGGAATCTTCCGTCTTCCTGGTGCCGGGCGTGATGGGGATGGTGATCTGCCTCATCACCATCATCCTCACGGCCATGTCGCTCACCCGTGAGCGGGAACTCGGGACTTTCGAGACCATTATTTCGGCCCCGCTCTCCGACGGCGAGATCCTGCTGGGCAAGATCCTGCCGTTCATCCTGCTGGGGATGGCGGTCTTTACGCTGGTGATGCTGGCCGGGTGGCTGCTGTTCGGCGTGCCCGTGCGCGGCCCGCTCTGGCAGTTGCTGCTGGGCGCTTTTATCTTCGTGATCACCACGGTCAGCGTCGGGACGTCCATCTCTACCATAGCCAAGAACCAGCAGCAGGCCATGCTGGGCGGCTTCATGTTCCTGTTCCCGGCCATTTTGCTCTCCGGCATCATGTTCCCGGTGGAGAGCATGCCGCGCGCCATCATGGGCGCCGCGTACCTGGACCCGCTGCTGTATTTCATGCGCATCCTGCGCTGCGTGATGCTGAAGGGCGACGTCCCTTATGTTTTCTGGGCCAACCTCGGGGCGCTGGCGCTGATGGCCGCATTCGGGGCGGGCCTGGCCTACAACCGTTTCAAGCAGACTTTAAACTAGCGGGAGGAAACAACATGAAAGAGACGAAAAAAGAGGACCTTAGGGGCAAGGCGCTGAAAGCCAGGGAACTGGTTGACTACGACAAGGGCGCGGTGGTCAGCCGCACGATCATCGAGAAGAAGACAGGTACGGTCACGATCTTCTCCTTTGACAAGGGCCAGGGCCTCTCCGAGCACACCGCCCCGTTCGACGCGCTGGTGGAGGTGCTGGACGGCGAGGCTGAAATAACCGTAGCCGGCAAACCGAATAAAGTAAAGGCCGGGGAAATTATTATCATGCCGGCCGGTAAGCCGCATGCGCTGAAGGCCGTAAAAAGATTTAAAATGGCGCTGATAATGATAAGGTCCTGAGCGGGAACGCTCCCGTGAACACACCGGTCTGAAACAGGAGCGCGACAAAACTTCAAAAACGAGCCCACTTTTTGTATTATAGCGGTAGGGGCGGCGTTTTTTGCGGTCATAAGAGGGTAAGCCGGAGGGATATCGATCATGAATAAAAAAAATAAAACAGCGGTCTTGATTGCGGTGCTGTTCCTTTTCGCCGTCAGCGGCTGGCGCGGCCTGGCCTCCGCGCAGGCTGCGGCCGGCGCAACTCCGGCGGCGCAGCCCGCCTCGGCGGTTTTGCCTCAGGCGGAGCTGAAACTCGAGAAGCTCGACCTGACCGCGGCGGTCAAGGACATCAACGCGATGGACGCCGCTTCGCAAGGCGAGCTGTACCGTGCGCTGGCCGATATTTATTTCAGGGCGCAGAAACTGGATAAGGCTATAAGCCTGCTTGAAACTTACCGCAGCCAGGGGGGGCTTAGCCAGCCCATTCTTTATAACCTGGCAACCTTCTATACGCAGCGGGGTGCGATCTCGCAGGCCATCGAGGTCTGTGAGGCAATGATAAAGGCGTCCCCTCAAAATTCAGCCCCGGCCGCCGCGATGCTGACAACCCTTTACCGCCAGAAGGGCGACATGCTGAAAGTCGGCGCCCTGCTGGAAGCGCAGGCCAAGGCGTCCCCTGCTGATCCCGCGCTGTTGAACCAGCTGGCTGTTTTTCACTATGAGCAGGGGGATTCCGTGAAGGCAGAGGAAGCTATAAAAAAATCCATCGCCATACTGCCCCTGGTGGATTCCTACAGGCAGCTGGCGCAGATAAATCTCCGCCAGGGCAGCCTGGATAAGGCTATCGCGACTTTACAGGAGGGGATCAAGAAGCTTCCCGGCGATGAAGTGGCGCTGACCATCATTATGAATGATCTGTATATGTTGACCGGGCAGCCCGACAAGGCCATAGCGGTATTATCCGAAGCCAGTAAAAGGCTGCCTGCGGGCGTTTTTGAATTTACGATACCGCTCAGCGAGATCTACTTGCGCAGGGGGGATCTGGAAAAAACCGAAGCTTTGCTTAAAAACCTTCTTTCAACCGTCACCGACCCGGCCCGTAAGGAGATCATCCAGCAAAGGATTAACGCCCTTCGAACCGGAACAGCGCAGCCGGCGCCGGGAGCGGTACCTGCTGTCAGATAATCCGGGCTCAGCCGGGAAGCGTCAATTGCTGCGGGCGGCCATAAGGGCCGCCCGCTCATTTATGCCCGCCAGGTTCTTTTCGGTCTTGCCGGAAGCGCGTGCCTGATTTTCAGCCGGCGCGCAAACCAGTTGAAAAATAAGCCTTGTTTATGCTAAAAAAGGGTTGCCGGCCTGGTTAGCCGGCATTGTCCCAAAACCTCCGGGTTGGCGGCCGCTGAGGCGCCGGGGCAAGAGTCTGCTGCGGGATAAAAGGGGGGAGTATGTTCAATTGTAAAAGATACTTTGGTACGGCTGTTTCTAAAGGGGCGGCAGCCTGTATGCTGCTGGCCCTGACGCTGGGCGGCTGTTCGCGCCGCAACGAAGCTACGATCGGCACTCCGGAGAACCCGCTGGCGGTGCTGCTGTCTCCGGCGCATGCGCCGGCTTCGGCGGACGCGCAGGCGTTCCTGAAAAAACACCTCGAGACCGCCACGGGCATGACCGTAGAGATAAAAGTGGCAGAGTCGCCTGCCGCGGCCGTCAATAAGTTCAGCGCCGGCCTGACCGACGCCGGCGTTCTTACGCTGGAAGAATACCTGGTGGCCAGGGAAGAGTACAATGTGCGCCCGATCCTGCAGGCCCTGCGCGGCGATAAGCAGGACCAGTATGAGGGGGCTCTCCTGACGAAAGCCGCCGGCGGGGCTAAGAGCGTTACCGACCTGGCCGGGAAAAAAGTGGGCTTCGTCGGTCCGTATTCCGTAAGCGGCTTTACGCTGCCCGCCGTTTATCTGGAGAAAGCCGGCGTTAAAGTTATGCCGGTGTTCTTTCTCAGCCATGAACAGAACCTTGCCAAGCTTGTCGCCGGAGATGTTTACGCGGCGGCTACCTACGCCCGCCAGGCGGCGCGCGGTCCGGACCTGAAGATCCTGGCAGTTACCGGGGTGGTGCCCAATGAACCGGTGATCGTAAGGGGCAGCTTGAGCAAAGAAAAACGCGGGGCGCTCAAAGCCGCTTTCCTGACCCTGGGCGATACTCCCGAGGGGCGGCGGGCCCTGGGCGCGGTGGCGGACATCACCGGCTTCCGGCCCGTGGACGACGCGGTATACAAGCCGCTGCATGAACTTATCCTCTCGGAGAACAAGACCGTGTATGACCTGGTGCCCGGAGGCTGGGATATTTACAGGCTGAACCAGCCGTACGTACCCGACCGGTAAAAAGCGTAGCGGCGGCGGTCGGCGCGGGCGCCGCTCAGGCGCAGATCGGCGGCAATAAAATGACCGCGGGGATCCCGCGGCCATTTTATCTTTGCGGGCCCTGCGGCCGGCAAGTTCTTCTTAAACTTCGCTCTCCGCCAGCGGGCGGTGCTCCTGCGCTTCTCCGGTATCCTTCTTCCTGAGCGGAGTTTCATTCCACAGGCGGGTCATCAGCAGCGCGCCTATCAGCGAGAAGGGCATTATCATGTAGGTCCAGGAGCCCCAGCCCCATTTGTCCAGGAAATGACCCATCAGAAAGCCGGTGAGGCCGCTGGCCAGGTACTGCACGCCGTCGAGCAGGCCCGCCACGGTGGAGGCCGCCCTGGTGCCGCCGAAGTCCATGGAGGCGGTGCCGGTGAGCATCCCGTGCACGCCGAAGATCCACATGCAGGCCACCCCGATCATGAACGAGGCCACCGCCGGGCTGGCTGTCCGGCCCAGGATGAACAGCGAAACTATCTGCCCCAGGTAGAAGATGAAAGCCACGGGCGCCCGCCGGGAGTGGAACCATTTGTCGGACATATAGCCGCACATCATGCCGCCGGCTATGCCGCCCACGGTGATGCCGGCGCTGGCTATGGAGAAGAGCGTGGTGCCGTGCTGGATCTTGTGCACTTCGCTGAGGAAAGGCACGAACCAGAGCAGCAGGCCCTGGCGCACGAAGCCGGTGCAGAATTCCGAGACGGCCAGCGTAACGATCACCGGGTTGGTCAGGATCCGGCGCGACAGTTCGCCCAGCTTCAGCGGGGTATCCTTGTCCGCCTCGTGGGAAGAGGCGTCGCCCGTATTGAAATTTTCAAAGCCGGCGGCTTTCGGGGTGTCTTTCACCAGGAGCAGGTCCACCAGGAACATTATGAAGATGGCGCCTGAGGGTATCAGGAACACCATGTACCACGGCAGCACGGACAGGATCCAGCCGCCCACGGTCATGGCCAGGAAGTAGCCGCCGGAGATCATTATTCCGAAGATGCCGCCGAACACGCCGCGCTCCTTGACGTGGAACCAGGGGGCGTTCACTTTAACCACGGACAGAGCGCCGAAGGATTGGAAATACTGGTTGACGGCGTAGAGCAGCGACATGCCGACTACCAGCTTGGTGGCCCAGCCGTTGAGGAACAGCAGGCCTATCACCAGGTTCAGCAGCGCCGCGCCCAGAGCCCCGAACAGGATGGCTCTCTTTCCGCCTATGCGGTCGGCCAGCGGGCCGTTGAACATGACGGACACGGCATAGGTCCAGAAACCGGCAGTGGCGATAATGCCGAACTCGGCCTTGCTCAGGTGGAACATGTCCATCATGGTTTTGGAGGCTACATTGAGGTTGTAGCGGCCCATATAGAAGGTGGCGTAGGTGAGGCCCAGCGGGAACCAGTTCATGAACCGGCGGCGGCGGTATTCGGAAGAATGGACGGGGGCTTCGGACATTTGAGCTCCTGTTGTGCGGAATATGGATCAGGTCAAATTATATAACTTTGGGAAATCCGGGCATGTAAATTCTGTGTAAAGAAAAGCCCCGTCCGCGGCGCGGACGGGGCTTTTCAGCGCCTGCTCCAGGTAAGTTTAGAACTTGTAGCTTACGCTGAGGGCGGGCAGCATGGCTGACGCGTAGTATTTGCCGTTCAGCACGTTGCCGAGAGAATCGTCCTGGATGCTGTGGGTGATATTCCGCTCCAGGAACTTCAAATACATATAAGAGGCGTCTACGGTCAGGCTGCCCTTCGTATAGCCGCCGCCGACGGAGAAGGCGAGGCGGTCGGCATCCGGTACGCGGGTTTCAAAGTATTTCGCTTTGACGGGATTCATGTCGTAGAAAATACCGGCGCGGGCTTTCCACGCCTCGGAAACCTTGTACTCGGTGCCCAGGCGGAAGGCCCAGACGCTCATCCAGTTCTTATAGTCTATGCTCTGTTTTGCCGCATTAGCGTTGTTCGTGTAGTCTATGACCAACTTGCGGTAAGTGGTCCAGTTGGTGTAGTCCGCTTCTCCAGAGAAGGTCCAGTTATCGGAATACTTGTAAGAGGCACCGGCCTGGAACATGTCCGGCAGGGTGATTGTGGTGTTGGCATCCCGGTTGGTAATGCCTGCAATCGGCAGGTCAATTTTTCCGTCGACATCAATTCTTACTTTGCTGCGGAAGTTAGCGCCGAACTGCCATTTGTTGTGCTTGTACATGGCTGCGGCGTTATATCCCACGCCCGTGCCGTCCCCTTTAAGGGTCTGCTCTGCGGTTGCGGTGGCCATCTTGTTCATGGTCGCGTCCAGCTGAACATAGCTGGCGCCGCCGGCCACGGAAAGGTTCTCATTCACCTTGTAGGCGCCGTTGAGGTTCGTGTAGACGGCCTGTATATAGGATTTGGTCGCGATCTTGCTGGTATCTGCGGTTGCTTTATCCCAGTTGGTAGAAAGTCCGAACGGCGCGTTTACGCTCAACCCGACAGCAATTTTCTGGCTGAACTTGTGGGTGGCGTAGAAATGCGGGGGGATGTGTGTTACGCGTTCGATCCGGTCAATGGTTACGGGATTTGTGTTGTTGACATGCTCCATGATGGGAGCGACCATAACGGTGCCCAGGCTCAGGTTCGTGCCTTCCAGGCCGGTCAGGGCCGCCGGGTTATACCAGGCCGCTGCCGCGTTGTCGGCTACCGCGACGAAAGAATTGCCCATGCCGTTGGCTTTGGCGTCTTGTTCGGCCAGGCGGAAACCGGCGGCGCCCGCATTGCCGGCCATCGCGAGGACTACGGCTAAGATAGATATTTTTTTCATTAAACCCTCCTGAAGTATTTGTCCTAACAAAGATATTTTACATAATACAGCGTTACTTTTGTAACGAAAAAGGATGGCCGGGGGAGGCTGGCGGCGTTCAGCGGTCAGAATACAGGAGTTTGTTGACTTTTTCCAGCAATTCGGCTTTCTTCACCGGTTTCACCATGTAATCAGTAAAGCCCGTGTCCAGGCATTCTTTTCTCTTGGCGTCTTCGGTATGGGCGCTGAAAGCTATGATCGGCACGGACTTGCCGGCGGGCGTTTTCCGGAGTTCTCTTACGGCGGTGAGCCCGTCCATTACCGGCATTTCCATGTCCATGAGCACCAGCGAGAAGACGTTGCGCCGCGTCATTTCCAGCGCCTCCTGTCCGTTGGCGGCCCGGTAAATGCGCAACCCGCTGTCGCCTTTCAAATGCAGCTCCACCAGGGCCAGGTTGTCGGGGTTGTCGTCGGCCACCAAAACCTTGAGCCGGGTATCCAGCCATTTGTCCAGGGCGGCGTACAGCACTTTTCTCTTCAGCGGCTTGGTTATATGCGCGTTCATGCCGAAGGAAAGCGATTTCTTTATGTCGCTGTCCAGGCCGTGCGCCGTCAGCGCGATGATGGGGGTTTTTTTATAGGCTTCGGTTTTCCGCAGCTGGAAAGCGGCCTCGTGCCCGTCCATCTCCGGCATTTGTATGTCCATCAGGACCAGGTCGTAATTGAAGGCGGCGCACTTTTCCAGCGCCTCGCGGCCATTGGCCGCTATGTCCAGTTTATAGCCGGCTCCTTCAAGCATCAGCCGGGCAAGGTTCTGATTGTCCGCATTATCCTCGACCAGAAGCAGGCGCAGGTGCGAATAGTCCCGTTTCGGCGCAGCCGCTTCCGGGCCAGGCAGGGGCGCAGGCCTGAAAACCTTGAGGATGCTGTTGAAAAGGGCGGAGCGGGTCACCGGCTTTGAAAGAAAGGCGTCTACCGCCGGCTTCACGCTTTCGGGAATGGCGTCGACCCTGGAGGAGAGCATGAGTATTTTAGAGCCCGGGGCGGCTCCTCCGGCGGCTTCGGCGATGAACTGCTCGCCGTTACCGCCCGGCATCTGGTGGTCCACTACCAGCAGGTCGAATTTTTTCCCGCTCTTCAGGATCTTGACGGCTTCGGCGGCGCTCCTGGCCGGCACCGAGGTGAAACCCCAGACCGCCATGTTCTGCGCCAGTATCTCCAGGCTGTCCGGGTTGTCGTCCACCAGCAGCGCGCGCATGCCGGCGAAGGAGATCTGCTGCTCCAGCCTGGCGGGGCCCGCCGGGGCGTTCCTGCAGGGCAGCCTGAAACTGAAGATGGACCCCGCCCCCTCCGCGCTCTCAAGCGCGATAGCTCCTCCCATCATTTCCACCAGCGCTTTGGAAATGCTCAGGCCCAGCCCCGTACCGCCGTATTTGCGGGTGCTGGAATCGTCCACCTGCGAAAATTTGCTGAAAAGCTTTTTCTGGTTCTCCGGGGAAATGCCTATGCCCGTGTCGGCCACGGAGAAAGCCAGCCAGCCGGCCCCGTCGGCTTTAAGGAACTCGGCGCTGATCTTTATCTGGCCTTTGAGCGTGAACTTCAAAGCGTTGCCCACCAGGTTTATGAAGATCTGCCGCAGGCGGTTGCCGTCGCCGAGCACGGCCGCCGGCATATCGGTGGAAACTTTCAGGATCAGTTCCAGCCCCCTGGCGGCGGCGCGCTGGGCGAACATTTCCGTCACGCTTTCCGCCACTTCGCGCGGATCGTACGGCTCCTGCTCGATCTTCAGCTGGCCAGCCTCTATCTTCGACAGGTCGAGGATATCGTTGATGATGTAAAGCAGCGCGTCGGCCGAATGCTGTATGGTGTTGAGCTGCCGCCGCTGCTCTTCGGAGAGGGGGCCGTCCAGCAGGATCTCCGTCATGCCGATGATGGAATTCATCGGCGTGCGGATCTCATGGCTCATATTGGCCAGGAAGTCGCTTTTCGCCCGGCTGGCGGCCTCGGCGGCCTCCTTGGCCTTTCTCAGTTCTTCCCTGGTATTTTTTATTTCCGTTATGTCACGCAGCGTGCCTTCAATGCCGGCGGGATTTCCGTGCGCGTCAAGTTTGAACCTGGCGCTTACCAGGGTGGGTACCAGCGTCCCGTCCTTTTTTTTGAGCGTTACTTCGTAACTCCTGACTGAGCCTTTCTTCTTTATTTCTTCGAGGAGGGCGGCCCGCTCCGCGGGGACAGCGTAGAGATCAATAATGTTTTTTCCCAGCGCTTCTTCTACCGTCCAACCGGAAAGCTGCTCCACCGAGGGGGAGACCACCCGGATCGTGCCTGCTATGTCCGCCTGGTAATACAGGTCGAGGAAAGATTCAAAGATGCCGCGGTATTTATCTTCGCTGGCTTTTATGGCCTCCTGGGCCAGCCTCGCTTCCGTTACGTCCCAGATCACGCCGCTTATCCGCTCGGGCAGGCCGGCGGCGGCGGGCACCAGGGTTCCCCGCGCGCTGATGTACTTGACCTCGCCGCCGGGCCACAATACCCGGAATTGCGCGGTATAAGGCGAACCGGTCTTAAGCGTGTTCTCCATGGCCTCTTTTACCATGGCTATATCATCGGGGTGAACGGCGGAAAAAAATTCGGCTTCCGTGCCGCTGTATTTCTGCGGGTCGAGGCCCAGCACTTCGCAGGCTTTGGCGTCAAAAACACGGATGGAGGTTTTTGCGCCGAAACTCCACACGCCCATGTTGGCGGAGCGCAGCGTCATGTCGAGCCGCTCCCGGCTGGACCGCCTCAGTTCCTCGGCGCGCTTGAGCGCGCTTATGTCCCTGACCGTGGCCTGCAGCAGCGCTTTCCCGTCCAGTTCGATGCGCGTCAGCAATACGGTGGCGGGGAATTCCCGGCCGTTGAGCCGCTTATGCGTCCACTCAAAAAAACAGGAGCCTTCGCGCAGGGCCTTCTCTATCATTTCCCGCGCTCTCACGGCTGAGGGGCGGCCGTCCGGCTGCCGTTCCGGGGACAGGTCTCCGGGCGTCAGGGTCTCGAATTCTTCCTCGCTGGCCGCGCCGAAAAGGTCCAGAGTAGCAGGGTTGCCCGAGGTGAAGTTCCAGGCGGGGGGGGCCAGCGTCATCAGCGCGTCCCGGCTGCCGTTATACAGGCTGCGGAATTTTGTCTCGCTGCCGGTCAGCGCTTTTTCGGCGTTCTTGCGCCGGGAGATGTCGCGCAGTATTCCGATGGCGCACCATTTTCCTTTTATTTCCACGGTGGAGAGGGAAAGCTCGACGGGGATCTCTCTGCCGTCCTTTCTGCGGGCGGCCAGTTCCAGCGTTTTGCCCACGGCGGCGCCTTGCCCGGTGCCGCGGAAGTGTTCAAAGGCCTTGCGGTGCGCGGCAAGGAAGCGCTCCGGGGCAATGAGCTCGTGGAGATCGCGGCCTACCGCTTCCTGCGGACTCCAGCCCAGAATCCGTTCCGCCGCCTGGTTCCAGAAAGACAGCATTCCGTCGTTGTTCATCATCAGGATGGCGTCCTGCGCGGCCCCGGTAATGGCTCTGAAAGAGGCTTCCTGGTCCCGGAGCCTGCTTTCGGTGAGCTTTCTTTCTGTTATGTCTTCAAAAGTTTCGATGCCCCCGATCACTTCGCCTTTTTCATTCTTTATAGTATCCGCGTTCTTGACTACCAGGAGCGTACGTCCGTCCTTGGCCCGGAGGGTGCATTCTGCGCAATTTATGGGTTTTTTTACGTTTTTATCGAATAGGCCGCAGCGGCTGCGGCACGGGGTTTCGGCAAAAATACTGCAGGGTTTGCCGATAATTTCCTTTGCCGTATAGCCGGTTATCTCTTCGGCCCGCTTATTCCACTTAATAATGCGCTGCTGCGCGTCTACGGCGTAAATAGCGCTGGGGACCAGCTGGAAAACCTGTTCCGAAGCCTCTTTAGCCTTGCCCAGCGCCTCCCGGGCTTCCTGGCGGGTGGTAATATCGCGGAAAGTTATCACCAGTCCCCTCAGCACATTGCCTTCGCTGAAGGGGGCTGCCGTGCAGTCTACCGCCAGCGGCCGGCCGTCCCTGGTCCAGAAGATCTCTTCGTACAGCCGCCGCGTTTTCCCGTCTTTCAGGCTGAGGCCGATGGGGCAGGCGCCGGCGGGGTTGGGCGTGCCGTCTTTTTTGCTGTGGTGGAAAACTTCGTGGGCGTTCCTGCCCAGCACCTCTTCCGGCGCATAGCCCAGTATTTCCCTGGCGGCTTTATTGATGAAGACTACCCTGCCCCGGGCGTCCAGCAGGTAGACCCCTTCCGCCATAGTCTCCAGCAGGGTCTCGTCTTCTACCCTGCGGGCGGCCGGTAAGGGGGCCCCTCTTATGTTCTTCTCTTCGGAATATTCAGTCATCGCGCGCGCACTGACGGGGGCGAAACTTCAGCCGGGGTCGGCGTATTCTATCACCAGGTGGTCCAGGAAGTCTTTGATGCCGGTTATCTGTGCTTCGATGGCGGGTTTCTCGCGCGCTTTCGCCGCGGTCTCCAGCCTTTCGCCCAGCGCGGTCAGGAAATCCAGACCGTAGCCCCCGCCGGATCCCCGTATGTTATGCCCGATCTTCCAGAGCTCGTCGAAGTTCTCTTCCCTGAGTTGCAGCGGCAGGGCGACCAGGTATTCCCGCATATGCTGCAGGTAGGCGGGCATAAGTTCTTTAAGGTCCGGATCTATTTTGATTATTATCTTGTCGCTCATAATGTCTCTGTTCCGAAATATGGCGCAATGCTTAGCCATGAAAAACGCGCAGCGGTGAACCCCTTTGTTTAACCCGAAAACATACTACTAAATTTCAGCCATGAAGAAACAAGCCTGCCGGGCCGCCTAATTCTATCCCTGAATATAATATAATCCTAACACATGGATTTCCGCGGCGGCGGCGCCGCTGATTTAACTCCTTATGTCAGGTGATATCTTTAAAATACTTGCCTTTAACGAAGTGCCGGACGCGTTGGCCGCTTTAAAGGCCGCAGTGGCTGACGCCTTGCCGGGCTCAAAGGTTTATGGCGCCGCGGGCGGCCCTGAAAGCCTCGCCCTGGCGCTGGCGCAAGACCCGGATGTGATCCTGCTGGGTATTGCGCCGGGCGGAACGGGCGGCTTTGAACTGTGCCGGCTGCTGAAGGCGGACCAGCGTCTCCGGCATATCCCGGTGCTTTTCCTGACCGACCTTGGTGCGGGCAGTAATGGCCGCATCAAAGCTCTGGAGGCCGGGGCCGACGGTTTTCTGCCCGAACCGCTGGAAATATCCGAGCTCGCCATGCGGGTCCGGGCCATGGCGAAGATCAAGGCGGAGAAGGCGGGGCAGCTGCAGGAGAAAGCGCAGCTGTCGCAGGCGCTGGAGGAGC
>Ga0116170_10003884_pt1 | contig 13882 bp, 9 predicted proteins | sample AD_JPNHW1_MetaG_FD_89797 | JGI IMG/M metagenome (GOLD analysis project Ga0116170, IMG submission 89797) | Active sludge microbial communities of municipal wastewater-treating anaerobic digesters from Japan - AD_JPNHW1_MetaG | ecosystem: Engineered > Bioreactor > Anaerobic > Digestate | place...
CCAGGCTTGCTCCGCCGGACAAGGACAGTGTAATACAGTCGGAATAAAAATCTGCGATATAACAGGAACACATACAACATGCTCGGCAATACCTGGCGTTCCAGGTATTGAAATTTGTGATGGACTTGACAATGACTGTGATGGCCAGATTGATGAGGGTGTTCAGACGACGTATTACCGTGATGTAGATGGCGACGGCTACGGCAATGCTTCAATGACAATACAGGCATGTTCCCCGCCTGCAGGTTATGTTTCAAATAACACGGATTGCAATGATAATAATGGGGCAATACATCCGGGTGCTACTGAAATACCGGGAGATGAAATAGATCAGGATTGCGATGCACGTGAATTATGTTTCAGGGATATGGATGGAGACGGATATGGCTCGGGCACAACATTTTTATCAAACGACTGTGATTGCCATGATTATAATGAATCGACCAACTCACTGGACTGTGATGATAACAATAGTGCTGTGCATATTGGAGCAACGGAAATATGTGATGGAATTGATAATGATTGCGATATGACAATAGATGAAGGCGTTCAGGCAACCTATTATCGGGATGCCGATGGCGACGGCTACGGGACTGCGACCATTACCATCCGGGCTTGTTCAGCGCCTGCAGGTTATGTTTCAAATAATAGCGACTGTGATGATGTGCAGGCAGGCATACATCCCAATGCCCCCGAATTATGCAACGGCATAGACGATGACTGCGACGGAAATATTGATGAAGGACTGTTGACATATTCTTTTACACAGGACCATGAGATCTGCCAGGGGGAAACATACTATTGGCAGGGTAATGATTATAATACGACGGGCACTTATACTGTTACTTATCATTCAGTTCTCGGATGCGACAGTACCTATACGCTTCACCTGCTTGTAAATCCCGGATATGACTTTACAGAAGAACAATTAATAGGTGATGGTGAAAGCTATTACTGGCAGGGTAATAATTACACCGCTACCGGTGTATATACAGCAAATTATATAACAGTCAAGGGTTGTGACAGTACTTATATTTTAAACCTGACTGTTCATGGATATACCATCAGCGGAAAAACCCGTTATGCCGGCAAGGCTAATAGCGGAAACCCGGCGCCCAACCCGCCGTCATTCAACCAGGTAATGTATAATATTGATAACGTGATTGTAATTTTAAAAAGTGATCCGGCGGGAAGCGAACTGGCACGAGATACCAGTGATGCAAGCGGAAATTATCATTTTGCAAATATTATGAATGGTAACTATAAGTTGTGTTATGATAAATATACTATTGATTCTATGCAATGGGTCAATGGCGTGGATGCTATTGATGTGACTTTACTCAAGTACTTCATCGGTATTGATACATTGGTTGACCCTTCACGGAATTTTGGTGAAAAATACAGATTTGCCGCCAATGTAGACAATAATACTGCAATCAATGCTATCGATATTTCACGGATAAAAGCAAAGATCGGGTCTCCTTATATACTCGGCAAAAACTTTCCGCGGGGCAATTGGGTGGCAATGGACACACTGATTTCTGTTGCCGGATCGGACCTGGCTGTAACCCTGAAAACATTGGGCTACGGGGATTATAATGCATCCAGCACTAAGTACCGCGATTCAGTATTGGCCTGGAATATGACAAAATCGGTTGAACAAAATATAATTGTTCCTTATGATGAAGACATAATAACTACAGCGTCTGATTATTTTGAAATCCCGTTGCGTATTAGTGTTGCGATAGAAGAGTTTTCAGCAATGGGTCTTGAGCTGACTTACCCTGAAAATGAGTTTAAACTTGTATCTGTATCTATGCCTAAAAACAACAATAATAGCCCGGTAAAAATAAATCCATCACTTGATGAAATACTAAAGGACAACGACGATTTGCTTGTAACAGATGAGGGTGGAATCATAAGGGTTGTTTTTGCAACAATGCAGTATTATGATGTTAATGCGCGTGATGAAATCATAAGGCTGGGATTCCGGTCGTATAAAAATTTGAACAGTGGAGAGATGTCATTGAATTTGTCGGGGACAGGTGTGATTGGCGACCAGTACGGCGAAGTTAACAATGATGCATACCTGATGATACCTAAAATCTTTATCCAGAACAATGTATCAGATGAAATGTTTGAAATGACGGCTTATCCGAACCCGTTCAGTGATGAAGCAACCTTAACATATTGTATTCCGGAAAACGGAACAGTCCGGTTAAAAGTATATAATGCTATTGGCGATTTAGTGTCAGAACTCGTGAATGAAGCGCAAGCAAAAGGAAAGCACACTCTGGTTTATTCATCTGAAAATCTTGCTGCAGGCATGTATACTTTTAAATTGGAATTTTCCGGGGCAAATGAATCAAAAAGCCTGATTATAAAGCTTATTCATTGATCACGGAATATTTGAACGGTTTATTTTTTAGCTGATTTTTTCAACTTAGCATACAAGCCGGGATGGTGTTTTTTTATAAATGAACCAATCGTTCCTGCAATTCTTCCCGGAGTATGAATGGTGTATAAGAAGGCTGATCTTGAATATGGGATCAGTTTAAAAACAATAAAAGGTCGTATATAATTGTATGCGATAAAATCAGTCTTTACAATCAGGGAATAATACCGGATTTTCAGGTTACTCCATTCTTTGATCATTGGAATATTTTCCAAATCGATGGATTCGCCTTTATCGAGATTCGTTTTCCACTCGTTGTAGAAGGGGCTTCCGGGGTTCCAGATAGGTGGCTGAGGGTAATCACAAACCCGGGCAAAATGAAAAATAGCACCTTTTAATCTTTTCTGTGATCGCGGGCCATGATAATTAATGAATACATTATAAATGACGGGTAATTTTTTCCATTTCCGGTAAAAGAACAGATTTAATGCCGTTTGTTCTCCATATACAAATTCATTGACATGATCGGTGAGCAGCTTGTTTATTTCTTTGAACAGGCTGGGAGTAATGATATCTGTATTAAAACTTAAAACGCCCCCGTTAAACGCACCTTGCCTGAAATTGTATTTTTTATGATTAAATGTGGTATTTTTTTTATTATAAAATTGCCGGCTTAACCGGTTAAAATAAATATCCTGAATTCCGCCAAAAAAATTTACGTCAGTAAGTTTTTCAAAAGGCGCTTTAACAATGATATCGGCATCAAGGTAAATTATATGTTTCCACTTTTTAAATTCTTCAGTAAACAGGTAGTATTTATCGGCAATTACCGGGGCACATTCGTCTTTTACTCCCCAGCTCGACTGTATCAAAAATTCACACTTACGGATTAAAATGCCTCTGTCGCTGAACCATGTCAAATCCTCTTCAGGGATGTTATGAGCAAGAAGCATGTAATCTCCCTTCCACCCTGCATTCCAGTAAGCGCTTGAAAACAGCTGCTTCGCCTGTGCAATAAAATTGCTGTCAGACAAAGTAACAAGCAGGTTTTTTCTTTCAGGGTTCAATACAATACTTTTTGATTTGATAAAATTAATTATTTCCTGCATTCGCTCAACAGGGTTGATGATTTGAAAGCGAAAACCCTGTGGTTATTGTTTTTTTAATTTCCGGTAAAGCGAAGGGCAGATTTTTTTTAATATGCCTCCTGAGAATCCCACAAGCCGGTCGGGTGTTTTAATGATATATGCAAGGCGCGGCTTAATCTTGTATTTTAAAAAGTGTGATGATTTATAATGGAAAAGATATAAAGAATACTTAAACTCAATAATACCGGAATGATAAACTTTTTGGAAAATATTCCATTTTATTCCCTTCGGGACTTTATTTAAATCGATGCCGTCAGCTTTTTCAAGGCTGGCTTTCCATTCCTTATAAAACGATTTTTGTTCATCAGCCAATTCATGGTCTTTCAAATGAATAATTATTCCTTTTATTTTTGTCGCCGGAATACCGGTATATTTTTCAATGTTTTCGGGAGTTATATCATAAATCACCGGAAGTTTTTTCCAACTTTTATAAAAATACTGGTTCAGGGTGGGGTCGGCTCCTGATGAAATTTTTTGATATGCATTAAAAATTCCCATGAGTTTTTCAGATAAATCTTCATGAATGATATCTGTTGAAAAGGCCATCACACCACAGTTAAACGCTTTTGAATCAAGGTCGATCTCCTTTTCCAGCTTTGAATACAACATAGTGTCGGTATCATTATAGTAGAAATACCTGAGTCTGTCACCGATAATATTCGGACTGGCGAATCCCTTTACGTTAGTGAGTCCTTTCAATGAGCCCCGGACAATAATATCGCCATCAAGAAAAATAATATTTTTCCACTTTTTAAATTCAGGAGAGAACAAATAAAACAAATTAAAAACAACGGGAGGATATTTTTCTTTTCCTATTGCCTCGTTATAAAGTGGTTTACATCGCCTGACCAGTATGCCTTTTTCAGTGAACCAGGCCAGGTCGGATTCCGGAATTTCGTGAGACAGCAACATATAATCACCATCCCATCCGGCATTCCAATATGCACTGGAGAATAATTGCTTAGCATATTGAACGTAGTTTTTATCAGCTAATGTGACCAGCAGGCAATCTTTCACCGGTTTTTGAGTTTTCAGGTTTGGTTTGACAATTTAAAACACAAAATTGAAAAATTGCTATTTGACAATAAGTGTATTAATGGAACTTGTGATTTATCAATGTAAAAGTAGGCAAAAAAGTAAAATGCAAAGTGGTTTATAATAAAAAGAGTGTCAACATATGTAATACATCCTTATTAATTGCTCTTTAGAAAAAAATGCTTTATTTTGCACAAAATTTCCAAAATGAAAGAGTACCGGGGTTTAACCTTAATATTGCTCATTTATAAGAATATACAGCTAAAATATAAGCAAACTTTTTTTGGTTTTTTCTGGACATTGCTGCACCCAGCCCTGTACTTGCTTATTTTCGTTGCGATATTTTCAAATGTATTTCAGACAATCCCGCATTATCCGCTATATGTGTTGAGTGGATTATTGTTTTTTGTTTATTTTTCTGAAGGAACAAACAGGCTTTGTGCCGTATTTTTGAAAAACTCTCACCTTATAAAAAGCATAGGCCTTCCTAAAAGCAGCTATGCCATTACAGAACTGGGAAGTGAATTTGTAGGTTTTATTTTAGGTTTAATACCCTTCACAGTGATAATGTTGTTTTTGGGATTAAAAATCAGTTTGAATATGTTTTATATTATACCTGTGATACTTTTGTATACTGTGTTCATATATTCCATTGGTATAATTTTAGGGTCCCTTAATGTTTTTTTCAGAGATATTTCTATTCTTTGGTCAACGCTTAATCCTGCAATTTTTTATCTTTCACCTATTGCCTTTACTTCAGATATCATCCCGGTGAATTTCAGGTATCTGGTTTATATGAATCCGTTATTTCATTTTCTTCAGATAGTGAGAGATGTCCTTTATTTTGGGCGGCCGCCATCCTTGCATTATTCCCTTATTTGTTTGGGGATTACAGTGATGTTTTATTTCCTGGGGCTGGGAATTTTCAAACTCACAAAAAACAGTTTTATATCTAACCTTTAGGCATGATGGACCACGCGATTAAACTCAAGGATGTTTCGGTAAGTTACCTGCAAAGCTGGAATGGGGTGACTTCATTAAAGGATTTTCTGATGAAAGCTTCGTTTTTACATCCTTTTCGCAAGCATGAAGTTTTGCATCATATCGACCTTGAAATTCCCAAAGGCGATGCAGTCAGTCTTTTGGGGCCTAATGGATGCGGGAAAAGCACCCTCTTAAGGACCATTGCCGGAATCATGAAACCCGATCAGGGGATTGTTGATGTTACTGTGCCCGTATCACCATTACTTTCATTAGGTGCAGGCCTGGAAATGGAACTATCAGGGTATGATAATATCAGGATTGCTCTTATTATGTCGGGAATTTATACCCGAAAAAACCGTCGTGAACTTATCGATAAAGTAGCTGAATTTGCTGAGCTCACTAGCGAACAATTGAAAAAGCCGGCAAAGATGTTTTCAACAGGTATGCTTGCCCGCCTCATGTTTAGCAGTGTTGTTGTTCATCAGCCGCAACTGCTGATGGTTGACGAAGTGCTCTCAGTAGGTGACTGGGGTTTTCAAATCAAATGCATTAAACGTATCCGTGAAATTATCGACAATGGCGCAACCCTGATTTTTGTTTCTCATAATCCCAAAGAAGCCCGCCAGATTTGTAAACGTGGAATTTGCCTGATCGATGGCAAAATAGTTTATGATGGAAATATTAATAAAGCCACCGAAGTATATAATGGCATGTTTTACCAGTAATGTGGTACCAGGGAAATGAAGCGAAATTTCAATAAAAACAATATCCGGGTTCGATCTGTCAAAAGAAAATAATGTCGTTTTTTTTATTCCTCAAGAATTTCCGGTAAAGAAAGTTAGAACAATATCACCGTTTGGTTTTAAACCGGTTATATAACCCGGGGTTTCGTTTTTTAATATATTGCCCGATCGTACCGGCTATCCGGCCAGGCGTTTGTATGGTGTATAAAAAAAGATATCTTACCCGATACTTTAAATAATTTTTAAAAAAATCATGGTAAAAACCCTGAAGTTTTTGAATAATAATGTTCAGATAAATCCAAAGGTTAAGAAGCAAAGAATAATAATTTATCTTAAAAAAGCCCCATTTTTTTCCTGCCTGCACCTTCTGCAAATCCATTAATTCTGCCTTGTCAAGGTTTGCTTTCCATTCGTTATAATAGTGGTTACCTTCTTCCCAGGGCCTAAGGTTCTTGTCTCGAAAGTTTGCCGGCTTATTAAAATGAAGTATGATAGCGTTATTATAATTTTTTAATCCAAAGTTATGAACCAGGACATTAAATACCATCGGGATTTTAGTCCATTGCCTGTAAAAATATAGGTTTAATATCGCATCATCACTTTCACAGATATTGGCATATTTGTAGAATACAGCCAGCAGATCATCAAAGGTATGGTCTTTAATGATTTGCGTATTATAGCACATTACTCCTGAATTAAAGGCGGGCCTTTTCAGGTTGTATTCTTTTTCTAACATTGCCAGCTCAGGGCCTTCACTTTTTGCAAAATAATATTTGAAATAATCTTTACAGGTTTTTGGGCTGGAAAAAGAATTCGTTCTGGTTAGCCTGTCAATGTTAGCCCTGACGATCATATCCCCGTCGAGAAAAACCACATGCTCCCATTTTTTAAACTCTTCGGTAAAAAGGTAAAATTTATCCAAAACGCTGGTAGAGTATTCGCGGTATCCCATTTTGCCATGGTACAGGTTTTTACATTCTTTGATCAAAAAACCTTTATTCCTGAACCATTGTAAATCTTCCTCCGCTACATCATGAGCCATAAGCATGTAATCGCCATCCCATCCGGCATTCCAATAAACGCTTGAAAACAGTTGCCGGGCCTGTAGAATATAGTTTTTATCCGCTAATGTGACAAGTAAATTCCTTTTATTCACCGCCTTTTAACTTTTTTAATGTATGATAAAGCCCGGGGCTGTATTTTTTCATAAAGGAGCCTGTTTTGCCCATGATACGGTCAGGTGCCCGAAATGCAAAAGAGAAAAACGATTGAAGTTCAGGCTGGATTAGCTTCTTTAACTTTTGCATCCGGTTATCCGGAAAATGCTGCAGTACCGGAATATTGCAGTTTATATTGCAATACCTCAGTTCATTTTTTGCTTTTTTTACCTGTTCGGAACTGCATATCTCCTTTAGTGTGTTCTTCCTGATATTACCAATGACACCTGAGTTAAAGCAAAGTTTAACATCGCCCATGCAGTCAATAAATAAATTGTTTTCGAGGTAATTGCATTTCATCTGGGGTATGCCCGTCACAAAATACTTTTTAAAATCAGATAATCGTTTACGGTTATATGAATTTTGTACCCCCTGCTTTTCAAGCTTGTTGATCGTCTGGAAAGCTCTGTCCAATTCGGCCGTATTATAAGGCCAGTATTCATCTAAGATGTAATCGGGATCTTTTACAATACTGTACATTAAGGGTTGTAAATAAAATCGTATTCCTTTTTCGCGGGCGAATTTTATTAATTTTTCAATCTCATCAAGGTTCTTTTTTGAAAATACTGTTACAGTAATAACATGGTCTTTCCCTACATGACTTACCAGGTTATTAACTGCATCTATTGCGCGCTGGTGACAATTTTCCAACCGCCTCATCTCATCATGAATTTCGGGACTCATTGAGTCCAGCGAAACCTGGACGGTCATGTCTGTACTGGCAATTTGCCTGGCTGTTTCTTCATCAATCAGATATCCCGTGGTGTCCACGCCACACTGTATGTTTTTCTGTTTACAGAATCCTGCAAGTTTCAGTACTTCCTCTTTTTTTAAAAAAGGTTCACCTCCGCCAAAGTGTATATAGGGAGTTACATCTTTATTAAGATTGTAAATTTCCTCAATCAGCCTGAGTTTTTCATCAGTGTTCAGTTCATTAACATACTCTTTTTTTCTCCAGTTATCACACTGGTGGCATCTCGCCATACAACTGTCTGTTATCTGAATGATGAAACTGGAAGGGTATTTTTCATTCTTGTTTCTTTTTGTGCCAGAACCTGAAAATGTTTGCCGCAGCTTTGTTTTAATCGATAAAAACAGCGAAAAATATAATAAAGAAAAAACATTTGTTTTTTTTGCTTCAGGCTGAGTACCCAGGTCAATTTGATCGGCCTTGCCGAGGTTCTTTTTCCATTCGAGGTAAAATGCGGTATTTTTTTTAGAAATTTCCCCTTCGTTCAGGTTAAATACAATTCCTTTTAGTTTCCTTGAGTCTATCTCAGCTTTATTTTCAATACTTTTAGGCCTGATATTATAAAGAATGGAAAGCCTTTTCCATTTTTTTTGAAAATACAGGTTGAGAATAGGGTTTATGCCTGTGGAGAGGTTTTTATATGTGATAGAAAGTTCCCGGAGGGCATGATAGGTTCCTTCTTCAATAATATCTGCAGAGAACGCCATTACGGAGCTATCGAAGGCAGATGCGTTGAGATTGTATTTTTTATTTAATGCAGAAAATAAATCAGGGTCTTTGTCAGGGATAAAAAAACTTTTCAGTAATTCACCGGATAACGCCGGGCTTGCAAAACCCCTGACACTGGTGAGTCTTTTGATGGAGGATTTTATAATAGTATCAGGTCCAAAAAACACGATGTTTTTCCATTTTTTGAACTCAGGAGAAAACAAAATGAAGGTGTCAAAATTATGTGGGGCCTGTTCTTCATTTTGATTGCCATCAAACAGGGACTGGCACTTTGTAATCAATATTCCTTTTTGGATAAACCATTCAAGATCTTTTTCAGGAATATCAAATGCCAGCAGCATATAATCACCCCGCCATCCGGCATTCCAGTATGCGCCTGAAAACACTTGTTTTGCATGCTTTATATGATGCGAATCTGCCGCTGTAACAAGCAAATCTGGTTTCATATGGCTTTTACTAATCTGTTAATCAATGCCGCAAATCATCTGGGCTTATAATAGTCCTGGTTAATAAATGATTCTGAATACAAAAGTACGAAAAAACTCGTACATCGGCGATTTACTTATGATGGCTGTATTGGCCTGTTTTCACAATAATAAATCGATTGCTATCAGATAAAAAATCAAATAAACAGATGGTGTTTTTTTAGAAAACATTGTAAAATGCAGGTTGTCAACATTTTTTTATTTGAACGGCTTATCTGGAAAAATAACGTTAATTTTGCCCTTTAATAAACATTTTGTGGTCGGGCGTTTTCTGACATGAAATATGTTTTAAGCCTTTAATAAAAAATTTGGATGAAGCTTAACGAACATAGAAAAATAACAACAAGGCTTGATTTGAATATTGGCTTAAAATGCAATATTAAATGTAAGTTTTGCTATTATCTGGACAGGTTAAATGATCCGTTTGAAGATTTTGATAAACTGGTTGAGCGCTTGGTTAACTTCAGGAAAGCAGACATTGACAAATTACATATAACCGGCGGTGAGCCCACGATTTATAAGGGTTTGTTTGATTTAGTGAGAAAAGCCAGGGAATTAGGTTTTGTTGATATTGGTGTTATCACCAATGGAATTATGCTGAGAAATAAAGAATACGCTGAGCAATGCAAAGAAGCAGGTATTGACAACTTTATTATTTCACTGCATGGTCATACTGCTGAGTTGCATGACGAATTAACCCAATCGAAGAACAGTTATGATTCAATTTTAAGGGCAATTAAAAACCTGAATGAAATAGGAATGCCTTTTCAGATAAATCATGTTGTAACAAAGAATAATTACAGGTTTTTGATGGATTTTTCGAAGCTGATGATTGAAATGAAGCCAGAGATCGTGACATTGTTGTATTTTAACCCGATGAATTTTTCGTCAGCCCTGATGGGTATGTCGGCAAAATATTCTGAAACCATTTCATACCTTCACGAAGCTATTGATATACTGGAAAAAAATAATGTTGATGTTTGTTTTAAATTCCTGCCGCTTTGTGCTCTGAAAAACCAGCATGAAAAATATCTGATGAACCTTTCGCAGGCGTATTATGAGGATTGGGAATGGAATTACGAAAAAAGGCTGTTGCTGGATGCCGGTAAAAAGGAATATAAAAGAAGGCAGTTGTGCTTTTTCAGGAATTTTTCAAAACAGCAAATCAATCACCTGCCAATGGATATTTTAATGTACCTCAACAGTCTGTTGAGTTGCCAGTATGATTTTTATACCAAACTCGATGTGTGCAAAAGTTGCAGATATGATCTGATTTGTCATGGCGTCGATAAATATTATATAGGGCAGTTTGGTGACGGAGAATTTAAACCCATTCCCGGTGAAAAAATCATTAATCCCACAGCGCCAATTTATGACGATGAGCCGGATGCTTATAAAATTTCTTTTTATCAGAAAATTATTAATTACCTGACATTTTATTATTCAAGGTATTTCACGAAAAAAATAAACTGATAACAGGGATTATCTAGTGATTTGATACGGCCAGATTGAAAAACAAACCATATTGCATTTTATTCCCAGGCAGTGTTTAAAGCTTTTTTGTGCTCTCAGGCTTTGATATTTTTCACCATTCCAGATTTCGTCAAAAGTATTTTCATTAAGGTTGCCCATGATATGCCTGCGCTGGCAGCAGGAGCACACATCGCCGTTTGCCCTGATCACCGCTTGTATCCAGGGATATCCGCAGTCTTCAGTTAAAGGATTAGGATTGAAGGCTTCGAGATAATCATTGCTGTATTTATCTATGGGCAAACTAAAATCTTTCCAGTTATTGTTATTTTCAATCACAATGTCGCCTATTTTCCGCGGGCATGAAAAACGGATCTTATATTTATCGGCTAGTTCTCTGCCTTTGTTAAAGTAATAAACGGACTTTTTATCATCACACGTTAGATGGCGGTCTGATGCAATAGCTGTGTCGATGGCTCCAAAAAACAGGGCGGGAATCTCCATTGCCCTTGCAAACTCAATAATATTAAGAATTTCAGGGACATTGTCTATGGCTATCGTGCAGCTTAAGCGTATGTGAAACCGGTCGTTTTTTCTGTTCCTGTATTTCGCAACATATTTTCTGACGTTGCTTTCGAATTCATTAAATGTAGATCCTCTTCTTATTAAGTTGTAAAGCCTGGGATTGGCCGATTCCATTGAAATATTTACAAATACACCGCACTCATCAAATGTATTTAAAATGTTGTCATTTAAAATGGTGCCATTGGTAAACAATTTAGGGAGAAAGGAATAATCCTTTGTTTCCTCTAAGAATCTGAGAAGATTCTCGGACAGGGTAGGTTCGCCGAAAAAATAAAAATTGACTTCTCCAGCCTGCTTTAGCAATGGTTTGATTTTATCAAATAATTCAGGGGAAAACTCTTTTTTGTCAGCCGAATAAGACCCGATATCGCACATGATACACCTGAGGTTGCACTGTTGCGTTGTTTCAAGGTAAAACTTATAAGGGTAAGATTTAAGAACGGTTTTGCGTTCTTTTATTTCACTTAATTTTAAATTCAGGTTATCGTTCATTTTTTACAAAGATTCGGCTTGCCCTTTTATTTTCACCAATATTCCAGATACGTGAGCGATTCAACGGTTTTTTCTGTTTCGGCTGCCAGGGGCTCCATTTTCTTTTGCAACTGCTTGTCAATATATTTTTTGAACATACCCCTATTTATGGCTGTTTCCATTTTTTCGCTTAATTGTTTGTAAACTTGTTTGTGCAATGGCCTGCTGAGGTATGATGCTTTTTCGAAATAACTCCAGTATTTATAATTTTTGTAATCTTTATTCCCGATTTTAAATCCGGTGAAAACCGAATCGGGCACCAGGCCATAGTAGCGCGAATAATTGATGATAAAATTCAGAAATAAATTGTGAAACGTATGTTTGTCGAAAAACCCGATCTTAAGTAAAATATCGGTTTTAACCACAAGGCCCGATAAAGACGTTATCAGGTTGTTGGTTTTTTTGACCGTAAAAAAGCTGAAGTCGCTGCCGGACGATTTATAGCCTGATAAGGTATTGATTGTGGAATTATCAAGCTCTGATGCACAAATAAAAAAAGCCAGCTCCGAATTGGTAGTGTATAGTATGTCATTATAACTAGTTACCAGATGATTGCCCTTAAGCTTAAAATCATTGAAATCGACAGTTACCAACTTAGGGATACAAACAATATCAAATAAAGCTGTCAACTTTTCGGTATTTACATTTTTAGAGGTATCCTGATAAATGATCAGTGTGTTTTTATTATTTTCTTGTTGCATAAAACTTATTAATAATCCTTTTGACCTTTAAAATTGCATTTATTCCTTATAAAATGTTTCGGAACAGACAGCAAATTTAATAAAATTAGTGTTTTGAGAAGGCACTTTACGATAAAATATTGAGGAGCCTTGTCTATTGTGGGCAACAGGTAAAACAATTTGGCGGAACAGGCTTACTATTTTCTTTTCAGCTTTTTATAAATGCCCGGAAAGTATTTTTTCAGTTGTTCTCCGGTTTTTCCAATAAGGCGCTCCGGAGTATTTATAAGGTAAATGAAAAACCCGGGTATCTGATAACGGAAAAAGCCTTCAATTTTATAACGGAATTTTGAATGTTTTGTTAATAGAATTGCCAGTTGAACCCAGGCTAACGTATTAACAAGAAATGAATGGTATTTTATTTTTAAATCGCCCCAAACTGCAGCATCCTGAATTATGTTAAGATCCATTTGTTCTGCCCGTTCCAAATTCGTTAGCCATTCCTTATAAAAAGGATTTCCGGGATCCCAGGGCTTGCTGGCATCAAGGTATTTGCCATTGGCATAGGTCCCCATGAAATGAAAAACAACAGACCGGATTTTATCAAATTTCAGATTATGGAAGATAAAAAATGAAATGTAAAGATTGTTAAATACCCGTGGAATCTTAACCCACTTTTTATAATAGTAAAGGTTTAATATTGATTCGTCAAAAAATGCGATACTTTCAAACTTTGTATATAACCCGGTTAATTTATCAAACAGATTGTCATCAATGATATCCGTAGAAAATGACATTATCCCCGTGTTGAAGGACCTTCTGCGGATATTGTAATCTCTTTTTATTTCATCATAAAGTATGTTTCCGGGAGAGAACTGTCTTCCTAAATTAATGGTTGCATTAACTGCTCCGAATCCCTTTATTTTAATTACGTTGTTCAAAGAACCTTTTACGATAATATCTGAATCTAAAAAGACAACATGTTCCCATTTTTTAAAATCGGTCGTGAAAAGGTAAAATTTGTCAAGGATTACCGGGTCGTGGCCTTTACCAATTTTGTGATTTCGCAGCGGTGTGCATTTTTTTATCAATATTCCCTTATTTCGGAACCATGTTAATTCTTCTTCGG
>Ga0116170_10003886_pt1 | contig 13879 bp, 10 predicted proteins | sample AD_JPNHW1_MetaG_FD_89797 | JGI IMG/M metagenome (GOLD analysis project Ga0116170, IMG submission 89797) | Active sludge microbial communities of municipal wastewater-treating anaerobic digesters from Japan - AD_JPNHW1_MetaG | ecosystem: Engineered > Bioreactor > Anaerobic > Digestate | place...
CTGAACTCTGCCGTATACCTCTTGTTTGGCACCCCCGTTGGCACAAAATCACCCCCAAAGTTATTTCAGTATACCATACTGTCTAACTCTGGGGGTGCAGTTCAAATGCTTTGGCCGTTTTCAACGAAAAAAATCGGGAAATGACGAACGTTCACAACTGAGTAACGGTGGATGCGGAGTTTCCCGGAAGCTTCCCCGCATACTCACGCAGACGAATGATTTTCCCGTCGTTATCAAAGTCCATAACAGATACCCCGTCAAACAGGCTTTCCGTGTCGTTGTAGCGGCAGCGAAACGTCCATTCGGCAATCATCACGCGCCCCTGATGCGTATAACGGTGCACTCGCCAGAGCAATACATCCCCATGAAGCATCCAACCTGAGAACCAGTCGCGTACAGCGTTCAGCCCCTCGTACCGGGACCCGTCGCTTTCAATATACACCACATGATCCGCAAAGAAATCCCCCAGACGGGAACCGTCCCGTTTCAGCCAGGCGTCGCAGTACGCCCGGAAAAGCGATTGCCTTTCCCGCACGGGAATCCTCCTTACTCGGTGAAGCGTGGCGGTTTGCGTTCTTCGTCAGGCGCGATATAGGTGATCTCCATTCGGTCAAAATCAATCGGATCGATAAAATGATCCTGCGTAAAACGGGTCAGGCGAAATTCATTCCAGTCCGTCTGATGGCGCGGCAGCCAGACAGGCATGGATAAATCCAGATCATGCGTCGCCTCGCGCAGCGCGGACAGCGGATCGTTCGCCAGACAGGGCAAAGTGAGGTCACGAACAGCGCGGTGTCCGCGAATCAGACGCACCCATAAACGGCCCTGTTGTTTTTTTGCCGCTGTGCTCACGCCTGCGGCACCTCGTAGTCGGCACTGGCGGAATGGTCCATAATGGCGTGCATATGCGCTTTCACCGGTAAATGGACAGGATGAGTCTGATAGACTTCCAGCGCTTCGCGGGTGGTAAAGGTTGCACAAAGGCACAGGTCACAGCTGCGGGGGCTGCTTAAAAAGTCCGCGCCCGCATCCAGCGTCAGCATCCCGGGAATGCGCCCTTCCATCCCTTTGATGAGTGCAACGGTATCTTCCATCACCTTCGGATCTTTTTCCTTCAGCCAGAACATCACGATGTGCCGTATCATGGAAACTCCTCCTCCATGGCGTTGACCGCCGCGCCCATTATACACGGTTGACCGCGTGTTGTCGATACCACGGGGCGTCGGAACGGTTCATGCCTGAAACAACGGGGTCGTAAGGGTTGACGCACCTGAAAAACGATATATAATGTTGTAGAATAGCCAATAATATCGGCTGAGCGGATCAGCTTTTAAGGATGGATGGAACGATGCCCACCTACGACTCCTTTTGCCGCGCCCCGTTGGCGGACCTTGCCTGTGTGGCCTTGCCGGATAACGCTGTGCATACGGAAGGAACCCTGGAAAAGATGATCCGTCGTGCGCTGGGGACGGTGGATCTTGCCGCGCTTTCCCCGCTGGATGCGGCTTTGGCAACCAAACTGAGCGGGTACGATGATTTGCCGCCCATGCCGAACCTTTCGGCAGCGATTGCCTATCTGCCCGCGCGGCCACGGGATTTCATCGATGCAGTGCATGCCGGGCTGATGATTGCCTCGGCGGCGCGCGATAAAGCGGCGATGGTCAATGTTCTGGACGCGATGCGCGCGTTTCAGGCGGCGATGCCGAACATACCTGAGAATATGCTGATGCCCGTGGGCGCGGATGTGATGCGGGTGTCTTCAGAGCTGTATCGGCGTACGGGACAGCGGTTTCTACTGACACTGATGGAGCGTTTGCGCGCGCAGTTGCCGGACGTGTCGGGTATGTTCCACTCCTTTCCGTTCCTGAAACCCTTTACGCCGGAACCTGTGGCGGATGACGCTATGGATGAGGCTTCGCAGTATTTCCGCCGCATGCGGATGCTGGGAACCGGCGCGCTTACGGCGGATGCGCTGGCGATTACAGCGCTGATGGCGATGTTTACCGGCTCATCCCGGGATGCCGGGGCGGCCAAGGCCGGGATTTCGGCATTACAGCGCTATCATGGGATGCCGCACGGCGCTTATTCCTCAGACCCCTATCTGGCGGGGCGGGATCCCGCTCGCGATGCCGACCTGCTTTCTGTGTGCGCCCAACTGGAGGCGCTTCACGACCTGCTGGAGGCCAGCGGAGAACTCAGCTTTGCGGAACGCATGGAGCGCATCGTGGAAAACGCGCTGGCGGCGATCCTGCGGGACGAAGGCGTTTGCGCATCACAGGCGGTCAACAGTTTTCCCGGGAATCCGGAGCATGCTCCCGCCCCTGCGCAGCCAGAGCAGAGCACGGCGCTTTTACGCGCGCTCTACGCCGTGCGACGTTCCATTTGGATGCTCAGGAGCGAGGATGAACTTGTCATGATGCTGCCGTATGAAGGCTGCTGCCTGGCCCGGATGGATGGCACGCCCGTGCGCCTGACGGCACAGCAATCGGCAAATACGCTGACCCTTTCGCTGGAAACCCGGCAACCGGCGGAATTTACCCTTTCTCTGCGTGTGCCGGCTTATGCGCGGGGCGCTTCCGTAACAGTAAACGGCGAACGGCCCCAAACCGCGGAAAGCGGGAAACTGTTTACCTTGCGGCGCTTGTTTAAAACGGGCGACACCGTTGCCCTGACTTTGGATTGCAAGCCGTTTCTGGAAAATGGATTCCGTGGCAGCGTGAGTGTCTATTCCGGGGCATTGCTGATGGCGCTTCCGGTGCCGGACGAAGCCGCCGCATGGCAATACGCGCTGGACGAAGAAGCTGCGATGGAAGCAGACTGGGAGAACGGCCGCCCCCGTGTGCGGGTAGACGCCTGTGCTGTGGAGGAGTGGCGTACACGCAACGGGGTAATGATGCCGCCGCCGCAGGGGTGCGGCATGGGGGAAGCGTACGAGCTGACTTTGCTCCCATACGCGGATACGCAGGGCTGCGTTGCTGCATTCCCTCTTGCGTCCCGTCGGGCATGAGTACTTTGCAGGAAAAGGTAAAACCCCTTCCGCTGATCGGACTGGCGCCCATGGCGGGCGTGACCGACCAGCCCATGCGGGTTCTTTGCTACCGGATGGGCGCGCAGTATGCCTGTACGGAGATGGTCAGCGCAGTCGGCTGGATGTGCGCCAAGCCCAATAATCCTGCCTATCAGATTCTGCTGTCGACCGCGCCGGAGGAGTACAATACGGCGGTGCAGCTGTTCGGTAAGGACCCGGTGGTGATGGCGGAAGCCGCCGCGCGCGCCTGCGAACTGGGCCGGTTCACTTCGATTGACCTGAACATGGGCTGTCCCGCCCGCAAAGTAACCTCGGGCGGAGAAGGAAGCGCGCTTCTGCGCACACCGGAGCTGGCCGTGAAAATTATGGATGCGGTGAAAACGCACAGCTTTCTGCCGGTTACGGTTAAAACACGGCTCGGGTACGATGCGGACAGCATGAACGCGCTGCTTCTGGCCAGGGCTGCGGAGGAGCTGGGGCTGAAATGGATTTGCATTCACGGCCGCACGCGCGCGCAGATGTATGGGGGCCACGCCGATTACGCAGCAATTGCGGCCATCACGCGACAGGTGGGAATTCCCGTGATCGCCAACGGCGATGTGTTTACCCCGGATGACGCTGTACGGGCGCTGGAGGAAACCGGTTGTTCCGGACTGCTGGCAGGTCGCGGCGCGATGGGAAACCCATGGCTTTTTCGCCGAATCCGGCAACGGCTTGGCGGCGAACCGGAGACAGAGATTTCGCCTGCGGAGCGTCTGGCAACGGCACTGGAACACATTGACCGCATGGTGGCATATAAAGGGGAAAGGCTGACCGTTGCGGAAATGCGTACGCATATCGGGCATTATATTGCTGGCGTCCGCGGGGCGGCGGCTATGCGCCGGGTTTTAAACACCGCGGGTACCACAGAAGAGCAGAAATCACTTTTACAGGCGCTCTTTACCCGGGCAGAACAGGAGGAATCAAATTGACCAGACGTTTGCTTTCCATTGTTTTATGCCTCGTGCTCATCGCAGGATGTTGCCTGCCCGCGCAGGCGGATATTACCACGCTGGATACGGCGCTGTCCCGCTGGCTGAAGGATATGCCTTCGGTACAGTTTGCGGCTTCGCTTCAGATTAAAAAATTATTACCGTTTGACGATGCGACTGTAACGCTGCTCAACGGTGTGCTGAAACATGTGACAGTCAACACCGCTTTGAATTTTACCGGGAATGACAGTCAAACCGACGCGCAGATCGCGGTCGACAGTCAAGTGCTTGCAAGCTGGTCGGAACGCCTGCAGAGCGGCGCATATACCCTGACGACATCTTTGCTGCCCAACCGTACCCTGACGTCGGCAAAACAACCGCCTGCCGACCTGCTGACCGCACCGGATGAAACAGACCGGAAGGCGGCCGATACGGTGGCCGACCCTGCTTCTGCTTTCTCCGCGCTGGATGCGGTGGCGGAGCTGCAGCAATGCTATCAGGCGCTCACAAATGCGATCCAGCCCTATACAACAGAGAAAAAGGCCAATTATAATATTAAGGGGATTGGTAAGGGGAGTTACAGCCTTGTAGCCAAACTGACCACGGAGCAGAGCCAGAGCCTGACAGAGCAGTTGAAGGCGGTGCTTGCCTGCGGGATGGACACCGCGTACCGGGCGGAAATCGCCCAGATGACATTTGAAAAAGGGTTTGTTGTCGCTCTGTATCGAAACGCTGATCATCAGGACCTGTGTGTGTATTTAAAAGGCAACGCGGCCATGCCGGATAAAAGTAAACGCAAGGTTGCTTTTCAGTGGGCATTTTCGACGAACGGACTGGAGCGCAAGGACCTGTATCAGTTCTCGGTATCCAAAACATCCGGCGGAACGGACAAACGTGTTATCACCGCGAACCTTACCCAGGAGAATAAAAGCGACCGTCTTGGTATCCAATCAGAATCCGAAACGGCCCTGAAACGTAATAAGATCACCGACACGGTTGAAGCTTCAATAGAGCTGACCGGTAACCGGGATGAAAAAGGCACGCTGAGCTGTAAAGGAACGGTGGGGAGCAACACCACTCATATTGAAAATGGGGAGACCACGACAGGCGGTTCCTCAACCGAAGCAGATATCACGTTCGCAACTTCGGGCAATGCCCGCTCCCTTACGGGCACAGCGGATAGTAAAACGGTAGGGAACGGCGGAATCGTGACCGAATTGATTTGGACTTTCGCACCGTGGGACGGAAGCGGCCTGAAAGCGGAGGGGAAAGCGAATGTCGCCAGCCCGGCGGCCTCGCAGACCGTGGAACCGACGGCCTCCGCAGTTCCTGCCAGCTCGTTGCAGCAGTATACGGAAGCGACTGCAACGGATGCGCCGCAGGTAACAACGACACCAAACGCTGGGACGGAATATCTGGTAGGTTCGTCACCGGAAGGCATGAAGACATACACGGTGCCGTCTGCGGAGACAAACATCGATCTGGACGATGCGAGTACGGAAATACTGCAAAGCCTGCTGGCAGAGGCGGCCCAGAATCTGGCCGGTAAAATGGTGCTGGCTGTGGCTGCGCTGCCGGAGGAGGACCGGGCGCTGCTGAAGGACGGAATGACGGATCAGGACTACGCCGCGTTCGAAGCCCTGTTGGGCGCGCTGTAAGAGAACGCCGGAAGACTACAGGGCTGTACAGGGTAAAGGAGGGTGTTTATGAAACGGTTTGCGAAGCGCGTGCTGGCATGTGTCATGGCGGCGGGTCTGTTCGTAACCTGCGCTGGAGCGGATACGACTGACAACCTGGATTACACGGTGGAACAGAAGCTGATAAAGCAATTGGAAGCGGGAAGCGGCTTCCAGGGTACGCTGACCGTGGAGTCCGATGCTGCGGCTGGCCGCGAAAGCGATGCCTTTACAACCCTTAAACCTCTTACTTTTGATGTGAGTTATATTTATGCGCGACCGGACGCGGCCACAAACGCTACTGCGGAGAACCGCATGACCCTTGCCTTTACCGATGGGGAGAAATCGCTGGGCACAGCGGAGTTTTCCCTGAACGGAGGGCTGCTGGCAATGACCAGCTCTTTGTTGGGAGACGGCTGGTATACGCTGGATGCTCAGGCGGAGACGGCTGCGGCGGACGGCGCGCAGGCGGCGGGGGCGATCGGCGGCGCAGCGAAGGATCTGGTAAATCAGACCAGTTTGCCGGGGCTGACGGCGTTCGCGTTGAAGCTGGCCAATCGCGTGATCGGTGCGGATACGTCGAAACTGTCGGAATTGCTGGAGCCATATTCAACCAAGGTTGATCTCTGGCTGGAGGGATATCGGCAGGATGCCGTGCTTGGCAAGACTGAGGATGGCACAGCCACCATGAAGGTGGACTACAGCATACCCGCCACGGCTGTTAAAGCTCAGCTGAAGCAGATGGTGATGGATCTGCTGGCCGATGAACCGATGCTTCAGGCTCTGAAAGCGCTTTTACCGGAAGAAGATATTTCGCAGTTTTTGGATCCGGCTCAACAGAATTACTATTTCTATACGGTTGATATGCTGCCCATCGACAGTGATCTCACCATTTCCCGTACCGTAAGCCTGAAGGGAGATACGCTGGCGCTCTCCCTGGCGCTTCCGCTGTACGACAGCCGCGGTGGTAAAGCGACGATCCGTTATGACCGCAGCCGTGGCGCGGGCGATGTGCCGGATGAGAATACCTTGGAACTGCAGACGGACACGCGTTTGCTCCGCTTGAAATACCAGACCTACTCCACCCTGACCGGGACTACTGTCTATCAGGGCACGCTGCTACGGGAACCTCAGGGAACCGAAACGTACGAAGTGAATTCGCAGTCGGGTGCAGAAGCCGGGGCCAAAACGTTCTCGACTGCCTTTACCCTGACCAGTGAAAAGAAGTTGGGTACAGATGAGTCGGGAAAGGACACCGTGACCCGGCATATCGAGTTCTCACTTACTCCGGAATACACGCCGGAGAATGATCAGGACGAAACAGCCTTACCGACAACGGATCAGCAAGCGGAATATGTTGTGTTCCCGCCGATTGATATTCTGGCAGACAGCGTGTTCACCAGCGGCCAGGCGAAAAATGCTTCTACCGAAGCCAACATCACCGTCGTGGTGTCCAGCGAGCAACTGCCGGAAGTGTTTAAGCTGACGCTTAACGGAAAAACCAAGAGCAAATGGACCCTCGACCCTGTGGATACGGCGAACGCGATTGCGCTGGACAACATGGACGAGAGCACGTTGCAGGTACTGCTGGCACAAGCAGGGGTGAAAGGCGGCCTTCTGTTCCTGCCTTACGTAGGGCTGCCCACCGCACAGAACGCAACGGTTTCAACGGATGCGTCCACCGCGCCGGATGCCACGGTTTCGCCGGAAGGGTCTGCCGTGCCGGATGCAGCGGCAACTCCGATAACGGTCGCGCCAACCAATGTGCCGACGTTGGCCGCGCCAACCGACGCGACCGCCACGCCCGATCCTGCCGAGGCAACAGACACGCCCTCGGTAAGCCCCGCGGCCTAATCCCTGCACGGCGCAGGGGGTGGTGAAATACAACCGAAATACAGATTTGGGCTTGACACGTTCGGGTTTGCGGTATATACTCCACCCATACAGCAACGGCGCTGTGGATTGTTTAGCATTCCATCAGCGCCGTTTGTCGTATTTCCAACGGTTGTAAGGCCAGAATACACAGGAGGGACAGCACGTGAAAAATTCTTGCGAGAAGTTTGGAGAGTGCGTATTCAACGACGCTGTCATGCAGAAGCGCTTGCCCAAGGAAACCTACAAGGCCCTGAAACGGACGACCGAAGAGGGGCGCTCGCTGGACCCCGCGATCGCGAGCGTGGTCGCCAACGCGATGAAGGACTGGGCCCTTGAGATGGGCGCAACCCATTACACGCACTGGTTCCAGCCGATGACCGGCATTACCGCTGAAAAACACGATTCTTTCATCAGCCCAAAGGTGGATGGAAGCGTTCTGCTGGAGTTTGGCGGCAAAGAACTGGTTCGCGGCGAGCCGGATGCAAGCTCGTTCCCCAGCGGCGGTTTACGCGCCACGTTCGAAGCTCGCGGCTACACCGCGTGGGATCCCACCAGCTTCGCTTTCATTAAAGAAGGCACGCTGTGCATTCCCACCGCGTTTTGCAGCTACGGCGGCGAGGCGCTGGATAAGAAAACCCCGTTGCTTCGCTCCATGCAGGCGCTCAACAAGCAGGCGCTGCGTGTGCTGAAACTCTTCGGCAACGAGGATGTGCAGCATGTATTCCCCACGGTAGGCCCGGAGCAGGAATATTTCCTGATTGACAAGGAAGATTATAAAAAGCGCCCCGACCTGATCAACACCGGCCGTACCCTTTTCGGCGCAAAACCGCCCAAGGGCCAGGAGTTGGATGATCATTACTTCGGCGCGATCCGTCCCCGTGTGGCCGGGTTTATGAAAGAACTGAACGAAGAACTGTGGAAGCTGGGCGTATACAGCAAGACCGAGCATAACGAGGTTGCGCCCGCGCAGCACGAAATGGCGCCGGTGTTTGCCACCGTGAATATCGCGGCGGATCATAACCAGCTTGCCATGGAAATGATGAAACGCGTCGCGGACAAGCACGGTCTGGTCTGCCTGCTGCATGAGAAGCCTTTTGACGGAATCAACGGCAGCGGCAAACATAATAACTATGCCATGTCTACCAATACCGGCGTCAACCTGCTGGAGCCGGGCGACACGCCCAACGAGAACGCGCAGTTCCTGCTGTTCCTTACGGCAGTGATTGAAGCGGTAGACAATTATCAGGATCTGCTTCGCGTGTCCATCGCGTATGCGGGCAACGACCATCGTCTGGGCGCTAACGAAGCCCCGCCTGCGATCATCAGCATTTTCCTGGGCGAGGAACTGAATGCGATCATCGAATCCATCGTGAACGAGAGCGCTTATAAGAGCCGTGAACGCGAACAGATGCGGTTGGGCGTGCACATCCTGCCCAAGTTCCCCAAAGATACTACGGATCGCAACCGTACGTCACCCTTCGCGTTTACCGGCAACAAGTTTGAGTTCCGCAGTCTGGGCTCCTCCCAGTCGATCAGTGGCCCGAACGTGGTGCTGAACACCATCATCGCCGAAAGCCTCGAAAAATTCGCTGATGAATTGGAAAAAGCGACGGACTTTACCGCGGCTCTCAATACGCTGATCCGGCGGGTACTGCGCGAGCATAAACGGATTATCTTCAACGGCAACGGTTATGACCCCGCCTGGATCACCGAGGCGGAGAAACGCGGTCTGCTGAACCTGAAAACGACTGTGGACGCGCTGCCCAGCTACATTGCCAAGAAGAATATTGACCTGTTTATCAAGCACGGCGTATTCTCCGAGTCCGAAGTACACAGCCGTTATGAGATCAAGCTGGAAAACTACGTTAAAGTGATCAACATTGAGGCGGCGTGCATGTCCGATATGGCCCGCAGGATGATCCTGCCCGCCGTGCTGGAATACACCAAAGAAGTAGCGAAGGAAGCGGAACTGAAAAAGAGCGTTTCCAGCGCGATCTCACTGAAAGCCGAAGAAGCGATCCTGACCAAGCTGAGCGCTCAGACCGACGCCCTGTATACGGCGATTGAAACGCTGGACAAGGCGATCGCCGGACAGAACAGCGAAAAAGGCATGCTTGAGCAGGCCGCTTACTGCAGGGATGCGATCATCGCCGCAATGACAGAACTGCGCAAACACGCGGACGCCCTGGAAGGCATTGTAGCCAAGAAGTATTGGCCGATGCCGACCTATCAGGATATTCTGATGTACGTATAATCAGTTGCGTCGCCGAATCCGGCACGTTAACCGAACGCTTTCTTCACGGAAGTGGCCCATGCGCCCACTTCCGTGAAGAAAGTCGCGGGGCTGACGGATGCCCCATCCGGAGCGCACAACGATGTGACGCTCCCCACTATCTTGGATCAAAGAACAAGCTTGCGCCGCAACTGGGAAGCGATTCCCCAAACGGCAAACCAGCGTTCAACGATGAACGGATGGCAGGCTTGTTTTTTAATACCCAAAATAAGGAGGAGAAGCAATGGAGTCGATCGTATCAACCGTATCAAGCATGGACACCGTCTGGGTGCTGGTCGCTACCGCGCTGGTTTTCTTCATGCAGGCAGGTTTCGCAATGGTGGAAACCGGCTTTACAAGGGCGAAGAACGCCGGCAACATCATCATGAAAAACCTGATGGATTTCGCGATCGGGTCGGTGGTGTTCTGGGTCATCGGTTTTTCTCTCATGTTTGGCAAAGACAACGGCGGTCTGATTGGTTCGTTCAGCCTGCTGATGAGCGGCGACATGTTTTCCATTCCGGCGAACCTCTCAAAATTTACTTTTGTGATGTTCCAGACCGTATTCGCGGCCACCGCCGCGACCATTGTCAGCGGAGCGATGGCCGAGCGTACGAAATTTATCAGCTATTGTATTTATTCCGCGATTATCTCTCTGGTGATTTATCCGATCAGCGGCCACTGGATCTGGGGCGGCGGCTGGCTGGCCCAACTTGGCTTTCATGACTTTGCCGGTTCGACCGCGGTTCACATGGTAGGCGGTACGGCGGCGCTGGTAGGCGCGGCGATGCTTGGGCCCCGTATCGGCAAGTATGACAAGGACGGCAAATCGCATGCGTTCCCCGGCCATAGCCTCACGCTGGGCGCGCTGGGCGTGTTCATCCTCTGGTTCGGATGGTTCGGCTTCAACCCCGGCTCTACGCTGGCAATCGAAGGCGCCGCGGCAACGCTGGCGGGCAATATCTTTATGACAACCAACCTGGCTGCCGCAACCGCTACCTGCGCCGTGATGATCATTACGTGGGTCCGCTACAAGAAACCCGATGTCTCGATGACGTTGAACGGCTCGCTGGCCGGTCTCGTGGCCATTACCGCGGGTTGTGACGCGGTGGATCCCGTAGGCGCGTTCTTTATCGGCCTGATCGCCGGTTTCCTGGTAGTGTTCGGCGTTGAGTTTATTGACAAGGTTGTTAAGATTGACGATCCGGTCGGCGCGATTGCGGTGCACGGTCTGTGCGGCGCTGGCGGCACCCTGATGGTGGGTCTTTTCGCCACAAATGGCGGCCTGTTCTACGGCGGCGGGTTCCACATGCTTGGTGTGCAGGCTTTGGGCGTGGCTTCCGTACTGGCTTATGTGGTGGTCATGATGGCAATTGTATTCTGGGTCATCAAGAAAACCGTGGGGCTGCGCGTATCCGCCACGGAGGAAGTCCGCGGTCTGGATATTGAGGAGCACGGACTGATCAGCAGCTATGCGGACTTCATGCCCATGCTCAGCCAGGGCGAAATCCCCATCGGCATCTTGCAGGAAACCGCTGCGCCCGCTGTGCCTGTCCATCAGGCTGTGCCGGTAGTTGATCAGTCCAAACCCTGCGCGGATGGCACGAAGATCAGCAAAGTTGCGATTATTACCAAGCAGAGCATGTTTGAGACGCTCAAGACCGCTATGGACGGAATCGGCGTAACCGGCATGACCGTTACCCAGGTATTGGGCTGCGGAATGCAGAAGGGCCGGCCGGAATACTATCGCGGCATTGAGATGGAAACCACCCTGCTGCCGAAGATTGAGGTCGAGATCGTCGTGTGCAAGATTCCGGTTCGCACAGTGATTGAAACCGCGAAGGCCGCTCTGTACACCGGGCACATCGGCGATGGCAAAATCTTCGTTTACGACGTGGAAAACGTGGTAAAGGTTCGTACCGGCGAAGAAGGCTACGATGCCCTGCAGGATGTAGAATAAACGATTATACAGCGGCGCGGAATGCGCCTGCGGGGGAGCGAAGGTAAACAGTGCATGCCTGAAAACCCCCGGTGATGATATGCGTGTAAACCCTTCCCTGTGGGGTTTGCACGGGGCCTTCCTGTGGGAGCCCCGGACGGTTTCTCCCTTTCGGAACCGTTCGCGGGCTCCCTGTCGTTTCCCAAATTTCGGGATGAAGCGAAACGAAAAGCCGGAAAACAGCATGAAAAGTAGAAAACGGTTATTGAAACAGGATCAAGAACAGGGCAGTGTTCTGAACCATAAAAACACAGGCTCCCGCAGAGCATCCTCTGCGGGAGTTTTTATTTGAAATATGGGTCCGGATGGAGTACGTGCTCCTCTTCCGGGTTGATCTTTCCCAGTCCCCGGTCGTAAAGCATGATGGCGCGTTGAATGGCGAAGTGGCCGTACCGTTCGCGGATTCCGTCGATCGTCTGCTCCAGAATTTGCCTCTTCTGCCGGGAAGCTTCTTCCGGCAGGAAGGAAAGTTGCATCAGCGCCCCGGCGGGGGAGAGCATGCTTACGCTGACACCGAGGGAGCGAAGCGGCGTGCTCTCCTGCCAGTTGGCAAGTAAAAGGGAATAGCTGGTCTCGAACAGGTCAAAGCTGCAATCGGTATCGAAGGCCAGCTTCTGCTGGCGCTGAAACCATTCCAGCGTCGTGCTGCGTACGGAAAGCTGCACCACCCGCCCGACCACGTGGTGTTTGCGCATCCGGGAGGCGACGCTCTCACACAGACCGTACAGGGTGATGCGCGCGTCGTGCAGGGCCAGTATGTCGTGCACGGTGGTGATGGAATTGCCCACGCTCTTCATTTTGGGCTGGGTATCCTCGGCAATTACCGAGGCCGCGTCATTTCCGCGGGCGAAACCGCTTAACATCAGCCCGGCTTTGCCCAACGCTGCCTTCAGCACGGCGGGGTCAACCGCCGCGAGCTGGCCGATGGTAAAGATACCGATGGCCTGCAGCTTTTGCGCGGTCGCCCGCCCGATAAAGAGCAGATCGCCCACCGGCAGGGGGTCAAGGATCGTTTTGCGGTTGCGTTCGCAAACTACGCTTACGCCGTCCGGCTTTTTCAGGTCACTGCCCAGCTTGGCGAAAATCCGATTATCGCTTACCCCGATGCTCAGCGTAAGCCCGGTTTCCTCCCGCACGGTATGGCGCAGGTGGTTGGCCAGAGAAAACCCCTCGTCAATGTCTATCCCGGGACCGCTTACATCCAGCCAGGCCTCATCCATGCCAAAGGGTTGCACGCGGTTGGTATAGCGTGCAAAAATTCCGCGGACGATGCCACTGTAGCGCAATACCTCCTCAAAGTCGGGCGCTACCGTGCGAAGGTTCGGGCAGACCTGCCGGGCCTGCCATACGGCCTGCCCCGTAATGACGCCCCGGCGCTTGGCGGCCATGTTTTTGGCCAGCACGATGCCGTGGCGAAGCGCGGGGTCTCCACATACGGCCAGCGGAGTTTCCCGCCAGTCGGGGTGCGTAACGCTGGCAACCGAAGCATAGAAATTGTTCAAGTCCGCGTGCAAAACAACCTTACCCATTCCGATGCCTCCAAACGATCCCGCGCTTTCCATATAAAAGAACTAATGTTCGCTATTATTATACAAACAAGCGTTCTTATTTTCAAGCCCTCCCGAGAAAAATTCTTCTCTTGGCTTTTTAAAAGAAACGGCGCGATGAGGGATGAATCGGATCATCCTGCTGCCGGCCGGGATTTAAACGTGCGTCCGATGAGCTGTATTCTGCTGGGAATGCAGGGACGGGCAGAAATTGGTTATCGGGAGGAAGAATGCGTCGACGTTGTTTTAAAGCGAAACGAAACTATAATACCGCTTTATATAATGCAATATATAGGGATAAATAGACCTGATCATCAATTAAAATTGTCCGAAATTTCACAAAATGCTTGACAATAAGATGCTATCATTGTATATTATAGTCAAAAAGAAACGTTACGCTTTTATGAATGAACGAATCGCTTTTCAACCGCGCAAACAGCTCCGAACGATGCCTGACTGTGGGGAATCGTTCCGGGTAACGTCCTCTGAAGCGTAGCCGGAAGGAAGGGTC
>Ga0116170_10003892_pt1 | contig 13859 bp, 10 predicted proteins | sample AD_JPNHW1_MetaG_FD_89797 | JGI IMG/M metagenome (GOLD analysis project Ga0116170, IMG submission 89797) | Active sludge microbial communities of municipal wastewater-treating anaerobic digesters from Japan - AD_JPNHW1_MetaG | ecosystem: Engineered > Bioreactor > Anaerobic > Digestate | place...
GGCCGACACCGGCATTTTCGACTTCATGTATCATCTGCCCGACGCAATATTTGCCGGCGGCAAGAATGATTTTCTGACCGTCAGCCAGGCTATCGCACGCTATCCCGACGTCGGTGAAGTTGACGTGCCTCACATGATATCGTGGGCTGACACGGAACGTGACCTGTCGGCATGGCTGGGCAATTCCATGCAGTCCAACGCGCTGACGGACGTCTACGAACTGGCGTCGCAGGTGTTAGCCACCAAAAACAAACGGCTGATACACGACTGGCAAAAGCTCCAGACGAGTGACCATTTTTATTACATGTGCACCAAATATTTCTCCGACGGCGACGTGCACAAGTATTTTAATCCATATGAATCGCCCTACGACGCATATATAAACTACATGAACATATTGGACAACGTGCGGGCCAGGATTGCCCAATGTCAGCCGGCGACGGTTTGAATGTTTGATACGCGGCTGACGTCGGCGGCAGTTTTATAATTTTTTTACAATTTTTTTACAATTTATAATCGGCCGAAATTAGGATACGTCAAACCAATGAACGTAAATACAATGAAAAATCTCGCGACGTTTTTTTGCGGCATGGCCGCATTAATAGCCGGCTGCGACGGCATCAGTCCCAAAGGCGGCAATGTCGAAACCTGCGAAAAAGTGCCGGACCCGATATCGCTGCTTCTGCCGCAAAAAATCTCCATTCATCCCTTCACGCAGACGGCTACCTTCGAAGACGGCAAACAGGGCCTGCACATGCGGATACAATTTACCGATTTTTTCGGCGACCCTACCAAGGCGTTCGGCGACCTGCGATTTGAACTCTACGAATTCAAGCCCTACCAGCAGCACAAACGCGGCGACCAGCTCGATATCTGGGACGAATATATCTCCGACCCGGACAAGAACATGATTCACTGGGACAGCCATACCCGCAGCTATGAATTCCGCCTCGCATCCAAGAATCCCATCCTGCCGGGCCAGAAGTTCATACTCGTGGTTTATTTCAACAGCCGTTTTACGCCTCGCATGACCGCAGAAACAGTTTTAACGGCTGAATGACGTAGCAGAACTATTTGTCACGCATATCGTAACTGCTTGCAAAATAAGTCGTTACCGAACCCTATAACGCGAATCGGTCACTTTGAGTTTTTAAAAAAATCTTCTGTCGGCTGATTTTGTCGTCCGCATTTTCCAGAGGAGCTGATTTTGTCCGACAATTCGCCCAGACCGTTAGCCTTAATAACCGGCGCGTCGTCCGGTATAGGGGCTGAGTTCGCCCGCAGCCTGGCAAAACGCGGCTGTGACCTGATACTCGTTGCAAGGCGCGAGGACAAACTTCGCAAATTAGCCGACGACATCCACCAAGACTGCGACGCAGCCATTGAGATTTTTCCAGCCGACCTCGCCGACGACAACCAGCGACATGCCGTGGCAGACAGGATAAGGCAGACGGGCGGTTTGGAGTATCTGGTAAACAACGCCGGTTTCGGCACAAAAGAGCGTTTCTGGCAGGCTGACTTCGCCAGCCAGGATATCATGGCTCGGCTGCACGTATTAGCCGTCATGGAACTCTGCCACGCAGCATTGGGCGACATGGTCAAAAAAGGCGGCGGCAACATCATCAATACCGCCAGCGTCGCCGGATTTTTCCAAAGTCCATCCAACGTCGTGTATTGTTCAACCAAGGCATGGATAATCAGTTTCACGGAGGGGTTAGCCTTCGAACTCGTCGGCAGCGGAGTCAATGTCCAGGCACTGTGTCCGGGCTATACGCTGAGCGAATTTCACGACGTGATGCAGATATCCCGTGACGGAATTCCCAAAAGCTGGTGGCTGCCGGCAAACGTGGTGGTGCATGACTCGCTGGCTGCGCTCGCCAGGCGCAAACTTGTCTGCGTACCAGGGTTGTGGCGGTACAAGCTGTTAATCGCTATCAGCCCGTTTCTGCCGCGATGGCTGAAATACAGGGTCGCAGCAGCCAGACATAAACGCGTAATAAAAACCGGCAAACCCATAATGATGTAATTTTCGAGCCACCTTTTTATAAAACAGACTTGAATATGTACCGCTCATTTCCTATATAATATGGTTAAGTTTTGTGGGACTCCCAAGCGTTAGGGAGTATTTAAGTTTAATCAGGCTTTCGAGCCATAGTTTTAAAGGAATGTTCAAATGGCACACGTTATCTCCGACGATTGCACCAAATGCGGCGCTTGCGCAGCCGTATGCCCTGTTGAGGCAATAAGCGAAGGCGAAACCAAATATATCATCGACCCCGACACATGCGTGGATTGCGGTGCCTGCGCAGGCGAATGCCCTGTCAGTGCAATAAGCGCACAGTAAATCGCATGTCGCAAAATTCCCAAAGCCCCGATAATATATCAATTATCGGGGCTTTTTGTTCGTAGCACAAAAATGTCCATATATGCCCTTCTTGGTATAGCAGTAGGCTTGGCGATGGACGCTTTCGCGGTCGCCATCGCAGCCGGTTTGACATTGCCGAAGGTGACCCTTCGTCACTCATTGCGGCTGGCGTGGCACTTCGGCGTATTTCAGGCTATCATGCCGATAATCGGTTATTTCGCCGGCAAAAATTTCGCCGGCAATCTTTTTTATAAATACGACCACTGGATAGCATTTTCCCTGCTAACTCTGCTCGGCGGCAAAATGCTGTACGAAGCGTTCACAAGGAATGCCGACAGTGAAAAATCTGACCCGACGAAAGGCTGGCGGCTGGTGACGCTGTCCGTCGCAACCAGCCTGGATGCCCTGGCAGTGGGCGTCACGATGGCATTGATGAAAACAGAAATTTTTACGCCGGCGTTAATAATCGGGATAGTGGCGTTCATATTCACCATTCTTGGGATTCGCGGCGGCAGTTGGCTGGGTGAGAAGTGGGAGCATATTTCCGAGTTCATCGGCGGGCTGGTTCTGATACTCATCGGCGTAAAAATCCTCGCCGACAGCCTCGGCTGGCTGGGCTGAGCCCTACCGGATTTTAGCCAGCACCTTGAGCGCCCAATTCACGCTGGCCATCGGAACTATCGTCGGTTTGTAATCTGCATTGGCAGCCACCATGTGAAGGCCGTCGTCGGCTGGATGATAAATCTTGCATGTGACGCCGATAGCCCCCGCAAGCTGAATAACAGCCGGCTCGCCGACAACCGCCCTGACGGACGGACTCAGCACGACTATATCGCCATGAAAAATTTCCGGCGACATGGAATCGCCGTCAATCCTTAGAGCGAAGGCATCGGGATATTTGCGGCAGATGGCTTCGCTGGCAATGAATTCCACGGCACCGCCCGGCACATCGGGCCTGTCCAGCGTGATTATCTGAACGCCCTGCTGAACGTCGCCGGAACTGGCCCGGCTGACAGCCGCTATTTTTTCATCCCGCACCTCGCCGACATGTTTTTCAATCAAATCGCCCAGTGTGACGATATCGGCGACCTGTTCGTCGTCTGCCCAGAAATGCGATATGCCCGCCGCACTTCTGCCGAGAATGGGAATCCAGCCCCGCCGTCCGCCGCCGGCTGAAGCGACTTTTCCTACAGCCCCAAAGGCAACATTTTCAGCCGCCAGATTTCCCTGCCCCACATCATCAACCGAATTTTCTTTCGGCGGAAAAGCCTTTATGCCTTCGAGTATTTCAAGAAACGCCGCCAACGGCCGTGCTGACGAGGGCTGCTCCCGCAATAGCCGTGCCGCACGCTGAACTATCGGATTGTTGACATCCAAGCCGTCAGCGGACTTTCTGCCCGTAAGCAGCCAGCCAAGATCCACGCCTGCTACCTCACTTATGCGAATAAGAACGTCAACCGGCGGCACACGGGAAGCCTCATAATAATCGTAAGTGCTCGGCGACAGACCTAACTGTTTTGCAAAACGAGACTTACCACGTGGACCAGCATATTCCAGGCGTATCTGGGACACTCTTTTGCAAACCCCTTTGAGTAATTCTTCTTCCGTTGGCGGCATAAATGACCCATTATTTTTTCGCTTTTGCGAAAATTTTAGTTGTAAATATTCGCTATTGTGGATAAAATTACCCCAAAATCACAGACGGGTAAAACCGGGTGGATTATATCATTTTTTGTTTTTTTTACAAGTATTACGGGGAACGCCATGAAAAAAAGCTCAACAAATATTGGCCGACGTAAGGGAGCAAAAACACATAAGTTCGACGACAAGTCGTCAAGCAACTCCGCTGAACACAACGCTTCAGCCAACAACCTGTCCGCACCACACGCAGCCAGGAAAGGCATAACATCGGCCAAAAAACTGCCGGGCCATCCGGTTCGTAAGGTCGACGCACGTTCGCTACACAGGATATTGACGTGGTCAATAGAACTCAGCCAGCGGCAACAGCAACTTATGGACGCCGCAATTGAAATACTGGCTAACGCAAAAAACGACTGATACCAATTCAAAAAATGAGTGCAATAGAGCATCTCAAATTTGAGATTGTGGCTTAGTGCGTTATCAAGAACAAGGCTGACAAGAAAGGGAAGCAGAAGTCCCTGAGTTATTTTCGCCGTCTGACGGCAAATACTGCACCCATTCCTGCGACAAGCAGTACAAGCGTTGCCGGTTCAGGAACCGTATCGCCACTGACGGCCATGATGATATTGTGCTGCGGCACATCAGGGTCGGATGGAACAGCATTATCCACAATCACTATTGATTGCAGCAGGCGTGTTTCGTCGACATCAAAGATGGTTTCGTAAAGACGCGGGTTACCGGAATTAACATACTCGAAGTCGCCGCTGACAGTGCTGATTCGGCCATTGGCGGTATAGGCAATCGACCCGCCGCCAAACCAGTCATGGTTGATGGAATCCGTGCCCAGACTGGAATATACGTCTGGATCGCCGGTCGTATAGTTAAACGTGATAGTAAGGTTCGCCGTCCCCTGGCCGGTCGCACCGATTAGTGCAATGTGGTCATACGCCGCCACAGTCACCAGCGTCAGAGTGCCTCCGCCATAAACGGCGTTATTATTCGTTCCGGCGGCTGAGCCAAAAGATTGGAGCTGAAAATAAACATCGGAAGAGGTTGCACTTTGTATCAGGCCAGTCGGCAGACCAGTCGTAGGATAGCTTGTGTTCAATCCAACCCCATACCATACCATTGCACCGCCTGTAGTTCCGCTGGCATTGTCTAATTGAGCCGTGCTTCCGGTATTGTATGTTTCACCAACCCCTATAACGACATCCTGATTCCAGCCTGTTACAGAAATTGGATTAAGCGTTCCAGCCTGCACAAAAGAACACTGAAAAACAATAGCGCAAACCAAAAGCCCTGCGGAAAAAGAACGGACACAAGCCCGCATAGCATAATCCCTCGATTAGGCTAATTTGGGAAAGCAAGGATTTTACAATAGGCTCTCTCGACCTCACTTTCCAATAATTTAATTATAAGTACAACCCTTTTTAAAATAACACATTAAAATTAATTTTTCAAAAAATTTTATTATCGGCATCATTACATATTTAAAAATTTTGCGTTTGGTGAAATAGAGCATGTTAAACTTGAGATGTGACACTTTATGCGTTGGCGAAACGAGCTATGCAAGGAAGGCGAAGCAGGAATACTACCCGTATTCCGATGCAGCCTGACGCAACAGAGCGAAGTTGCAGCCAGCAGAAATGACGCATATCAAGTTTAATATGCTCTAGCCTGCCCTGTTAAGATTTACAGGCCAGCTACTCTCACTGCTTCGCAGTGCCGTTTTTGCAGGCCTCCTAATAATATATGCAATATTTTACACAAGTTATACTTGACGCACTTATTTTTGAAAATTATATGCCTCTGAAAAGAGACAAAAAAAGCCCGGCCGTTTTTAATCAGCCGGGCTTTTTGCGTTTTTAAAACAGGGTTGTTTTATTTCTTATTCTTTTTAACGGTTTTTTTAACAACCTTTTTTGGCGCTGCTTTCCTGGCAGTCTTTTTTCCGGCAACGGTTTTTTTAGCCACAGCCTTTTTGGCTACCGCTTTTTTTGCCGTCGGTTTTTTGGCGATTTTCTTTGCCGGCTTTTTTGCAGCAGCCTTTTTTGCGGCTTTGGCATGCGATTCGCAATTGCACATTATCGCACAGCCGTGTTCATAGCGGATGGCGGCTTGCGCGGCGGCAAGGCGAGCTATCGGCACACGGTACGGGCTGCACGATACGTAATTGAGGCCTACCATATGGCAGAACTCGATGCTCTTCGGATCGCCGCCGTGTTCGCCGCAAATGCCCAGCTTGATATTCGGTCGGGTCGAACGGCCGAGGATGACGGCTGTCTTGACGAGCTTGCCTACGCCGTCACGGTCAAGCGTGACGAACGGGTCGTACTCGTAAATGCCCATCTCCACATACTGCTTGAGGAACGACGCAGCGTCATCGCGGCTGAATCCGCAGCCCATCTGCGTAAGGTCGTTCGTGCCGAAGCTGAAGAACTCAGCCTGCTGTGCGATTTCGTCGGCTGTGATAGCCCCGCGAGGCACTTCAATCATTGTGCCAATCTTGAGGTCTTTGAGCGGCCGTTTCATCTGTGTCTTGATTTCTTCGTAAACGGCAAGGATGAGTTTTTTCTGGTTTTCCAGCTCCTTGACATTGCCGACGAGCGGAATCATGATTTCCGGCTTTGAGCCGGGCACTTCGTAAGCCGCTTCGATGACGGCACGAGCCTGCATTTCCGTGATTTCAGGGAAAGTTATGCCCAGGCGGCAGCCGCGAAGGCCGAGCATGGGATTGAACTCGTGCAACGAAGCGACTTTCTCCTTGACCTTTTCAAGCGAGATGCCCATAGCGTCAGCCATTTCCTGTTGGCCAGCCACGTCATGCGGCACAAATTCGTGCAACGGCGGGTCGAGGAAGCGGATTATCGCCGGCCGGCCCTGCAGTTCCTTGAACATTGCCGTAAAATCGCTCTTCTGCAGCGGCAGAAGTTCGGTAAGCGCCTCTTTTCGGCCAGCTGCGTCCTCGGCAAGAATCATCTTTCGCATGGAGATGATTCTGTCGCCGTCGAAGAACATGTGTTCGGTACGGCAAAGGCCTATGCCTTCGGCGCCGAATTTAACGGCAACGGCGGTGTCGCGCGGCGTATCGGCGTTGGTGCGAATGCCGAGCTTGCGGTATTTGTCGGAAAGTTTCATTATAGTCCCGAACGGCCCTGAGAGCTGCGGAGCGACGGTGTCGACCTTGCCGGCATACACTGCACCGGTCGAACCGTTTATGCTTATCCAGTCGCCTTCCCTGACGGTGCATCCGCCGGCTGTAAACTGGCCGGCAGCATAGTCGATAACCATGCCCTCGCAGCCGGCAACGCAGCACCTGCCCATGCCGCGTGCAACTACGGCAGCGTGGCTGGTCATGCCGCCACGGCCGGTGAGAATGCCTTCGGATACGTTCATGCCGCCAATGTCCTCCGGCGAAGTCTCAAGCCGGACGAGCACGACTTTTTTGCCGGCTGCCGCCTGCTTTTCCGCCTCGGCCGCACTGAAATATACCTGGCCGGTCGCGGCTCCTGGCGAAGCGGGCAAACCTTTGGTAATCTGTTTCGCAGATTTTTCAGAAGTAACGTCAAAAACCGGATGAAGAAGCTGGTCGAGGGCTTTGGGCTCTATACGGCAGACCGCTTCTTTTTCGGTAATGAGCTTTTCCTTCACAAGGTCGACGGCTATCTGCACGGCTGCCGCGGCTGTGCGCTTGCCGTTGCGGGTCTGCAACATGTACAGCTTGCCCTGCTCGATGGTGAATTCGAGATCCTGCATGTCCTTGTAATAATGTTCAAGAATTTTGCGGATTTTGTCCAGTTCCCTGAAACATTTGGGCAAGGTCTCTTCGAGAGACGGATATTTGCTGACGCGGACATCTTCGGCAATGCCGTTGTTTTTGGCCCACTCCAGTGAACCGAGCCTGGTGATTTCCTGCGGCGTACGAATGCCGGCTACGACGTCCTCACCCTGGGCATTTATGAGATACTCGCCATAAAAATACCTGTTCGAGCCGGTGGAAGGATCGCGGGTAAACGCAACGCCTGTGGCGGAATCGTTACCCATGTTGCCGAAAACCATCGTCTGCACGTTGACGGCTGTTCCCAGCAAGCCGCGAATGTCATTAATCTGACGATATTTTATGGCGCGGTCGTTATTCCAACTGCCGAAAACGGCATTGATAGACGCCTGAAGCTGCTGACGCGGATCCTGGGGAAAAGTCTTGCTGTTCTGGCGATAGACGCCTTTGTATGCTTCAACGACTTCTTTGAGGCCATCGACGCAGAGTTCCGTATCCAGTTTTACGCCGCGCTTGGCTTTTACGTTCGCCAGGGCGTGTTCAAAATCGTGATGTTCAATGCCGAGCACCACGTCGCCGAACATCTGCATGAAGCGGCGGTAGGAGTCCCACACGAACCGCTCGTTGCCGGTCAGGGCAATCATCGCCTGCAACGTCTGGTCATTCAAGCCGAGATTCAGAACCGTGTCCATCATGCCGGGCATGGACACCGCCGCGCCGGAACGGACGGAAACCAGCAGCGGATTGCTGCCTTTGCCAAAAGTTTTGCCCGTAACTTTTTCAACTTTTTTTATGGCATCGTCAATCTGACGATCAAGGCCGACAGGGTATTTCCGGCCGAGCTTGTAATACAAATCGCAAACTTCGGTAGTTATGGTAAAACCAGGCGGCACAGGCAGACCCAGTGAACACATTTCTGCGAGATTCGCACCTTTCCCGCCCAGAAGGGCTTTCATGGCGGCAGTGCCCTCGCTCCTGCCTCCGCCAAAGGAATATACATACTTGCATTGCTTTGCCATCTAAACTTCTCCTAATTATAAAAGTCTCGTGATTTGTATCTAAAAGACAAACTGTCAATCAATACTTCAAGCCGGAATCCATAATCCTGCTGAAAAACAAAGAAAAACCCTCACGCCCATGATTTGCGTTCGGGGTAGTAGTGTAGAACTTTCTCTATTGCAAGTCAACTGCCTCGTCGGCGAAAAATGCAATATTTATTTTGAGTTGGCCTCTATTTTTTTATATACTCGTCGGCTCGGAAAACATTATCACATATTTGACGATTACATTCTTTTCAGCCGGCGACTGCCGTTTAATAAATATATGATAATAGTTAGGTTTTGGTTCTTACAAAGTTTGCAGGAGAATTTAAAATGGCAGAATATCTGACATCATTTAGAGGTGAAGTGTCAAGGCTGGTACGCAGGGAACTTAAAAAAACTTTCGCACAATTAAAAGCGGAAAACGTGAAACTCAAAAAACACGTTGCCGACCTGCGAAAAAAAATGGCTGGATTGCAGAAGGCGAACCGTTACATCGAAAAAGAGACGAAATATGTCGCCAGACTGCGTGAAGAAAAAGAAGCAGCCAGTGAAAATCCACAGATTGACCGCATGCGAATCAAAGGCAGTGCGATACGCAAACTGCGTGAAAAGCTCGGCATTTCACAGGCTGAGCTGGCTGCGCTGCTGGGCGTGACCGGTCAGACCATATATCAATGGGAACGCCGGCAGAACGAGTCGCTCCGGCGGCTGCGCAATGATTCCAAAATCGCCCTTCTCGAAATTCGCAAGATGGGCAAAAAACAGGTTCTCGCCAAACTTGAGGCTATGTAAACACTCATCGCTCTAAGTTTGCCGCGGCTGAAAACGTAAGTTCAGAATCGGAAATCTGAAAAACAAAACCGAAATTGAAAATCGGAAATTAGAAACCATAAGCAGATTCAAAATCGGAAATCAGGAAGTTGAAAATGATTTATCGGGTAGAGATATGGGCCAGGGACGGGTTTGGAGATCCGCACGCAGCGGGCGTATTGTCACAGATAAAAGAACTCGGGATAGATTGCGTTACTGCGGTAAAACACGCCAGGATATTTTTCCTCGGCGGCCGGCTTTCGCAGTCGGATGTTGAAAAAATATCAGCCGGCCTTCTCGTAGACCCCGTAACCGAATCATACAGAATCGGCCAGACGCCCGACAAGGGAAAGTGTGTTGTAGAAGTTCATCTTCAGCCGGGCGTTATGGACCCCGTAGCGGAGTCATGCATAAAAGCCATCGGCGATATGGGCTTTGACATACAAACCGTTTCAACTGCGCGGCGATATGAACTTACGGGAGACGTCAGCGACGAACAGCGTGAAACCATAGCCCGCCGGCTGTTAGCCAACGCTGTTATAGAGGATACCTACTTTAAAGGCCATACGCCATCGGCGCTGAACCTCGGCAAATACAAACTGAAAATTATCGAAGTTCCCATACGCAATCTCGACGACGCCGGCTTGATGGAACTCAGCAAAAAAGGCGACCTGTTCCTGAATCTCACGGAGATGAAGGCAATCAGGAACTATTTCCGCAAGCTGGGCCGTGAAGCCCGCGACATAGAACTGGAAATGATAGCCCAGACATGGTCGGAACACTGCGGCCATAAAACTTTCCGCAGCGACGTGAAAGTCAGAAACTCAGCCGGCGAAATCGTGGAAGAAATCCCGAATCTTCTCAAAAGCACGGTATTCAAATCCACTATGGAACTCAACAAACCCTGGTGTCTCAACGTCTTTGCCGACAATGCGGGCGTAATCGACTTCGACGACGATACAGCCGTCTGCTTCAAGGTTGAAACGCACAACCATCCATCAGCCATCGAACCGTACGGCGGCAGCATGACGGGCATAGGCGGCGTCGTGCGTGACCCGCTGGGCACAGGTCTCGGCGCCAAACCCATCGCCAACACAGACGTATTCTGTTTCGGCGACACGACGATGAAACTTTCCGACGTACCGACCGGCGTGCTTCATCCCAAGCGGGTGATGCGTGGCGTCGTAAGCGGCGTGCGAGACTACGGCAATCGCATGGGCATACCGACGGTAAACGGCGCGGTATATTTCGACGAGCGATATCTGGGCAATCCGCTGGTGTTCTGCGGCACGATAGCCGTCATGCCCAAGAACAAATGTTTCAAGCAGCATCCGAAAGAGGGCAACGCCATCGTCTGCCTGGGCGGCCGGACGGGCCGAGACGGCATTCACGGTGCGACGTTCTCCAGCGGCGAACTCACGCATAAACACGAAACGAAATTCTCGCACGCCGTGCAGATAGGCAATGCGATAACGGAAAAGAAAGTGCTCGACGTCCTGATGCAGGCTCGCGACAGGAATCTGTTCGATTGCATTACCGACTGCGGCGCGGGCGGGCTCAGCAGCGCAATCGGCGAAATGGGCGAAAAAATCGGCGCGGAGGTTCATCTCGACCGCGTTCCGCTCAAATATGCCGGGTTGAGTTATTCGGAAATATGGATTTCCGAGGCTCAGGAGCGTATGGTACTGTCCGTTCCGCAAGAGAACGTAGACGAAATTTTAAAACTTTTCGCAAGTGAAAATGTCGAGGCGCAGGTATTGGGCCGTTACGGAGTAAGGGACGACGACGGCCATCCGGTCAACAAACTTTATTACGAAGGTGCGTCGGTCGGCCAGATGGATATGGAATTTCTGCACGACGGCACTCCCAAGCCGACCAAGGACGCCCTGTGGGACTTCAAACCCATGCCCACCATACTGCCGGACGTGTTACCCGATTTTAACCAGATACTGCTAAAAATCCTGGCGATGCCGAACGTCGCAAGCAAGGAGTGGGTCATCCGCCAGTATGACCATGAAGTTCAGGGCGGCAGCGCCGTCAAGCCGCTTGTGGGCGCCGCGGAAGACGGCCCTGGCGACGCGGCGGTTATCCGGCCGAAGTTCGACTCTCAAAAAGCCGTCGCTCTCTCGTGCGGCATGAACCCGCTGCTGGGCGACCTGCACCCGTATCAGTCAGCCTTGCACGCAGTTGACGAGGCACTGCGAAATATAGTAGCCGTCGGCGGCAATCTCAGCCGTACAGCCCTGCTGGACAACTTCTGCTGGGGCAACTGTAACAAGCCCGACCGCATGGGCACACTCGTCCAGAGCGCCAAAGCATGTCACGACGCAGCCCTGGCTTACGGCACGCCGTTCGTGTCCGGCAAAGACTCGCTCAACAACGAGTTCCAGACCGACAAGGGCGAAACCATCGCCATACCGGCAACGCTTCTGATATCGGCGATGAGCGTGCTGGATGACGCCGGCAAATGCGTCACAAGCGACGCCAAAACCGCCGGCAATCTGCTGTTCATCGTCGGCAAGACGCGCGACGAGATGGGCGGCAGTCATTACCTGCAGGCAGTCGGCCTGAAATCCGGCAACGACGTACCGCCGGTAAATTGCGCCGCAAACCTGGAAAGCATGAAAAAATTGCAGCAGGCTATCGAAGAAGGCCTTGTCCGCGCATGCCACGACCTCTCCGAAGGCGGATTAGCCGTCGCGGCGGCGGAAATGGCGTTCTCCGGCGAATTGGGCGTGGAACTTTCGCTGGCGGACTTGCCGGCTGACGGAAATGTAAGTCTGACGGCTAAACTGTTCGGCGAATCAGCCGGCCGATTCCTCGTGGAAGTCACGCCGGCAAACGAAGCCGCCTTCACCGCCGTAATGAGCGCCTCAGCCGCCAAAATCGGCAAAGTGACTGACAGCGACAAAATCGTAATTGACAACATCATCGACCTCTCCGCCAAATCCTGCAAAGCAGCCTGGCAGGGAACGTTCAGATGGTAAGAAAGCCGACCGGTAATCACAGTTGATAAAGTGCTTTTGAAAAATGTCAGTATCGGGGCCATGCCCACACTTCGCAGGCATGACGCCGGAAATCATGATTATCGGTATGAAGCTCTAAATAAAGATTTGGAATTTGGCAATTAGCTTCTGTTTGAAGTTTTAGATTTGAAAATTAAATTTAAAAAATTCTTCGCAACCGGCGGAGGATTCGACAAAATGCAACAAAGATGTTGGAAGGATAACGAGTGATGGCAAATCCAAGAGCATTGGTACTTAGAACGGCAGGAACGAATTGCGACATCGAGACGCAGTTTTCGCTTGAGCAGGCCGGCTTTTCCGCCGACCGCATACACGTCAACCGTATAATAGAAAATCCGGCGATGCTGGATGATTATCAATTCATGTTGTTCCCTGGCGGGTTCAGCTACGGCGACGACATAGCGTCGGGCAAAATCCTGGCCAGCCAGATGATTCACCAGCTCTCCGAACCGCTCAACAGATTTTACGACGCCGGCAAACTGATGCTGGGCATCTGCAACGGATTTCAGATTCTTATCAAGTCAGGCCTCCTGCCCTGGGGCCGTGTTGACGCGACAACAGCACACAGGGATGCCACCCTCACGTGGAACGACTGCGGCCAATTCCTCTGTCGATGGGTGCATATGCGGGCTGACAGCGACAAATGCGTTTTTATGAAAAAAGATGAAAAAATATCCCTGCCGATGGCTCACGGCGAAGGCAAATTCGTGACGACTGCCGGTGAAATTCTCGAAAAACTCAAAACGCAGGACCAGATAGCCCTGCGATACGTAAATGAAGACGGCAGCGATGCCAGCGAAGCCGGCGTAAAAGCCGCCAACCCCAACGGCAGTACGGACAACATCGCCGGCATATGCGACCCGACCGGCAGAGTCATGGGCCTTATGCCTCACCCTGAACGATTCGTGTTCGCCACCCAGCACCCGCAATGGACACGCCGTGAAATTAATCGCGCAGACGGCAAAATGTTCTTTGATAACGCCTATGAATATTTAAAATAAATTTCCAGACATTTTTTAAATTTTTAATATAAGAATATATCCGGTTTTTTATGCCTGAATTACACTGTTTAAACAGGTTTTTCTAAAAAAATTCGTACCGCCGGGTAACCTGGCAGTTTGACAGGAGATGGAACATATGAAAAAAAGTGCAGTTTTATTCACCATGGCCGGCTTGTTGGCTGTGCTGCTGATTGA
>Ga0116170_10003898_pt1 | contig 13853 bp, 8 predicted proteins | sample AD_JPNHW1_MetaG_FD_89797 | JGI IMG/M metagenome (GOLD analysis project Ga0116170, IMG submission 89797) | Active sludge microbial communities of municipal wastewater-treating anaerobic digesters from Japan - AD_JPNHW1_MetaG | ecosystem: Engineered > Bioreactor > Anaerobic > Digestate | place...
AAGCCACGTGAGGATATGGGACGCCGGATGCGCCATGGGCCCCGAGCCCTACACTCTGGCCATAGTCCTGGCGGAAAACATGAACCCGTTCGCTTTCCGCAACGTAACGATAGACGCCACCGATATAGACGAGCAGGATCAGTTCGTAAAAATAGTAACGAACGGATATTACCCCGAAGAAGAGCTTAAACGAATTCCGCCGGGCATATTTACGAAATATTTTGAAAAAGCCGACTCGAACGGCAATTGCAGGATCGTAGAACAGATCAGAAGCAGGGTCCGCTTCACAAAGAACAATCTCCTCGAACTTAAACCTGTGGGCGAAGAATACAGCATGATACTGTGCAAGAACGTCCTTCTTCATTTTCAGCAGGCCGAACGCATAGAGGTCATTAAAATGTTTCACCGTTCGCTTTCGATGGGAGGCTTTTTCGTGTCCGAACAGACGCAGAAACTTCCGGATGAACTGGCGAAACTTTTTGAGCAGGTGGCCGTTGACGCTCAGCTTTATAAAAAAATAGCGTGATCAAAAGGCTTCGACATAATGAAAGTAATAACTTTTTATGGAAGTAAAAGCAACACGTATTGTTGCAACTTTTATCTCGTATTAGGCACCTGGAACGCTCTTTCCGATATAAATACCCTCGTGGACGTCGGAACTAACGACTTCGTCATCGGCGAAGTGGCCAGGATAGCATCTACCGGCGTCGGAAAAAATCCAGTCGAACAGGTGATAATAACCCACAATCACTTCGACCATGCCGGCGGCCTTAAACACGTAATTAAAAAATTCCATCCAAAAGTACTGGCCTTCAATAATTCCGACGAAATCACGAGAACTCTTTCAAACGGCGAAAACGTCATTATGGGCGACTCGGAATTCGAGGTCATACATGTACCGGCGCATTCCAACGATTCCATCTGCCTGTACTCAAAAAAAGACCGCATCCTTTTTTCGGGCGACACGCCCATAAACATAAAAACACCCGGCGGATCATATACTTCGGCTTTCGTGACATTTCTTAAAAAAATCGTCAGGATGGATATCGATATCATCTATTCCGGCCACGACGACCCTCTGACGCATGACGTCAATGGCGTATTGAAAAACACGCTTTCAAACGTGGAAAAAAGCGTTATAACTGCTTAATCGTCATTAAAATAACGTTCAAGGAGAAAAATTATGTCTGAAATTATTTTGAACGCCAGATGCCATTCGCCACGTTTTGAAAACAAAACGCAAGAAGCGAGCGGCATTCATGTTATAGGCATAGGAGCTTCGGCCGGCGGACTTGACGCGTTAAAAACTTTTTTTTCTAACATGCCCGCGTCTTCAGGAGCGGCCTTCGTCGTTATCACTCATCTCAATCCGATGCAAAAAAGTATGATAGCGGACATTTTAAGCAAATATACCGATATGCCCGTAGTGGACATAAAAAAAAGAATGAAAATAAATCCGAATCATATTTACGTGGCGCCGTCGGAAAAAATAATAGAACTGATTAACGGCGAACTCAGACCGCACAAAAAAACCGATATGAAAGACGTCAAATTGCCGATAGATTTCTTTTTTCAGTCGTTGGGCGAAAAGGTTCGGGAACTGGCTATAGCAATTATATTATCGGGAACCATGAATGACGGCGCAACTGGAATTTCAATCGTAAAGGAATACGGCGGCCTCACGCTCGTTCAAAAACCCGAAACGGCAGAATTTGAAGGAATGCCAAATAACGCCATTCAAACGGGATTCGTGGATATCATCCTCGCCGTTAAAGAAATGCCCGCCGCCATCGTCAAATATCTCGAACATCCCTGCATTAAAAATTCTTTAGATATTCTTAGCAACACCGATGAATTAAACCGGATTCTCGAGCTTATTCAAAACCGGTTTAAATATGATTTTAAATGCTATAAAAAAAACACCATAGTCCGGCGCGCGGAACGCCGCATGGGGCTTTGCGGAATTAATAGCGGCGACGGCTATGTCGATTTATTGAAACGTAATCCTGATGAATTAGAGTCGCTTTTCAAGGATCTTTTAATAGGAGTCACCGAATTTTTCCGTGAAGGCGCGCTATGGGAAACTCTTAAAAACGAAACGCTTCGCGAGTTAGTCAGCGAATCCCAACCAGACGTGCCGCTCAGAATCTGGGTGCCCGGTTGTTCAAGCGGCGAAGAGCCTTATACGATAGCTATTATATTATACGAGCTTTTCGAAGAAATGAATAAACCTTTTAACGTACAGATATTCGCCACCGATATCGACTCAAATGCTATAGAAACGGCGCGATCCGGAATTTATAATGAAAAAATAACGGCCGGCGTTTCTTCCGATAGATTAAAAAAATTTTTTATAAAAAACGGGAAAAAGTATCGAATAATCCAGCAAATCAGGGAGTCTATAATATTCGCCGTTCAAAATTTAATCGGAGACCCGCCTTTTTCAAATCTGGATATTATCAGCTGCCGGAATCTCCTGATTTACCTCGAACAGGGCATGCAGAAAAAAGTCATTAATTTATTTCACTACGCTTTGCGAAAAGGCGGAGTAATGATCCTGGGAAGCTCTGAAAACATAGGCATTCAATGCGATTTTTTTGAAGTTATCTCAAAAGAATATCGCATTTTCAGGCACCGCGGCTGGAAAAAATCCATTTTTTCCGAATTTCTCATTCCATCGGTCAACGGTTCAACCAGGGCGGCGGCGCATTTTTCACGTCCGGCAAAAAGCCTTACCCAATTGATGCAAGCCGAATTGCTAAAACGTTTCGCGCCGGCCGCGGTTATTATCAACGCAAAATTCGAGATCGTTCAATTTCACGGCCCGACGGCGAATTATTTCGAGCTGCCTCAAAACGAACCGTCATTAAATTTATTTCAAATGATAAAAGAGGATTTGCGGCCGAAATTGCGCACGTGCATATATAAAGCGCTTAAAAACGATAACAAGCAAATAATAACGAGAGCCGGAATAAAACATGAAAAATCGAACGGCACGGTAAAAATAACTATAAGCCACGTTAACGACCAGGATACGGTCGAAAAATATCTTCTTATAACTTTCGAGGCCGAGGACGGCGCCATGGCGCCTAACGAAACTCATAGCGACGAAATAGATTCGCATTATCTGGAAACCGAACTTATGACCACGCACGAAGATTTGCAGAATATCGTAGAGGAATTAGAGGCTTCCAACGAGGAACTCAAGGCCTCCAATGAAGAAATAATGTCCATTAATGAAGAATTCCAGACCGCGAACGAGGAACTTGAAACTTCAAAGGAAGAAATGCAGTCGCTAAACGAAGAACTCAACCTCGTAAACTCACAATTAAGCGAAAAAATAAAAGATCTGAAGCTGGCCAATAATGATATGCTAAATCTTATGAACGGCACCGAAATAGCCACGATTTTCCTCGATATCAATATGCTCATACGCTTTTTCACTCCGGCAGCTAAAAGCCTTTTCAACCTTCTGCCCGTCGATATAGGCCGCCCTATAAATCATTTGAGCAGGCGCTTCCACGACGAAGATCTTTCCGCGCAGGCGAAAAAAACCATGGAAACGCTTGCGCCCATGGTTAAAGAAATCAAAACGGAAGACGGTCAATGGTTTATACGCCGGGTTCTGCCGTTTAAAAAAAGCGACGGACAGATAGACGGAATCGTACTGACTTTTAGCAACGTAACCGAAATCAAGCTGGCCGAAAAAACTTTGCGTGAAAATAAAGCGCGGCTGGATCTCGCCATACAATCAGCGCAAATGGGAGTCTGGAGCTGGGATATAATTGAAAGCAAAAGATACTTCGACGAACAGGCCTGCCATATTCTGGGTCTGGACCCTTTAACATTCGGCGAAACCGACGAGGAATTTTTCAGCATCGTTCATCCGGACGACCGCTATAGAATCAAAACCATGAGAACCCGGATGATCGAACAGGGAATACAATACGAGCCGGACTTCAGGATCATATGGCCGGACGGCTCCGTCCGCTATATCAGCTCGCGCGGAAGAATCGTCAATGACGAAGCGAACAGGCCTGTTAAAATTAACGGAATTGTATGGGACGATACCGAACGGAAAAAAGTCGAAACGGAACTTCGCGCCGCTAAAGAAGCCGCGGAAAAAGCGAGCATGATAAAAAGCCAGTTTCTGGCCAACATGAGCCACGAGATAAGGACCCCGATGAACGGCATAGTGGGTTTTTCCAGTATCCTCGCCGGCACCGGGCTTACCGTCAATCAAAACGAATGCCTCAGTTATATAAGAACTTCATGCGACAGCCTTATAAGAATAATAAACGATATTCTGGATATATCTAAAATAGAAAGCGGCAAATTTGAAATTCAAAACGCCGAATTCGAATTGACAAAAACATTCAAAGCTTCTCTCGATACGTTTAAAAGCGCCGCCGCATTGAAAGGCCTCGCCCTGAAGCCGGACATCGACGCCCGGGTCCCTGAAACAGCCTTTGGCGATGAAACGCGGCTTAAGCAAATAGTCGACAATCTTCTATCCAACGCTATAAAATTCACGGCGGAAGGCGAAGTCAAACTTTCGGCCGGCGTCGTTTCGCGAAGCGAAAACAGCTTCATAATAAAAATTATCGTGTCCGACACCGGAATAGGCATACCAAAAGACCGCATAAAAGATCTTTTTCAACCATTCACGCAACTGGATATGTCCATGAAAAAAAGATATCAGGGGACGGGCCTCGGACTTTCAATTATAAAAAAACTTACCGGCCTTATGGGCGGAGAAGTGAAAGTTGAAAGCGATCAGCGCAAAGGCAGCAAATTCATCGTCGAACTTCCGTTCGGAACCTGCGGAGCCGAAAAAAATGCAATCTTTAAAACGGAAAAAATAACTCCACATTCAGAAAAACCGGGGAAAAAAGCAAAAATACTGATCGTCGAGGATGATGAAACAAGCCAGGTTCTCATTAAAAAAATGGTTTCATTAATCGGCTATGAAGCCGAATCGACGGCGGACGGAAATAAAGCGCTTGAAATGATTAAAGCCGGCCGCTACGACCTGATACTCATGGACATACAGATCCCTAATTTAAACGGCATCGAACTGACCAGAATTATCCGCGATAGCGAGAAAAAAACGGGACGCCGCCTTCCTATAATCGCTCAAACCGCTTACGCCACCGCCGCGGAACGGGAAACCATAATGGAATCCGGCGTCGATGAATATTTATCCAAACCGATCGAAACGGAAAAACTCACCGCCGCGATCTATAAATTACTTTTTGAACGCGCCAGGACCGATGGAGACAAAAAAAATTGATACATTCCGAAAGAATCAGGCCGCTCAATAATAACGCGGTTTACGACAAAAAATTCGTGCTGTACTGGATGCAGGCGTCAGCGAGGGCCGGTTATAATCACGCGCTCGAATACGCGATAAAAAAAGCGAACGAGCTGAAAAAAACGCTGATCGTGATATTCGCCCTTACGCCCGGTTTTCCAGGCGCTAACGCGCGGCATTATCATTTTATGCTCGAAGGGCTTTTCGAGACCCGAAACGCGCTTTTGAAACGCGGAATTAAAATGGCGATCGTCATCGGAAATCCGCCGGATATAGCCGCTTCAGCCTCAAAGGAAGCCTGCCTCGCGATAACCGACATGGGCTATCTGAAAATACAGCGCCTATGGCGCCGAGAAGCCGCCGAAAAAATCAAATGCGCCTTTATCCAGGTCGAATCCGACGTCATAGTCCCCGTCGAAACCGCCTCGAATAAAGAAGAATTCGCCGCGAGAACTATAAGGCCTAAAATAACGCGCCTTCTCGAAAAATTCCTCGCGCCTTTAAATGAAACAAGGCTCGATCTGAGATCGGCCGGAAGCAATATTAAAGATAAAGAATATTCTAATATATTCAAAAACGCCGGAGAAGAAATTATACCATGCCCATCCGGCGATCACGGCACGGGCGCGATAATAAAAAATCTCGGAGCCGATCCTTCAGTAAAACCTTCAAGCTTTTACCGCGGCGGCGCGGCCGCGGCCCTTAAACTCCTCGAAGAATTCATCGAAAACAAACTCGACGATTACGCTGGCCTCAGAAACGACCCTTCGCTCGGCTTCCTGTCTAATATGAGCCCTTATCTTCATTTCGGACAGATATCGCCGCTATATATCGCCTTAAAGGTCAAGGAAAGCCAAAAAAAGAAAACCGCCGCCGACGTCTATCTTGAAGAAATAATAGTCAGACGCGAGCTTTCAATGAATTTCTGCCATTACAACGATAATTACGATTCATTCGAAGGCCTGCCCGAATGGGTTTTAAAAAACTTCAGGGAGCGCGAAAACGACCGACGGGAATATATTTATACTTCCGAAGAATTCGAAAAAGCCATGACGCACGACCATTACTGGAACGCGGCCCAGCTCGAAATGGCGGCTACCGGAAAAATGCACAACTACATGAGAATGTACTGGGGCAAAAAGATCATCGAATGGAGCGAAAATCCTCGTGAAGCTTTTAAAACCGCGATATATCTAAATAACAGGTATGAGCTTGACGGGCGCGATCCCAACGGATTCGCCGGCGTCGCGTGGTGCTTCGGAAAGCACGACCGCCCATGGACGAAGCGCCCCATATTCGGGTCGGTGCGATATATGAACGAAAACGGGCTCAGGCGCAAGTTCGACATCGAAAGTTACGTGAAAAAAACGGCGGAATTATGCAGGGCGGAGGGCGTGGAACTTCCGTCCCTGACGCATTTAATGGAAAAAAATCATGGCGGGCGAAATCCTGAAGAAATATAACCGGCAGCCGGCGATCATCTCAAATCTTAAAATATTCCAATATCAGCATATAAAAAAGCGGTCGATATCGTAAAACTTAACGTTTCCTTCGCTCTTGTCCTTTACCGACAATATCACTATAGGAACGCCGGATATAAGCGGGTCGCTCCTTAAAATGAGCGCGAAATCGAATCCCGCCATTTTATTTATCGAAATGTTTATCAATATAAGATCCGGCCTTTGTTTTTCAATTTTGATCTTAGCTATCGCGTCTATCCCGTCATTGGCCTCTATAATTTTAAATCCGTGCTCTTCCAGGGCCGGTCTGAAGGCCCTTCTTATTTTTTCATCCTCTTCTATTATAAGCACCTTATTTTGCCCGACCGGCAGCACGGTTTCGAGAACCTGTTCGCTAAGCTGAGCGAAAAGCCTTCTGGATATTTCACTTTTATCTATGGCCGATCTTGAGCGCACGGGTATTGAAAACGAAAAAATGCTTCCCTTTCCCGGTTCGCTTTCGACCCATATTCTGCCTTCGTGATATTCGACGATCTGCCTGCATATCGGAAGGCCCAGCCCCGTTCCGCTCCTCACATATTTCGAAGGGAGCGTGTCGGAAAGCTGCTTGAATTTTTCGAATATCTTCGATAAATTTTCGGGCCAAATGCCTATGCCGTTATCTTCGACGCTTATAACGGCATAGCCTTCCTCAAGCCTCGCGCGGCAGGTTATGCCGCCTTTATCGCTGAATTTAACGGCGTTCGAGATAAGATTGATGACAACCTGCAGCAGTTTATTGAAATCGCCAGTGACCGGGGGAATATCTTTTTCGATATCGACGTGAACGCCGAGGCCCTTGGCTAAAATGAGTGAATTCGTCGCGCCTACGGCCTTATCGATAACCTCGGCGGCAAAGACTTCCTGCATTTTCCATTCGGTCTTGCCGGATTCAAGTTTTGTAATATCCAGAACGTTATTTATAAGTTCCGCGAGCCTTTCGCCTTCCGATAATATGATGTCGATATTTCCGGTTATCTGCTCGAACGCCTTTTTCCGTTTCGGCATGTTTTCGCTTATCAGCGGGGCCGCTATACTATCGAGCTTCTTTTTTATGATATTGGTAAAACCTATAATGGAAGTCAACGGCGTCCTGAGTTCATGTGAAACCATCGATAAAAAATCGGTTTTAAGTACGTCCAGCTTTTTTAGTTTTTCATTCGCTTCGCGCAGGACCTGCTCCGCGCTCTTTCTTTTGACAAGACGCCATATCTCGATTACCAGAAGTTCCAGCTGATTTTGCTCGAAATGATCATATTCACAAGTTTTATCAGATACCGCGAATATCGCGGCTATCCTTTCGTCATCAAAGACCGGAACGCTTATAAATCTTCCGGCGCCGTTACCGTTTTCCGGATAATCATTAGACATGACCGTTTTTCTTTTTTTTAAGACCCCTAAATACCATGCGTTTTCTTCAATATCAAGGCACGGCGTTTTATCGGCGGTTTCACATCGGGCCCAAAAATGACCCGGCGTACCCTTAACGTTAACCGGCTTCTCGTTCTCATCGAGAAGCGCGATAACTCCGGTTTTGCTGCCCGTAAGGCACAGGGCTTCCTCAAGCGCGAATTCCAATATGCGATCGACGGGAGCTTCGGTCATATTATTCATTTTCAAAAGGGTCTCAAGCCTCGATTCGTTGAGCGTCATGTACTCTTCATTCTTTTTTCTGTCGGTTATATTTTCATGTATTATTACCGTTTTAATGCCATCCGCTTCAAAACTGGTGACCCTTATACCGAACCAGCTGCCCTTATAATAATATTCATCGTGATATTGTTTCAGGCTTCCCGCTATAACGGCGAAGATGCCGTTTAGAATATCCGGAGCGTTCTTCGTTTTTTGAAGAGTAAAGGCGCTGCACGATTCAAGAAAATTAAGGTCCTGAGCGAATTCCGGACCGAAAAAAGGGCTCTTGTCCTTCATCGAATTCCAGGCTATATTGGTATGAACTATCGTTCCTATGTCGTCTATTATAGCTATCGGGCTTTCGATCGAATTGATCGATGAAAGAAGGAAACGGCTTGATTTGAGCAATTCGTTTTCAGCCTGCTTGCGGGCGGTTATGTCAAGAAGCACCGTCGCGAAATAACCGCAGAGAGGGCTGTAAACATACACGTCATACCATTTTTTATCGGCCGGGCTGTATTTTTCCAACCGTTCGCTTCCACCTTCAAGAGCCACTTCTCCATATTTTTTTACGAACCCTTCAACGGAATCGCGAATAATTTCATCGCTCATGTCAAAAATCTCAGTAGCTTTTTTACCTATTATGTCTCCCCTTTTAAGGCCCGTAAAATATTCGAATGTATCGTTTAATTCAAGAAAAACGTAGTCCACGGGCATGCCGGAAGCGTCAACTATTATTCTGTGATAGGCAAAACCGGTTATCGGATTTTCGAATAAAAGCCTGTACTTAACTTCGTTATCCGCTAAAATATTTTTGCCTTCATCACGGCCGTTAAAATCATTCATGTCCAAATTTTATCATATGTAAATAAATAAAACAATATACTTCAACAAAATCAATACACTTCAACGAGATCACTTTAATTTTAAAACATTTTATGGTATAATTTTACTTTAAATTTTTTATCAAAAGTAATAAAGACCAATATCAGACCATTATTAAAGGATAAAATGCCCGCTTTAAACATTAAAAAAATAGTTAACAGAAAAAAAATAGTATCCGTCATAAACGATATCTTAAGGTTGGCTAACGCCAGCATAGCTATAAAAGATAACGAAGGCAACATCATCTTCGGTGAAAGGCCGGACGATCCGTTATGCAAACACAGCCCCGTCCACATTTCCGGAGAAATCGTATGCTGGATAGCCGGGAAAAAAGAGGCTGAATATGTTTTCCCGCTCATCTGCTATGTGATCACCGGAGAAATCGAACGATATCGCCTGGCCGATGAAACGCTCGAAAAATACAAAGAGCTGAATATGTTTTACAATCTTTCCGAAAAGATAGCAACCACAATAGATTTCAAAGAACTTTCAAGCTTCATTCTGGACGAAGCCAGAAATATGATCAGATGCACCGACGGATGTATATTTATCGTAAAAAAAGAAAGCAACGATATTACGCTCGTGGATTTTTTCGGCGAAACCGGTTTTCAACAAACCATCATCGATTTTTGCAGAATGAACGAAAATAAAAATATTTTTTTCTCAAAGGCTGAAATAGTTAACGACATGAAAACGGATATCCGGTTTCAAAAAGTTTTCAATTCAACCTCGGCCATGATATTTTCACCTCTTAAATTTCAGCAGGAGCCCATAGGGCTTATATGTCTTGCGACAAAAGAAAACGCCTCTTATTTAGCTAAAGATCTCAAGCTTATCCGGGCGCTTTCTCTTCAGGCTACCGCTGTATTCAACAATGCGAGACTTCATTAATAAAAATACGCACGGAGGACGCTAAATGCCAAAAATATTGATCGTTGACGACGAACCGCATTTAAGACTGCTTCTTGAACAAACGCTTGAAGAGTTTGAAGATCTGGGCGTCGAGTTTTTTTCGGCGGGAAACGGGTCGGAAGCGATAGAAATCATAAAAAAAGAAATGCCGGATCTTGTCTTTCTCGACGTAACGATGCCCGAGATAACAGGGTATGAGGTCTGCGGAAAAAGCCGGAAAATGCTTTCAAGCTTCGGAGAACCTAAAGAAAAAAACGAATCGGGATATGACGTTTGCAGAATGGTCAAAAAAGAGCTCGGGCTCGACAATGTATATATCGTAATGCTGACGGCAAAAGGACAGGAAGCGGAAAGACAGAAAGGCATCGACGCCGGCGCCGACATTTATATGAACAAACCTTTCAACCCGGACGCGATCGTAAAACTTGCTTCAGTGGTTTTAAAGATCAATCTGGAATAATATCCTCATAAATATTTAAAACTTATAATCTCAATAGTACTTAATAAACATTTTTTTATTATTTATCTGATTCAGCCTGCGCATTTCTCACTGTCCGGCTGACGGACGGCTCGCTGCCTCCGCAAGGCCGAAAAAATATTTTCGAAATTATTTTCGAATAAAGGAAAAATATGTTATAATATGTTTGCAGTCGAAATTATTTTCGAATAACAATTTTTAAAAGGTGTGCGTTATGGAAGTTTCAGAAAAGTTAAGAATACTTTCGGCATCGGCCAAATACGACGTATCATGCGTATCGAGCGGAAGCGCGCGCAAGAACACGAAAGGCGGCATCGGCAACGCCGCCGAATCAGGGATATGCCACGTATGGGGCGCCGACGGACGCTGCATATCACTTTTAAAGGTGCTTTTCACCAACGACTGCATATATAACTGCGCGTATTGCGTGAACCGCGCTTCGAACGAGATAGAACGCGCATCATTCACGGTGGACGAAATATGCGATCTGACGATCAATTTTTATCTGAGAAATTACATAGAAGGCCTCTTTTTAAGTTCGGCCGTTAAAGGCACCCCGGATCAGACCATGGAGCTTTTATTAAAAGCCGCAAAAAAACTGCGCATCGAAAAGAAATTCAACGGTTACATCCATTTAAAAGCCATTCCCGGCGCCGACCGGAAATTAATATCCGAAGCCGGAATGTACGCGGACAGAATGAGCGTAAATATAGAACTTCCGACAAGCGAGAGCCTGAAACTTCTGGCGCCGCAAAAAAGCAAGGAAGCGATATTAAAACCGATGGATTTGATACACCACGGAATAATAGAGAACGCGGACGAACGGAAATTATCTAAAAAAGCGCCCGTGTTCATTCCAGCCGGGCAGAGCACGCAGCTCATAATCGGCGCGACGCCCGAATCCGACCGCCAGATCGTAAAATTATCCGAAGCGCTATATCAAAAATTCGACATGAGGCGGGTTTATTACTCCGCCTATATGCCGGTATCGAATAACCCCAAACTCCCCGTCATATCGAAACCTCCGCTTTTAAGGGAACATCGCCTCTATCAGGCCGACTGGCTTCTTCGCTTCTACGGATTCAACGCCGAGGAACTTTTCAATGAAAAGCACCAGAACCTGGAAACCGACCTCGATCCCAAATCAGGCTGGGCGCTTCACAACCTTCACCTTTTCCCGGTCGAAATAAATAAGGCAAAATATGAAACGATTCTACGCGTGCCCGGGATCGGCGTGAGATCGGCGAAAAAAATACTGATAGCCAGAAAAGTCCATTCGCTAACATTTTACGACCTGAAAAAACTCGGAGTAGTTTTAAAGCGCGCCAAATATTTCATAACATGCCAGGGCAAATACCACGAAGAAGCTAAATTCGACGAAAATATCATCAGAACGGGGCTCGTACTTCCGCAAGCCGCGCCGCCAAAAAAAAGCGGAAACGGCGGACAGCTTTTTTTATTCGACCAGCCTCAGCCGCCGGCGGTAACGACTGAACTCGCGGTCACGGCCATAACCGGGGAACTTTAATGTAACGTAAAACGAGCAAAGCAAGACTACATCTTTTTTATTATTGACGCGAACTAAATCCCGAGGTGTAAAGCATGTTTAATTACATATACGATGGAAGTTTCGAGGGGCTTTTGACCGCGCTGCACGATGCGGTATCGTCTAACGAAAAACCCGGAGCGGTAATATCGGAATTCGACGCCGAAGACCTTTTATTCATAAAAAACATACCCGTAGAGACGTCGCCCGACAAATCCGATAAAATGATCAACTTCATCGTAAAGGCCATGTCTCACGATTCGCTCCATAACATATTCCACGCCTTTCTTTCAGATAAAAACAGGCCCGGAGAAGCTATATACGAATATTTAAAAGCCGGCTTATCTTACGGAAGGCTCGTAGACAGTCACATCTGCGATGAAAGGGTCCGGCGCGTCCACGACCTGAGCGACGGCGTATGCTGGGAAACGCACCGAATGCTCGGTCTTTTAAGATTTTCTCTCACCGGCGAAGGGATATATTACGCGAAAATAGAGCCTGACAATAACGTGGCCGGACTTCTCGCCCCTCATTTCGCGCACAGGCTTCCGGACGAACGCTGGCTCATACATGACATCAGTCGCGGAACTGGAGCTTTTTATGATAAAAAAGAATGGACGATATCCGACATAAGCATCGACGCCGAACCCGAATTTTCCCGCGAAGAAATAAAATACCGCGAATTATGGAAGACGTTCTTCAGATCGGTCGCCATCGAAACCAGGACGAATCCAAAACTTCAACGCCGCTGCATGCCAAAAAGATACTGGAAGCATCTGGTCGAAATGAATTAACCCCTTTTTGAAAAATTTGAAACAATTTCCGGGCTGCTTATAGTATAATATAAACAGTTCGAGTTTTATATTGTCTTTTGCCAATACTTCTTCGGTTGGCCGTTAACTCGAAATGAATAATAAATATTATAACTATAAAAGAGGGTGGTAACTATGAATTCGTTTTTTATCAGGAAAACAGCCCTTATGATCGTATTTATTTTCTTATTCAATACGTTTTCAATAACAAACGTTTTTTCGGGCGGCATCGAATCCGTTTCGAGTAATCTTGGACAGGGTTGCGTTTCTAGCGATACCGGCGCATCATTTGCCAACATAGAAGAAAGCTGTCAGAAATTAGGCTCCTCCTGTGAATCGATCTTTTCAAAGATCGGCGACTTTTTTAAAGACCTGGTTTCGAATGTTAAACAGATAGGCCAAAAAGTCTGCGGCCAGGACTCTATTTTTGGAAGCTTCTTTAAAAGTTTACTCGCGCTTTTCGGAATAGGCGATGAAAATTCAACCTGCTCTAACGCTACTTCCAATGAAACCGCTTCAAGTAACGCAACCGCAACTTGCGAAAAAACCACGGGACAACTTTCAACCGGTGAAAAAGTAACCGTGCTCAACCAGTGCGGGGGAAAATACCAGGTAAAAAAAGACGACGGAAAAACAGAATGGGTAAATAAAAAAAAGATAAGAGTTACATCGGCGGAAAAGACCGCAACAACGGCGGCTTCAGGCGATACTCCCAAAGGCGCCGGAAAAGTGATATCGAACGTCCAGGCCACCGGATATTTCCCGCCACCGGCCG
>Ga0116170_10003901_pt1 | contig 13852 bp, 14 predicted proteins | sample AD_JPNHW1_MetaG_FD_89797 | JGI IMG/M metagenome (GOLD analysis project Ga0116170, IMG submission 89797) | Active sludge microbial communities of municipal wastewater-treating anaerobic digesters from Japan - AD_JPNHW1_MetaG | ecosystem: Engineered > Bioreactor > Anaerobic > Digestate | place...
CGGCCATCGGCCGTTCCTGCTTTGTTCTTTCGTTCAACGGCCGCAGGCCGTTTAATGTTGCTCATTTTTGTTGCTCATTTTGCAGCTCGCCGAAGGCATCGCCCTAACGGCAGTGTTAATGTTGTCGCGCACATCGGCACCACAACAGGCGCGATCAACATTGAACCTGGTGTTAGGTACAGTCTGTTATTCATTCATACATGACTTCAATTGCCTATCAAGCTTGAAAATAGCATAAACAGTCATTTCGCAACAATCAATTTTCTTTTGTAACGCACATAGGCAACAACAGGCAGGGATACTCCATATCGAACGTCATTTTTGCCAATCCACAAATAGTTAAAAGCTGCAATAGGCATACTCATAGTATACAGGTATTTACACGTGCCTGGAGATGGGCATATTGAATCGTATTGTGTTGGAATCGGGTGAAGCCACGGACCATTACGATCAAATAGCAACCCAAATGGGTAATCGTTTTTTAATGTGTCTGGTTGGGCTGAGATATACCCGCTATCAGAAACGAATTTAAAAATTACTGAACTCAGAGTGTCGTATGCGAGGGAATCTTTAGCGGATGATTCCCAAACTGAGAATTTCACTATTGATGCATCGGAATAGATGAGAGGAACTGCAGTGGCAATTATGGTATCACCATTGATTTCTACAGTTTTATTATTTGCATCTATCCATAATTTGCCGTGCCAATAGTTTGTAATGGCACTATCAACATACCGAGCCACGGTATCATAGACTGCTGAATATGAGTATTTTTCATTGTACACCACCATACTTGAATCGTTAGGGGTTTTCATCATTCCTAAGTATCCAAGTTTGGCAGATCTCAATTGAGTGGAGTCGTAATCCAGATTCCCCGTAGCCCCCAAGACAGCCGACACACTTGAATAGCTTTGTAACGTGCCATTTGTTAGAGTGCGAACAAATAAGTTGCAAACGCGAGATTCAGAAAAATATTCTGATCCTGAATATGCTGTAAACAGATACCCTGAATATTTTTGCGTACTAGTTCCTTGTCCAAGCCTGATTACTCTTGCAATAGAATCGCTAGTCCACCAAACCGCATGTACTGTTTGATTGGAATACCGCGCAGGTAGTACAACACTAATGTTGCGTTGTACTATATGGATATCAGGAGCCACCGAATCACCATGAGTTAATATTTCGTTAGCGATATAGATTCCGTTCACAAAAACTTTCAGCGTATCTGATGACGATTGAGATCCTAGTTCTCTAGGCGAAATATTATCGCGTTTTTGGTCGAATAGCTTGAACTTCAAAGTGCGGAAAATTGATTGGTTTGGAAGCGCTTCATTGCCAATTTTCTCAGCTCGAATTACCTGCGCTCCGTTAATGCTATACCCCATAAGTCTTGCATCGCCGATTATATTTTCACCGCAAACGCCTTGTTTGCAATAGTGAATTTCGGCTTTTAATTTCGGTTTTGATTTGGGTGCGATACCTGTAGAAGTGAATTCGTAGAATCCACTCTGATCTAAATTTACAAGTTGATTACCAAGTTTCACAGAAACCGCAGAATATCCTATGCTACCAGCATTGGAAATATCAATTTTCCCCTTAACAGAACTTGATATGCAAGTAGTAGCAATTGATAGCATTGCCAAAATAACATTGCGCACTTGCCTTGCGTTGTCTGATGTCTTGTTCGATGTTTTCATGGTTATTGAATTCCTATTTGTGAGTTTTTCGGTGTTTGACAAGGTTCATAGCTAGAGACTTTTCCAACCAGGGAAGCCACGCGGGCTAATGAAATTGCGTTCAGTTGCTGATAAAGAAAGGCGTTCAGGCCGACTCTGTTGCTTGTTGCTGATAAAAACATCGTGTTCAAGCCAAATCCCCGCGGAGCGTGTGCCTAACGGAAATGTTAATGTTGTCGCGCACATCGGTATTACAACGGGCGCGATCAACATTGAACTTATTTGTTAGGCACATGGCCTCCATTATAGCCTCAGCGACGCCAGAGGGATCTCCATGTTCTCGTTTCCGATTCTTTTCATGACGGTGTAACAAGAATCCATCGGGTGGTTACGCTGACCGGAGTATATCGTATTAGTGATCCAAGTATCGCTTGTAAAAACCCGATATGTGCCATCCGTGATGTTTTGTGGTCCACCACCGAGGCCAACTCCCCAAGGTCCAAATTGATCATCCATGCCGATCCCCCGAATCTCACTTGTCAAAAGGAGGACCGAGTCCGTAGCCACTGAAAATGTTCCACGTTCCTGGCTTGAAATGATAAATCGAGCTGTGGTATCAGGATGAGGCAGGGTATCGAAGTAAAATGGGCGCAAGTAGGCAACTTCCGACTTTTCATAGGTTCCATCGTTGCGGAACCGAAAGAATCGACAAAATGTCTTAACGGTATCCCCTGTTGTCAGATCCATGCGTACCCATTTGTAAAGACCATTCACTCTCACTCGTTTAGTTGGATCCCATCCTCCTTCCTCTCCAGATGTCTGACTTTCACAGCCAGCAAACACTGTCACAAACGCCAACATAGTGATCCATTTTTTCATTTATCTTCTCCAGAGTTGGATGTATCCCGATGATAGGTTTTATGACTTAAAATCTCTGGCAAGGTTGCGATAGAGGTGGTATTCAATGATTGAATCCTTTGAAACCCTGTCGGTGTTTGGCAAGGATCCAAGCTTGAGATTCCCTAACCAGGGAAGCCGCTAAAACACGGGCTAACGAAATTGCGTTCTGTTGCTGATTCATGCTCACCTATCTAATTCCAACCTAGTCGGTGTTTGACTAGGTTCCAAGCTTGAGCTTCCCCAACCAGGGAAGCTGCTAATCTGCAGCTGATCTGCTGCTGATAAAACAACGCGTTCACGCCGACTCTGTTGCTTGTTGCTGATAAAAACATCGTGGTCACGCCAATTCCCCGCGGAGCGTGGGCCTAACAGTCTCTTAGGTTCAATTGTGGTTTTGGGTGTGTCAAAAAATGGCGTTTGCTTGTGGGGGTTCATGCGCCTACCACAAAATGTTGGAGGGAATGGCCCGGTTTACCGCGATGGCTTGTAAGTTGGTTGGCATATGGATAACGAGATCTGGATGACGTCTTTGCCCGATATCTACAATTGAACATAACGGGCAGTTCCCTCTGGCTAGGTACGGCTACACTCCACCAAATCTTGCGTGGGGGAATCGAGAAACCACGCTCCATTGTGGGCTTGGGAGGCGTGAGGGTTCGAGGGGTTGCCCGATATGGATGATGCATATCTTCAGATTTGGGACATGGAGACAGGTCCTGGACTCGGTGTGCGAGATGCGATGGATGCTACCAAGAAGGTAGGTCCGGTTTCCGTTGCGGGCTGATGGTTCCCTGGATTTGGGAAGGATGTCGCCTCGGCGCGGGAGCGCTTGGTGGCCTTGGGGGTGAACCGGGCTCTTATTCGCCCCGCCAGGTCCAGGTGGCAGAAGCGGACATGGAGCGAGGGTCCCAACCCGCGAAGACGGAGCCCCAGGGGTAGGCTAGGGTGGCGCAGCCCTTTTCGTCGCGTTCCAGGGTGGTTTCCAGGCGCTGCTCGATTTCCCGGGCGAGGCGTTCGGCTTCTTCGCGGCACTCCGCTTCGGTGGGGCGGCCGTGGTCGCCCCAGCTGCGCAGGTAGGAGAGGGAGTGGAGAACGCCTTGGAAGGTGGTCAGGGTGATGTGGGCTTCGGCACCCCAGAGTTCGGCCGCGAAGCCGATGGTTTCCCAGTTGGTGTTGGGGTGGCTGCGGACAGCGTCCACGAGGAGAGCCAAGACGGTGTCGGGGAGGGTGTGGCCACCTTCCAGGGGAACGGTGGCGCCGTCGCGCGAAAGAAGGACAACTCCCGTGATGGGGTCGGGCTGGATGGCCAAGATGTTGTCCTGGATTTGCGCGGATGGGTCTTCCATGTAGGGTCCTCTTTGGGTCCGAAGGGAGAAAATGAATTCGCCTTTGGCGTTTGGCGGAACATTTTCTGTTGACCACCGGTCAGGGAGAGTCGAGGAGATCAGCGCTCCTCCACCGAGGGTAGCGGACGGCAGGGAACCATCCCGAACCCCAACCGGACCCTCAGGACCACCGGGTCTTCGTCGGATTTGGCCAGGCGAAGCATGGAAACGATCAATCCCAGGTCGGACTGTCCAACCAGGAGCTTCCCGTCCACCGACACCACCTTTTCCAGGGTCACCACCCCGCTGGGGTCGATGCCCAGCACCAGGTCCATGGTGGGCCAGCCGTGCTGCTTCGCCGCGCGTTCCAAGTTCCTGGCCTGGTGGAGCAGGGCCATGCGCAGCGATCCCACCCGGTGGGCGCCGCCCTTCTGGATGTCGATGGTGTCCAGGCGAAGGAAGGTCTCTCCGCAGGAGGGTTGCTCCACCATGCCCGGCGCGGCGCGTTCCGGTTCGATCAGGGGTTCCGACGCCGAAGGGTCGTCGATCATGTAGACCACCTGGGGATTGTCGACGTAGCCCTCGATCTTGCCCAATCCGATGTCCACCGCGCCTGGCATCATGGGGGAGGGCTGGATCGCGGGCAGTGCCCGGGAAGCCTTCACGGTGGCGCCCACGGCATTTTCGTTGACACCCTGGGGAAGTTCCAGGGGAACCTCCACCCGCACGGCCTTGCCGTCCTTCACCGTGATGCTGTCCAGCACGGCCACGAATGACGTGTGGGGCGACAGAAGCTGGTACTCCAGGGCGAGGTCGGTGACCTCCTCCCGGTGGTCGCCCGCCCAGGGGCGGGTGAGACGGTCGATCCGCGAACGCGCCCACAGGGCTCCCACGGACGGGTGGACGGCGTCGGGGCGCGAGAGGTCGACAGGAATGCGGTAGGTGACCTTGTTCGCTCCGGTGCGGCCCGTCATCACCAGGGTTCCCTTGGCGGGAGACTTGAAGCGACCGGCAAGATGGATGGGATGCCCCGCGTAGAGGTCCTGCAGCCCCTCGGGTTCGATGTCCGCCACCGGGAGAACGCCCCAATCCAGACGGATTCCGGCAAGGATGGGAGACTGGAGCTTGGCCCAGAACCTGTCCACGATCTCGGTGGGGTCGACCCCGATGGGGACCACGAAGGAAACACCCCGCCCGGCCATCGCCGCGCCCTCCACCAGGTGCTGGTTCACCGACGAGCCCACACCCAGGACATGGACCCGCACCCGGTCGCCCGCGCGCTCGCGGATGGCCTGGAGGATCTGGGATTCGTTTCCGATGTAGCCGTCGGTCATCAGGCACACCAGGCGCTGCAGGTCGCCGCGCACCGGCGCGTCCAGGGCGGCCAGGACGCCTCCCAGCATCTGGGTGCCGCCTCCGGCGCGCAGCCCGTCGATCCACGACAGCGCGCGACGGCGGGTCTCCTTGGTCGCGGGAAGGGCGGTGTCCGAAAACCACTGGGGGACGTCGGAGAAGGATACGATCTGGATCCGGTCGGAGGGCCGGAGCCGTTCCACCAGCTTGCGCGCGGCCTGCTGCACCGCCGCCAGGGGCTGCCCGTCCATGGAGCCCGACTGGTCCAGCAGGAGCACCACCTCGCGCGGCACGATCTGGCTGGAATCCACCACGGCAGGTGGCTCCACCATCAGGAGGAAGTGGCCGCCCTTCTTCTGGCGGTCCACCAACAGGGCCACTTCGGGTCTGTCCTGGCCCAGGGTCCATTCCAGGCGGAAATCCTTGTTCGGCACGTCGTCGTCGGGATCGGTGGACACGCGAACCAGGGCGCCGGAATCGGTACGGACCACCTTGTGGAACACCGATTTCAGGTTTTTCACCGGAAGTCCCGCCTCCAGGACCAGATCCAGCTGGATGCGGTGGGGGTTGGGCTCGCCCGGGGCCAGCACGGGAGCCTTGAGAGCCGATGCGTCGGCGACCTGTCCCGGAGGGCAGAACCGCGGCCCCACCACCGTGGGGAACACGAAGCTGTAGCGTCCGCTGTCGGAGGGAAGCTCCAGGTCGTAGCGGATCCGGACCTCGATCGTCTCTCCGGCCGGGATGTTGGCCACCGTCTGTGTGAACACGTTGGGCCGCTCCTGTTCCAGGAGCGATGCGGTCTTGCCTTCCCCACGGGCCTTCTCGTAGGTGGCGCGCGCCTCCTCGCGGGTCTTCACCACGCCCCGCACTTCCCGGGAGCCCATGCGGAAGGAGTATTCTCCCACCGCCGCGTTGGCAGGGAGGGGAAACACGTACACGGCTTCGATGGCCTTGGTGTTGTGGTTCTCGAAGCGCTGGAAGACCTCCACCCGCGCCACCATCCCTTCCACCTTGGCCTTCACCCGGGTTTCCTTCAGCGGCATGCCGGACCAGGGGTCGGTGGCGGACCGACGGTCGGCGCTTCTGGAGAGGGATTCCGGTGGAAGGGGTTCCACGCGGGTTTCGATGCGGGGCTGGGTGGCCAAGCTCAGCGAAGACAAGACCAGAGGGAAGAAGCTCATGGATTGAAGCTACCACCGCTCCAGGGTGGGGGGCGGTCGGGTTTCGGTCCCCTGTTGGTCAGGACTCTGTCACATCCGCCGGGAAGGCGCGGCCGACCGCGCCGATTGGCTGGGGCTGGAAATGCCGTCGATGGCCGTTCCCAAGGACCGTGTCCGTTCGCGCAGGCGGTGCAACAGCACGCGACCGTCGGGCGAAATGCCTTCGCGATGGTCTTCCGAAAGGACCCATGCCAGTCCATCCAGACGTACCAGCTGGGGGCGGATGTCGCGATCCAGCCGCTCGCGGACCTGGGCGACGGACTTGCGCGCGTCTTCCAGTTCCTTCAGTTGCCGGCGGATTTCCTTGCGCAGGGCGGCGTTTTCCGCCTGCAGACGGTGTTGGGCCAGGTCCGAGCGTGTACCAATCCAGACCAGCCCGATGATGGAGACGATCCCAATGGCGAAGACCCACGCCGAGGGCGCGAAGGAACGGGTACCCAGTTCCAGGCTGGTGATGGTCTGTCGGGTGCCGATCACCGACAAGCCGGCCAGCAGGACCAGACTGGAGAAGATCACCTGGGCGAACTTGGACAGTTCGATGGTGCGATGGAGCAGATGGAATGACCGGAGGCGGTTCAGCAGGATCACGTTGAGTTCCTGGAACGGGTGAGAAGACGATCGAAGGACAAGCCAGAGAAGAGCTGGATGGAAGCTAACCCGGTCTCGCGGATCCCGATGGCCCTTCGGGAAAGGGCCCTTGCAAAAATGACCGCACGTGGCGTTAGAAAACCCTTGCGTTCCCTTGCGGTCCATGCTCATGCCAACGGCCGCGGGTCATCCACCAAACCAGGACTCGTTTTGGGAGCAGCAATTTGGGAAACCGCACGAAAAACCGCAAGCTGGGATTGGCCAGCCGTGGTAGCGCTTTCCAGGCGGCCAGGCGATCGGTCTGGGCCAGGGCGGAAAACCAGTTGGTCTTCCAGGCGCGCACGGCCTTGGAATACAGCGGGTGGTCGGAATGCTTGTCCAGGGCGGAAACGAAGGCGGAGTACACCCGATCCGTCTTGGTGTGGAGGTTGTTTCCGTGGACCCGATAATGGACCAGGATGTCCGGGAGCACGTGGACGGGACCGTAGCGTCGGGTCATGCGAAGCCACAGGGGGAGGTCTTCCACGGATTGGTCCATGTCGTAGCCACCCGCATCCAGGAACAATTGGCGTCGCCACATCATGCTCACGGTGTGGATTTCCTTGCGGGCCAGAAACAGGTCCTCGAAGGACACCTGGGGGATGCCGCGCAGGTACTGGAGCATGGGGCGGAGGGATCCGTCGTCGTGCAGTTCCAAGGCCTGCCCGGAACAGCCGAACACCTCCGGGTGGGCTTCCAGGTAGGCGCTCTGCAGGCTCAGGCGGCCGGGGGGCAGGATGTCGTCGGACCCCATCGTCACGTAGTACTTGCCCCGGGCCCGGCTCAACAGGTCTTCCAGGGTGGGCATCAATCCCCGGTGGGGAGCCCGTACCCACTCGATCCCCAGTTCGGTCCCCACCGTTGCAGGATGTCGGCGGTGCCGTCGGTGGAGCCGTCATCGATGGCGAGGATCTGCTTGGATTCCAGGTCCTGGGCGGCCACCGAGCGCAGGCACGCCTCCAGATACGACGCGTGCTGGTAGCAGGGGATCGCCACGGTCACCAACGGAGTTCGCTCGCTCAAGATCGCTTCCTTTCGCGTATCCACAGGAGGGAGGCCAGGACCAGGCAGGCCAGGTTCTCCAGGAGGCTCGCCAGGGCCGGCGAAACGAGCCCGAACCGCCCGTGGAGAAGATAGGTGCCCGTGCAGAGCAGGGCGAATCCGACGACTTCCAGGAACACCACCGCCCCGGCCCGCGAACGCCCCAGGAGGGCCGCGGAAAGGATCCACACCAGGGTGCGGGGGAGTTCGGCCAGAGCTTGCAGGCGCAGGATGGGAATGGCCTGCTCGAATCCCTCGCCCCAGGCCAGATGCAGAAGAGGCGAGGCCCCGATGCTCAGGACCAGGGAGATCGCCGCCGTGCCGGCCAGGGCCTTCAGGAGGATGGAAACTTCCAGCCCCCGCCCGTTTCCGCGCGATGCGGCCACCTGCGACAAGACCCAGGCTCCCACCACGCCGTTCCAAATGGGGTAGAGGAGTTCGGTGATGCGCGTGGCGGCCTGCCAGATTCCGGCGCCCTCCCAGCCGTCGCGCAGAAGCAGGGTGCGGATGACGATTCCCGACAGCGGCACGGTGATGGACGGTGTCGCGCCCGCCACCAGGAGCGGCAGCCATGCCTTCCACCAGGCCGTGATCCTGCGCGGACGACGGATTCCGGTTTCCGTGAAGAAGCCGGCCGCGAAGGGCAGCAGGATCGCCGATTGGGCCAGGATGGCGCCCACCAGTCCGGCAAGTCCCCACAGGGCGACGGCAACACCCCAGATCAGGGCCTGCAGGATCCCGGAAAGCGCGTTCCAGAGCGATGCGCGCATCCATTGGCTCCGGCCCAGCGTTTGTCCCTGCCAGGCCGAGATCCAGACGTTGGGCAGGATCAGGAGGGGCAGAAACGGGATCCACCACCGCCCCCGGAACGGAAGGGCCACCAGATCCAGCGCCCAGGCAACCGAAACCCCCACCGATCCCACGAACACCAGGAGGCTTCCCAGCAGGATTCCGGAAGACCTCCATTCCAGACGCGCGCGGTGGCTGGCGCGACGGGCGGATCCCTGCTGGAATCCGGACTGGAGAGCCTGGACGCCCAGCGCGGAAGCCAGCCCCACCAGGTTCTGGACTTGGCCCATGGTGGCCACGCCCGTGGGCCCCAAGGTTGCAGCGATCCAGCGACCCACCAGGAACAAGGAGGCCAGGCGGGCCATCGACCCGGCCATCTGGATCGCCGCCGCCGATCGAAACCGGAGCATGGATCAGGCTTCGCCGACGGGGAACGGATCCTGGGAGGTGTCGGATTCCCATTCGTCCAGAACCACCGCGCGTCCGCCGAACCCTTCCTTGAAGAAGAGGAGAGGTTCGTTCAGGACCTTGCCGCCGTCCTCGCAGGAGTGCCCGAAGTGCAGCCAGCGGAAACCCTTGGCCGGACCGGCCAGCATCCAGTCCACCAGGAGGTCCGGTGCGCCCAGGTTGCGGCCTTCGTCCGAGGAATGGAGGTACTGGAGATGGAACACGGGGTGTCCCAGGTAGGCCAGGCAGCCGGCCACCAGGTGGTGGCCGGAGTACGCTCCGAACAGGCGGATGTTCCCGGGCAGGCGGCCGCGCAGGAGGCGGACCTCCTCCAGGGTGTGCACGGGCTTGAGATGGTACTTGGATCCCAGCCGGCCTTCCACGAGCGGCCAGAATCCGTCGAGATCGTCGGTTTCGCGGCAGGTGAAGCCGGATGCCACCGCCGAAGCCACCTTGCGCCGCCGCAGGCGCTGGTAGTCGCGGGTGGCGGCCACCTCGATCACGGTGGACAGATTCCTGCTTTTCAGGACCGCTCCCTGCCGGAACAGGAAGTAGGGGAGTTCCTCGGAGGGTTCGCGGTGGTAGATCCACGGGATGGGACGCCACCACGTGCGACGGATCCCCCTCCGGAGCAGGGTGCGGTCCAGGGCGGAAAGGAGTTGGAACACGTCCTGCGATCCCAGCTCCGCGGAAAGGATGGGGCCGCCGTAGCTCAGGCCCCTGTGCGAGGCCCAGCCGTCCGATCCCCACAGGTGCCCCGGCAGGGCGGCCACCCAGCGGCCCTTGGCGCGCACCAGGTAGGAGGCGTCCGCAAAGCGGTCGGCGTGGTAGTCCATGTAGCCGCGCAGGAACTGGAAGTGCGACAACCGGGCGGTGTCCACCAGGCGATCCCAGCCCTCCCGCAGGGAGGGGTCGTAGGGGACCAGTTCCATCAGGCGTGGTTCCAGACTTCGCGTTCGCGACGGAACTGCGAGATCTCGCGGATGTAGTCGGATTCCGCGAAATGCCGGGAGGCCAGGACCAGGCAGACCGCGCCGCTGGAGAAGTTCTCCAGTTCGCGCCAGGTCATGGGCGGTACGTACAGGCCGTGCCACGAACGGTTCAGGAAGAACTTCTCGCGGACCTGTCCGTCGTCCAGGATCACGTCGAAGCTCCCCGAAAGGGCGATGATCAGCTGGTGCAGCTCGCGGTGGGCGTGGCCGCCGCGCACGGCGCCGCCGGGAACGTCGTAGAGGTAGTAGACCCTCTCGATGGGAAACGGCACGTGCCGGTTGGCTTCCACGAAGGAAAGGTTCCCGCGCGGGTCGTGGACGATGGGAAGGTCGATCAGGCGAACCCTGGGATCCATGGGACTAAAGATGCTATCCCGCGAGGTTCCCGTGCGGCCGCTGGGCCAGCCGACGCCGCACGGCCTGGAGGATCGTCCACCGGAAGGCCAGTCTTCGCAGCGGTCCGTAGGGGCTCGATCGCGGGGAGAAGTTCGCGTTGGCCCCGTGGCGGACGTGGTGCAGGAACGGCTGGTCCAGGTAGGCCACCTTGCCGGTCCTTTCCGCCAGAAGACCCAGCCACCAGTCGTGCATGGGAAGGTCGGGAGGAAAGGGCAGGGCGACCTCGAGGAGTTCCCGACGCAGGGCCGTGGCGCAGCCCAGGTAGCCGGGACGCCACAGGTTGCGCCAGAAGCCCGGACGGAAACCGCGCGCGCGGGAGAAAGACGGGGCCAGCACGTTCCCCAGACCGTCCACCACCACGGCGTCGTGGACCACCAGAAGGGCCCCCGACGCGTCCAACGCCCGCAGGCAGGCGTCGACCTTGCCCGCAAGCCAAAGGTCGTCCTGGTCGGAGAGGAAGATGGTGTCGCCTCGGCAGGATCGGAGCGCGGCGGCGAAGGTGTCGGGGATGCGCCCCCGGGGAAGGCCGGGCACGATCTCCACGCGGGGATCGGCGAAGGACCGGACCACGTCCAGGGTGTCGTCGGTGGAGGAGGCGTCGGCCACCACCACCTGGTCGTCCATGGAAAGCTCCGAGAGGATGGACGCGAGCTGCGGGCCCACCCGCGCACCGCCCTGGCAGGTGGCCATGGCCACCGAGATCACGGCCGTTCCTCCTTGCGGAAGTGGACGTTCCAAGCGGACAAGAACCGTACATCCAGTCCCGAACACAGGCAAAGGAGCAGTGCGCGACCCAGCGACCAGCGCCGGACCGGCCAGCGGTGGGACGGATCCAGCATCGCCCAGGCCCGCGCCCCCCGGCAGAACCAGGAGAACCGTTCCAGCCGGCGCTCGGTGGAGGCGGGCTCCCTGCTGGACAGGGAGTGCTCCAGGGACAGATCCACCCGCCCGATGCGGGCGTTGGAGCGGCCCAGCCGGTGGAACAGCCCGTAGTCGGAGAAGTCCAGCGGCATGGCGGTGAGTTCCCGCGAGGCGCTCAGCAGGGCTTCCACGCGGATCAGGAGCCCGGAGTTGATCGCGGCGTGGCTGGCGGCTTCCAGGGGCCCGGCGGGAAGCGGCTGGCCGCGGCGCGGTCGCCCACGGCGCACGGCGAAGGGGGACAGCCGGACGCCTTCGGAACGGATTTCCGGAGCCCAGCAGGCCAGGAGGGGCTCGGCGGCGACGGCCTGTTCGTAGGCGCTCCACCAGTCCGAAGGGGCTTGGAAGTCCTGGTCCAGCAGAAGCAGGAACCGGTCGCCGCGCTCGGCGGCGAGGTTGGCGGCCCACAGGTAGCGGGGCCCCACTCCCGGATTGCGGCCGTCCTCGCGGGGATCGACGAGCGCCGACTTTTCGGGCAGGGCGGCCTTCCCGTTGGACCAGACCAAGGTGAAGAGGCGATCGCCCGCGGCCTGCACCGAGGCGCGGGCGGGAGAGGCCTCCCAGTCCATCCCGTGCAGCACCGACACCACCAGGGTCTGGTCGGCGAGCCTCACGCCTGGCCCCAGAGCACCTGTCCGCGCCGGGCGGCGATGGTCACGGGGAGGATGTCCCCCGCCACGCGGGGCGTGTCTAGGTGCACCACCACCTTGTGGAATCCCGGGGTCTTCCCGAACCACTGCGAGGGCTCGCGGCGGTTGGGCCCTTCCAGGAGGATCTCGGTGCGCGTCCCCACCTGCTCGTCCAGCCGCTGGAAGGTGTGGCGCATCTGGAGGTCGATGATCTCCTGCAGCCGTTCCTGCTTGCGCGAGGGGTCCAGGTCTTCCGGGAGGGCCGCGGCGGGCGTGCCCGGACGGGGGGAGTAGGCGAACATGAAGGCCGCGTCGAAGCGCACCGCCTCCATCAGGGACAACGTGTCCTGGTGGTCGGATTCCGTCTCGCCGGGGAACCCCGCGATGATGTCCGTGGTGATGGACGCGCCGCCCAGGTGGCGGCGGATGCGCTCCACGATGCCCAGGTACTGCTCGCGGGTGTACTGGCGGCGCATGGCCCGCAGCACCGCCGTGGATCCGCTCTGCACCGGCATGTGCACGTGGGGGCAGACGGAAGGGACCTCGGCCATGGCCTGGCAGACGGATTCCGTGAAGTAGCGCGGATGGGGGCTGGTGAACCGGAGGCGGCGGAGGCCGTCGACCTCGCCCAGGCGCCGCAGCAGATCGGCGAAGGAAAGGTCCGAACGCCAGGCGTTGACGGTCTGCCCCAGGAGCGTGACCTCGCGGACCCCCTTGGCCACCAGGTGGCGCACCTCGCGCAGGATGTCGTCGGAGGGCCGCGAACGCTCCGGACCCCGGGTGCTGGGAACGATGCAGTAGGCGCACTTGAGGTCGCAGCCGCGCTGGATGGCCACGAACGCCGACACGTTCGCGCCGGCGGCGGGGAAAAGCCCCTCGTAGGTCTGGTTGCGGTCGGGCCCCAGGGCGGAGATGGGCGTGGATGCGTTCCGCGGCCGGTCCAGGACCTCGCCCAGGCGATCGTAGTGGTCGGGCCCCAGCAACAGATCCACCTCGGGGATCCGCTCCAGGATGGCCTCGCGCCGGTTTTCCGCCATGCAGCCCAGCACCCCCAAGCGCACGCCGGGGCGTCGTCGCTTGTGGTGGGCGATGGAACGGAGCTTGTCCAGAGCGGTGGTTTCCGCCTTTTCGCGGACCGAACAGGTATTGACCAGGAGGAGGTCGGCGACGGAGGGGTCCTGGGTGGGTCGGTAGCCCCGCTCTTCCAGGAGACCGGAGACCAGGGAACTGTCGTACTCGTTCATCTGGCACCCGTAGGTTTCCAGGAAGTAGTACTTCTGGGATGGATCGCTGGGCGTCGACATGTGGGAGCAAAAGTAGACCGTTCGGACTCGGGGACCCATCGCATGCGGATCTATCATTTCCCCCCATGCCTGAAAACGCCTCCTCCCAACTCAAGCCGCGCCTCTGGGCGGCCCTGACCCTGTTCATCCTCGGCACCCTCCTGTTCGTGCCCTTCCTGCTCGGCTCCTCCGAGACCATGCTGGTGGGGCAGGACCAGACCCGCGGCCTGGCCAGCTGGTCGGTGTACGCCGAATA
>Ga0116170_10003902_pt1 | contig 13849 bp, 11 predicted proteins | sample AD_JPNHW1_MetaG_FD_89797 | JGI IMG/M metagenome (GOLD analysis project Ga0116170, IMG submission 89797) | Active sludge microbial communities of municipal wastewater-treating anaerobic digesters from Japan - AD_JPNHW1_MetaG | ecosystem: Engineered > Bioreactor > Anaerobic > Digestate | place...
CCTGCAGGACCGTGTTCCGGAAGCGCTCGCGTGGTTCGGTCGCGTGGATCGCAAGAAGGTGGCGGAACAGTTGCAGTGCGATTACCTCGAGGCGTATCTGGCCTTCTGCAAAGGCGACGTCGAGACCGCGCGTAAGCTGGCCAAAGCGCATGCGGACGAAGGCGTGGACCGCTGGCGCGACCGCTTCGCGCTGGTGCTGGCCCAGCTCGGCGAGGTCGCGGGAGGCGCGGCCGGCGTGGCGGACAAGGAGAGCCGCGATCAGGCGCAGGGCGCGCTGGCGGCGAGCGAACCCTCGCTGGAGATGCAGGTCGAGGCCGGCCGCATCCGCCTCGACACGCGCAACGTCACGGAGTGTGCGCTCAACTTCTATCCCATGGATATCGAACTGCTCTTCTCGCGCAGCCCCTTCCTGCAGGAGGGCGCGGCGCAGTTCTCCTTCATCCGACCGGTGCTGAGCCGCACCGTCGCCATGCCGGCAGGGCAGAACGAGGTGACGGTGGATCTGCCGCCTGACTTCAAGACCAAGAACGTGATGGTGGAGGCGCTGGCGGGAGGCGTGCGCAAGACGCAGGCCTACTACGCCAACACGCTCAAGGTGCAGATGGTCGAGAGCTACGGCCAGCTCGTGGTGACTCAGGCCGAGACCGGCAAGCCGGTCCCGGGCACGTACGTGAAGGTGTACGCACGCATGGCGGGTGGCGGGGTGAGGTTCCTCAAGGACGGCTATACCGATCTGCGCGGCCGCTTCGACTACGTGTCGCTCAACACCAACGAGCTGGAGGCCGCCGAACGGCTGTCGGTGCTGGTTCTGAGCGACGCGTTCGGCGCCGTCGTGCGCGAAGCTCCGCCGCCCAAACGATGAGGTGGCTTGGACAGATGAAAGGGAAATCGGTCGGAGAAATGCGACGCGTTGCCGGAATCGCTCTGCTGGCGGTGGCGCTCTGCGGCTGCGGCGGCTCGCCTCGGCTTAAGCCCCTCACGCCGGAGTCGGTCGTGCTGGCCTTCGGGGACAGTTTGACGTCGGGCGTGGGCGCTGAAGACGAGGAGAGCTATCCGGCCGTGCTGGCGACCCTTCTCGGGTGCGTGGTGGTGAACGCGGGCGTGGCGGGGGAGGTCACGGACGAAGGCTTCGATCGGCTGCCCGCGCTTCTGCGGCGTTACAAGCCGTCCCTGGTGGTCCTGTGCCACGGCGGCAACGATATGTTGCAGAGACGGGGCGACGCCGACCTCGTGCGCAACTTGCGCGGCATGATCGAAAACGCGCAGGCCGCAGGCGCAGACGTGATTCTGCTGGGCGTTCCGCGCCCGGGGCTCTTCTTGAAGTCCCCTCCCTTTTACGCGGAACTCGCGACGGAATACAGGGTGCCCTATGACGGCAAGATTCTGCCGCGGATTCTTTCGACGCCGTTCCGGAAGAGCGACACGATACATCCCAACGCGGCCGGCTACCGTCAGCTCGCGGAGCGCGTCGCGGCGCTCATCCGCACGGGTTCTTGAAAAGCGGTCTTACCTTAAGGCTGGCGCAGGGAGTGGCCGGGCCCGGTGGCGATGACGCGGCCGAGCGCCGCAAGGCGTCCGCGGACGCAGAGGGCGCACGCTTCGCCGTTCTCGTCCACGCACGGTTTGTTGGGGTAGAGCTGATACATGCGGCGATACTTGCCAGGCGTGATGTTCGGCATGAAGACGTTGGCTCCGCACGTCAGCACGTGGTTGCGGCCCTCGGGCTCGAGCGCGTCGAACGCGGTGGTGGCCGGGATGTGCGCGGTGGGGTTGAGGAGCCGGAGCAGGGAAATGGTTTTGTAATAGACGCTGTGGTCCTCAAGCAAAGGTTTCTCGGCGAGCGGCGTGTCCGGGTGCGAGAGGAAGGGGCCGCAGCCGATCATGTCGAGCTTGAGCCGGGTGGCGAACAGGATGTCGTTCGCGATCATCTCGGGCGTGGAGCCGGGGAGGCCGATCATGAAGCCGCTGCCGACCTGATAGCCGAGGTCGCGCAGGTCTCTGAGGCACTGGACGCGGTGCTCGAACGATTCGTCCGGGTGGATCGATGAAAAAAGCGCGTTGGCGGCGGTCTCGAAGCGGAGCAGGTAGCGGTCGCAGCCCGCCGCCTTCAGTTGCGCGAGCTCATCGCGGCTGCGCACCCCGACCGAGAGGGTGACGGCCAGGCCGGTCTCCCCCTTGACGCGGCGCACGATGCCGCTCAGGACGTCGGCGGTAAAGAAAGGGTCTTCGCCGGATTGCAGGACGACCGTGCCGCAGCCCCAGAGTTTGGCGTCCTTGGCGGTGTCGAGGATCTCGTCTTCGGTCATGCGGTAACGCCCGACGTTGGCGTCGCCGCACCGGATGCCGCAGTACCAGCAGTTGTTCTTGCAGACGTTGGAGAACTCGATGATGCCGCGGAGGTAGACCGCTTCGCCCATGATCTTTCGGCGCAGGTCGTCGGCGGCCGCGTAGATCAGGTCACAGGCCTTCCCTTGCGCGTTGAGCAGCAAGGCAAGGTCCGCGGCGGCAAGGCTCCCTTCATTCTGGAGCCGGCTCAGCAATTCCCGGGTGGCTTTCATCTCACACTTCGTCCTTTAATAACCAGATCATAGTTGATTTTGCGGACCGCGTGAAGCCTGCAAAAAGAGGCGACCCGGATTCTACGCCGCTGTCCGGAAGAAACGACGGAACCCTAGCGCCGCGATTCCAATTCGTCCTCGAAGTCAATGGTGCAATGCGGGCAGAACCGTACGCGCTTGGGAAACCGGAACAGGCTGAAGTCACACAGCGAAGTCGTCAGGTGACCGAGGGATTTCCCGCAACGCGGACACCGGATCATGAACAGGTGGTAAAGGGTACATAACAGCAGGCCGTCTAGCGGGATGGCCATGACATACGGCGAGACGGCGCCTGCCTTCGAGCGGCTTAAGAAGCACACCCAGACTCCCAGGCTGACCCCGAGAATCACCGCCATGGCCGACACGCGTTTGTCCAAGTACTGCCGTCCAGTCATTTTGCCCTCCCCGAATAGCGAGCAACATGAAGATTAACTGTGTTTATTTTCACAATAGCATATTTCAGATTTAGGAATAAATAGGTTTCTTATGCAAAAAAAGCCCTCGCTTCCGCCGGTTCCGTGGGACGCTTGACCGGCAAGGGGGGAGAGGGTAAACTCCTCCCTTAAAAAAGGGGGATGACTTCATGAGGTTTCCATTGCTGTCGATCGCCGGGACGGTGTGCATCGCGTTGGTGACACAGGCGATCGAGATTCCGTTGCGCGACACGCCGCAGGGGAAAGTTTTCGGAGACGATCGGTTCGCCGTGGTTCTCGACGCGCAGACCGGATGGGCGGGGGAGGTTCTGTGCGACGGCCAGACCGTGGTGAAGGCGGCCGAGACCAAACAGGTTTTCGACCTCAACGCCGACGGGAAATGGGTCACGGGGAACGGCTCGCAGATCCAGAGCCTTGGGGTCGAGCGCCTCGGCTCGGACACCGTCAAAAGCCGCATGCGGATCGGCGACTGGTCGGTGGACGCGTATGTGCAGCTTTACCCCGGGCCGCGCATGCTGCGGCGCTGGTTCGAGATCACGTGGCAGGGCGCGCCGGACACGAAGATCCGGGGCTTCTGGTTCCAGGGCGGCGTGCTGCCGCTCGCCGAGGGTGGCAGCTATTTCTATCCCGGGCACTATCCGCCGCGGCGCACGGCGGCGAAGGAGCTGGCGCCCGAGCGCCGGACCCACAGCGGACATAGCCCGTTCCCGCTGATCGGCGAGACCGGCAAGGGCTGGTCGGCGGTGTGGCTGAGCGACGAGCTGCCGGAGTACGCCGACAGCGGTAGCGTCGGCGCGGTGGAGGGCGCGGGCCAGATCCGCGTCACGCAGTCGTTCAACATGCTCGGGCACATGTGCAAGGGCGTGGCGCAAAAGGTCGGCGACGCCTGGCTGTGGCTGCAGCCCAACGATTCCGAGGCCGCGCTGCGCCGCATGCAGGAGTGGTTCCGCCTCGTCGGGCAGGTGCCGCCCGAAGGCCGCCCCGACTGGCTCAAGCGCATGGTCCTCTACTCGTTCCACCCCGGCGGCACGATCGGCTCGAACTGCAAGGACCTCGGCGGGTTCAAGGCCGCGACGGCGTTCCTGCCGCACATCCGCGGACTCGGCTGCAACGCGATCTGGCTGATGCCGCTCGAGGACAAATCCATCTACTGTCCGCGCGACTACTACAAGCTGCAGGAGGGGCTCGGCACGCCCGACGACTACAAGGCGCTGACGAAGCGGGCCCACGAGCTGGGGCTGCGCGTGTGGCAGGACTGCGTGCCGCACGGCGGCTGCAACGACTTCCCGCGCGCCAAGGAGCACCCCGAATGGCTGGCGCAGAACGAGGACGGCTCGACGCTCTCCTACTGGTGCTTCGACTTCAACTGGCCCACGTGGATCGACTACATGAGCCACGTGGTCTCGTTCTACACGCGCGAGTACGGCCTCGACGGCCTGCGCATCGACGCGGTGGGCGGCAGCCACATCCCCAACTGGAACCCGGCCATCCCCTACGCGCGGGCCAGCCAGTCCCAGTCGCAGGGCGGGCTCGCCATGCAGCGCGCGCTGCGGAAATCCGTCCGCGCGGTCTGCCCCGACGGCGCGAACCTCGCCGAGGTCGGCTCGAGCGTCCACGGCGCGGCGAGCGACGCGATCTACGACTTCGATCTGTGCTACTCGGTGCTGCACGACTTCAGGCGGATGCCGGCCGAGGAGTTCGTGCCGCGGCTGCGGCGCTGGCTGCACGAGCAGTCCTGCTCCGAGGTTCCGGACCTCGTGCGCATGCGCCACGTGGAGAGCCACGACAGCCTGCGCTCGGGGCTCTGGTACGGCGCGGACGGCCAGCGGGCGCTGGTGGCGCTGATCGCGTGGATCCACGGCATTCCCCTCGTGTACCACGAGATGGAGGACGGCCACTACGAGGCCTACCGCCGGATCTTCCACGTGCGGCGCGGCGTGCCTGAGCTGAACGCCGGCGCGGCGGACTACGTGAGCGTGGCCGCGCCCGAGGGCGTCTTCGCCTGCCTGCGCACGGGGGCGGTGCCCGCCAAGGGCTCGGCGGCGTGGTCGGACGAATACGCGTGGGACACGGCGCCGGCGGGCGCCGAGCGCGCCTCGGTGGCGCTGGTCAACCTGAGCGGCAAGCCGGCCAGCGGGACGGTCGCGGTGCCGCCCGGGCGGCTGCCCGCGGCGCTGCGCGGCGCGGCCTGGGCACGCGACCTCATGACCGGCGAGAAGGTCGAGGTGCGCGAGGGGCAGATGCGCGTGACGCTGCCGCCTTTCGGTTGCACGGTGCTGCGCTTCGGCAGCCCGGCGCAGCCCCCCGCGCCGGAGCCCGCGCCTGCCGCCGCGTCCGCGGCCGCGCGTCCGGCGACGGCCGCCCAGACGCTGAAGCTCGCCTCTGACGCCGGCGCGCTGCTCATCGACGCGAAGACCGGGCTGGCCATAGGGTGGAAGTCCGGCTGGAAGACGCTGTCCCTGCCCATGGATCTGGCGCTCCCGAAGGAGCTGGCGGCGACCTCCGCCGCGCCGGTCAGCGTGACCGCCCGGGGCGACGGCGTCGAAGCCGTCTACGCGTTCGGCGGCCGCACGCTGAAGCTGCGCTACGCTAAAGCCGGGCCGGGTGTCGAGGTGCGGGCGATGTGGGAAGGCGGCGCGCCGCAGGGCGCGGCGCTGCTGCTCGGCCTGCCGTCGGCGCAGAGCTGGTTCGCCGACACCGCCGAAGGCCTTTTCGAAAGCCCCTTCCGCGTGCGCCACCCCGACTTCGACGGCACGGTCGCCTCGATCTACCGGCTGCCGCAGGGCACGGCCACGGTCTGGGACTCGCGGCTGCACCCCTTCGGGCTCGACGCGGCCGCCGCGCGGGTCGGCGCCGTGGGCGCGGGCCGGCGCGTGACGTTCGGGTTCGCGACGGAGCGTCTGCCGGCCTCGGTGCAGATCCTCGACCGCGTCGGCGACGACCGCGGCATGAAGGTGCTGATGGCCTGGCGCGAGGACGACCACGGCGTGAAGGCCGGCGGCGACGAGCTGGTTTTCACGCTGCAGGCCGGGAAGGCCTCCGGGCCGCTGGCGCACGCCGGGACGGGCGACCCGCGGCTGACGGAGACGGGCGGCGGCTGGATCTTCGAGAACGCGCACTACCGCGCGCAGGTGGGGCGCAGCGGCGTACTGGCGGGGCTCTGGCGCAAGGAGGCCGGCGCGTGGCGGCGCGTGGCGAGCCAGACGCAGATCTACACCGATCACGGGTTCGACGAGGACAAGCGGATGGCGCAGGAGGACGACGTCGAGGCCAGCGTGCGGATCGAGCGCGCCGGCGCCGCGGTGCGCCTGACCTTCTGCGGCGAGCTGCGCGGCTTCTACCGCTTCGACAAGATGGCGCACCCGGTGCGCTTCTGCTGCGGCTACGTCTTCGACGACGGGCCGGCGTTCCGGCGCACCTGCGCGGTCAACGCGGAGTCGGCCCCGGCGGGGTCCTTCGCGTTCCTCTCGCAGATGACGCACACGGAGGGCGCGGACCGCGCGGTCTTCGCCGACGCGGCGGGCGAGTTCCTCAAGGGCGAGCGCGGCAACGGCAAGGGACGCTACGCGCAGACGGCCAAGTCCGCCGATCCCCGGCGCCTGCCGGCCGAGGTGCGGCTGGCCGACGCGTCGGGCGAGGTGCTGCGGCTGGCCGACCTCGTCTGGTTCGGCGCGAAGCCGGCGAACGTCTTCCTGGACGGCGGCGATTTCCACATCGCGTGGCTGGACGGCCGGCCGGACGACGGCTTGGCCGGACAGTGGAGCGGCGTCTCGATGAGCGTCGCGTGCGGGCCGGCGCCAGTTGCGGCAAGGGAGGCCGTGCCGCCGCCGCAGGCGACGGCTGCGCGGTCCGAGCTGTTGCGCGACGGCGGGTTCGAGCAGGCCGCAGGCGCGGAGACGGTGCTGCTGCTGGGCCGGCGCCCGCTCGCGCGGGCGGCCGGGGCGGCGTCGGCGTGGCGGCTGCCCCGCGGCGGCGCGCGGGTCGCGGCAGACGGGCGGTCGTGCGCGACCGTCGAGGGCGACGGCCGGGAGTACCGCATGATCAGTCAGGAGCTGCCGGCCAGGGATTTCACGGCGGGCTCGCGCTGGCGCCTCTCGGCCTGGATGAAGGGCGCGGTCGTCGAGAAGGGCGACCAGGGCTGGAAGACGGCCTGCCTGCGCTGGACGCTGCAGGCAGGCGGCCGCTCCGAGTTCGCGACCGTCAGCCTGCCTTTCGGCGACAGCGACTGGCGCGAGGTGTCCGTGGAGCTGACGGTGCCGCCGGGCGCGAGTTGGGTGGCGGTGGAGGCGGGCCTCAACGGCAACAAGGGCCGAGTCTGGATCGATGACGTGTGCGTCCAGAAGATGGGGCAGTAGGTGTCCTGAAATGAGCCGGCGCCGGTTATGGCCGCTGTTCCCGGCATTCTGGCCGTCGGCGCCGCGGCCAGTCGGTGAAACAAAAAAGCCGCTCCCCTGAGGAAGCGGCTTCTTTCAGTCCATTGTTGCCGCGTCAGCGGCACGCGAGACTACCAACGGCTTTCGCGACGCTCCGAGCTGTCGCCACCGCGGCCGCCACGGAACCCGCCGCCACGACGCTCTTCGCGGGGTTTCGGCTGCGACTCGTTCACGCGGAGGGTGCGCCCTTCCAGCTCTTTGCCGTTGAGGCCGTCAATCGCCGCCTGGGCTTGGGTGCGGTCAGGCATCTCGACAAAGCCGAAACCTTTGGAACGGCCCGTCATGCGGTCCGAGACGACACGCGCGGAGGCAACCTCGCCGTACGCCGCAAACGCGCTTTTCAGGGTCTCATCATTCGTCGAATAGGCAAGATTGCCAACATAGATGTCCATGTATCTGTCCTTCTGTACTTCACTCGCGCCATGTTGTGTTCTGTGTCTGGCGGAACCGGACCCCATGGCCTGATCCGATTACGTAGGCAACCTGCCTAATACTGTCAGGCCCGCCCAGTGCGGACACTTAACAGCCCCAAAGGGGGTTGGAGTTTGAAACGCAAGAAAGACAGGGATCCGTTAAGACGCTGAACCGTGGAGTCATCGTAGGGGAACGCCAAACGAAACCGGGCTTCGAGCAATCAAACTTTTCAAAAAGCACTTCCACCCTTTTTCAGGTGGCTCCTCCATCACGACAAGCCGAAACCCAGTGTCTTACCCACTACCGAGAGACGATGAAAAAATCAGCCGTTTCGCAATTGATAGTAAAAAGTGTACACGTTTTTCCTTTGGGTGTCAACAGCCAACAGAAAATAGTATTTAAGGATTAAAAAAACGGTGGCGGGCGCTACGCTTTATTCGGCGGAAGCACCTTTCGCTCTCACGTCAAAACAATAAAGGGTCGTGTCGTACCTGACGTAGAGTCGTCCGTTGATGACCACGGGGTGAGACCAGCTGTTGCCGGTTCCCGCCACTTGGAATTTGCCTTTCACCCGGCCGTTTTCGGCGGACGGGTCGATCAGCGTGAGTCGCCCGCCCGAATCGGCGAGCGAATAGAGCATGCCGTCGGCCCACGTCACCTGTCCCGCGCCGACGCGCTCCTGCCACAGGGTCAGGCCCGTCTTCAGGTCGGCGCAAACGAGGCCTCCCTTGCCCTTGCCGAAGACGCGGCCCTGCGCGACGACGTAGTTCCCGGGGTGGCAGGCGAAGTCGCGCGTGTCCCAGACCTCCTCAAAGCTCCACTGGCCTCCGGCGTTGGCGACCTTGAGGCAGATGCCGCCCTTGTTGTAGCCGACCGCCCAGAAGAGGTGCCCGTCCGAAAAGGCGGGCGTCGGCACGTTGGCGACGTTGCCGTCCGCGAAGTTCGAGCGGTAAAGCTCCTTGCCTGTCTTGGCGTCGATCACGAACAGGCCGCTCTGGGAGCCGTTGGCGATGACGGTGCCGTTGTCCAGGGTGATCGGCAAGCAGGAGCTGTAGCCGGCTGTGGCGGGCTTGTCCGATTTCCAGACCGTGTTGCCTGTGGCCTTGTCGAGCGCCACGACGGCGTGCGGTCCGCCGGGCGTGGCGATGGCGAGTTTGCCGAGGACGAGAACGCTCTCGGCGTATTGCCAGCCGCCGACCTTGCCGCCGAAGTCGCGGCGCAGGTCCTTCTTCCAAAGGAGGCGGCCGTCTTTCGCGCTTTGGCAGGTCAGCAGGCCGTCGCCGCCGGTCAAGTAGATGCGGTCGCCGTCGACGGTCGGGGTGGCGCGCGCGCCGCCGTACTTGTTGTGGCTGGACTTGGGGCCTTGCGCGGCGCGCCACCTCTCCTTGCCGCTCTTCGCGTCGAGGCAGATCAGCATCTGACTGTCGCCTTCGTTGCCGGTGGTGTAAGCGCAGCCGTCGACGACCGCGACCGAGGACCATCCGGGGCCGATGTTCTCGTTTTTCCAGAGTTGCTTCGGTCCGTCCGGAGGCCACTCCTTCAGCAAGCCGGTGTCGGGAGAACATCCGTCGCGCGCAGGCCCGAGGAACGTCGGCCAATCAGCGGCCCGGCCGTCGGCGCACAGTTGCAGAATGACCGCGAGCAGAATGGGTGTTGCGGAATTCTTCACGTTCATGGCGCACCCCTTTCGGTTGCTGGGAAGTGTATCAGCCGCGCCACCACCGCGCAATTCCAAAGCGCGGCCGAGAAAGGCGGGATTAAAATCTTGCGGGATATCGGGGGGGTGCGGTACGCTCTGCGCGGGATGGGAAGGAGGCACCAAATGAAAACACGATGGATCTTCATCTCGGCTTCATGCCTGGCCCTGAATCTGACCCTCGGAAAGATCGCGGCCATGCTCTCCCTGCCGGTGTATCTGGATACGATCGGCACGATTGTCGGGGCTGTGCTCCTTCCCCCCTTCTACGCGGTGTCGATGGCCGTCATGACGTCGCTGCTCGCCGGCATCGTGATCAATCCGTATTTCGTCGCGTTCAGCGGTTCGCAACTGGCGATCGCGCTCGCGGCGGTCGGCCTTTGCCGGCTCGGGTTCTTCAAAGCCTGGTGGTCGGCGCTGCTGGCGGGCGTTCTGATCGCGCTGGTGTCCGTGGCCGTGTCGACGCCCGTTTCGGTCCTTCTGTTCGGGGGCGTGAGTCTGTCGGGCACCACGGCCATCAACGCTTTCCTGCTGGCAACCGGGCAGAGCCTGTGGAAGAGCGCCTTCGGCGGGGCCGTGGTCGTTGAGACGATCGACAAGCCCGCGTCCGCCCTGCTGGCGTTGCTGGTGCTGCGCCGGTTGCCGCCGAGGCTGGGTGCGCCGCAACGGAACACGGCCGAAGGTGAATCGTGAATGGTCCCCGCATTTCTCCCGTTGTCGCCTGCGACTGGACGCTGGTGTGCTGCGCCGGCGTGATCCTCTTCGGATCGCTGCCGGAACTCGCGGCTTTTGCCCTGTGTTATCTCTGCCTGGCCGTTTCCGGCAGCCGGAGCCTGGCAGCCTTGAGGCTTGCGGTGGGCTTCACGCTTCCTTTTGCCTTGCCGCTGCTGGCGGTCCACGGGATCTTGAACGCGAACTTCGCGGTTTCCGCACGCCTCTTCGGGGGCGTGCCGATCAGGTCGGCCGGCATGGACTACGCGCTCGTGATCTCGCTCCGCATCCTCGTTCTTTCCTGCGCGGCGGTGATTTGGCGTTTCGTCGATCCCGACCGGCTCATGCGGGAGTCGGTCCATCTCGGTTTTCCCCGGTCCGTCGTGGTGATGCTCGCCGTGGCGCTTGCCACGATGCGGATGGTCCCGAACAGGATCAGGGCCGTCTACTTGGCCCAGCAGGCGCGCGGCCTGCCTTCCGGGCCCGGCCTCGGTGCCCGCGTTCGCGCCTTCCCTTCCGTCGTCGTGCCGGTTGTCGTGTCCACTCTTTTGGAGGGGGCCTCCCGGGGGGAAATGATGGCGACGCGGGGACTTGGCTCTTGCGCCTTCAAGATGGCTCTGCTTGCGCCGGTCGTCGCTGTCGGCGATGTCGCGCAGGTCCTGCTGGGGTTTCTTGCCCTGATCGCGCCTTTTCTGGTCTGGCCATGACTACCCGTCTGACAGTCCGTTCTATGCCCTGCGGCCGGAGCCGGCCTGGATCCGGTTCCCGCCGGCCCTGTTCCGTCGACCTTGACGTCGCCGCCGGGGAAAGGGTCGTGATCGTGGGAGGGGCGGGAACAGGGAAGACGGCGTGCGCCCTTGCGCTGTCGGGGTTCGCGGAGGACCTCCCCTCCGGCATGCGGGTCTTCCTCGGCGGGGAGGACGTCTACACCATGGCCCCGCTGCGCCGCGCGCAGCTGATCGGCACGGTGCCGAGCCAGCCGAATCTGGTCTTTTCGTGTATCGGCGGCTCCGTCTATCGCGAGATGGAACTCTGCTTCTCGTTCCTGGGGTGTGACCCGGATAGCCGGCGGATACAAGAGATGGCCACGATGATGGGGCTTGGGCACTTGATGGACCGCGACCCGCTATCGCTGTCCGGCGGGGAGAAAGTCCGGCTGGCCATCGCGCTCGGCCTCCTGAAAACGCCCGCGGTCATGATCTTCGACGACTCTCTGAGGGAACTGGATCCGGAATCGGAGCGCGACATTCGGGGCGCGCTCGATGCGATGCGGCATGCGCGGGGAATGGTCGCGATCGAGTTCCAGACCCGGCCGCGTGACACGGCTTTGACGTCGGTGGGGCAGTGGGTGTTTATCACCCCGCAGGATGTGATACGGGGCCCACTGGATGCGTGCTGGCGTTCGGTTGCGGCCCGTGATCCAGGCCTGCTTCCTCCTTGCGCGGCGCTGGCCGCCCGGCTGGAACAGGTTCTGGACGTGAGCTACCCCTGCCCGCCGGATTCGCCTGCGGCGGTGGCCGCGCCTCTGCTCCCCAGACGTCCCGGGCACATTCCCGTGACGAGTGGAACGGGCCGCGCGGATTCGGCGGGCCGGGGGGAGGCCCGGCTGGAGGTTTCCCGCTTGTCTTACCGTTATCCGAACAGCCCGGCGTTCTGCCTGGGTCCGCTTTCGCACGTCTTTATGTCCGGGACGGTGACCTCCGTCTTGGGACTGAACGGGGCGGGGAAAACAACCGCCCTGCGCTGCCTCGGCAACCTGATCGCCGACTGGGCCGGCGAAATCGAGGTTCTTCCCGGCCTGTCGGCGAGGCGGTTGCGTCTGCCCGGTTGGGCGCATGCGGCCATGTATTGCTTCCAATGTGCGGACGATCAGCTCTTTCTCGGAACCGTGCGCGAGGAAATGAGCATCGCCGCCAGCTATACGCGCGGCAAGTCCTGCGGCACCGCGGCGCGCGTCGATCGGCTCGCGGAAGATTTCGGTGTTTCCGCGCTCCTGGACGCCTCGCCGACCGAACTGCCGCGCCCCTTGCGGCGCCTGGTCACCTTGGGGGCGGCGTTGGTCGCGGCGCCGCCGGTCATCTTGCTGGATGAGCCGACGGTTGACCTGGATGAGGATCTGATTCGCAGGGTTTCCGAGGCGATCCGTCGTTATTGCCGGGAGGGCGGGACGGTGATTCTCGTGTCGCATGACTACGATTTCGTCGGCAATGTGTCGGACGAGGTGCTTCTGCTGGAGGACGGCTCCTTTTCGCGGACGGCTAAACGGGCTGAGCGATCGCCTTGGCCGACACGCCCCGAACCCTGCGCGACGCAGGTGGCGCGCTGGGTCGACGGCAACGGTTTTGCCTGGGCGGAACGCGACCTCATCGGGTTGCTAACCTGACGGCGCCGCCTGCCCCGCGAGAGGTTGTTGCTAAAAGGGGCGCGTCGTGCCCGTCGGATCGGTGGTCGGCGATGCGCTGTTCGCAACACGCGACCGGCAGCGGAATGGGCGTTCGGCATTGAGCAGGGGTCAAATGATGAAACTGGCCCCATAGGGAGAGAGCCGCGCCCGCATGTCGGGAGACCACTCCGCGTAAGGCTTGGTCAGGAACGTTTCCATCTTCTCCGGAGGTAGGGTCTCGTCGTTCAGTTGGTTCGCCTCGTACAGTGCCATGATCACGGACCTCCGGGAACCTGTGATCGATGCTAGAGGAAACCCGTCCGTAGGCTCGCCGGTTATTTCCATGGATGACCTCCTTTGCTCAAGCAATAATCGCATACATATAGAATATTCATATAAAAGGATGAATGCAAGCGAAATTTCCCGATGGGGGATCGGGAAACAGGGCGTTTCTATTTGGCATTTCGATGCATATCAACGGTCGGCTCGGGGAGCCGACCCTACCGCAGAGAGTCCGAAAACGTCGCCCCTTGCATGTTGGGGTAGGGCCCGACCTCCGGGCGGGCCGCAAATCGGGTCAAATAGAAACGCCCTGGATCGGGAAATGTCCTGCGGTTGGTCCCGCGGCGCTCCGGGCGTGGCCGGCGGGGATGCCTCGACAAAGAAAAGGCACCATCGGCAGTGCCGAGGTGCCTTGGAGCGGCAGAAGGCCCTCACAGCCCCTTGACGCGTTAAAAGGGCGGTGATGCCGTCCCGGCCCGGCTCACAGAACATGCTTAACGCTGTTGAGCGTGCCGTGCTCGTTCTGGATGGTCTCGTCGCATTTGGGGTCGGCGCACCAGGTGCCGTCAACGATGAACTTGTACTGGTATTTGCCGGGGCCGAGCAAGAGCGTGGCCGAATAGTTGCCGTCCATGTTTTTGTCGGTCATCTCTTTGGCGGTTGGGTCCCAATCGTTGAAGTTGCCCGCGACGAAAACCTTTCTGCCAGCCTCCGTGTGAAGGCTGAACAAGACGCGGTGGGCTTTGGCGGCTTCCTTGGGTGCGGCGGCTGAGGCCACAGGGGCCTTCACCGCAGACTTTGTCGTTTCAGCCTTAGCGGCCTGCGCATGGGGTTTGATTTTCATCCGTTCACTCCTTCGTTAATATGAAACAGCATGAAGTGTGGTTCCGGAATCTGAC
>Ga0116170_10003903_pt1 | contig 13846 bp, 10 predicted proteins | sample AD_JPNHW1_MetaG_FD_89797 | JGI IMG/M metagenome (GOLD analysis project Ga0116170, IMG submission 89797) | Active sludge microbial communities of municipal wastewater-treating anaerobic digesters from Japan - AD_JPNHW1_MetaG | ecosystem: Engineered > Bioreactor > Anaerobic > Digestate | place...
ACGGACTCACGACAAAGGAGATCGCCTTCGCGATGCAGGTGAGTCCGAAGACTGTGGAGACACACCGCCTCAATCTCATGGCCAAGCTCAAGATCAACACCGTGGCCGGCCTGACCAAGTACGCCCTGCGGCACGGGTTCACGAACCTCTAGCCGTCGCACCCTCGATCCCCGCGACGGGCTCCGCCTGACACTGGCGCGGCCGCCACGGGATCGGACATCCCGGCACCGCCTCCATCCGAGGTGCGCCGGGATCACCGCGGGCGCCTTTCCGCCGCCCGGCGGATTTCGCCACACCATCGGGAAATCTCCCGCCGCCTAAGCATTTCCCCGAACCCCATGGGGAAAACCGAGGGTACGCCCCCTCGCCTCGTCGGGCTTGTCGGCACTGCTCCGCTACACAGGCAGGCCGTCCCGCCGCCGAGGGGCGACCCTCAAGCCATGCTGCGCCAGGGGAGACCGTCGCACGGCCGCACACCGCGGGCACCCCTCAGGCTTTGCGCGCTCGACTAAGGAAATACGAGGCCCGAACTCCGATCCGCCCGATACCGCCGCGCCACGGTTTCCGGTAGGTTGGTTTCGAAACAAACGTCAATTTCTCCGCCGCGGCACCTCGGTCCTGCGGTTGGAATCCAACTTCTACTCACGTGCCACGGATCCTCGCCATCGACGACAGCCTCACCATCCGCAAGATGGTGGAGATCATCCTGCGCGGCGCCGGCCACGAAGTCCTCCTCGCCGAGACCGGCACCGCAGGACTCGCCCTCGCCCGCACCGCCAAGCCCGACCTCATCCTCCTCGACTTCGTCCTGCCCGACCTGCCCAGCACCGAGATCTGCCGGCAGCTCCTCGCCGCCCCCGACACCGCCGCGATCCCGATCCTGCTCATCAGCACCAACGGCGCCGCCATACGCCAGCTCTACGCCGACAGCCGCAACGTCCGCGACTACCTCACCAAGCCCTTCCAGGCGAAGGTCCTCCAGTCCGTCATCGACCACCTCCTCGCCAAGAAGCCCGCCCCCGCCGAGGACACCTCCGGCGCCGTTCTCGCCGCCGCCCCCGCGCCCGCCGTCACCGCCGCCGCCGTTCCCGCGCCCGATCGCACGACCACGCTGCGCACGCTGCTCAACGCCCGTTTCCGCGGCATCGCCAAGATGATACCGGACCTCGAACGCCGCCGCGGTCACATCCCCGCCGAGACGTTCTTCCTCCCCTTCTTCCTGCGCAACGAACTCCTCGCCGAGATCGCCGCCTCCGCCGCCCGTCCCGCCGAAGCGCCCGCCCTGCCCGACATCTCCGGCACCCACGGCTGGGTCGGCATCGACGCCACCCTCCTGCACCTCGGCCGCACCTCCGCCACCGGCGTGCTCTCCCTCCGCCTCGACGGCGAGACCGTCTCCGTCTCGATCGCCGAGGGCCGCGTCGTCATGGTCGGTTCGAGCAATCCGAAGGCCTACTGCAACGGCGCCTCCTACAACTTCCGCGGGCTCCCGGCCCCGGTCGTCTCCGCCGCCGTCGCCGCCCAGCAACGTGACGGTACCCCCTTCTTCGTCACCCTCTGCCGCCAGGGCGTCCTGTCCGATACCGCCGAACTCGAGCGCCTCCTTCTCACCCAGGGCGTGCGCGCCGTCCACCGCGGATTCCTCCAGCCGACCACCCGCTACACTTTCGTCGCCGCCGACACACTACCCGAGTACGCCCGGCAGTTCCCCTTCGGCCTGCCCATGCCCGACTTCGTCCTCGCCGTCCTGCGCCTCGTCGACGACTGGCTTGAGATCGAGGCCGCCGCCGGCTCCGTCGACACCGTCTACGCCGTCCTCCCCGACCGCGCCGAGCACGCCGCCGCACTCCCGCTCACCCCCGAGGAGACCGCCGTCCTCCAGCAGTTCGACGGGCAGCGCACGCTCCAGTCCGTCGCCGCCGTCACCGGCCAGGAGCTCTTCGCCACCTGCGCCGCCGCCTACCGCCTCCTGCGTCTCGGCCTGCTGCGCACCGTCGCCGCCCCGGTCGTCACGGAAGTCGCCGCCGCCTGAACACACCCTCCCGCCTCAACCTTCATTCCACCACCATGTCCAAGATCCTGATTGCAGACGACTCCGCCACCCAGGTGGCGCTCATTCAAGCCGCGGTGTCCGAGACCGGACACATCGCCGTTGTCGCCACCAACGGCGACGAGGCCCTCCGCCTCGCCGCCAGCGAGAAGCCCGCCCTCATCCTCCTCGATGTGGTCATGCCGAACACCGACGGTTTCCAGGTGTGCCGCAAGCTCCGCAAGCTGCCCGAGACGGCCACCACGCCCATCGTGCTCGTCACCTCCAAGAACCAGGAGACCGACCGTTTCTGGGGCCTGCGCCAGGGCGCCAACGACTACGTCACGAAGCCCTTCGAGACGAAGGCCCTCGTCGAGATCATCCGCAAGCACCTCGGCTGAACCGCCACCGTCCCGCCATGCACGCCTCCTCCTCGGGCTCTGTGGTTCACCTGATCGCGCAACGCGCAGGACAACGCTTCTCGCTGCCCGTCCTCACTGTGCGCGAGGTGCTCCCCCTGCCCGAACTGGAGCCGGTCCCCCTCGCCCCGCCCGAGCTGCTCGGCTCGTTCCAGCTCCGCGGCGAGATCATCCCCGTCGTCCGCCCCGATTCCTTCCTCGATGTCGAGGATCCCGGCACGCGGCCCTCCGTCCTCGCGCTCCTCCAGGATCGCGGCGCGACCTGCGCCCTGGCCTTCGACCGCGTCCTGGGCGTCATCGCGATCGCCCCCGGCGATCTGCTCCCGCACCCGCTCGCCACCCGGCGCCCCTGGCTCAGCCACCTCCGCGTCGATCCCCGCCACCAGCTCGTCACCGTGCTCGACGGCCCGGCGCTCTTCGGCGCCGTCGTCGACCAGCTCCATTTCGCCACCGTCGCTGGCTGACTCCGCGCCCGCCCGTTCCTCCCGTCCATTTTCCAATCGCATCCCCGGCATCGTAACATGAAATCCACCACTCCCCTACGCGCCCAGAGCCCGTCCGCCACGCGCACCGGCGGCCAACGCCAGAAGGCCCTCTCCGTCAGCCGCAAGATCACCCTGCTGAGCTTCAGCATGGTCGTGCTCACCGTCGTCATCCTCACCGCCATCGTCGTGGTGCAGAAGAACCGCCTCGCCCCCGTGCTCGGCAGCTACCTCGACAACCAGGCCTTCGAGAGCGCCGACAAGATCGTCCAGCTCGTCCGCGACACCTGCGCCAGCGTTCAGGCCCAAGGCCGCCAGGACCTCGACCATAGCATGAAGGTCCTCCACGAGCTCGTCACCGCCCGTGGCGCCTCCTCGCTCAGCGACGACACCGTCACCTGGCAGGCCGAGAACAAGGAGACCTCCCAGGTCACCAGCGTCGCACTCCCCCGCCTCCTCATCGGCAAGGATGTCTTCGAGCCCGCCTCCGGCGTCATCAAGTCCATGCCCATCGTCGACGACGCCAAGCGCATCACCAACTGCGACATCACCGTCTTCCTGCGCATGAACGACGCCGGCGACATGCTCCGCGTCGCCACCACCCTCACCAACCCCGACGGCACCCGCGCCGTCGGCACCTACGTCCCCGCCATCAACCCCGACGGCTCCACCTCCGCGATGAACGCCGCCCTCGTCGCCGGCCAGGTCTTCTACCGCCGCACCAACGCCGCCGGCAACTGGTACGAGGCCGCCTACGAGCCCCTCTGGAACCCCGCCCGCACCCGCGTCATCGGCATGATCTGGGTCGGCCGCAACATCACCGCCTCCACCGTCGCCATCCGCGAATCCATGATGAAGGTACGCCTCGGCCAGTCCGGCTACATCTTCGCCTTCGGCTCCAAGGGCGCCCAGCGCGGCCAGTACATCGTCTCCCAGAACGGCAAACAGGACGGCAAGACCCTCTGGGACACCAAGGACGCCGAGGGCCACCTCGTCGTCCAGGACATCATCAAGAAGGGCCTCGAGGCCAAATCCACCCAGTCCGCCCACCTCCGCTACTCCTGGCTCGACGCCGGCGACTCCGCCCCCCGCGAGAAGTTCGTCGCCGTCACCTACTTCGAGCCCTGGGACTGGGTCATCGGCGCCAGCGCCTACTACGACGAGTATCGCCAGACCCAGAGCGAGGCCCTCGGCACCCTGACCACCCTCCTCTGGTGGACCGTCGGCGTCGCCATCGTCATCGCCGTCCTCTCCCTCGTCGTCAGCCACCGCCTCGCCGAGGGTCTCACCAAGCCCCTCACCGAACTCACCGCCACCGCCAAGCGCATCGCCGCCGGCGACAACAACGCCCGCGCCGAGGTCCGCCTCGACGACGAGATCGGCCAGCTCGGCGACGCCTTCAACGCCATGCTCGACGCCCGCGTCAAGGCCAAGGAGGACACCGACGACTACAAGAAGCTCCAGACCGGTATCCAAGCCCTCCTCCAAGTCACCGCCGACGCCTCCGACGGCGATCTCACCGTCCGCGCCCCCGTCACCGACGGCGCCCTCGGCAACGTCTCCGACGCCGTCAACCTCATGCTCGAGAACGTCGGCGACCTCATCCGCAGCGTGCAGGAGTCCGCCAAGTCCGTCTCCTCCGCCGCCCTCGAGATCCAGGCCGCCGCCGAGCAGCTCGCCGGCGGTGCCAACACCCAGAGTCAGGAGATCGTCAACACCAGCTCCGCCGTCCAGGAGATGGCCGCCAACACCGAGTCCGTCTCCGCCAACGCCGTCGCCGCCAACGAGGCCGCCACCCGTGCCAAGAAGGCCGCTGAGGAAGGCGCCCGCGCCGTCCAGGACGTCATCTCCGGCATGGAGCTCATCCGCGAGAACGTGCAGGCCGGCGCCAAGAAGGTGAAGCGCCTCGGCGAGCGCTCCATGGAGATCAGCACCATCGTCAACACCATCAACCAGATCTCCGCCCAGACCGACATGCTCGCGCTCAACGCCGCCATCGAGGCCGCCCGCGCCGGCGAACACGGCCGCGGCTTCACCGTCGTCGCCGAGGAGGTCCGCAAGCTCGCCGAGCGCGCCGCCGCCGCCACCCAGGAGATCGAGAAGCTCGTCGCCTCCATCCAGGCCGAGACCAACGAGTCCGTCACCGCGATGGAACAACAGACCTCCCAGGTCGAGGACGGCTCCAAGACCGTCGCCTCCGCCGGCGTCTCCCTCGACCACATCAGCAAGGCCTCGGTCCAGTCCGCCGAGCTCATCAACGAGATCTCCCTGGCCGCCAAGCAGCAGGTCCGCGGTGCCAACGGCGTCGTCGCCGCCATGCAGACCGTCTCCCTCATCGCCCAGCAGGCCCAGGCCGGTGCCACGCAGACCAAGCGCTCCACCGAGACCCTCGCCACCCTCGCCAGCGAGCTCCTCGGCCGCGCCGCGAAGTTCAAGGTCTGAGCCGACCCACCACGCCGGTGATGCTCTCCCCCCTACCGACCGAGCCCCTCCGCGCCCACCACGCGGAGGAGTTCTTCGCCGAGCGCGTCCGCGCCCTGGTCGAGTCCCGCTGCGGCTACTCGCCGCGGCCGGCCGCCAGGCCCCTCCTGGTCGCCGCCATCGCGCGGCACCGTGCCGGACGCTCCTTCGAGGCGTATTGGGAAGTCATCAACGACCCGCGCAACGGCGCCGCCGAGCTCCAGGGCCTCGTCGAGGACATGCTCAACCACGAGACCGTCTGCGGTCGCAACCCGCCGCACTTCGAGGCGCTCGCCCTGCGCGTGCTCCCCGAGTTGCGCCGTTTCGACCGCCCCGTCCGCATCGCCTCCCTGGGTTGTTCCACCGGCGAGGAGGTCTACTCCCTGGCCATCACCGCCGCCGAGACCTACGGGGTGGCCGGCGGCCCCGTCGTCGAGATTGCCGGACTCGATCTCTCCGCCCGCGTCCTCGCCGTCGCCCGCGCCGGCCTCTACCGCCCCGCCAGCCTGCGCGAGCTCACGCCCGTCCAGCGCGAGCTCGGCTTCGTTCCCCATCCCGACGGCTTCCAGGTCCGCCCCTCCGTCGCCCGCCACACCCGCTTCCTCCAGCACAACCTCATGGACCCGCTCCCGCTGGTCGGGCTGGACGTGGTGTTCTGCCGCAACGTTCTCATCTACTTCAACATCGCCTCGGCCCGCCGGGTCCTCGCCAACATCCGCGACGCCCTCGCGCCCGGCGGTTGGCTCTTCCTCGGCCCCTCCGAATCCGCGCTTCACCTGCGCGACTGGTTCGAGCCCGTCCCCTGCGCCGAAACCATGCTCTACCGCCGCCGCCCGTCATGAATTCGTCCTCTTCCACCCCCGACCAGATCCTCCGGCTCGTCCAACGGCTCGGCGACCAGCTCGGCAGCGGCCGCGTCGACCCCGCCTCCTGCGAGCGGATACTCACCGGCGCGCACGACCTCGAGCAGCAGGCCATCGCCGCCGAGCTCTCCCTGCTCGCCGGCGCCGCCATCTGCCTCCAGCAGCGCTTCGACCAACTCGCCCACACCCCCGGCGCCGAGGAGGCCGTCTCCACTCTCGGTAAGGCCTGGCTCGAGCACGCCCCCGCCCTCCGCCTCAACGACGACGATGCCGCCGTCGACCGCGCCTGGAACCACCTCCAGCCCCTCCTCTCCGTCGCGCTCGAGGAACCCGCCGCCGAACCCGCCCCCGCTGTTTCCGCCGCCCCCTCACGCCCGGCCGCCGCCCCCGCCGCGATCGACGCCGCCGATTTCCTCGCCAGCCTCGAACCCGACGCTCCCGCCACCGACGCTCCGGTGCACGCGGCGCCTCCCGCGACCGCGGCCCCCGCGCCGCAACCCGCGCCCGCCCCCGAACCCGAGCAGGAAGTCGTCCCCCACGAGATCGTCGAAGCCTTCGAGCAGGAGGCCCGCGAGGCCTTCGAATCGATGGAGCAGTCCATCCTCGCCTGGGAGAAGAACGGCAACCAGCTCCCCGACCTGCGCAACGTCTACCGCCTCGCCCACTCCGTGAAGGGCGCCGCCAACTCCGTCGGCCTGCGCCCCTTCGGCGCCGTGCTCCACCGCCTCGAGGACCTCCTCGAGGAGCTCGTCGAGCAGCGCGCCTACGCCCAGCCCGCCCCGCTCTCCCAGCTCGTCCTCGGCCTCATCGACCGCCTCCGCTCCGACCTCGCCGCCCACGCCCCCGCCCGGGCCGAGTGGCGCGAGGTCTCCTCCGAGCTCGTCGAGCGTATCCAGCAACTGCGCGCCACCCTCTCCGCCACTCCGCTTGGCGCCGCCCCCGCGCCCGCCGCGCAGCCCTCCGCGGCGCCGGCCCCCGTCGAGGTCCTCGCCGAGTCCGAACCCGCCCCGGCCGCCGAGGCCCGCGCCGACCAAAACACGATCCGCGTCGAGACCTCCCGCCTCGACTCGCTCATGAACCTCGTCGGCGACCTGCTCATCAATCGCCACCGCCTCAACCGCAAGCTCCACCAGGTCACCGCCCTGCGCGGCGAGCTCGTCCGCGCCCGCGAGCGCCTCCTGCACGTCGTCGGCGACTTCAACACCCACCACGAGTTCTCCCAGCGCCGCCAGACCCTCGCCCCCCAGCCGCGCCCCGGCACCGACGGCTTCTCCGAGCTCGAACTCGACCGCTACGACGACTTCAACATCCTCGCTCGCTCCCTGGTCGAGATCGCCGCCGACGCCGAGGAGATCGTCACCCAGATCGACCGCCACTTCGGCTCCTTCTCCGAGGAGGCCGTCCAGTTCACCAACGTCACCCGCCAGCTTCAGGAGAACGTCGCCATGACCCGCATGGTGCCGCTCGACCCGCTCTTCCGCCGCCTCCAGCGCGCCGTGCGCGACGCCTGTGTCTCCGAGGGCAAGACCGTCGAGTTCCTCGTCGAGGGCGCCGACAACCGCATCGACAAGTTCGTCAGCGACCAGCTCTTCCGCCCCCTCCTGCACATCGTCCGCAACGCCGTCTCCCACGGCATCGAGTCCGCCGCCGAGCGCCTCGCCGCCGGCAAGCCCGCCGCCGGCCGCCTCCTCGCCCGCTGCCGCACCGAGGCCGGCCGCATCGTCCTCGAGTTCGTCGACGACGGCGCCGGCCTGCGCCGCGACGCCATCGTGCGCGTCGCCCGCCAGCGCGGCCTGCTCGGCGCCACCGCCGAGCCCGACGACGCCCGCCTCGCCGAGCTCATCTTCCAGCCCGGTTTCTCCACCGCCCACGCCACCACCGACGTGTCCGGCCGCGGCGTCGGCCTCGACGTCGTCCGCCAGGAGCTCATGAACCTCGGCGGCTCCGTCAATGTCGCCAGCCGCCCGGGACAAGGTTGCACCTTCACCTTCTCCCTCCCCGTCACCCTCGCGATCAACCAGGTCATGTTCGTGCAGGTCGGCGAGCGCAGCTACGCCCTGCCGATCAACTTCGTCGAGCGCGTCGTCCCCGCTCCCGCCGCCTCGCTCTCCCGCAGCGGCGACTGCGAGATGCTCATGCTCGACAAGGAGCACGCCGTGCCCGCCGTGCGCCTCCACTCCCGCCTCGGACTGCCCGGCGCCGAACAGGCCGCCACCGCCATCGTCCTCACCCTGGCCGAGCGCCGCATCGCCCTCCTCGTCGACCGTATCCAGAGCAAGCTGGACATCGTCGTCAAACCTCTCGGGCCGCTGCTCTCCCGCCACCCGTACTTCTCCGGCGCCACTCTGGCCGGCGACGGTCGCGTCGTCTTCATCCTCGACGTTCCCCGCCTCCTCGCCCCCGGTGCCACCGCCGTGCCCGTGGCCCCCGCCGCCACCCGCGCCGAGGCGCAGCCCGCCGCCGCCGCGCGCACCGTCCTCGTCGTCGACGATTCCCTCAGCATCCGCCGTATCGCCGCCAACCACCTCGCCCAAGCAGGCCTCACCGTCGAGACCGCCGTCGACGGCAGCGAAGCCCTCGAGAAGCTCCGCGAAAACCCGTACGCCGTCGTCGTCTCCGATCTGGAGATGCCGCGCGTCAACGGCTTCGAGCTCCTCGCCGAGATGCACCGCCAGCCCGAGTTGGCCGCCATCCCCGTCATCATCCTCACCTCGCGCGACGCGGCCAAACACCGCGACCGCGCCCGCGAGCTCGGCGCCGCCGACTACCTCATCAAGCCCGTCTCTCGCGAGCAGCTCACGCACGCCGTCAACGCCCAGCTCGAGCGCCTCGCCCGCTCCGCCTGACCCGCCGCATGCCCGCCGCCTCCCCACAACCCGCGCCCCTGCGCGTCCTCGTCGTCGACGACTCCTCGTTCATGCAGCGGCGCATGACCGAGCTGCTCCAGCGCGACGGCGACCTTGTCGTCGTCGGCACCGCCCGCGACGGCGTCGACGCCATCCGCCGCGCCGCCGAGCTCGGGCCGGATGTCATCACCATGGACATCCACATGCCGCGCATGGACGGGCTGCTCGCCATCGAGCACATCATGCGCACGCAGCCGCGGCCCATCGTCGTCGTCAGCTCCTTCGTGCGCAGCGGTTCCGCCGCCGCCATCGCCGCCCTCGAGCACGGCGCCGTCGAGCTCGTCCAGAAACCCTCCGAAGCCGGCATCTCCCTCGACCTCGCGCAAGTCGCCGAAGATCTCCTACGCAAGGTCCGCACCGCCGCCCGCGTGCGCGTCGTGCGCTCCGCCCGGCTCCCCGCCGCCCCTGCGCCCGTCCTCGCCGCGCCGCCCGCTGCGCCCCCGGACCACGCCGAGCCCGACGACACGGCCTCCGTCGTCCTGATCGGATGCTCGACCGGCGGCCCCGCCGCCCTGCTCCAGCTCTCCCGCCAGTGGCGCGGCTGCGCCCTGCCCCCGATCGTCGTCGCCCAGCACCTCCCCGCCGAGTTCACCGCCGAGCTCGCCCGCCAGATGTCCGCCCACCTCGGCGCCCCCGTGCGCGAGGCCGTCCCCGGCGACCGGCCCCGGCCCGGCCTGGTCCTGATCGTCCCCGGCGGTTGCAACATGGAATTGGATGCCGGCGTCGCCGCCCGCCTTTCCCGCGCCGACTCCTCCGACCGCTGGGTGCCCTCCGTCGACCGTCTCTTCGAGAGCGCCGCCATGGCGCTCGGCGCCCGCGCCCACGCCATCATCCTCACCGGCATGGGCAACGACGGCACCGCCGGTGCCGCCGCCGTCCGCCGTGCCGGCGGCACCGTCTGGGCCCAGGACGAGGAGACCAGCATCATCGACGGCATGCCCCGCTCCGTCCGCGAGGCCGGATACGCCTCCCGCGTCCTTTCCCTCACCGAAATCGGCCGCGCCCTCGCGGCCCCTCTCCCACTCCTCACCCCATGATCGCCACCGAGAAACATCTGGCCGGATCGCTCTGGCTGCGCGTCGGCGGCCGCGACTTTTCGCTCTCTCTCGAGCGCGTGCGCCGCGTCGCCCTCTGCCGGCAGCTGCGCTGCGCCCCGCCCCGCACCGGTGTCCCCTCCTGGTGGAACGGCGTCACGCTCGACGCCGGCCAGCCCCACCCGCTGCTCAACCTCGCCGAACTCATCGGCGTGCCCGCCGCCCCCACCCTCGCCCCCGATGCCGTCGTCGTCCTCGGCTCCCTCTGGCAGCAGCCCGTCGGCCTCGTCTGCGACCATTTCCGCGGCGTCATCCCGGCGGCGGCGCCGAGCTGGCCACTCTCCCCGAACCTCTTCGTCAACGCCGACGGCGCCCTGCCGCGCATCCGTCTCTGTGCCGGTAAACCGGTTACCGATCTGGCGCCCGAACAACTCTTCTCCGCAGCGCGACACACCCAATTTGACCAGGCTATGAAAGACTCGAAAGAAAACGTGGACCAACTCTGGGAGCTCAGCGAGCTCGAGCAAAAACTGGCCGGTGCTCCCAGCGCCCAAGGCTACCTCGATCTCTCCGCCCGCTACCGCAAGCTCGGCTGGGTCGAGGAGGCCGAACGCATGCAGGCCCGCGCCTCCGAGATCAAGGGCCACGCCGCGCCCATGGCCCGCCCCGCGCACGGCGGCCTCAGCGGCCCCTGCACGCCCCGCGTGCTCCTCGAGCTGCTCCAGGTGCTGCGCCTCACCACCAAGTCCGGCGAACTCCTCCTCGACGCCCCCGGCCGCATCGCCGGCTCCGTCTCCTTCCACACCGGCTGCATCGCCGCCGCCCGCTGCGGCAACACCGCCGACACCCGCGCCGCCCTCAAGGAGCTCTTCGCCCTGCGCGGCGGCCGCTACCAGTTCTTCCCCGGCGCCCCCGCCGGCGACACCCCGGCCCCGGGCGACACCGCCGCATTCATGGCCGAGCTCGAAACCCTCGTCCGGACCGCGTCATGAGCCCGCTGGCACAAGCCGTACTCACCCCGCCCGCCGGCGGCTTCAAGCCCGGCGCGGTCGCTCTGCGCATCCGCCGCGGCAACATGTTCTTCCTGCTGCCACGCCCCTGGGTGCGCGGCATGCGCGAGCTCCACGTCGGCGCCTGCACCCCGCTGCCCCGCGCCAAGCGCTGGGTCCTCGGCATCGTCGAGGAGTCCTCGCAGCCGCTGCCCTTGCTCGACCCCGCCGCCAGCCTGGGTGCCACGGCCGCCGCCCCCACGGCCGCCGTCGTCCTCGGCGCGCCCGACCGCGAGCCCTTCGCCCTCGTCGGGGCCGACGAGCCCGGCCGCTTCGTCTCCATCCCCGGCGCAGCCCTGCTCGAACCGGAGTCCGGCTGGGTCTGCCGTATCCACGGCGGCTTGAAATCAACCTGGTGGCTCGAGACCGGCCGCCTCTCCGCGGAACTCGAGGGCTGAACCATGGCACGAATAATGATCGTCGAGGACAACCGCGTCATCGGCAGCACGCTCTCCCTGCTGGTCGAGTGCTCCGGCCACGCCGTCACCCTGGCCACCAGCGGCGCCGAGGCCCTCGAACAGCTCGCCCGCTGCGAGCACGAGGTCCTCTTCACCGATGTGAACATGCCGGCCATGGACGGCTTCGCCCTCGCCGCCAAGGTCAAGGAGCTCCACCCGCGCACCGTCTTCGCCTTCCTCAGCGGCGAGACCACCCCGGCCATGCAGGCCAAGGGCATGAAGCTCGGCGCCCTCGAGTTCATCCAGAAGCCCATCCGCTTCGACGACTTCAAGCTCGTGCTCAAGCGCGCCGTCAACCGCGCCGAGAAACTGCGCACCGCCCGCAAGGCCCCCGCCCCCGCCGGCGATCGCACCCGCGACCACGTCGCCGAGGAACTGGAACTGTTCCTGCCCGGCCGCCCCCTCGCCCTCCTGCGCACCCAGCTCGCCGAGCTCGCCCTCTCCCGCCGCCACGCCCTCGTCGAGGCCCCCGCGGGCATGCTCACCCCCGAGCTGCTCCGCTTCCTCCACCGCTCCGGCCCCTTCGCCTCGGGCCCCTTCGTCGTCCTCGACGCCGCCGCCGAGCCGCTCACCGGCGTCGAAGCCCTCCTCTCCGCCGCCCCCGAGGGACTGGTCGTCCTCGCCAACGTCGACGCCGTCCCCGCCGGCCTCCAGCACGCGCTCGCCCTCCAGTTGCGCAGTACCGACCGGATGCGCGTCGTCGCCACCGTCGCGAACAACATCGAGTCCCTCAAAGCCGACGGCCGCCTCTTCGGCCCCCTGGCCGCCCACCTCTCACTGTGCTTCCTCCAGCTCCCGCCGCTGGCCCGCTTCGAGGCCCAGCTGCCCGAGATCTTCGCCGCCGCCCTGCAGCGCGTACCAGCGTATCCGCTCGGCAAGGCAAGCGTCGAGGTCGACGCCGACGCCGCCCGCGCCCTCTCCGCCTACGCCTGGCCGGGCAACCTCGCCGAGCTCTGGGAGATGGCCGGCCGCGTTGCCCAGCGCCTCCGCGAGCCCAAGCTCACGCTCGCCCAGCTTCCGGAGTCGCTCTGCGGCACCCGCATCCCGCGCCTCGAACAGCAGCTACGCGTGGCCGAGGTCGAGCACGTCCGCCGCGCGCTGCGCCTGTTCGGCTCCGTCGCCCCCGCCGCCAAGGCGCTCGGCGTGCCCACCGCCGCCCTCGAAGCCTACCAACGCTCCTCGGCCGCCGAGTCCTTCTTCGCCCTCAAAGGTCAGGGCCGCGCCCCCGCAAAATCCAAGACCGAGCCCTCCGAGCCCCAGACCGACCGTCTCCTGCTCGTCGTCGGCGACGAGATCGTGCGCGACACCGCCGTGGCCCTGCTGGCCGCGCGCGGCATCGACGCCCTCGCCGTGCCCGACGCGCTCGCCGCCGTCGCCGCCCTCGTGCTCGCCCCCCGCGCCTTCACGGCCGCGGCCGTCGTCCCGCCCGTCCCGGTCTGGCAGGCCGCAGAGTTGGGATCCCAGCTCCTGCGCCTGCGCCCCGAGCTCCGGCTCGGGATCCTCGGCGACAAAGCCACCGCCGCCGCTCCGTTCCACGCCGCCGTCCCCGGTAGCACGGATCTGGATGCCGCCCTCGGCGACCTCACGCGCGCCCTCTTCGCCCGGGCCGCGGCCTAGCGCCGCCCGCCCCGCCCGCTCCCGCAGCGGACCGCTCGGTCCGCCGCTTGTCCGTATTCCGTCTATGCAAACCATGAACAAACTGACCCGCTCCGGCGTCGCGCTCCTGCTCGCCGCCTCGTTGAACTCCGCCCTCTCCGCGGACCCGGCCACTGATGCCGAACTGCAGACCCTGCGCGAGCAGGTGCACCAGCTCCAGCAGCAGCTCGCCGCTCTTTCCCATCGCATCGAGGCCAAGGAAACGTCGGCCGCCGCGGCTCCGACCCCGGCCGCCGCGCCGACCGCCGTCGTCACCGCCGGCGAGAAGGGCTTCCAGCTCGCCTCCGCCGACAACGCCTTCTCCATCCGCTTCCGCGCCGTCGGCCAGGTCGACTCCCGCTTCTTCTTCGGCGACGGCGGCGCGGTCGCCAACGACTCGTTCCTGCTGCGCCGCGCGCGCATCATCACCGAGGGCAACCTCGGCCGCGGCTTCTCCTTCGTCTTCGTGCCCGAGTTCGGCGGCAGCTCCGTGAGCATCCTCGACGCCGCC
>Ga0116170_10003904_pt1 | contig 13846 bp, 15 predicted proteins | sample AD_JPNHW1_MetaG_FD_89797 | JGI IMG/M metagenome (GOLD analysis project Ga0116170, IMG submission 89797) | Active sludge microbial communities of municipal wastewater-treating anaerobic digesters from Japan - AD_JPNHW1_MetaG | ecosystem: Engineered > Bioreactor > Anaerobic > Digestate | place...
CCGCCTGCTCATTGCGGCCGTCAGGACCCCACCCATGCCACAGCCCCTCCTGAAACTCGCCTGGATGAGACAAGCGCTTTAAGCTGAGGCTCGCCGATAATCAGAAAACAATAATATAGGTTCCATTGCCACGTCGTCCCGATTGCAAGCGCATTGATGCCATGCCGGTGTCAAAGACTTCAAGCCAAGTGCCGTGCCCCGGGTTGGCAAGGTATGCTGTCCGAGTGCCTGTCCAGGAGGTGTACTTGCCACGTCGTCCATGCTGCAAGCGAGTCGAGGATCTGCCCGGTGTCACGTATTTCAAGCCGAGAGCAGTACCTCTTGCGGCAATGGAGGAGGTGATCCTATCGGTGGAGGAACTGGAAGCCCTCCGGTTGGCCCACAAGGAGGATCTTTATCAGCAGGAAGCGGCTGCACGGATGGGGATCTCGAGAGCCACCTTCGGGAGGGTGCTTGAAGCCGCCCACCGGAAGGTTACGAAGGCCCTTGTCGAGGGCTGTGCTTTGAAGATCCATGGGGGCACCTTTCAGATTGGACCGGAGAAATGCGAACGCTGCCCTTTGCGGGACCAGAGCGTACAAGGCGAAAATCCATGCGAGAAATGCCCGATACATGCCCTGCGGGAGCCCCGTCCTGATTCAAGCCCGGCTGTTTGATGCTCCTTGCTCGAGCCCTGATCGATGGATCATGGCGACCTGTTGAACGGTGCACGATGCTTGGTGCGGGGCACCTCAGACACGTCTGTCCGCCCGATTGTGCGATCCACATCGCCTCGATCGTCGGGATCCCCGTGACGTTTGATCAGCTATCGGTCGTCGGATGACCTCGCGGACCATCCGGTGCCGCGCCAGGGATGCCCGTGCAGGCTGAATTTCAACCCTCGTCCTCCTGTCTCATGGGTCCCTCGCAGGCCAAAGGCACCGTGTGGGTACCCCGCCACATGGCGTATCGACGGTAGCCCCCGGAAAGATTGCGGACCTTGTAGCCGAGCTGCTTCAAGATCCGGGCGGCGACATAGCCCCTGAGGCCCACCTGGCAGAAGACCAGGAGCTCCTTGCTCTTCGGGAGATCCTCAAGGCGGTCCCTCAGCTCATCGACAGGCACGCAGGTGGAGCCAGGAATGGACCCCAGCTTGTTCTCCTGGAAGGTCCTCACATCCACGAGCATCCGGTCGCCGCTGGCCGTGGCCACCTCCTCGGGTTCCCAGAGATCCATGTCGCCCATGAGCACATTCGAGGCGACGAAGCCGGCCATGTTCACAGGATCCTTCGCACTGCCGAACGGAGGCGCATAGCAGAGCTCCAGGTCCTGGAGGTCGAAGACCGTCATGCCTGCACGCTGGGCCACCGCGATGACATCGATCCGCTTGTCCACCCCGGCCATCCCGACCGCCTGGGCCCCCAGGATGCGGCCCGTATCAGGGGCGAACAGCAGCTTGAGCGAGATGGGGTGAGCCCCTGGGTAGTAGGTGGCGTGATCCGCGGGATGGACATAGATGCGCCGGAAGGCAATGCCCTTGCCGGCAAGGACGCTTTCGGAGAGCCCGGTCATGGCGAAACTGAGGTCGAAGACCTTGCAGATGGCGCTCCCCTGTGTGGCTTTGTAGCGGCTGTCCCTCCCGAAGATCGCTTCCGCGGCGATCCTTCCTTGGCGATTGGCAGGTCCGGCCAGCGGGATCATGGCAGGGGCTTGGCTCACGAACTCCTTGATCTCTGCCGCATCGCCCACGGCATAGACATCGGGTGCGCTGGTCCTCATCCGGTCGTCCACCTGGATGCCCCCCGTGGGCCCCAGGAGAAGCCCCGCCTGACGAGCCAGACGGGTATCCGGGCGGACTCCGATGCTCATCACCGCCAAGTCGCAGGGGATCTGGTTCCCGTCATCCAGGACGGCCACCAGCGTCCCGCCCTCCCGCTGGAAGGCGGAGACGGAACGCCCCAGACGCACATCCACGCCATTGCGGGTCAGTTCCTCCTGGAGTGGGAAGGTCATCTCGGCATCCGCCAATCCCAGCACGTGGTTGAGCTTCTCCACCAGGGCGACGGACAGGCCACGATGGTGGAGCTGTTCGGCCAGTTCCAGGCCGATGTAGCCTGCTCCCACGACCAGCGCCCTGGACACCCCATGCCGGGTGATCGCAGCGAGGATGGCATCCATGTCCCCCATGTTCCGCAGCGTGAAGACCTGGGGATCTTCGGATCCAGGAATGGCCGGCCGGACCGCTTCCGCGCCAGGACTCAGTACGAGGGCATCGTACGGTTCGCACGTCTCCTGGCCGGTCTTCAGGTTTCGCGCCGTGACGACCTTGGCCTGCGTGTCGATGGACAGCACCTCCGTGTTCACCCGGACATCGATGTCGAAGCGCGCGTAAAGGCTTTCCGGGGTCTGAACCAGGAGCTGCTTCCTCTCCGGGATCACCCCGCCGATGTGATAGGGCAGGCCGCAGTTGGCAAACGAGACATGGGGCCCGCGCTCGAAAAGGACGATGCTGGCGGTCTCGGAGAGCCTGCGGGCCCGGGCGGCTGCACTGGCGCCACCGGCGACGCCACCGACGACCACGATGCGGGGAGAACGGGACATAGGAAGCCTCCTCAGGAAGGAGTGGGGATGGATTCAGGGCAAGGGCCTTGTTGGACAGCAAGTGATCATAGTCTCAATTCATTTTTTCATGAAAGCATTGAAAACAATTGTTAAGGCAAAAATTTAGCGAGCATAATCTCATAAAGCTTTGGCGAGGCAACGCATGACCCTGAACATCCAAAGACACCTGTTGGAACATCTTGCTCCCCTGGCCGCTGACCATTGTGTGGCCGACATCCGGATCGGCCTGGGTTACACGGTCGTGAGGCTGGATTGCGGAGCTGCCGGGTTGGCCTGGACGCCAGCCTCCAGTGCTGCGAGCTGCACGCACGTCCGTGAGGCCGGAACTCTGGCCGGGCGGCCCGCTGGAAATCTGCTCCCGCTTCTCGTGGACGAGCAATCCGATCTGGCGCGGGCCATCGGGTTGGCCACGGCCAATGCCTTGCTGGCGGTACTGCCCCGCCCCGACTGCAGCCGGGATGACGTGATCTCCTCGCTGGACATCACGCCCCACGACAGGGTTGCGATGGTCGGCTACTTCGGGCCCATCATCGCCCAGCTGCGGGCGATCGGGTGCCGTCTGGACATCGTCGAGCTGAATCCCCACCCCGGTGAAACCATCTCTCCCGAACAAGGCCGTGAGGCGCTCGCCGCCTGCGATGTGGCCATTCTCACGGGCACGTCCCTGATCAACGGCACCTGCGATGGGCTGATGTCCGGTCTGGGAGCGGCCAGGGCCGCGGTCCTGCTCGGTCCCTCCACGCCGCTCTGCCCCGACGTGTTCGCCGGAACCCGGATCTCCCACCTCGCAGGCTCCCGGGTGCTGGAGGCGGAGGCCGTGCTCCGCATCGTCTCCGAAGGGGGCGGGACCATGCTCCTGAAGAAGCACATGGAGTTCTTGACGGCGCCCGTCCGGGGTTAGCACCCTGTCGGGAAACGGCGCGAGAGGCGCGAGCATCCAGGTCGTGACCGAATGGGGTTGACGCATAACGGGCATATGCTCATTATGATCTGGGAGCTATCCATGAGATCCGCACCTGCATCGATCCTGGCCGTCACGAGCGAAGGCCCCACCTTGGCGGACCAGGTGGATCCGCGGTTTGGCCGGGCGGGTGGTTTCGTCGTAATGGAACTGGAGACCGGCGCCTTCAGGTATGTCGATAACGGCTCATCCCAGGTGTTGCCACAGGGGGCAGGCATCCAGGCGACCGAGAACCTCGTCAAGGCCGGAGCCCAGGTCCTGCTCACCGGGCAGGTGGGGCCCAAGGCGTGGGCTGCGCTGGAGGCTGCGGGCCTCAAAGTCGTCCAGGGCGTCGAGGACATGACCGTGGCAGAGGCCATTCAACGGTTCCGGGCAGGCGAGTTCGCCTTCTCGGATGCGCCGGCCCACTAGGAGAGCGCATGATCGTCGCCGTCGCCAGTGGCAAGGGAGGGACAGGGAAGACCACCGTCTCCGCCTCCCTCGCCTCCGTGTGGAAGCGCCCGGTGATGGCCGTGGACATGGATGTGGAGGAGCCGAACCTGCATCTGTTCCTGAGGCCGACATGGGCGAGCGCGGAGTCCGTCCATCTGGCCGTGCCCCTGCTGGATGAGGACCGCTGCCGCTTGTGTGGCGCTTGCGCGGACTTCTGCCAATTCAAGGCCATCAGCCTCCTGGGCAAGCACCTCATGCTCTTCCCCGAAATGTGCCACGGCTGCGGGGGGTGTCTGAGCGTCTGCCCCGAAGGCGCCTTGAGGAGGGGGCAGCGGGAGCTGGGCACCGTGGAGGTGGGAATCACGGGAGAGGCGATTCCATGCCTCACCGGTCGTCTGCGCGTCGGCGAGGCCATGAGCCCTCCCCTGATGCGCACGCTCCTCGGGAAAGCCTGGGCCCAGAAGGAGCTGGAGGCCCGGGACATGGTCATCGACGCCCCTCCTGGAGTGAGTTGTCCAGCCATGACCGCCGTCCGTGGAGCCGATGTGATCCTGCTGGTCACGGAACCGACGCCGTTCGGGCTCCATGATCTCCGGCTGGCCTGGAAGGCCTTCCGTCCACTGGGCATCCCAATGGGCGTCGTGATCAACCGGGCGGGTCTGGGGGATCGGAATGTCCAAGGCTTCTGCGAGGAGAACGTGCTTCCCGTGTTGGCGGAAATCCCCTTCAGCCGGGATGTAGCGGAACACTATGCCCGCGGGGGCGTGCTGGCGCGCCTTGATGCCGGGATGAAGGAACGATTCGAAGCCCTTGCGGAGCGGTTGGAACGCATGGCCCTGGAGGGGGTGACCCATGCGTGAGCTGGTCATTCTCAGCGGGAAGGGGGGGACCGGCAAGACTTCCCTCGCCGCAGCCTTCGCGCATCTGGCCCAAGGCAAGGTCTTGTGCGACCTGGACGTGGATGCGCCGGACCTGCACTTGATCGCGGAGCCGGCCGTCCAGCGGAGCGGCCCCTTCCTGTCCGGGCACGTGGCTGTCATCGACCCCGACCTGTGCAAGGGGTGTGGCGCATGCGAAGGGCTGTGCGCCTTCGGGGCCATCGCCAAGCAGGAATCCATTTTCACGATCGACGCGTCGAGATGTGAAGGGTGCAAGGTCTGTGTCAACCGTTGCCCGGAGGAAGCCATCGATTTCCAGGAGCGCCTCTGCGGGAGCTGGTACGAGAGCGAGACACGGTTCGGGCCCATGGTGCATGCCCTTCTCGATCCGGGTCAGGAGAATTCAGGCAAGCTGGTGACCCTGCTCAAGGCCAAGGCCCGCGAGCGTGCGCGCCAGCTGGGCCTCGATCTCATCCTGAGCGATGGAGCGCCAGGCATCGGCTGTCCTGTGATCAGTTCCCTTGCCCAGGCGACCTTGGCGCTGCTGGTAACGGAACCGACGCCTTCCGGCCTCCACGACCTGGAGCGGGTGGAAAGCCTCTGTCGTCATTTCAGGATGCCCACCGCTGTCCTCATCAACAAGGCCGACCTGAATCCGGACTATCTCTCGGCCATCAGGTCATTGTGCAGCACCCAGGGCATGCCTCTGGTGGGTCAGCTTCCTCATGACCCCGCCGTGGTCGAAGCCATGGTTCGAGGCGAGGCCGTGACCGAAGGCCCGGCGACACCCTTCGGGGATGAGGTGCGCCATGTCTGGGGCTCCATCCTGCACCTGCTCGACACCCCTTGATCTCTTCCGTAAAGGAGCATTCATCATGAACGAAGCGCGCGTTGCCATTCCATCGACGTACCCAGGCGGTCTCGACGCAGAAGTCGAGGCACACTTCGGCCACTGCGGCGTCTATACCCTGGTGGACATCAAGGAAGGGAAGATCGCCAAGGTGAGCACCCTTCCCAGCATTCCTCACCAGCAGGGGGGTTGCCTCGCTCCCGTGAATCATTTGGCTCAGAACGGCGTCACCGCCCTCATCGCCGGGGGGATGGGCATGCGCCCGTTGATGGGCTTCAACCAGGTGGGCATCGATGTCTTCCGGGGCACGGAGAATCCGAGCGTGCGCCTGGCGGTCGAAGCCCTCATCAACGGAGAACTCCAGCCCTTCTCCCGCGATCACACCTGCGGCGGCGGCCAGGAGCACCATCACTAGCCTGCTCGGCATTCTCGAGGGAACCGACGACATGATCGTGGCAATCATCACCGACAGACGGGAACCGCTGGCGGCCCTGGAAGAAGGGTTTGCCAGAAAGGGGTACCGAAGCGAATTCCTCGCCCCGGGGCCGCACCTCCGCCAGCATCTACAAGCCCATCCCTGGAACCTCGTGGTACTGGATTCTTCGAGCGCACCCTGCCGGGACGTGGCTGAGCAGGTCCTGGAAGTCGATGCGCGCCTGAACATGGCCGTCATCACCGACATGGACGCGCAGACGTTCCACGAAACAGGCGAGGGCTTCGGATTCCTGGGCACCCTGCCGACCTCTCCGGGCGTGCTGGATGCGGAACGGATTCTGACAAAGCTCAAGGCCATCGGCGGGGTTGATCCGGCCATCGAAAAGGCCCAGGCGCACCTGGACGCCATGGGCCGTCAGCATCACCCCCGCTGTGTGGTCTGCTGGGGGCAGCACCCGTCCGGCTTGAAAGTCGACTACCGCGTCACTGGCGCGAATACTGTGGAGGGGCGCTTCGGCTGCGGCCGCTCCTTCGAGGGCTACGAGAACGTCATCCATGGGGGGGTTGTTTCCTCGCTGCTGGACGGCGCCATGGCCAACTGCATGCTGGCCAGGGGGGTGGAGGCCTACACCATCGATCTCCAGGTGCGCTACAAGACAGCCGTGGAGGTCGGCGTCCCGGCCACCATTCGCGGTGAATGGCTGCGGGCGGCAGGCCCCTTCCACCTGCTGCAGGCGACTCTGGAGCAGGACGGAAAGGTCAGGGCCCGCGCACGGGCCAAGTTCTTCGAAGGCACGCCCAATCGGCCCAGCCAGCCCATGCCCAGCGGTGCCGGCATGCGTCAACTGATGATCCAGGCACGCAAGCGTCTCGTCTGACACAGGAGTCCACATGGATACTCGCACCAAAGGTTTCAATACCAAGCTCGTCCACGCCGGCATCGAGGAGGACCACCACGGCAGTGTCGTGACGCCCATCTACCAGACCTCCACCTTCGCGTTCCGGAACGCCGAGCAGGGTGCGGACCGCTTTGCCGGGAAGGCGGATGGCTACATCTACACCCGGATCGGCAACCCGACGACGACAGCCCTCGAAGTGAACCTTTCGCAGCTGGAGAACGGCTTCGGGGCCACGGCGATGTCCAGCGGCATGGGGGCGGTGAGCACCGTCTACATGGCCCTGTTGAACGCCGGCGACCACATCGTGAGCACGGATTCCGTCTATGGCCCCAGCCGGGTGATCATGGAGAAGCATTTCAGCCGCTTCGGCGTCCAGTCCACATACATCGATACGACGGATCTGGAGAACCTGCGAGGAGCCATCAAGCCGAACACCCGACTGGTCTATGTGGAGTCTCCATCGAATCCTGCCATGCAGGTGACGGATCTGGCCGCCGCGGCCAGGATCGCCCATGAAGCGGGGGCCGTGCTTGTCGTGGACAACACCTTCGCCAGTCCGTGCCTCCAGAAGCCCCTGGATCTGGGCGCGGACGTCGTGCTCCACTCCGTGACCAAGTTCATCAACGGGCATGCGGACGTGGTCGGCGGCATCGTCATCTCAAAGACCGAGGCGCTGCACAAGAAGATCCGCAGCATGATGATCATGATGGGGTGCAACATGGACCCCCACCAGGCCTACATGGTGAGCCGCGGGCTGAAGACCCTCGCGCTGCGGGTGGAGCGAGCCCAGGAGAACGCCCAGAAGGTGGCCGAATGGCTGGAAAACCAGCCGCAGGTAGCCTGGGTCCGCTATATCGGGCTGCCCTCCCATCCCCAGCACGCCCTGGCCAAACGGCAGATGTCCGGTTTCGGGTCCATGATCGCTTTCGAACTCAAGGGCGGAGTGGAAGCGGGAAGCACGCTCATGGACAACGTCCACCTCGCGGGGTTGGCTGTCTCCTTGGGCGGCGTGGAGACCCTCATCAGCCATCCGGCATCCATGACCCACGCCGGCATGGGGAGGGACGAGCGCCTGGCGGCAGGGATCACGGATGGCCTCGTCCGCCTTTCCGTGGGAATCGAGGACGTGGAGGACATCATCGCCGACCTGCAGCAGGCGCTTCGGCGCATCAGCTAGCGGGCTCGGGCCCGCAGGCCGCGTCACGCACGACCTGCTTTTCATGCCTCGTGAGGGCTACCGTCATGCAGAGCCTTTCCGACATCCGCGCCATCCACGACCAGCCGCTTCGGGAACTGGCCGAGGCTGCCGCTTCCCTTCACCGAGGTCGCTGGGAGGCCTCGCGAGCCAAGCTCAGGGGAGGCAACCGGGTGACCATAGGGGCCTGCGGCAAGGGATGCGGATGCTGCACGCAGGGGCAGCCTGTCCCTTCGGCTGCCCCTGCATCCATTCGTGCTGCGGAAGACGTCGCGGCTGCCGCCAAGGCATTGCGTGAAGCCGGACAGGAACGGGTCTGTGTCGCTCTCCCTCCGGGAGGAGGGCCGGATTTCGAATCCATGCTTTCCTTGATCCGCCAGCTCCGTGCGGCCGGATCCGAGGTCTGCGCCGATCTCGACGTCCAAGGCATCGAGGAGGCCAGGAAGTTGAAAGGTGCTGGCTGCAGGGTCCTCTGTCGTCGTCTAGGGATGGATGATGCCTTAAAGGCCGATGACACGAAGCCTTGCCTCTCCGAGCGGCAGGCGCAGGGGTTCCAGTGGGCGATGCAAGCCGGTCTCCAGGTCTGCTTCAGGTGCCTCCTGGGGTCGGGAGATCGCGCAGAGGATCGCTTGTGCCTGCTCCATGTCCTGGCCAGCGGCACGATGCGCCCGGATGTCGTGCACGTGCGTTTGCCGGCACCCTCTCCGGATGGGGAGGACCTGCTCCCGGCCTCGGACGTCATCCGGTTCATCGCGACAACGCGCATCCTGCTGCCGGATTGCCGGATCCACTTGGCCATGGACCGGCGGAGGCTGGACCGCGGGAGCGTGATGATGGTCCATGCCTGTGGGGCTAATTCGATCGAATACATCCCGCCGCGAACGGGTCGGAAAGGTTCGGGGTCCTATGCCGACAACACGGATCTCCCGACCCGATGGGTGCATTGATGGCCGGGCCGTTCCTTCAGGACGCTCCGTCCACCTGGCTGAGACCTCTCGGCTCAAATGCGCCGGAGGTCGATGCCGACTGCTGCTGTGGCCAGCATGACCCCGAAACCGGCCCCCGGCCCCCTCGTCGTTCCGGCTGCTTGGTATGCGGTGCTGAGCTGATCTACCTCACGGTTCCGGTCAAGGCAGTCTGCCAGTGCTGCGGGGTACTCGAATCCGCCAATGCGCGATGCACCCAGGGGCATTTCGTATGCGATCGATGCCATGGCGAGGAGCCGGGCGAGATCATCATGCGGGTCTGCCTGGAAAGCCGCGAGCACGATGCCGTGGCGCTCATGCAATCCATCCGAGCTCATCCACGCTTCGGGATGCATGGTCCGGAGCACCATGCCCTGGTGCCTGCGGTCATCCTCGCTGCCCTGCGGAATGCCGGCTGGAGGATCCCGGATGCTTCGATCCAGGATGCGGTCCGGCGAGGTCAGTCGGTGCCGGGCGGAGCCTGCGCTTTCATGGGCGCTTGCGGCGCGGCCGTCGGCGTGGGCATCGCCATCTCGGTCCTGCTGGAGGCGACCCCTTACGAAGGCCGCAAACGACAACTCGCCCAGCAAGCCACCCAGCGGGCGCTGGAACGTATCGCTTCTCTGGAAGCCCCTCGCTGTTGCCAGAGAGACGCCTGGCTGGCCCTCCAGGAGGCATCCCGGTTCCTGCAGGAAATCCTGGGCAAGTCCTTGATGGTGGATCACCCCATCGACTGCCGGCAGTTGGTCCGGAACAAGGAGTGCATCCAGGCTCGGTGCCCTCTTTGGCCAGCCACGAGCGCCCAGCAGCCCGCTTCCCATCCTTGCCCTTGATCCTGTTTCCTCCTCTCCCACGACGCTCCACTTTGAGCGCCGCATCTGTCCTGGAGTCCGCATCATGAAATGGCTAGAACCCATCGGCGCACGTGTCGTTCCTGCGAACTATGGCCCCATGCGGGGATTCAACGCGCATGCCCGCATCGAGGGCAACTGTGGCGACACCATGGAATACTGGCTGGAGCTGGAAGGCGAAACCATCCAGAGGGCCTCTTTCACGACCGATGGATGCGAGACCTCGGTGGCGTGTGGCGGCATGGCTGCCCATTTGAGCCACGGGAAGGATCTCGGGGCCATGAAGCGCATGACGCCCATTGATGTGCTGGAGGCCCTGGGGCAGGCCGACAACGAAGAAGCTCATCACTGCGCCGACCTGGCGCTGCGGACCATGCAGCAGGCCCTGGACGCGTACGAGGCAAGCCTGCAGCCAGCCGAATCCTCCTGTGGAAGCTGTGACGGGGGCTGCTGCGATACGTGCGGGGAGGACTGCGCGGATCGCACACCCGCAAAGCAGTCCCCCCAGACGCTCCCCTCCGGAGCGGACAGCATCCAGAAACGCATCCTGGTCCTTTCCGGGAAGGGGGGCGTCGGGAAGAGCACGGTGGCCGTGAACCTGGCCATGGGTTTCGCCTTCAACGGCCTGCGCACCGGGCTCCTCGACGTGGACATCCATGGTCCCAGCGTGCCCAAGCTGCTGGGGCTGGAGCGGGAGAAGCTCCGCACGGAAGGCCAGTCCCTGCTTCCGGTCCCCATGGGAGGGCTGAAGATCCTGTCCCTCGGATTCGCCCTCCAGCCTGACGAGGCCGCCATCTGGCGCGGCCCGATGAAGGCCGGCGTCGTGGAGCAGTTCGTCAAGCAGGCCCAATGGGGCGAACTCGACGTATTGGTGGTGGACTGCCCACCGGGCACGGGAGACGAGCATCTCTCCATCCTCCAGGCACTGGGCCGCGTGGATGGTGCCGTTATCGTGACGACGCCCCAGGACCTGGCGGTGCTCGACGCCCGCAAGGCCGTGACTTTCTGCCGGACGGCCGGCATCCCTCTTCTTGGGGTGGTGGAGAACATGAGCGGCTTCACGTGCCCCTCCTGCGGCACCTCGACACCCGTGTTCCGGACGGAAGGAGGTCAGCGGATGGCCAAGGAACTTAAGATTCCGTTCCTTGGCGCCCTGCCTATCGATCCAGAGGTCGGCGAGGCCGGCGATGCGGGTCAGCCTCGCCTGTACCGGGAATTGGGCTTCGGAGCCCGAAAGGCATTCCAGCCCGTGCTGCAATCCTTGTTGAAACACCTGCCTGTGGCCGCCGAATGAAGCGCCGGGCCTCCGTGGAACTGCACTACCTGGGGTTCATCCGCACACCGCACAGGGAACTGGACCGCACACCCATCCAGCCGTGCTTCGCCCGGGGCGTTCGCGGGGAAATCCTGCTGGATCCGGCGCTGGCGGAAGGCTTGAAGGGCATTGAGGAGTTCACCCATCTTCACCTCATCTACCATCTCCATCGCGTGGAGCCCGGTCCCCTGGTGGTGACGCCTTTCATGCTGGACGAGCCCAAGGGGGTCTTCGCCTGCCGCTATCCCGTGCGGCCGAACGCCCTGGGTCTGAGCGTGGTGAAGCTGGTGGGGGTGGAGGGCTGCTCCCTGATCGTCGAGGACGTGGACATGCTTGATGGCACGCCCCTCCTGGACATCAAGCCCTTCTACCCGAAATTGGATGTCCCCGAACATGCCTGGGGCGGCTGGACGGAACGGGTGGATGCCGATGAGGCCGAGCGTCGAGGCAGACGCCGCAGCGTTCGAACGCTCCCTCGGTCCTTGTGAAACCATGCAGATCCTTGATCGCATCACCTTGCTTGCGGACCACAGGACTGTCACCCCGGATCTTGCCACGGAGCATGGCCTAAGCTTTCTGCTGGAGTTGGGAGGGCGCGTGATCCTCTTCGACACGGGGGCTTCCGACGTCTTCCTCCGGAACGCGGAGCGGCTGGGACTTCCCCTGGAGAAGGTGGGACACGTGGTCCTGAGCCACGGTCACCGCGATCACACGGGAGGGCTGGGGAGCGCCCTCGAACGTTCGCCTCGGGCCCAGGTCTACCTGCATCCGCGTGCCCTCGGCCCCAAGTACAGCCGCCATCCCGGCCGCCCTGTGCGCGAGATCGGGTTCCCCAGGGAAAGCTGGAGCGCCATCTGTCCTGTCATGCACAGCCGCGTCAACTGGACGACGGCTCCCATGCGGATCTCTCCGGAGATCGGCATCACGGGTCCCATTCCCCGGAGGCATCCGGAAGAAGCCGTCTCCGGCCCCTTCTACCTGGATGCCGAGGGCTGCCAGCCGGATCCCCTCGTGGATGATCAGGCCCTCTGGATCCGGACACCCCGGGGTCTGGTGGTGGTCCTTGGGTGCGCCCACGCAGGGGTGGTAAACACCCTCGAATACGTGCTGCAGGTGACGGGGGAGCGCCCCATCCACGCGATCGTGGGAGGGCTGCACCTCGTCCAGGCCTCCGACGAGCGCATGGCCTTCACTGCGGATACCTTGGCGCGCCTCGGAGTGGAGCGCGTCTTCCCCTGCCATTGCACCGGGGACGCAGGCACGGCATTCCTGGAGAGCCGCCTGGGGGCGCGGGTGCGACACCTCGGGGCAGGCGGCGGCCTCACCCTGGAGGATCTGCCATGAGCGGAAGGGGCGGACCGGCCCGGCGCATCGTCTCCCTCGTCCCCAGCCTCACGGAGCTGGTGGCCGCTTGGGGGCTGGGCGAGCGCCTGGTGGGGCGGACCCGCTATTGCGTCGAGCCCGCCTGGGTCGTGGACCGCATCCCGGAGGTCGGGGGGACGAAGGACCCCGACCTGGCCCGCCTCCTGGTCCTGCGGCCCGACCTGGTGCTTATGGAGTGCTCCGAGAACAGCCGGGAGACGGCCGTGGCCCTGGAAGCCGCCCGTGTGCCCTTCCTGGCCCTCGACATCCACTCGGTGGATGCCTGCGTCCGTGCGAGCCGGGAACTGGGCTGGTCCCTCGATTGCGAGACGCAGGGGGAGGCCACGGCCCGGCGGATCCAGGCCCGGCTGTCACCCCTCCTGGTCCCGGCCCTGCCGGCCGTGGTGCTCCTGTGGCGCGATCCGTGGGTGCTCGCCGGGGACGGGACCTATCTGGCCGATCTCCTGCGCTGTTCGGGCTTCCAGGCCCTGGGACCCTCCGGCTACGCGCGGCTCTCGGACGAGGCCCTCGCGGCCCTCGATCCCGCCCATGTCTTCCTGCCGGACGACCCCTACCCCTTCACCACGGCGGATGCCGCCCATCTGCAGCGTCTCCTGCCCCGGGCCCGGTTCCATGCCCCGGACGGCCGCGCCCTCGCCTGGTTCCTGAGCCGCACCGCGGACGGACTGAGCGTGCTGAAGGACCTCCGCCTCTCCCTCGATCCTCCCAGGAGCACCCCATGACCCTCACCGTCCAGCTTCCCGATGCTTCCATGCGCACGCTGCCCGAGGGCGCCACCGGCGCCGACTTGGCCCGGAGCATCAGCCCCCGTCTCCTGGACGCCGCCCTGGCGGTGCGCGTGGACGGCCGCCTCCGGGACCTCGCGGCTCCTCTTCCGGATGGGGCGCAGGTTGCCGTGGCCACGGCGAAGGATCCCGAAGCCCTGGAGATCATCCGCCACTCCACGGCCCACCTGCTGGCCCAGGCGGTACGAAACCTGTTTCCAAAGGCCAAGGTGGGCATCGGTCCCGTGATCGAGGACGGCTTCTACTACGACTTCCTGGTGGAGCCCTTCTTCACGCCGGAGGACCTGGCGGCCATC
>Ga0116170_10003905_pt1 | contig 13845 bp, 15 predicted proteins | sample AD_JPNHW1_MetaG_FD_89797 | JGI IMG/M metagenome (GOLD analysis project Ga0116170, IMG submission 89797) | Active sludge microbial communities of municipal wastewater-treating anaerobic digesters from Japan - AD_JPNHW1_MetaG | ecosystem: Engineered > Bioreactor > Anaerobic > Digestate | place...
AAAAATTCTATAAGTATGATTCTATTTCAGTCATACTGGCGCCAGGTATAGGAACATTCCGTGCAGCGGAAGAACCGTACTTCGCTCTCATCGGCGGCACGGAGCTGGCGCAGCCACCAGAACGCGAGGTTATTGTCGCACTTGGGACACTTGATCTGGATTGTGGGAAGTGTCTTTATCTTCTCTTCCTCGTCATCGACAATGGTAATTTCTTTTTCTTTCCTGGGATTGTTGACCTTTAACTGGTCATTCTGGTTGATCTTCCTGATATATCCGCATTTTTTGCATTTGAGCTGGCCGCCGGAAGAGATCAGCATGCTCTTGCATTCAGGACAAAACATTCCTTGTATTATGCGTCAGCTGAGGAGATTAACCTGTGGATGCCTGACGTAAAACCGGAAAAAAGGCGATGGAGAACAGATCATAATCATCAGGGCCGAGGTTCAATTCAGAATCCTTTTTTTGGTATGGGTGGAATATCACTATAATGATCCAGTATCTGGTGCTTCTTTCCTGCATCGGTTTCCTGGCATTCCTGATATCCGGCCGTTACAGAAAATACCCGGGAATCGTTGGATGGACCTTCATTGTCCTTGCGTTGTTTGCCAATCTTCCGGAGTATTTTGCAGAGAACAATTTTCTCTACCCGGTCATGGCAGTCCTCTCCATCCCGTTCCTCCTCATCACGATAAAATACCTGCTCAAAGATGACCAGACTGTCATTTCCCTGACACGGGCGGCGGCAGTCGCATTCCTGATCTATGCACCGTTCGAGTACATCCCGGCTGTCGGCAACTGGCTGATTTCGGTTGTCGTCGACCAGGTTGTCGCCATCCTCAACGCGTTCGGGTACAGCGTGATACTCACCTGCATTGATCCGGCTTCCCTCCATGTCCTTACTCCCTCTGCCTGTTCCGGCCTTTTCAAGGATACCATCACGCGCAATTCGCTCAACGTTGAGATCATCCTTGCCTGTACCGGCATCCAGAGCATAGCCATCATGCTGGGCGTTGCTGCCGCTGTCCCGACAACGGTAAGACAGAAAGTAATGGCGTTCATACTCGTAGCCCCAACGATCTATATCCTGAACCTCTTCAGGAACGTCTTTGTCATAATGGCGTATACCGGCCAGTGGTTCCCGTACTACCCGGAAATTGCGAGTAATGGCGAAATAGGGTACGAGAGTTTCTTCTGGGCACACAACGTTATCGCTGAGCTCCTCGCGCTCGTCCTTTTGATTGTCATCGCGTTCGGATTGTTCAGGCTCATCCCGAAGCTTGCTGACTTTGCCGATAACCTGTACCGGGTCTACCTCGGCGAAGTCAGGGCAGTGTTTTATAAAGGTACATAATTCTCTGGATTGCCGAAAGGTTCGTGCAGGCTGCAATGATCAGGACTGCAATACCAATATACCCGGTGATTCCGCCGAGGATCAGGACAACCAGTGTTTCGGGTCTCCCGAAGAACCCGATCCCTTCCAGCGGATCATCGATCTTGCCCTCGATCTTCTCCCGGTACCCGATCTCCGCGTAGACTACGGGCTTGATGAACGTGTTCATCAGGGAACCGGTGATTGCAAGGGCAACGATGGCAAAATCCCCGAATGGATGGACGGAGAACCACGGGCTGATGATTGCTACCCCGGAGAGTCCGACGCCAAGGAGCGCGAGAGCATCAACGTACTTGTCCACGATCCAGTCAAAGACCGCACCAAAATTCGTGTGGGCGCCGGTCTTCCGGGCAACGCTGCCATCCACAAGGTCGAGAATTGCCGAGACAAAGAGCGCAAGGCTCCCCAGAAGAAATTCCCGGTTCCAGAAGAGGACTGCACACAGGATGCCAAAACCAAGCGAGAGAAGCGAGATCTGGTTGGGGGTGATCCTGGCCCGGACAAAGAGATCTGCAACCGGCTCCAGATACCCGATGAACCGTGCCCGGTAAGCCGTAATATTCATTGCCTTAATTCTTGGAAGTATTGGCCATTAATACCTGTTGTAGCAGGGATAACCGGCTGAAAAATCCTGATATATTATCCCTGGAACGCTACCGGAAACTGTGCCCCGCCATCATCGCCATCTTCTTTACCTGCCGCCAACCAATGGTTATATCAGAAGAGGAAATCCCGTGGCAGAAAGGAATGACCGTCCTCATGTGCTCATGATGTCAGAGATTACGGCAGATGGCAAGCTCACGCTCCGGCGCGGGGCTTCGTCCAAGATCCTGATGAAGTACATGGCGCACGAGACCGAGATCCTGCTCCATGAGACCCGGGCAACCTGCGACGCAATCATGGTGGGGGCAAATACCATCCGGATCGATAACTAGTTCTTAACCGTACGGCTTGTCCCGGGAAAAAGCCCGCTTCGTGTCATTCCTGCGAGCATGGCAGATATCCCACTCACTGCAAACGTGCTTGGGCCGGATGCGCCAACCCTGATAGCCGTCAGTAAAAGCGCTCCAAAGAATATCGTTGCCGCGATCCGGGCAAAAGGGGTTTTTGTTGAAGAGGCGGGAAGCGATCATGTCGAGCTTCCGCTGCTCCTGAAGATCCTGAAAGAGAAGTACAAGGTCAACCGGATGATGATCGAAGGCGGACCGACGCTGAACTGGCACATGCTCCACCACCAGCTTGTCGATGAGATCCGGCTCATTCACCTGCCGTTTATTGTCGGCGGCTCCGACACCCCGTCCCTCGTCGGCGGTATGCACATCAATTCCGAGGACGAGATGATCCGGCTTCGTTTAAAAAACCACTACCTCTGCGGCACGAACCTTGTCTCAGAGTACGATGTATTATACAAGAAAGCGTAAAGAGATGGTATAAACCCCATGGCTGTACCTGATGGTCTTGCGTCTCCGGCTCCCCATGCCGGCCCGTCCGGAAAATGGCTGTTTGTAATTATTTTTTCCCTCATTATACTGCTGGGAATCTTCATTGCAGCAGTCCTCATAACCTCATCTGAGGACAAGGGAGTTGCGGTTGTCCGGATGGAAGGGGTCCTTGTTACCGGAGAATTCTCGGATCCGGATTATGCTGCGAGCGAACAGGTGGGAAGGGAACTGCGGGATGCGGCGGACGATCCGATGGTATCGGCAATCGTTCTCCGGGTTGACAGCCCGGGAGGAACCCCTGCAGCTGCCGAAGAGATCATCCAGGATCTCGAGTACGCAAAAACGAAGAAACCGGTTGTTGTCTCCATGGGGGACATGGCTACTTCCGCCGCGTACTATGTCAGCGCCCATGCCGACAGGATCTATGCAAACCCCGATACGTTTACTGCCGGGATTGGCGTTATCTGGACGTTTTCAGATATCTCGGGCTGGATGGAGCGCGAAGGCTATAACGTCAGCGTCGTGAAGTCCGGGGAAAAGAAAGACATGGGATCGACGTCCCGTCCGCTCACGAGCGATGAACTCGCGTACGCCCAGCAGATCGTCAATGCGAGTTTCGAGGACTTTGTTGCGGATGTGCTCTCGCAGCGGCATATCGCCCGGTCCGATATCGAGGACGGCAGGGTGATCCGGGGGGCCGATGCGGTGAAGATCAATATCGTCGATGAGATCGGAAACCTCAACGATGCAATTGACGGGGCAAGCGGCCTTGCCGGTGAGAATAATTTCTTTTAGGTCCGGCCTTACTCAGATCATCTGCAACGGATCGGCCTTCATGAATTCCCGGGCAACGGTTGTCGCATAATGTCCCGGGGGAAGGGTGAACGAGAGCCGGACATTCATCTCTTCGATCGATGCTGTTACCTCAGCCCGCAGTGCAATCGGCCGCAGGGCACCGGAGAATGCAGTCCGGACAAATTCCGAAGCCTTGCGGAACTGGTCAGGGCCAATCCTGTGCTGCGATAGTATGTCTGCAATCACCTGCTCGCTCCGGGATGACGGCTTGAACGGGTCTCTTCCGGGCATGAAGATCGCGATGCTGCACCTCCCCCTCCGGATATGCTGGGCAGCGGTTCCTGTGTTTGCCGCGGTAACCAGATCCTCCCTGCCGTTCTGGAAGATGAGCCGGTCGCCCGGGGAGGGTTCCGTAAGCGTCAGTCCCTCAAGGAGCCGGGCAGAGAGGGCTTCATTGAAAAGGTATGACTGGAACGCCGAAACGAACATGGACAGCAGCTTTGGGGGGAGTTCAAGGATCGCACCGGCATAATCCTGCGGACGGTTGTGAAGGTACTGGAGCATCGCCCGTTCATACCCGAGAGTAACGGGAAACGCGGCAAGAGCCTGCATGGCATCGCGCGTCTCCATGAAGATCCGGCGCATCGCCCGCACCTGCTCCGGTTCCTGCGGGTACTCGCGCCCGATATATGTCAGGACCGCTCCCTCGTAGTCCCCGCGAAGGAGATACTCGCCTACCCGGTGCGTGACCGGGCGTACTCCGCCAAAACGCTGGAGCCCGTAATAGTTAGGTACGCCACTTGCGACGTCGGAAACGATCTGTTTTACCTGAGTATCCAGATCGGTCGGTATGCAGTCACGGATCACGATATCGAACCGGTTGCCCGCAAGATCGCCAAGCGAGAGCTGGGAATTCTGCTGTCTCACCGGTTCGAGGGTGATATCCCTGAGGCTGACAGCGCGGATCTCATCGGGACTTACCTTGTAGATCGAGATATGCTGGGTGGTTACGGCACGCCGGTCCTTGGTACCCGCCCACCCAATCCGCCGGTGGCTGATCCCAAGCCGTTTTGCAATCTCCCTGATGGCATGCTGGTGCTCCCAGTTCTTCTTGGTCAGCCGGCAGATGAGAAAAGGACCGGTCGTATCTGCCGCAGGCAACGGGATCTCCTCAACCACAAAGTCCTCGGCAGCAGACCGGAGTTTTCCCCCGATGCCGGGTGCGTCGCTCGCATAGCAACGCATGCCGAGATCCTGTTCGAGCGGGAAAGGACTCTGTCTCATAAGAGCGGGAGGTTGCCGGTGATCCTGTCAAGCTCTTCGCTCTTTGCGGGGCCAAGACCGAGCGCAGTGATCGTGCCCGGCGGGATCTCGGTCATGCCTGCGTCCTGGATGAGCGAACTTGAAATCCCTGCACGCTCGGCAAAGACCTTCAGTTCATGGAGCATGCGCTCGTTCTGCGCTTTCAGGACAACTTTTTTCTGGCCCTCGGAGAGCCAGGCTTTCTTTACGGATTTATCCGCATGTTCAAATGCGCCAATGGATGCATGGGCAGCCTGCGCACAACGTTTGCCGCAGCTCATGGCAATGTCCGTGCGGATCACCAGACACTGTTTGTAGGCAAAGACCGGTTCTTCTGCCATGGAATCACTACCTGTTGGCCCTGCCGCATCAAATAGGTAGTGACAAGAATGGCGTACCATGACGGCAGGATCGACGGTCCAAGCCGATAGCCCAATAAAAGATCCAAATTTTAGTCTGATCTTCAGCGTTTCAGCGGTAATGACCGGAGAAATCCTTCAGCGTATCGCTGTAGACCTGCGAAAAATCCTGGTCATCCGGAGGAGTGACGGATTTGGGGACATACCCGAGGGCAAGGAGAATCTCCCTGCGCACGCCAAACGGGCGGCTGGAAATCCGGGCACGGATTTTTTTAACCGGAACCGGTTCTGTATGGATGAGGATATGGCAGGGTTTGCAGACAACGATAATGTTGCGCTCAAGTTCCTTAGGATTTCCTGCAACGTTTCTCTTCCCTGGCGGGATCCCGTGAATGCCGAGGAGGGACATGGGCGTATATTCCCGGCAGAGCTCGCATGTACTCTCGACCGCTCGCTTGATACGTTCTTCCTGACCGGGCGTTATCCCACGACACCAGGGCTCCGGCATAAAATCCCCCCTGACGGTACCAGTCCAATATCATGATATCGCATTAATAGGTTTTCTTTCAGGCCGGGCCTTTGTTGGAGGAATTTTCCAACACGGTCTACCGGGATATCTGCTCAGAGAAACTGCAGCAAAACAGATAAACACCGGAAATGACATCAGGGATTTCGATACATTTGTTTTCATTCCGGAAGAAAGAGGGAATTGGAACCGGCGTGAAAACCTGTAACAACTCATCCGTTCCCGGATGAACGCTGAACAACAACGCTCTCATGGCTTGCAATCTTACCAATATAACGGTTAAGAAAAAGGTGAGGATTTGTGCGATGGAAAGGCTGGGATCGCGTTGAACTGATGATACAGGATCCAATGGGCCTTCCGCAGAAAATCCCGGTGAATGCCATTGCCCCGGTGATCGTCTCCGCCAGCAGGTCAACGGATATCCCTGCTTTCTACGGGGACTGGTTCTTAAACCGTCTCGCTGCCGGGTACGTGAAGTGGAGGAGCCCGTTTGGCGGGGAACCGGTCTATGTCTCGTTTGCAAAGACCCGGGTCTTCGCGTTCTGGTCCAAGAATCCCGCCCCGTTCATACAAAACCTTGACGTGCTTGACCGGAACGGGTACGGGTATTTCTTCCTCGTCACTCTCAACGATTATGAGCGCGAACGCATGGAACCGGGAATCCCTGCACTCAGCGAACGGATCCGTACATTCTGCAGGCTCTCTGAGCGGATCGGGGCCGGGCGCGTTATCTGGCGGTACGATCCGCTCCTTCTCTCCGGGGATATTACAACGGACGACCTGCTGAAAAGAATCGGACGGATCGGGAACCGCATTTTTCCCTATACCAGAAAGCTCGTGATCAGTTTCATCGATATTGCGAAGTACGGGAAGGTGCAGCGCAACCTTGCAGCGTCGGGATTTAAGGATATCCGGGAGTGTTCCGACCGTGAAGCAGCTGAGCTGGCTGAAGGGCTCTCTGCCCTGAATGAACGGTGGAATCTCTCAATATCGGCCTGCGGGGAACAGCGTGACCTCAGCCGGTATGGGATTGAACTGGGGCAGTGCATCGGGTATGACATGCTTAAGAGGGAGTTTTCAGACGATCCCGCCCTGATGGGATTCCTTACCCGGCCGGAGCCTCAAAGCCCCAAAGAGAGGGGAAAACCCGTTGATTCGAGGCGGTACTTCAAGGATCCCGGCCAGCGCACTACCTGCGGGTGTGTCGTCTCGAAGGATATCGGCCAGTACTCCACCTGCCCGCATGGCTGTGTCTACTGTTATGCGAATACATCGGCAACCAGTGTTAATCGTAATTATCGCGCTCATATCCATGATGCAGCCCGGGGGATCTTCCGGGAAAGCATCGTCTGAACAGGAGCGGGAAAAATGGTATTCCGGTGCAATCGGGATCAAGATCCTGTTTATGGAAAATATTCTTCGGTCACGGTCACAGGGTCCCGGTAACGAATAAGATATGCAACGGGTTTATTTAAGAACCTGCCAGAGCCGGTTTTGTTCTCATGGTTGCAGATCTAAAACCTGATCGGGAATACTTCTACCGCTGAATCCGTGCAACAAACTCTCCGTTCACCGTTGCCGTTTGTGAAAATTCCGGTTACCTGGACGAAAAAATTTTACAAGGTGCCAGGTCAATCCCCTGTATATTGCAAGTCCCCGTATTCATTGATGATTGATGATTTCCGAACCGGCCAAAAACCAGGATTTCTTCTCCCTTGGGATAAACCGGGATATATGGCGAACCGGAAGCCTTTTTTCCCCAACAGGAAAAAATTACTGCATGGATAAGACAACAAAGACCCAGTTTTCCCTGGCATTCTTCGTAATCGGGTTTTTTATGATTGTCGTTCAGGATCTGAAGCGTCTGGATTCGATTGACCTGGGATTTTCCTGGCCGTTTGCAGTCATGTTCTATCTGGGACTGATCTTCCTTGCCATCGGGTATTACCTTAAATAATCCCGGCAATTTTTTCATCCAGGTTGTCTTACAAACCAGAACCTGTTATTGAGATCGGACACGGGAGATACTGTTATCGATCATTATTATTTCTCAACGGGATTTTGTTTATCCGCTGGTGCCGGTCCGATTTTGATCTCGCACTGGCGGTCTCCCATGCACATTGCACGGACAAACCGGGATTCAAAACCCGGATTGATCCTGTTCTGCAGGGCGAGTGTGAACACCATGCAGCGGTGGAACATTTTTTCAGCGGGAGATCCGAGTCCACCTCCTTCCAGAAGGAACGGACAGCGCCTGATGACAAGCACAGTCCCGTCATCGCCAACTTCAATTACTTCATCCTTGAAGTCCGGTCCAAAGAGGATGGCGTTGACAGTCCGGATGCTTTCTGCAATCTCTGGCGCATTTCGTGCCGGAAGTTTAAGGGAACGTACTATATCGGATGAGATATTCGCAAGCTCCAGCCAGATTTCCTGTTCGTGTTCGTCATAGGCACTGCCGACAACGGGACGGAAGACATGCCCGTACAGCAGCGGGAGCAGGGCTGCACATTGAGCGGCAAGTTTCCATTTTGTCTCATCGGGAATGGCTTTGAGATCTGGCATCGCTGTTCCTGCACCTGCTGATCGGACTATGGTTCCGGGGCATTATCAAACCATGCGTAAAGAGGTCCTGGTCTTACAGGCGATCTGTTCCAAATAAACAATTTCAGCATTATCTCCAGCCTGAAAGATGCCCTCCCTGCAGAATGTATCTTCATGAACCGCGTTTTCCGGATAGGGGATGACAATATAAGAATTCCAGGACATAAAAACGGTTTATACCTTTGAAAACATTAGGGAAAGAATTAGAAAAGATTTCTTCTTCCTTCCCTATCTTACTTTAAAGTAGTCAGGATGTTTGCTTTGGCGATAGTATATGCCCTCTGTCGAAAGGGCAAATGATCGTGCAACTTTTTTTATTAATAATATTTGCCAATAATAATTGCACAGCAAAGCAATTCGTATAAAAAATCAGAGTATCTGGTAATTGCCTGGAATTCAGATACTATACGACATTATTATGAAATGTCGAAAAACAGGTTTACCGGTTTATCTGGGTCTGCCCATCGCGATATTTACCCCTTTATTGATGCAGAGCGTTCCATCGTCATTGCGCCCCAGTTTCTTGAGGGTTACCCCTTTATTGAACCAGCATTCGGCATCGTGAGGATCGCACTGCAGCGCCTTGTCATAACATCTGAGCGCCTCTTCCAGATTTCCCAGCGATTCAAGTGTATTTGCTTTGTTGTGCCATGCCCTTGCTGAATCCGATTTATAGAAAAGTGCTTTGTCATAGTGTTCAAGAGCCTTGGAAAAATCTCCTTTAAACATCATTTCATCGCCGTGCCGAATCCAGATATCAGCATCGTTTGAAGTCTCGACAACAGTCCTTTCCACAATATCCATCTCCGTATCACTCTTGCCACAAGGTGAATTCCTGTCACCATGTTTCGGCGGTCTTTCATAAAATAGAAGAGAACATATATTTTTGCAAATAATCAATGCAGATCAAATCCGAATCCATATCTGATGCAGAGATCCGGGTTGGTATATGCCGTGCAATGCTGAGAAAATTTATATCATAAAACAATCTAGACTCCATGCCTTCAGGGCATTCAGTTTGACGGGGGGAGAGTTCTGGCGCTGGAAAACGAGACCGTTTCCCGGATTAAGGTTCTTTTAAAAGTGCATCCAAAAGGGCTCACCATAACGGAGATCGCCTCACGTCTCAATATGAACCGGAATTCTGTCTCAAAGTACCTGGAAGTCCTCCTCATTTCAGGGCATGTTGAAAGCCATGCCTATGGTCCGGCCCGTGTCTTTTTCCTGACGCACCGGATCCCCATATCAGCGTTGATCAGCCTCTCTTCCAACATGATGGTAACTCTTGATGAGAACAACGAGATTATCTACACCAATGATAGTTTTAATAATTTTTTCTCCATAAAACCGGAAGAAGTCATTGGCACCCATATCGTCGAGATCTGCAGGATTGGGATCGGAAGCGACGTCCTTCCCGATATCGTTTCCAATGTCCTTGCCCGCCAGGATGAGGATTATGAAGTCCAGTTGCAGAAAGATGACGGACTGTTTTATTTTAAAGTAAAAAGTCTCAAGATGGTTTTTGATGACGGCAGCCAGGGGCTTACTATCCTTATGGATGACGTCACGCGGGAAAAGAAGGATCATCTCGAACTTGAGGCAAAGGAAGCCCGGTACCGGGGTATTGTTGAAGATCAGACTGAATTCATCACACGGTTTCGTTCTGACGGAACTCTTACCTTTATCAACAAATCCTATTCCCAGTACCTCGGGAAAACACTGGAGAGCCTCCGGGATGTGAAGTATATTCCCGGTATCGGGGATGATGACCGTTCCATCCTGCTGCAACGGCTGCTGGCACTGACCCGGGAAAGCCCTGTCACGATATTTGAATGCCCGGTACACCTTCTTACAGATGACGTCCGCTGGAATCACTGGTCTATCCGGGCACTTTTCAATGGCGACGATTTACCTGGGGAATATCAGGCTGCAGGGTGGGACATCACGGAGAAAAAAGAAGCATCGAAAAAGATTGCCCGGTATATAATCCAGATGGAATTTCTTTCCAGGAAACTGCAGGAATTTATCGAACTTCCCCCGGAGGCTGATATCTATCATGCAATCGGCTCAGGTCTTTCTGAAGTCCTTCCGGAATCTGTAATTGCGGTCAGCACCTATGACTCCCGGATCAACGCCCTGACAATAAAGGCAGTCTTTAGCGGCAAAGATCTTGAATGCATCTCGCAAAGGATTGGCAGGAATCTGATTGGTGAAAAGATCCCGATGGGGGATCAGGAACCCCCGGAAGGATTTCTTACCGGCAAGGTTTATCCCACTTCAAAAAAACTCTACGATATCTTCTTCCAGCAGTATCCGGCCGATACCTGTACCGGGATTGAAGAAGCCCTGAACCTGGGGAAATTCTACTCTGTCGGACTGGCCTGGCAGGGGACACTCTTGGGAAATATCACGTTCGCTCTCCGGAGAGGTGAGGAACTGAAAGAGATATCCCTTATCGACATGTATATGAGGGCTGTATCAATCATTCTCCAACGGTATGCTGCGCAACAGGCGCTTATGGCAAGCGAAGAACTATACCGTAGCGTTCTTGAAAATGTCCAGGATGTATTTTACCGTTCAGACAATGACGGTAACCTGATCATGGCTAGCCCGAGCTGGGCAGAAGTCCTGGGATACCCGTCATTAGAAGAATGTGTCGGGCACAATATTGCTGAAAAATTTTATTTTGAGCCGGTAAAAAGGAAGGGTTTTTTAAAAGCGGTATATGCAAAGGGATCGGTATTCGATTATGAAGTTGTATTAAAGAAAAAAGACGGAATGCCACTCTATGTTTCCACAAACAGCCATGTCTATCATGATAAAAATGGAAATACAATCGGGGTTGAAGGGATTTTCCGGGATATAACCGAACGACGAGCCGCTGCGGAAAAGATCCAGCACTACATAACCCAGATTGAATTCCTTTCCCAGCGGTTGATTGATTTTATCGAGTTAATCCCCTCGGAAAACATTTTCGAAAAGATCGCAGCGGACCTCCAGAGCATGATACCCGGGTCGCTTATCGTTACGAATTCCTACAATCCTGGTACCGGTATGCTGACTACTGAGGGTGCGTCAATGCCGGATCAGGTAAAGGGTGTTCTTGCCGGTATACTGGAGAAGGATCTGATCGGTTGCAGGTACAAAGTGGATGATGCAGGATATACCGTTTTCCGGGCCGGAGTATTGTCCCAAGTGAGCCTGCCCCTCTATGAGGTTGTATTCAGGATGATCCCGGAATCCATCTGCAGACGGCTGGAATCGGATCTCAGGTTCGGGGATATTTATACGATCGGTTTTGTCCGCGGAGGCAATGTTTTAGGAAATGCTTCAATATTCCTCCTTCCCGGTTCAGCCATTCCTGACCGGCAGCTTATCGAGATGTATGCACGCGAGGCATCGATAGCGCTCCAGCGGCACATCGCAGAAAATGAGCAGCGCAGGAGCGATGAAATCTTCTTCAACCTTGCCAGGAATTCCCCATTTCCGATTGTTCTTCACGATTCTGACGGCAAGTACCGTTTTATCAACGAGAATTTTACCCGGATGTTCGGGTATGATCTAACCGATTTCCATACTGTCGATGAATGGCTCCAGCTCTCGTTTCCGGATCCGGAATATCGCAGGAATGTAACCGCCTTATGGAGAGAGGATCTGGAGAAGCAGGAAACGGGCGAACCCAGAACCAGGACATTCTTTGTTGAATGCAAAAATAAGACAAAAAAAGAGATTGTCTTCCGTGCCGTGACTCTCGCAGACAATATGCAATGTGTCATTTTTGAAGATATTACGGAACGCAGGAATGCGGAACAGACACGCAGGCTCCTCTCTTCAATCATAGAATCTACCAATGACGCGGTGATCGGCAAGGACATCGAAGGCACGATCATCAGCTGGAACCGGGCTGCAGAAAATCTGTACGGTTATAATGCTGATGAGATCCTCGGTCATAATATCCTCCGGATCATTCCGCCGGATAAGCAAGAGGAGATGCAGGAGATCTCCAAACGGATAATCAAAGGTGAATCCATAAGTAATCTCGAGACACAACGGGTGCGAAAGGACGGCACGCTTATCGACGTCCTGGTGACCATATCTCCGATCACGGATGAAAATGGTATTGTGACCGGTGCTTCTACAATAGCAAGAGGGATGCAACCACGCACGTCCGGAGAAGATCAGCCCCGTCCGGCTCAACCTTCCGACAACAATCGCCGTTCCAGTGCACCTGACACTGATAAAGCCGGATTACCGGTCTTTCGGGGAGGCCAGGGTGTATCTGGTGCAGGATTTTCCCCGCAAATTATGAATATGACGCACCTTTTCAATGCCCTGAAGACGACAGAATCCGGGATCGCGGTGCTGGATCTCTCTGCCCGTTATATCTGGGTAAATGAAGCCCTTGTTTCCCTGATCGGTACCGGGAGCAGTGAGAGTATCGTCGGGAAGAGTGTTGCGCCGTTCATTGCCAGCGAACAACGAAAACAGGTTCTTGATCACTTCTCGAATATCAGGAAAACCCGGGACACGGCGGTATTCCCGGTGAGCCTGCTGACATCGAGCGGACGGATTCCTGTTGAGGCAAGCGTATCGCTGGTTGCTGATGATAACGGGACTGCTCTCGGGTATCTTGCAATTCTCCAGAATACCGGCAATGAACGGAACTCCGGGTATAATGGCGGATTCATGGATTATTCTCTGAAGAACAACAGAAAGCCGGGAATGCGCAACCGGCCGTCAGATATTCCCTGACAGGGAAATTATGCTCTTTTTATCTATTGCACCAGACTTTGCATTAATCACAATTCATCAACAATTACTGAAAAATTGTTCAAAATTTAGTATTGATAAATCTTAATAATTAAAATAAGTGATTATACTTTTCCTGATAATTTTTTAACTGTTTTATTATCAGTGCCGGAGATTTTCTCTTATTCAGATAACCGGGCGGATCCATTGCTCCGGATCAGGTATCCCTCTTTCTCCAGCGTTCCAAGAATCCGGTAAACCCTTCCAGGATCGCTTCCGAACTTCCCGGCAAGAATTGTCTCATCCAGTTCTTGTTCCTTTATCAGCGACCTAATGATCTGCCCGCGGATTTCCCGATCCGATCCTTCGAATTTTGTCTGGCGTGCGTAATGCGCACTGCGCCGGTTGGGATTTTGTATCTCGCCTTTGAGCATCGTTCCATAATCCATGAGCGCAGAATACCATGTTCCTGGATCCTGTCCCTCAAGCGCCTGTCCGGCAAGCGGCAGGATATCAGTATCCGGGATGTTGCTTCTCTCGTCAAAAAAGAAATGAATGAATACTCTCCGGATATTGGTCTCGATAAAAACAACCGGCATATTGAAGGCAAAGGCTGCAATTGAACCTGCGGTTGCCTTCCCGATTCCCGGAAATGTGGCAAGAATACCGGTATCGGAC
>Ga0116170_10003910_pt1 | contig 13838 bp, 14 predicted proteins | sample AD_JPNHW1_MetaG_FD_89797 | JGI IMG/M metagenome (GOLD analysis project Ga0116170, IMG submission 89797) | Active sludge microbial communities of municipal wastewater-treating anaerobic digesters from Japan - AD_JPNHW1_MetaG | ecosystem: Engineered > Bioreactor > Anaerobic > Digestate | place...
CAACGTCACAAGGTCACAAGCGTGTAATAAAAAGCTTTTACTTGTGACGGTATGACCTTATGACCTTGAACCCGGATAATTATTTTTTAGCCTTTAATTCTTCGTAATAAAAACTATCTGCTATGCTTCTTCGACCAGGCAAGTACCAACGGTGAGGCGATGAACACGGTCGAATAGGCACCGCAGAAGAACCCGACAAGAAGCGTAAATGCAAAGTTGTTCAACACCTCTCCTCCGTAGAGAAAGATCGCAAAAACCGTTAATAACGTTACGCCTGTCGTAATGATGGTCCTGCTCAACGTCTGATTAACGCTTAAATTTATCAATTCCCGCAAGGTAAGCTTACGGTTAAGCCTCATATTCTCACGCACGCGGTCATAGATAACAATGGTATCATTAATCGAATAACCGGCTATCGTCAAGAACGCCGTAACACTCAACAAATCAATCGGCCTTCCCGTGATCGCCAAAGCGCCAAGCGCAATAAGCACATCGTGCAAAAGCGCAATAACACCGGCAACGCCAAACTCAACATGCTTGAAACGGAACGCAACATAAATACAGATACCGATTATCGAAAATATCGTCGCCATAATCGCCTTGTCCTTCAAATGCTTACCGGCAACCGGACCGACATGTTCAATGCGAAGCACCTGGATATCATCCTGGGGGAACGCTTCTTTCAGTTTTTCGGTCAGAACCGTACTCTTATCAAGTGTTGTTCTGATAAGGACGTTCCGCGGATTTTCCTTAAACTGCTGGATTGTTGCGTCTCCCAAGCCGATCTCTTTTAAAACATCCCTCACCTTATCGATGGCAGGAGCTGTTTTGAAATTAAATTCCTGGAGCTGGCCGCCGGAAAAATCTATTCCGTAAGCCTTAGAACCTTTCATAGAAAAAGCAATAAGGCCGATTACTGTCGCAATGATCGATAGGGTATAAAAGATTTTCCGTTTTCCTATATAGTCGATCTTTGGCTGCCGGATAAGATGAAGCATCGGCAATGATTTAATCCAACCATACTGCAGCAATATTTCAAAGATCACCCGTGTTACGACAATCGCGGTAAACAAACTTGCCGCAAGACCGATAATAAGCGTAATCGCAAAACCGCGGATCGGCCCTGTGCCGAACTGTAAAAGGAAAAACGCTGCAATAACGGTGGTAAAATTGGAATCGAAAATCGCGGTAAAAGCGCGGTCATACCCAAGTAAGATCGCCTGACGAAGCGACTTCCCTGATGCCAATTCTTCACGGATACGCTCATTAATAAGGACATTGGCATCAACCGCCATACCCAAAGACAAAACGATACCGGCAATACCGGGAAGCGTTAAGGTCGCGGAAAAACCCGGGAATAACAGGGGCAATAACCCCAACACGCCTACGATAATCACACCGTTCAATAAAAGCGCAATATTTGCGATTAACCCCGCAAAAAGGTAATAAACCGCCATGAACACAAACACAAAAACAAGACCGATAACACTTGCCTTGATACCGTTATTAATTGAATCCTGCCCCAATAACGGGCCGACAGTGCGTTCCTCCTCAATATGCATAGGAGCAGGCAAAGCACCGACACGCAGTACCAATGCCAGATCCCGCGCCTGATTGATATCAAAACGGCCCGTTATAACCGCCTCTCCCGAAGGGATAGGTTCCCGAATGCTCGGAGCTGAAACAACTTTACCGTCCAAAATGATAGCAAGCCTTTTGCCGACATTATCGCTGGTAATCTGCGCAAATTTCTTGGCGCCATCCGCATTCATGGTAATGGCAACTAACGGCTCGCTGAACGAGCTCTGGTCAAACTTTACCATTGCGTTTTGAATCGCATCCCCGGATAAAACCGACTGGGCATGCATTAAAATCGCCTCGTTATTCTCTTCTGACCGTTTTAATTCATACCCTTCGGGTACGGTACCGTCAATGGCGGTTTTTAAAAGCGCCGCATCATCAGAAACGATCTTGAATTCAAGCATTGCGGTTTTGCCGAGAACTTCCAATGCGCGTTCGCGGTCCGTAACACCGGGAAGCTGCACAACGATCTCATCCTCACCTTGTTTCTGGATTGAGGTTTCCCGCACGCCGAATTGATCGATTCTGTTACGAATAATCTCAATAGCACGATCGCAAGCATCAACCTTAGCCTTTTCCGGAAGCTTACTGGTATCGATTTTCAGCAAAAGATGCATACCCCCCTGCAAATCAAGCCCAAGATTGATACGCTTATTCAGAGGAAAAGAAAAATACAAACACACACCAATAACCCCGAGTACCAGAATTATCCTATACCAAAGCTTGCGATCCATAATTACCTAACCCCCTATTTAGATTCTGCCGTCTGCGATTTTTTTACATACGCAACGCAATTTTTTTCAAACTCTATTTTAACGTTTTCATCAACACGCACCACAAATGTTTTTTCCTTAACATTAACGATCGTCCCGTGGATACCGCTTGTCGTAACAATATCCGTATTCTTGCCCAATTCACCGATCATTTTCTGGTGCTCTTTTTCCTTCTTTTGCTGTGGCCTAATGATAATGAAATAGAAAACAGCAATAATCAGGACAATGGGAACCAACTGGCTCAAACTATATGCTTGCGCTGGGGTCATGAATAACTCCTTATTTGATTTTTTTAATCAGTCTTTTAACAGTTTCCGAACCCTGTGCACCTTTTTTTACCCAGGCTTCATATGCGTCTTTCTTGATTGTCGATTTCCCGGTAACAGGTTCATAATACCCGAGCTCTTCTAAGACTCTTCCGTCGCGGCTTTTTGTTTCTTCAATAACCGTCACGCGAAAATGCGGCCGTTTTGTCGGATTCTTTCCAATTCTTCGTAAACGAATTTTAACTGCCATGCTTTGTTTCCTCCTTTAGTCCTTCTTCATATTTGTCCATCGTCTATAGGTCATCGGCTATAGATCATTGTTGTGCTACTGCCTCAAAAAGTGCTTTTGCTTTATTAACGGTTTCCATATATTCTTTTTCCGGAACTGAATCCGCTACGATTCCCCCGCCTGCCTGAATATACGCAATCCCTTGTTTCATCACTATTGTCCGGATAGTTATACACATATCCATGTTATGCGAAAAACTGAAATATCCGACACAACCGGCATAGGGGCCCCGTTTCGTATTTTCCAGTTCATCGATAATCTCCATGGCACGGATCTTCGGACTGCCGCTGACCGTACCCGCCGGGAAGCTCGCGCGCAAAACATCATACACATCAAATTTCCTGTCAACAACTCCCCTGACCTCACTCACTAAATGCATAACATGGGAATAGCGCTCGACAACCATCAGGTCGCTGACTGCTACCGTACCGGGTTTAGCAACCCGGCCAACATCATTGCGGCCAAGATCAACAAGCATAATATGCTCGGCGCGTTCTTTTATATCGTTTTTAAGTTCCTCTTCAAGTTTCTTATCCGCCTCTTCCGTCAAGCCGCGAGGACGGGTTCCGGCAATAGGCCTGACCTGAACAATACCGTTTTCGCACCGTACGAGAATTTCAGGAGAGGAACCAACAAGACAGACATCACCCATACGGATAAAAAACATATACGGTGACGGATTAAGGCTCCGTAAAGCACGGTACACCTCAAACGGTTCCTTATGGGTGCGGGCGCGAAAACGCTGTGACGGAACAACCTGGATAATATCTCCTGCCTTAATATACTCTTGTGCTTTCCTTACTATAGCACAGAACGCGTCCTTTTTAAAGTTTGACTCAAAAACCGGTTTATTCGCCTTCCGGACAAGTGGCCTGGGAATAGTTCGCCGGCAATCCGCAATTATCGTATCAATCTTCCTGACTGCCTGATCGTACGCTCTCTTTTTTGCCGCTCTCGAAACATGCAAACCGGACAAAATGACATTAGCAACTACTTTGATTGTATGATTAACATGATCAAAAAGCAATATTGTATCGGTAAACATGAAAAACATATCCGGAAGCCCTAATTCATCCGGGTTTTTATCAGGTATCCGTTCAAAAAAACGAACGCTGTCATACCCGATATAACCGACCAACCCTCCATAAAACCGCGGCAAACCGGAGACGGAAACAGCCTTAAATCCCTGCATTATCTTCTTAACTTCCGCGAGAGGATCTGTCTTAGTAACAAAACGCTCCACTTTCCCGACATGGCCATGACGGATCTCAATGTTCCTCCCCTTGCTGGAGAAGATCAAAGACGGATCAGAACCTAAAAACGAATACCGGCCAAGTTTTTCCTGACCTTCAACAGATTCCAGTAAAAAGGCATAGCGACTTTTATGTAATTTCAGGAAGCTGGAAACCGGCGTATCAAGATCAGCGTTAATCTCCTTATAAACGGGGATTACGTTACCCTGCTTCGATAACTTCAAAAAATCAGAAAATGAAGGATAATACATATGTTTTACCAGGATTTCAAGGTCACAACGTCATACTGTCAGAAGTAAAGATTTTGTTTTTACCACTCTCGTGTAACCTTGTGACGTTGAGACTTTGTAACCCGACAGTTTTCCCACTTCAATGAACTACTTAAGTTTTATTCTTCTGAAGAAACAACTACGATTGTTCGTATGGCATGCCGGCCCGATCTGGCGGACCTTAATAAGCAACGCGTCCATATCACAGTCATAGGCAATTGATTTAACAAATTGGAAATGCCCTGACGTCTCTCCTTTAACCCAGTATTCCTTACGGGAACGCGACCAAAAACACGTCTTTCCCAATTTTATAGTCCGCTTAATGGACTCCGGATTCATATATGCCACCATCAGTACTTCGTTATCCTTATAATCCTGAATAATGGTGGGAATTAACCCTTTATCATCAAAACGTAAATCTTTGATCGAAAATTTTTTATTTTTTTTCATATCGCTCCTTTGCCAGCCATTTATAACCGGACGCAAATCCCCCGTTGAGCCAGGTACTCTTTTACCTGCCGAACTGTTAACTCCTGATAATGAAAAAGCGAAGCAGCCAATGCCGCGTCTGCCCCGGCCTTTGTCAAAACATCGGCGAAATGTTCCAGGGTACCTGCACCACCCGAAGCGATAATCGGCACCGTGACTGCATCTGAAACAGCTTTTGTCAATGCACAATCATACCCGGCCTTAGTACCATCAGCATCCATACTTGTCAAAAGGAGCTCGCCTGCACCCAGTTGACAAACTTTCTTTGCCCATGCAATCGCATCCAACCCCGTAGGAGTCCTGCCGCCGTTAATATAGACCTCCCAACTTGAGCCGGCGCGTTGAGCGTCAATAGCAACAACGATACACTGGCTCCCGAAACGTCTGGAAGAGAGCGCCACAAGATCAGGCTCCGTAACTGCCGCAGTATTCATTGAGACCTTATCAGCACCGGCGTTCAAAAGATCACGGATATCATCTACAGAACGGATACCTCCGCCAACCGTAAACGGCATATAAATGGTACGCGCAATATCGTCAACCAATTGAATCAGGGTCTTCCTGTGCTCATAACTTGCAGTTATATCAAGGAACACCAACTCATCCGCCTGCTGACGGTCATAGGATTGCGCAACTTCAACCGGATCACCTGCATCACGCAGACCGAGAAACTTGACACCTTTAACAACACGCCCCTCTTTTATATCAAGACAGGGGATAATTCTCTTCGTCAGCATATTTTTAAGAAACAATTCGCATATTGGTTATCGGTTTGCGGTTATCGGTTGACGTTAAATCTTTAACCGCTAACCATTAACCGAGCACCGAAAACCGAACATTTGGATTACTTTACTTTCTTCTCAAGAAACTCTTTCAACAGTTCCCATGTCTTTTTACCAACTTTACCATCGGCATGAAGATTATTTGCTTTCTGGAAAGCGCGAATAGCTTCTCTGGTTTTCCTTCCCATATGTCCATCAGAACTGCCCGGATCAAAACCCGCGTTTGCCAAAGCTGTCTGGATCTGCTTGTTCGTCGGCCTGTCTTTTATATCAAAGGATGCTTTTTTATTGCTCTCATCAACAATAGTTTGTGCCTGTTGAGAAGTCTTATTCAAGGATTCACGCAAACTATTAATCTCTTCATCTTTTGAACTAATCTGTGTCTCGAGCAAAGAAACCTGATTCTTAAGGCCCTGTACTTCAAGATCATTATTTTTCCTCATAGTCGCGCAACCTGACAAAGTCACGATAAAAACAAATACCCCTGCAATTCCCAACAATTTCCGTACCATTTCGACACCCTCCTTTTGGCTATACAATCATGCAATTGCATTCGCCTGTTTTAATGTAAACTTCTCCTCATAAAGCGCCTTACCGATAATTACTCCTATAACACCTTCACTCTCGATCTCTTTGAGTTGCTTAATATCATCGAGTTTTGAGATACCTCCCGATGCAATCACTTTTAATTTCGTCTCCTTTACAAGAGCCCGAATTTGCGCGATATTAGGCCCTTCCAAAGTGCCGTCTTTTGAAGTATCAGTAAAGATCACCTGCCGAAATCCGATTTCCGCAAGCCGTATACCAAAGGTAAAAATATCCAAACCGCCGCTTCCCGCTTGCCAGCCGTTTACGAGAACCTCACCGTTTTTTGCGTCAATACTGACAATAACCCGGTCGGTATACGCTTTAAAAACTTTCTCGAGGAAATCCCTGTCTTCAACTGCTTTTGTCCCCAATACAACACGCGAAACACCGGCGTCAAAAAGCTTTGTCACCGATTCAAAAGAACGGGCCCCGCCTCCGCACTGTATCGGGATAGAAAAAGCCCGGGCAATACGTTTAATGGCGTGAAAATTTTGCGGCTCTCCCATTGCAGCGCCATCAAGGTCGACTACATGCAACATCAAAGCCCCCTGATCAACCCAATGCCGCGCTGTTTTTAAAGGATCGTCGGAATAAACCGTCTTATCCTCAAAAACACCCTGGAACAAACGCACAACAACACCTTTTTGAATATCAATTGCCGGAATTATAAGCATATTCCTATAGTATAACTTCTCCGTTACAAATGAACAAAATTACGCAATATTTTCATCCCTGTTTGCTGGCTCTTTTCCGGATGAAACTGCACGCCATAAATATTGTCGCGCCAGACAATCGAAGTAAAACGCGTGCCGTACTCAGTTTGCGCGGCACTCACTGATCGATCAGACGGCAACACATAAAAAGAGTGGCAGAAATAAACAAATTCCGAATCACGCACCCCCTCTAAAAGGGGACACTCTTTCTTATGCACACAAAGCCCGTTCCAGCCCATATGAGGCACTTTCAAACCGGATTCGGCGCTGAATCGAACAACCTCACCGGGAATAATTCCCAACCCTTTTTTTGTTTGAGCCTCCTGGCTCTTTTCAAAGAAAAGCTGTAAACCAAGACAAATCCCCAAAAACGGTTTACCGGTTAAAACATAATCCAAAATCGGTTTTACCAGTCCTTTATTCTCAAGCTCATTCATAGCGTCGTCAAAAGCCCCGACGCCGGGAAGCACAAGTTTATCAGCTTTTAAAACATCCTCGGCAGAGGTAACCACAACGGTACTACTCCCCAGCGATTCAAGCGCCTTTTGTACGCTGTGAATATTCCCCATGCCGTAATCAATGATTGCGATCATATGCAATTAATCAATAACGCCCTTCGTGGAAGGCACACCCTTGCGACGGGGGTCTATCTGCGTTGCCTGATCAAGCGCAAGCCCGAATGCTTTGAATATAGGCTCAAGTGTCGTATGGATATCGGGACTCGTCGGATTGACCGTAATCGTAAGATTAGCTCCCAGCTGTTTGGCAAAAGAATCAAAGAAATGGATGGCATCATCAAAAGAGTACTTATTCGTCTCTACGCTTTTAGATGAGAATCCCGTTTCTTTTTGGGAAATGGAAAAATACCCTCTCCCATTAATGTCAATCGTAGCCGAGGCCAGCACTTCTTCCATGGGAACATACATAAAACCGAAACGCTTGATCCCCGCCTTCGAGCCTAAAGCCTTTTTAAAAGCTTGCCCCAATGCAATACCGATATCTTCATTGGTGTGATGGATATCAACAGCAAGGTCACCCTGTGCCTGAATCTGCAGATCAAAAAGCCCATGATAGGCAAAAAGCTCAAGCATGTGATCAAGGAACGCAATACCTGTCTTAATTTTTGTAATACCGCTTCCGTCGATACTGACTTTTACGGAAATATCCGTCTCACGGGTCTTTCGCTTGATAATAGCCGTTCTTTTTTTCATGAGCACCTCATGTTTTTGTTACGCCAAACCGCCTGAGCCCTTTACAAACAAGAGCACATACCCGTTACTAAAATCGTACCTTCACCGATTCTAAATGTTTTGATAACCCTTCAATACCGGCAACTTTTTCCAACGGCTCTCTAACCTTCTCAAGCGCTTTTTTAGAATAACCAATGATGTGATTTGTCTTAATAAAATCAAGTGTCGATAAACCGGAGAAAAACCTAGCCGTGCCTGAAGTCGGCAGCACATGGCTGGGGCCAGCAACATAGTCACCAACCGCAGTCGGGCTATAGGGCCCCAAGAATATAGCGCCGGCATTTCTAATGTCTTTGGCAAGCCTGCGCGGATTCTGCACTAAAATTTCAAGGTGCTCGGGAGCAATTTTATTAGCAACATCAACTGCCTGATCAAGATTCTTGGTAAGAATAATCAGCCCGTTAACACCTTCGGTCTGAGATTTAACGAGTTTTGCTAAACTTTTGGAATTGGTTACCAGGATTGCAAGGCCTCCTCTATGTTCGGCCTGCGCCTTAAGATCAGCGACAATAAATTTCGGATCGCTAAAACGGCTTGCGATAATCACCAATTCAGTCGGGCCCGCAATCATGTCGATATCAACATACCCGAATACCTGCCGCTTCGCCTCAGTAACATAGACGTTGCCCGGACCGACAATTTTATCAACGCGCGGAATTATTTTTGTCCCGTACGCTAAAGCGCCGATAGCCTGCGCACCACCCACTCGATAAATCTCGTCAACCTTCAGAAGATCAGCGACAACTAAAATATGCGGATTGATATTACCCTGTTTATCAGGGGGGCTGACTAAAACAATCTTTTTAACTCCGGCTATTTTTGCCGGAAGTACCGTCATATACACTGTTGAAACCAACGGCGCCGTTCCGGCGGGGATATAAACGCCAACAGTTTCAAGAGGAACATAATCTTCCCCGAGGATCAAACCATCGCCGCCTTTAAGCCGCCATGACTTTTTCAAGGTCTTACGGTAGAACCGGTTTATATTCTCAATAACAACCTTCAGACTCGATACGAAATTAGGCGTAATATTCTGATACGCCCCGCTTATTTCTATCTGCGAAACTTTCAGCTGCCGGGGGGTTAATTTCACGCCGTCAAAACGCTTGGTATATTTAAAAACCGCGTCGTCCCCGAATGTCCGTACATCGTCAAGGATCTGATGGACCTTCTCCTCCACGCGACGAGAACGGGTAATCTGACGATTGTATACTTTTTCCGCAAGTTTACTTCCAAATCGTACTATTTTCATGGCATATTCTCAATCAAAACCTTGAGCCTCGTAAACGCGCTTTCAAATTCACCTGGATTTGCGCCCCCCGCCTGAGCAAAATCTTTTCTACCGCCGCCGCTGCCGCCAATACACTTGGCAATATCCTGTACAAGTTTTCCTGCATCTATGCCGGCAGCAACTAAATCTGCAGTGACACCCATAACTAATAATGCCCTGCCGCCAACGCCAGAACCTAATGCGATAAGAGTACGCTCGGACTTTTGCTTAATCATGTCAATGGCGTTACGCAAAACCGCAGCATCAGCATCAGGAATCACTTTTGCGATAATTTTAATACCTTTTACTTCCTGCGCCTGCGAAAGCATGTCATCGAGAGAAGTTTTCACAGCGTCATTTTTCTTGGCAGATGCCTGCTTTTCCAAATCCTTAATACGCGACAATCGCTTTTCGAATTCACCGACAATTTTATCGCTAGGAACTTTCAATAAATCTTCCAATGAAGAAAGGACACTCTCTTCTTCTTTAATAACTTTGAACGCGTTACGGCCGGTTACTGCCTCAATACGCCGAACACCGCTTGCAACAGAGCCCTCATGAATTATCTTAAAATACCCGATTTGACCGGTTGATTGCAAATGAGTGCCGCCGCAAAATTCTTTTGAAAAATCAGATATTGCAACAACGCGGACCTTTCCTTCATATTTCTCCGCAAAAAACGCTAATGCTCCTGATTTCTTGGCAACTGCCAAGGTCATTTCTTTTGAATCAAGTTCATGGTTGCTGATAATGAACGTATTAACTATTTCCTCAACCCTGTTCATCTCTTCCTGCGTAAGTGCCTTAAAATGAGTAAAGTCAAAACGCAGTTTTACATCATCAACCAAAGATCCCTGCTGCTGCACGTGCGCTCCTAAAATCTTGCGCAGCGCTGCCTGCAATAGGTGTGTAGCAGTATGATTCCTGGCGATATCAAGACGACGCTCATTGTCAATACGCGCGGTTACCGCGTTTAATTTTGTAAAACTGCCCTCTTTTACTTTACCATGATGCAGAAAGATCTTTCCGATCTTCTGAGTATCCGTAACTTCAAAAATATTTTTGCCCTTAACAATAGTTCCGGTATCACCAACCTGTCCGCCTGACTCCGCATAAAAAGCCGTTTTATCAAGAATAATGCTAACGTCTTCGCCCTTGGCAGCCTTTTTGATTAATTCTTTGCCTTTTAAAATTGCTAAAATCGTTGCCGGCGTCTCGGTTTTTGCATATCCTAAGAATTTCGTATCGGCAATCTTTAATTTTGATTCGCTAGAAGCGAATACATCACCCTTCATCGAACTTTGCGCTTTTGAACGATCTTTCTGCTCATTCATCGCTTTATCAAAAGCTTCTTGAGAAAATGGAATCTTCTTTGCCTTTAACCAATTCAACGTCAACTCAAGAGGAATACCATACGTGTCATAAACTTGAAAAGCAACCACGCCAACTTTCGAGGCATTCTCCGCCGTAGCAGACGCAAAACTAAATTTTTCTGCCAAAAGGGCTCCGCTTGAATTAATTGTCATTATAAAATTCTTCTCTTCAGTCAAAATAATCCCGGCAATATTCTCGCGTCTGGTTTCAAGCTCCGGATACGGATCCTGCATTACCTGGGCAAGAACAGGAACCAGCGTATTCATAAACGGCTTTTCAATACCCATACTTCTCAAATGTAAAACCGTCTTACGAATAAGTTTGCGCACAACATATCCCCTGCCCTCATTCGATGGCAATACCCCATCAAAAATGGAAAAAATCGTGGCACGCGCATGATCTGCAATCGCATACAAACACTCTTTTTCATTTGCAGGGTGTTTTTTAGCGGCTTTTTTTACTTCTTGAATAAGGGGTTGAAATAAATCAGTCTCAAAGTTATTCGGCGCTTTCTGCATAACTGCTGCCAAACGTTCCAGCCCCATACCGGTATCAATATTCTTCTGTGGTAACGGCTCAAGGACACCGTTGTCTTTACGATTAAATTGAGTAAAAACGAGATTCCAAATCTCAACAAATCTACCGCAACTGCACGATGGATCACAAACTTTTTCTCGACACCCGACATCCTCGCCGAAATCGTAAAATATCTCCGAACACGGGCCACAGGGGCCATTAGGGCCTTTTTCTTTCGCATCAGCCGGCCAGAAATTATCGTGATCTCCCAGGCGAACGATCCTCTTCTCCGGGATCTTAATCACATCGCGCCAGATAGCGTACGCCTCATCATCATCCTTATAAACCGAAACCCAAAGCCGTGACCCCGGAATTTTAAGCTCGCCAATTAAAAATTCCCACGCCCACTGGATAGCCTCTTTCTTGAAATAATCCCCGAAGGAAAAATTTCCAAGCATCTCAAAGAACGTATGATGTCCGGTTGTCTTCCCTACTTTGTCCAGATCATCGGTTCGCAGACAACGCTGTGAAGTTGTGGCGCGCGTATAATCGGTAATGTGTCCCAAAAACTGCGGCTTGAATTGGTTCATCCCGGCAGGCGTAAATAGTACGGTCGGATCATCCTTGGGAACCAAAGAATCGCTTTCAACGACACGATGTTTCTTAGACTTAAAAAAATCAAGATATTTTCTTCGTACGATATCTGTTTTCATGGCATGAATTTATGCACCGCGTCAATAATAACATCCGGCGAGAATCCTCTGCGAGCCAGATATTGGTAGAGCCGGGCTTTTGCTTTCCTGGGTTCAATCCTAACAAGCTGCTTCATTCTCCGAGCAGCTATTTCTTCAACTGTTTTATCTTCGCGATACTTTTCTGTAACCAGCGCAACCTGCGCTTGTATTATATCCTGATCTACGCCTTTCCGTTTTAATTCTAAGGCTATGCGGCGCAAGCCTAACGAACGAGCGATTCGAGACTGGATCCATGACCGAGTAAAAATCGTGTCATCTAAAAACTTCTTTTCCCGCAAGAAAACGATGACCCCTTCAACAAGGGGAAGCTCGAATTTCTTACGTAATAACCTTTGACGAATTTCATCTTCACTACGCAGACGGTATTTCAGAAGCAGAAAAGCGTATCGCAGCGCCTTTTGCCGAAGATTAATTTCACTCATACCTATTTTTACACCCCAGGGGTGATTAACACCTCTGGGGTGTATGAATTGAAGCTACGCTTGATGCGCAGACACAGGCGTAGGAGACATCAGCTTTTTACGAACTTCCTTCTCAATAGCATCCTGCAGTTTGGGATTTTCTTTTATATGCTTAATAGCCGCGTCACGCCCCTGCCCGATTTTTTCCCCGTTAAAAGAAATCCAAACGCCCGGTTTCTCAAGCACTCCGATAGCAACCCCTGCGTCAACAATACTTCCCGCTTTTGAAATCCCTTCGTTATGCAAGGTATCAAATTCACCCTCGCGGAACGGAGGAGCAACTTTATTTTTGACAACTTTACATTTCACGTGATTACCGATGACCATATCGCCTGATTTTAATGTCGCGATGCGGCGAAGATCCAAACGAACTGAGGAATAAAATTTTAATGCGCGCCCGCCGGGAGTTGTCTCGGGTGAGCCAAACATAACACCGATTTTTTCACGCAACTGATTGATAAAAATCATGCAGGTGCGGGATTTACTGATCGCTGCTGTCAACTTACGCAACGCCTGGCTCATCAACCGGGCCTGTAAACCAACATGTGCATCGCCCATTTCTCCTTCTATTTCAGCCCGCGGCGTCAAAGCGGCAACCGAATCTATAACAACCAAATCAACCGCATTGGAACGAACCAAAGTCTCTGCTATTTCAAGCGCCTGTTCGCCGGTATCCGGCTGCGAGATCAAAAGGTCATCGAGATTAACACCGATGACCTTGGCATACGTTGAATCAAATGCATGCTCAGCGTCAATAAACGCGGCAACCCCGCCTTTTGCTTGAATCTCGCGAATAACCGTCAAGGTCAAGGTCGTCTTACCGGAAGCTTCAGGCCCGAACACTTCGACAATTCTGCCGCGAGGCAAACCGCCAACTCCAAGTGCCACATCAAGGGTAAGCGCGCCGGTTGGAATCGCATCAACGTCCGCCTTAACATCACCGCCCAGCTTCATAATTGAACCTTTGCCAAACTGTTTTTCAATCTGGGCAAGGGCTAAATCAAGCGCTTTATGACGCTCAGAAATGTTCTTTGCATCATCTTGAGGGGCTACTTTTACCGCATCTTTAACTATTTCTTTGACGGTAGAATGCCCGGAAACAGGCTTTTGCGCTGTTTTCTTATCACTCATCATGGAAACCTCCGGATTGTCCTCATTATTGTATAATAAGGTAAGGGTTAAGAGTCAGTATTATATCCCAGCCAAACA
>Ga0116170_10003911_pt1 | contig 13835 bp, 21 predicted proteins | sample AD_JPNHW1_MetaG_FD_89797 | JGI IMG/M metagenome (GOLD analysis project Ga0116170, IMG submission 89797) | Active sludge microbial communities of municipal wastewater-treating anaerobic digesters from Japan - AD_JPNHW1_MetaG | ecosystem: Engineered > Bioreactor > Anaerobic > Digestate | place...
CTCCCGGTAAAAATCAGCGCCTGCAAGAAGTGGTTCCCCCCCGTGGAAGGTGAACGTGACGCGGTCCTTATGGAATTCTTTGAGCCACGCAACAATGTCCTTTACCGTATTAACCGACATGACCGGTGACCCCTCCTCCGAGCTCCAGCAGTACTTGCACCTGCCGGGACACCCCAGCGTGGGGATGATCATTACGTGGAAGGGATTTTTCATGGTACTTTTTGTTTCACCTGCGAGGGTATGAGAGTTGCGAAAATGTGTGCAGGTCCCGGGCGGGCAGCCGTTGTACTCCGCGCATCTGGTGTACAGACTTTATTGTTGTACCGTATGTATAGTATGTACAGTAGATTCTCCTGACGACACATCGCCACGTTCATTCTAAGTATCCACGCATTAAGCTAACCTGTTGGTTCAGAAAACACTTTAACACCAGCGAATTTATAAAACTATTACGATGCTGTGCTACTTCCTGACCCTCGCTGATAAACAGCTGAGGATTGCGGCAAAATCGATCAAAGGAAAGATTCTGGTTCTGTTCCGCAGGTTAACGCCCGTTCTTCAGAAACAAAGTCCTGTCAGGATGCACGGTATTGCTTACGGAACCGGCTGCCGCATGAACAGGGGCCCGTGGTGCAAACTGACGAGCAGCCACGCCCCAATCTTCGCACTCTTCACGTACTTTCGTAATCGTCAGTAGATCCGGATAACCGGCTGTCAGGTCTCATTCATGGTGATTGTCCGATAGGTCACCTGCCGTTTCGAGAAACACGGTACCTGGTCTTGAGAATTGCCCGGACTCTGGCTGATTTGGCCGGTTAAGAAATTTCAATATTCAGGAATTGTGGTCGAACAAAAAAGACAAGGTTGATGAAAACATGCAAAAAGGAATGTATCGTGCACCCCCACGGGTCACGCAGGAAGCCGGTGACGCCCACGAGAAGCGGCGGTCCGGTTTCTATGATATCGAAGTGAAGAACGCTGAATACGGCCGGCTGGCGGGAGGGTGGAGATGACCCACGTATCAGCAGGTCTTGTCCTGACCGGAAGCGAAGGATATGTCCATGTCCGGATCGGGGGCGAATTCTATTTTCTCTGCCCGGAAGATATGGGAATGCTGCTCTTCGTCGGGGACACCGTGCCGCTGCTGCACAAAAACCCGGACCCTTTAGCAACGCCGCTTACTTCCGGCTCGGTCACACTCAATCCCTCAGGTCGGGCCGTTATCATTGCGGTCGGGAAGGTCCGGTACATGCTCCCCCGTGACAGGTTCATTGCCGTTGCGCTCGGTGAGGACGTCTCCTGCATCCTCTTCGAGGTCCCGTCCGATGTGACGGAGCTGGCGATGGGCTCTCCGCACCGGGGAGCGGCATCATGACCAGCCGTCGCGGAACGCTGGTTGAGGAAGGAGCACGCGAACTGCTCCAGGTCCATGGCTACCGGGTTGAGGTCATCCCCTCAGGGTTCAACCGGAAGTACCCGCCCGCCCACCTCATCGCGACCCTGCCCGTGGGCGAGACGCGGTTGATCCGCATCAGGAAATTCTCGCACCTCCCCTCCACCGTCGATACCGTTTTGCAAAAGTGCGCTCACGACATCGTGCAGTTCCGCAAGCACATGGCCCATCACCCCGATGGACTGGGATTCCATTATGAGATCTGGATCTACTCGCTGACGCACGGGTTCCGGTGCTTTGAGGTCATGAGAGAAAGTATCCGCGAGATCCCGAAACTCCCGCTGCACGTTTCCGGTGCAGTGCACACCCGGGGTGTCGCATGAGCGCCGTCCACCGCATCCATGCACTGGAACATCAGGCCGGAAGCATCCTCCTTGATCTGGGATATCGGCCGGTCATCGTGAGCGATATTGTCCGGAGTTCCCGGTACATCCCGTACAATCTGACCGCGCGAAAGGAACTGGACAATGGGACCATCGACAACGTGATGGTGAAACTGAAGATCTCCCTGCATCCGATGGCCTCATTGGACGAGGCAGCAGCATTCTGCCGGGATGAGATGGGGCGCATGAAGAAATTCTTTGCACAGCTCCCGCAGGGCCTCCGTCCCTCACGGTTCGAGGTCTGGATCTCGATTCCATCGGACAGGTTCCAGCAGTTTGAGATCACCAGAGACGGCATACGGGAAATCCTCTGCCCGATAGAACCTGCCGGGTATGACAGAGGTACGGCATGATCGCCAGGAGCACGTTTGTTGCCTCGATGGTGCGGGCTGCTGATCTGCTCGTCTCCCGGGGCTACGAGGTGGTGTTACCGGTCGAGAGCAGTTTTCTCGCGCGTTACATCCCGCTCCACCTTGCCGGGCTGAATGGTGACGATGAGATGATCGGTGTGAAACTCCGGGTCGCCTACGGCAGTGTCAGCACGGCGTATGTCGAATCATTCTGCCGGTACGAGATCTGCCAGTTCCGTTCGCTGCTGGCAATGAATCTGGGCGATGTCACCATCAGGTGTGAGGTATGGGTGGTATCGCCCACCGGTGCCATCCACTGTTATGAGGTACTGCACAACGGGATCCGCGAGGTGGCAGCCTATGTCCGATGAGGAGCACAAACCGGCAGTCACGACCGAGAAGGTCGAGGACATCCCACTCTACCTGATCCCGAAAGCAATTGCAGATCAGATCAAGAAGAAGGGTAAGGCGGTCTTCCAGATTCTTGTAGAACGAAAATTCCATCACCGCTACACGGTGAAGGTTGAGACATTTGACGAGCACGCAAAGCGGGTGAAACCGGGGGAGCCTTTGTATGAAGAAGGCGATGAGCATGGCTGACCCCGCACGGTACCGGCGCAGCTGCGGGACGACGGATGCAAGGTCCGGTATGCGGGAGATGTTCGGTAGTATGACTGATTCTTACCTGAAATGGGGTGAACTGAATGCCTGAGGATGCATTTGAGGAAGTGACTGAAATAAAATACCGGCCGGAGATTACGGAGCGAACCGATGATGAAGCCCGGCGCGGGCTACTGGAAGGGGAGGAGTTCATGGTTCTGGAGATCCAGGTGATCGGGATGGTGGCGGACGATCCGGGCACGGATTCACTCACCCTCGATTATATCGCTGCGTGTCATCAGAATGCGCTGGCATCCCCCTGGATGCGGGAGACGATCCGTCTGTTCTCTGAAGTCTGCGAGAACACGGTCATGGTCCTCACGAACCGGGTGAGAACGTGGCTCTTCCATAGAATCCAGCAGCAGGAAGACCGGGATCTCTGTCTGTACCGGATGTCCGAATGGCTGTCGATGGGCGATGACGGTTCCGAGCGCTGGAGCATCCGGGACCGGATCGATCCGGCGTTTGAGCAGGAAGATCTCTTAGTTAGGAAGCGTGCCGATGAGGCACGGAGGCTCGCGAAGATGATTGTGATGGGACAGAACCCGGCGTGAAGTCCAATCCCCCCATGTATTTACTATACAGATTTCTGTGTAAGGGAACGTGGATGGAGATTACGGTCCCTACCCCGTTCCTTAAGTCTCATTAAAAATCATCGCCTGTCCGTGCCTTGCATCTGCATGGCGAGCCCAATCCTGCGATCGTGCGATGGATCAAGGCGATCTCTTTTATGCCCGGATTCTGTTCACTGCTACCTGCCACCGCTCTTTTCCCCCTCTCTTCAGCAACACCTAAGTTCCCCATCCTAGAGAGTATTATTTATCCCACGGGCCCGGGGGTGGAGACAAAAACATGGCAGATTTCGTACAGAGTACAAACATCAAGAGTGCAATCCGCACCCTTGCAACCCCGATTGCAGACGTTGCGACGTTCAACACGATCGTCCAGTCGGTCATCACCGACAACCCGTTTGCCTGTGTAGCGTATATGACTGCCGGCGAGAGCCACCCCGCCGTGGAAAAGACCAAGGAATCCTATACGGTGAAGGTCATCTACCAGGACACTGATGCAAAGACGGTTGGCAGCCTGTCGGACCGGTTCGACACGATCGCCGGCTTCAATGCCGGTGCAACGGCGATTCTTGCGGACACCGCCCTTGCCACCGCTCATGGCGGCACCGCGATCCACGACACCGCGAAGGAGACCTACAGCGCGTCCCTGAAGTGCCACGATGCGAACGGTGAGATCTATACCGTGACCTTCTACCGCACCCAGATTACGATCACGTCCTACGAGGACGATGCAATCAGGACCGCGGTCGAGACCTGGGCGGACACCGTGGCGGCTCTTGCCTGAGGTGAATCCCGGTGGGGTGAGCCGGGAGAAGAACGACTGTTCTTCGACTTGCTGAAGGTCGTTTCGACCTGAAGTGGGAGGGCTTGCCCTCCCGACTCGCCTTGACGAAGAGACCGGGGAGGGGACATCAGGCCCCCTCCCGTTGGTCATCTCGTCTTTTTTTCGGAGGGCCGCCATGGAAACTGAAATTTCAGGGATTATCCTGGGAGCGGTGCTCCCGCTCTATCCCCTGCTGATCGCCATTTACCAGAAGATCGGCAGATATGATGAGATCGTTGAGGAGTTCAAGAATCTCCGCACCGAGCATGAATGCTACAAGGAGGACTATCATGGACACTGATCCTGAGGTGCAGCCGGTTGCAACCGTGACCGGTCTGTACCGGGGGAAGTTCGGCGGGCTTGAACCGCTGACCGTCCGCACCCCGCTTACCCGCGAGGAGGTACGGCGTCACCCGATCTTCTATGAACTGGACCTGCATCCGGAACAGGAGGATGAGAACCTGATCATCGATGTGATCTACGATAACCTCTCGCCGATGCGGTTGCAGGACCTGTACCGGGGAACGGATATCCCGCGAGGGGTCCGGTTCTGGCCGGACTGGTTCGATGTCCCGCCTTATGCGGAGATGCGGGATCGTGACGGACGACGTGTTTATCCGCGGGCACCGGGCATTCACACTGTTCAAATCCGCACAGGCCGGCGCAGGTTTGCCCAGATGGGCCGTTTCCGAAATTTCAGCCCGGCCAATGGCGGGTACACCAGCCCGGCCTTTGAGATTCGGATTGCGGAGGATTGCGATGTTTGAAGGAAATTGCGGGTTATCAAACCCGGGACTGGAGAAGAATGATTCAGCGTTCTTCAACCGAGCCGGAGTTGGGAAGCATGTTTGAAAACGAACTCCAGACCCGGTGTGCCATCTGCGGGACCGGAATCCTGCTCGGTCTGGTCATGGTGCTGGCCAGCCTGCCCCTGCTTCTTCTGATCGTGCCGGTTGCGATCCTCTTTCTCGGTACCGTTGCAGATCCGGAAGAGACCCACACGGTCTGGTACGGGATGCTCTCCGCGCTGGGCATCTTTGATCTCTCGGTGCTGACAGATACTGAACGGCTGAACTATGCTGAGAAGCGGCACTACTTCTGGTTCGGCGAGGTCGGGATGGCCGCGATCCTGGCTGGAGTCTTTGCGGTGCCGGTCGGGATCTTCCTGCTGGACCGGGTTGAGATCACACTGGCGTTCTTCGGCACCGCGGTCCTGTTCCTTCCTTTGTTTGTGTTCCTGCCCAAGCTTATCCAGCGGGCGATGAAAGCCGATACGGATGCAGTGATCGAGGCGTTCGGGAAGAATGAACAGGTGAAGAAGGTCTTCTGGACCCTCTTCATGGGTATGGCCGGGCTGGTCCTGGCCCGGGTCGTGGACCCGGTGACCGCCCAGCAGGTGATTGGGATGATTGCGGGGATGGGGATATAATCCTCTTTTTCATCGTCGGAGGATCTGAAAATGAGGGGTGGAATCCCTGAGGTAAAATAACCCCCATACTGGCTCCTTTTCCTCTTCCCTCATTCGAGTCGCACCGGGAAATCCCCGTAAAATCCGCTGTTTTAGTTCCTGTGGAAAATACCCTTAAATTATGGCCCGTTTGCCAAAATACAACAGATTTGCGCCTCGCCTAACGCCCGCCAAAGGCCCTGTAATCGAGCCGGTTTTTGCCACTTATTTTAGCCAATCCATTACCAAAAACCCTGCCGGAACGCAAATATGAAGGTCGTTTTTTTCTGTCGAATCCCGAAACCCAGAATGCAGGAGTTCGGGGAAAATAACGTCCTGTGGCGTGCAGAACCCCCAAAAAAGTATCGGCGATAAATATTTTTATACATAATCTGTATTTTTTCAAGAAACTGAAGATTTTAAATGCATATGATCATATTTTATTAACACTCAGTCTTAATATCATAAAGAATCGTATGAAAAAATCAGGTATTATTGGGATTATCTTAGCGATATCACTTGTCCTCGCGCTCGTCGTGATCTGCGGATGTACTGGCACCACGGCCCCATCCACGGCTGCAACAACCTCCGTATCGGAGGCATCCTCTGCAATCATGTCAATCACGGATGGTTTCGAAAGAACGGTAACCGTTCCGGTAACTCCACAAACAATCATCTGTTCCGGTTCCGGGTGCCTCCGCTATATTGTGTATCTCGGTGCGCAGGATCGGGTCGTGGGCGTGGACAGCCAGGAGACGAAGGATCAGGTCCGGGAAGCACGGGCCTATGCGATCGCAAACCCGCAGTTCAAAACCCAGCCCCTGATAGGCGAGATGCGGGGCAAGGATGACCCCGAGAAGATCATCGGGATCAGCCCCGAGGTAATCTTCAAGACCGGCTCAACCGGTACGACCTATGCAACGAGCGGGCCGGAAGCAGACACCCTCCAGAACAAGACCGGTATTCCGGTCATTGCCTTCCCCTACGGGTCTCTTCGGACGGATGCCGAGAAGGCAGAACTTTACAGCGCCCTCCGGCTCACGGGAAAGACGCTCGGGAAAGATGCCCGTGCCGAGGAACTCATTACGTATATTGAAAATGTGACTGCCGATCTTGACCGGAGGACACAGGATATCCCGGTCGACCAGCAGAAGACCGTGTACATCGGCGGGGTCAGTTCCGCCGGGGCCCACGGGGTCATCTCCACCGAGCCGGCGTACCCGCCCTTCATCTGGGTCCATGCAAAGAACATTGCCGCGGGGTCCGATACCCAGCACGCCGACATATCCAAGGAGGTGATCGTTGATGGCGACCCCGAGTACCTGTTCATCGATCTCGGCACGCTCCAGATGGACAGCGATGGCGCCATCGGCGAACTGAAGACCAACCCGGCCTATGCCGGCCTCAAAGCGGTGAAGAACGGGCACGTGTACGGTGTCCTGCCCTACAACTTCTACAGTGTCAACTACGAGACCGTGCTGGCCGATGCGTACTTTATCGGCAAAGTGCTGTATCCGGACCGGTTCTCCGATGTTGACCCGCAGCAGAAAGCCGACGAGATCTACACGAAGTTTGTCGGGAAACCCGCGTTTTCTGCAATCAATGCCCAGTACAACAACCTCGGGTTTGCCAACGTCAACCTGACCTCCTGAGGAGACTGCCATGCACCTGAACGAAGGAAAAGTCCCGGAGGATTACCGCGCCTACACAAACCGCAAGGTCCGGTGGATCCTCATTGGTCTTCTCCTTGCGGTCATCTTCTTTATCTTTGCCATCTCGGTCGGAGCCGTGGCCATCCCCCCGCTTGACGTGGTCCAGTCCCTGCTGGGCATCTCGTCTTTGGAGAAATGGGACCGGATCATCTGGAATGTCCGGCTGCCGCAGGCACTTGCCGCTGTCATTGCCGGGGTCGGCCTTGCCATTGCCGGGGTGGCGATGCAATCCATCCTCCGGAATCCCATTGCGTCTCCTTTTACGCTGGGGATATCGAGCGCCGGCGCATTCGGTGCCGCGGTCTCCGTGATCGTACTGGGAACCGGGACCATGCAGTCATCGGTGGCAAGCCCGGTGACGATCTCCAACCCCTATCTCACAACAGTTGTGGCCTTCATATTCTGCATGCTCGCCACCGGGGTGATCCTGCTGATCTCGCATATCAAGGGGGCCTCCCCGGAGGTGATGGTCCTGACCGGGGTCGCCCTGTCCTCCCTCTTCTCAGCCGGGGTCATGTTCCTGCAGTACTTCTCCAACGACGCCCAGCTGGCAGCGGTCGTCTTCTGGACATTCGGCGACGTTGGGCGGGCCACGTGGGAGATGCTGCCCCTGCTTGTCATTGTCGTGGGGGCTGGCACGCTCTATTTTATTGCCAACCGCTGGAACTACAATGCCATCGATGCCGGGGACGAGACGGCCCAGGGGCTCGGGGTGAACGTGATGCGGGTCCGGCTCCTGGGCATGACCGTTGCTGCGGTCATCTCCGCCGTCATCGTCGCCCTTTTCGGGGTGATCGGTTTTGTCGGTCTGGTCTGCCCCCACATGGTCAGGAGGCTTGTCGGGGACGACCAGCGCTTCCTCATCCCCGGCTCGGCGGTTGCGGGGGCCGTCCTCCTGCTGGCTTCGGACACCGTGGCCCGTATCATTGTTGCACCGTATATCCTCCCGGTTGCGGTCCTGACCGCATTCCTGGGAGCGCCCGTTTTCATCTACCTGCTCTTTCGGGGGTACAAGCGATGACGAAGATGTTGACTGTCAATGAACTGAAATTCATGTACCGGAACAAGAATGTCTTACAGCAGATCGGGTTCTCGATCCAGCGGGGACAGGTGGTTGCGGTGCTCGGCCCGAACGGGGTTGGAAAGACCACGCTGTTGAAATGCCTCAACCGGATCCTAAGGCCCCGGGAGGGCACGGTACTGCTCGACGATGTGAACCTGCTCGACCTTGAGACGATGGAGATCGCCCGCAGGGTCGGGTATGTGCCGCAACGGGTGGAGACCGGCCGGCTCACCGCGTTCGATGCCGTCCTCCTGGGCCGGCGCCCCCATATCGGCTGGGACATGACCCCCCGGGACATGGCCATCGTTGACGCGATCTTCACCAAGCTCGGGATGGAAGCGCTCCGCCTCAGTTACATCGATGAGATGAGCGGTGGCGAGCTCCAGAAGGTTGCCATTGCCCGGGCGCTGGTGCAGGAACCCCAGGTGCTGCTCCTTGATGAACCGACCAGCAATCTCGACATGAAGAACCAGGTGGATATCCTGACCACCATACGGGAGATTGTCCGCGATCACAATATCGCGGCCATCATGACAATGCACGACCTGAATCAGGCCCTCCGGTTTGCGGATACCTTCATCTTCATCAAGAACGGGAAAGTTTTCGTTCACGGAGGTCATGATATTGTTACCCCCCCTGTCATTGAAGAGGTCTACGGTCTCCCGGTCATGATTGGAGAACTTGGCGGCGTCCGGTGCGTCATCCCCGGCGCCTGTCTCATCACGTAGGAGAATGAACTATGCACGACCATAATCACGACAACAGCCATGATCACGGGCACCACCACCGTCACGGTGCCCCCCAGTCTGTAACGTTCGACGACTGCATCCGCTTCCACGGCCATTCCTGCCCGGGCATTGCCATGGGGTACCGTGCGGCAACTGCCGGTATGGAAGCACTCGGTGTCTCCCGTCCTGAGGACGAAGACCTTGTTGCCATCTGCGAGACCGATGCCTGCGGTGTGGATGCCGTTCAGGTCATTGCCGGGACAACGGCCGGCAAGGGCAACCTCATCATCAACGATTACGGCAAGCACGCGTTTACCTTCTATAACCGGAACAATGGGAAGGCAGTGAGGATTACGTTCCACCGGAATGAGTCAACCGAGACCGGGGACTTTGCGGCACTGCGGGTCAGGGTATTCTCAGGCACCGCTACTGAACAAGAGGTGGAGCAGTTCCACGAACTGATGCATAAGGCAACCATTGATCTCCTGCACGCTCCCGCTGAGAAGATCCTGAAGATTACGCAGATCACCATGGACGCCCCGAAGACGGCCCGGATCTTTGCCTCGGTCACCTGCGCGTGCTGCGGGGAATCGGTTGCCGATGCGAAGACCCGGGTAGTCGACGGGAAACGTGTCTGTATTCCCTGCGCAGAAGGCACGTATCCTGAGGGGAAAAAACAGTAATCCTCCTTTTTGGCACGTGAGAATCATGAATTTTGAGATTCATCCGATTGGCGTTGTGCGATCCCCCTACACGGAGAAGAAGGATGCCCCCCGGCAGGGGCGGTTGTCGGACACCGTTTCGAAGATTGTGATCGATGAGAAATATCGTTCCGGGCTTGATGATGTTGAGACAAAATCACACCTTATTGTCCTCTCATGGTTCGACCGTGCAGACCGGACCGTGCTCCGGGCAACTCCGTATAACGGGAAAGGCGAGCGCGGAGTGTTTGCCTTACGTGCGCCCAACCGCCCCAACCCGGTTGCGTTCTCGGCGGTTGACCTGCTCGGCCGGGAGGAAAACGTCCTTTTCGTCCGGGGGCTTGATGCGCTTGACGGGACACCGGTGGTCGATATCAAACCGTATTCGCCAGGTATCGATTGCGTGAAGTGAGTGGTGTCCGGGGAACAATCTCATAAACCCCGATTATGAGATACCGTAAAATACGCCCATATCGGGCTCCGTCTCCCTTTCTGATATCCCGGGTCCCGCCGGAAATCCCTGCAAACCTCTTGTTTTCGGTTCCTGTGGAAAATTCGCTCAGATTTCGCATGGTTCTCAAAAATAAGGGCGATTTGAACCTCTCCCGGGGGCCGCCAAAGGCCCTTAAACCGTGCCGTTTTTACCCACTGGTTACCCCCTCCGGTACCCATAAATGCCTCCAGAATGCGAATAGGGAGGCCGGTTTTTTTTAAGTGTCCAACCACGGCCGGGTGAGACCGGAGAAGAATCTTCTGGATTCTTCGATGGAGGTTACAAAAACGGGAAATTAGAAAATGATGGAAAACACGGTGTTTCCTAAAATGCTGCTTCCTGTATGTTTGCCAGATATACGTCGATGAGATCCGTTTCAACAATACCGTAGATGCCAGTTCCGGAAATATTTATTAGTGACTTAATCATTAAGTTACTAAGCAATTGATCGCCATGAAGAAGACAACACCAACCCTGCCGGAACTCTACCAAATCTGGATGAGGATCCGGAATAAGATGAACGTCATGGAGAGCATCCCCCGCAATTTCGGAGTGGAGGGCACGCTCTTTCTCTCAGAAATCCACACCATCCAGGCAATCGGAACAGCGCCTGAGAACAATGTTCGGATCATCGCAGAGATGATGGGCGTGACACCCTCAGCGGCATCGCAGGTGATAACAAAACTCTCAAAACGCGGACTGGTTTCTAAGATCCGGGGCGTTAAGAACGAGAAGGAGGTCTCGCTTGAACTGACCGAGAAAGGCCGGATCGCGTTTCAAACGCACGAAGCGATCCACCGGCACGTTGAGACCCTTATCACCGAACGGATCGGCGATCTTACCCGGGAAGAGCGGAACACGCTGGCCCGGGTCTTCTCTGCATTCGAGTCAGTATACGATGAACGAATCGGGGAATTGACCGGGGCAGGCAGAACCGGGACGCGATCCGCGGAAGCGATACGGCCATGATAACCGCCCACGCACCGGACCAGCTTCGGAATATCGCCCGGCTCACCTTTGCGCATATTGTCAATGATATGTATTTCCCGATGCTGGTAGCCCTGCAGCCGATCCTGATCACCACCCTTGGCTACAGTTATTTCCAGGCCGCCTTCCTGGTGATGACCTACAGCCTGCTCTCTTCGGTTCTCCAGCCGGTCTTCGGTCACCTTGCCGATAAAACGGGATTCCGGGTCAGCATCAGCCTCTCGATCCTGTTATCAGGGTGCGGTATCGCACTCCTGGGCCAGCTCACGGATCATTACCTGATCATGCTGGGATGCGTGGCATTATCTGCCGTGGGTACTGCATCCTTTCATCCCGGGGCGCTCACGAAAGTCGGTGCGATTGCGGCCTCCGGCAACCGGGGAACGATCACCTCATTTTTTATTATCGGGGGTAATCTCGGCCAGGCCGTTGGCCCCATCATCGCCGGGCTTGCCCTCGCGTACGGGACCATCCAGTCGATTTCCTGGCTGATCGTACCGGCTCTCATCATGGCGCTCTTACTTCTTGTATACCCGGTCCCGGATACCTGCCCGGTCGCTTCAAAGACGAACACCCCCGCCACCGGTACCGGGCACTGGAAACCGGTGATCCTGCTCTTTGCCGGGTCGACCCTGAGGGCGTGGGTCACCTTCGGGGCAATGACCTTCCTCCCCACGTTCCTGGTCCTGAACGGCTATCCCCTTCTGGAGGCCACGGCGCTTGTCAGCGTCATGCTTCTTTCGGGTGTTGCCGGCCAGGTTGCCGGGGGTGCCCTCTCGGACCGGGTCGGGAGAAAACCGGTGGTGGTTGCAACAACAATCGCCGCCATACCGGCCTTTCTGGCCATCCTGTTCACGCACGGCATCCTTCTCATTGCCGCGATCATTGCGTTCGGCTTCCTTCTCTGGTCATCCTTTGCCGTGACGATTGCGATGGCCCACGAGCTCATGCCTGCGCAGATAGGGCTGGTCTCGGGTCTCTTTCTGGGGATCAGCATGGGTGCCGGAGGGATCGGGGTCTCACTCTCGGGAGCTGTGGCCGATTGGGTCGGACTTGATGCAAGCCTGCTGTTGTTTTCGGTGATCATCCTTGCTGCGGCAGTACTCTTCCTGATGGTGGGGTATCCCCCCAGAGAAGATCCCTGCTGATTACCTCCCCCGGTGGTGACGATAATGGCAACAACACCCTGTGAGAAAACACCCGACGCGAACCGTATGAGAATACTGATATCCTATTTTTCAGCAACCGGGAACACGGCCGGCATCGCGCATCTCATCAAAAAGAAATTCACCCTCCTGGGCGCTTCCGTGGATGAGATCGATATAACGCCCTATTCCGCAAGAACGGCAGGGATGGACCTTGAGCCGTATGATGCCGTTGTCTTTGGGTTTCCGGTCCATTCCTGGCGTGCACCCCGGGTAGTCCGCGACTGGCTCCGCACACTCGAGGGCAGGAAAAAGAAGTGCTCGACCTTCTTCACGTACGGCGGTTTTGGTATCCATCCGGCTCACGAATCCACCCGGCGGATCCTGGCAGGACAGGGTTTTTCGGTTGTTTCGTCTGCTGAATTCCTGGCACCCCATACGTTCAATCTCGGTGGCTGGAAAGCAATGGTGGACCGACCGAATCCGGCCGACCTGGCGCTTGCCGGCGAGTATGCCACGAAGACATTCCAGCGGTTTGCCGGCAAGGAGGCCGGGATGCTGGGGGAATGTGAACCAACACGGCATTCTGACGAAGAACTTGATGCCATCGAATCGTTCCGGTTCAGAGTACTGACCCACCTTCCTTCACGGGATGGCAATGATTGCCCTATGTGTCGTGTCTGTGAGGCGGTCTGCCCCGCCGGTGCAATGGATGCCCGGAGCGGGAATGCCGATCCGGGCCGGTGTATTGCCTGCCTGAACTGTGTTGCCGTATGTGAGGATAACGCCCTGATCATCAATGATATGACGGCAAGTTGGGAACAGAAACTGGCGATGGAGCATATCACCGAACAGGGGATGCATGCCAAACAGAGCCGGATCTATCTGTGAATCCCCATGGACCTTATGCAGATACTTGTGATTGTAACGGTTATGAGTGGCAAAGGTCATCCAGCAGCGGAACCTCGTGAAGGGGATTTAGTAAGGTTCCCCTTCCGCTGAAGATCAATACCTTGAAAAGAGTGCATTCATCATATTCCGCTATGGACATCCATTTTTGTGCACACTACCGGGGAGATGCGTTGCCCCCCACGAACCGATTCTGCCGGGAATGCCCGCATGCGGGAATGGCGTGCAATGCCTTATGGTCGCTGGTTGTGGATTTATCAGAATCCGAAAGGGGGAACGCGGTCCAGTTGCCCGGAACCCGGGCCGTGATGTATCCCAACCCGCATAACCGGGAGATAGTCCACCTGGAGATCAACACCCGGTGGGGTCTTCCAAAAGAAGATTTCCTGCACTTCATTGCAACCGGTTC
>Ga0116170_10003915_pt1 | contig 13822 bp, 9 predicted proteins | sample AD_JPNHW1_MetaG_FD_89797 | JGI IMG/M metagenome (GOLD analysis project Ga0116170, IMG submission 89797) | Active sludge microbial communities of municipal wastewater-treating anaerobic digesters from Japan - AD_JPNHW1_MetaG | ecosystem: Engineered > Bioreactor > Anaerobic > Digestate | place...
CTCGTTCCGCAAGCACCCGAAGTCACCCACAATGCCGTCGCCCTGATCAAACAGTTCAGGGATGCCGACCAGAAAGCCTTCGACGAACAACGGCGCATCGCGGCATTTTCGCTGAGAACGGCGAGCAGCAGCAGTCTGCTTCCCCCAAATCCCCCCCCCGGAGACCACTGATGCAAAAAAAATCAGGCAGACAAGCCTTTTCTTTCGTCGAGATCATCGTGGCCCTGACCATCGGGGTAGGCTGCTTCACCGGGCTGATCTGGTTTGCCTCGACAACGCGTGTCGAGACCAGCAAAGCCGGTAATTACCTGCGGGCGCTGCAAATAGCCCAGGAAACCATCGAACTGATTCAATCAACTCCTCAGGCTGAACTGACGCCGACCAAGATTCAGATATTTGAGGGCTCGCTGGTCAATTCCCATACCAAAAACTCCGTCAAAATACCGGTTCACAGTGCCTCAGCATGGCAACCGGCCACCAAAAATTACCCCGAGCAATACAACAATGCCTGGTTTTATCGCAAAGTCAGAATGGAACAGATCAGTGGCGGCGGCAGTGCGCGGTTTCTCAGAAAAATATCGGTTGATGTTTACTGGAACGAAGGAAAAGCCCCTGACAAAATCGATTCACTCGACGGAGAACCTGACCGCATGCGAAAGCTTTCGCTGGCAACCCTGATTTTTGATGAAAGTGAATATTACTGATGGCAGATAACCCGCAAAAACGCCGAGGCTTTACCCTGGTCGAAGCCATGATTGGCATGATGCTGGCATCGGCCCTCATCACCATGTCTTACAAGGTTTTTACCTACATCAACATGCAGCGCAGTCGAGGCTCCGTTGATCTCCAGGAACTGCAGGGTGCCAGGCACGCCATCAATTACCTGCGCCGCGATTTTCGCTGTGCAGCGCCGGTGTTCTCTAATTCAGCAAGCCTGGGGCAAATTAAAATTGCAATGCGCAACCCGGTGGTCAATGATAAAGACTTCAACAAGAGCGGCAACACCGTGCCGATTGTCGTCTATGAAAACGAAGTTCACTTTTTCCGACATCTGTATAACACCCCTGAAACAGCAAGTAAACCCGCGGTTGAAGAAGTGATTTATCAGATGGATGGCGCCAGAAAATGCCTGGTGCGCTCAGCAGCCGGCCTTGAAAAGGTTTTTCCCGACATCAGGGGGGCCAGATTTGAATTATACGCCCACCCATTGAAACCTGAAATCCCTATGCTGCTGGTTACCCTGATAATTGATGCAGACCTCAAAGACCAGGGCGGCGGCCGCAATTTCTTTGAGCTGACCACCACGGTTTCAAGTGCAGTGGCCAACCAGAACATCAACAATCCCTACTGGAACATCAACAATTATTAGCCGGTCAACCGGTTGATCATGGCCTCGTGTTGCGGGAACTGCGCGATCAGAGCTTTGCGTTTGGCGAGTTCAAAATCAGCAAAATCAAAGCCGGGTGCGACCGCACAGCCAACCAGAGCCGCTTCTTCGGCGTTCAAAGTAGCACCGAACCAGGTCCCCGCCTGAACCACCACCTGCAAACGCTCACCGGCAGCCAGGTTCTGCCCGAGCTGCACTGCATGATATTTTCCGTCAGCAGAGATCTGATGCACGGTCAAACCGCCACCGGCATGGTGATACCATATTTCGTCTGACTTGAGGCGGTGCAGTCGCGACACGTCACCCGATTGCAGCATAAAATAGATTGAAGTCATAAAAGGGCGGTCGCCGTTATGCTCAGGCAAAGCAGTGCCCCGAAAAATGCCTGATGATCGATATACTTCTGAATACCAGCCACCCTCGGGGTGCCGCTGCATTCCTAGCGATCTGACCCACATTTCGGGCTGTGACTCATACTTTTTCATCTTGCTTCTCCTTGTTAGCCTGCGTCTATAAAGCCCGTAGCATGCCACAGGCACGACCGAAAAACAAGCGCGGCAGCGCCTCAGCATCGCAGATGCCCATGAATCGACAATTCGAAGTTTTTCGTTTATGTGCCAGTATTTCTGCTATAATATCGTCGTTTTGCGGTTAAGCAAAGGCGGTTGCCAGCAAGGCAAACAACCGGATTGACCACGGCCTGATAGTGATAGCTGCAGAATTTACGAATCAAGTTGCCCCGGAGGCTGATAAATGATCAAGCATGCCGACATCGGAGTCATCGGACTGGGAGTAATGGGTGAAAACCTGATGCTCAATATGGAGCAGAACGGCTTTACTGTTGCCTGCTATAACCGTACAGCCGAAAAGGTCGATGAATTCATTAGCGGCAGGGGCAAAGGGCTTGATTTCGTCGCATGTCACAGCCTGGCTCAGCTTGCCGACTGCCTTAAAAAGCCCAGGCGAGTTCTGCTGATGGTCAAGGCCGGCAAACCAGTAGACGATATAATGACCACCCTGATGCCACTTATGGAACCCGGCGATATTCTCATTGATGGCGGCAACAGTCAGTTTCAGGATACGATGCGGCGCTGCCGGGAAACGGCAGAACGGGGCATTCATTTTGTTGGAGCCGGTATTTCAGGCGGGGAAGACGGTGCCAGGCATGGGCCATCCATCATGCCCGGCGGCGCAGACGCTGCCTGGCCTGCCATCCGCGAAATTTTTCAGACCATCGCAGCCAAGGTTGAAGGTGGAATTCCATGTTGTGAATGGGTAGGGCCTGATGGCTCGGGTCATTTTGTAAAAATGGTGCATAATGGCATCGAATACGGCGACATGCAACTGATTTGCGAAGCATACCATATCATGTCGCAGGGCCTCGGTATGACCGCCCCGGAAATGAGCCAGGTATTCCACAACTGGAACCAGCGCGAACTTGACTCTTATCTCATTGAAATTACTTCTGATATTCTCGCCAAAACAGATCAAGAGACGGGGCAGCCGACGGTCGATATCATTCTCGACGTGGCAGGCCAGAAGGGCACCGGCAAATGGACTTCGCAGGTAGGGCTTGATCTTGGCGCAGCCATACCACAGATCGCCGAAGCGGTTTTTGCCCGCAGTCTGTCAGCAGTTAAAGACGAACGCGTTGCCGCCGCCAGCCTCTTAAAAGGCCCGGCTAACAAATTTAATGGCAACCGCAACAGCCTGCTTAATCATCTTGAAAAGGCACTGTATGCGGCCAAAATATGTTCGTATGCCCAGGGTTTTCAGCTTTTAAGGGCCGCGGCCCATGAATACAAATGGCCGCTCAACTATGGGCAGATTGCCATGCTCTGGCGGGGCGGCTGCATTATCCGGGCGCGTTTTCTCGATCTTATCAACGATGCGTTTCTAAAAGACCCTGAACTGGCGAACCTGCTGCTCGCACCTGATTTTTCTGCCGTGCTTGCCGACGCCCAGACAAGCTGGCGCGAAGTCATCAAGACCGCCATAGACTGCGGAATTCCCGTGCCGGCAATGAGTTCGGCTCTCTGCTACTACGATGGTTACCGTTGCGAGCGTCTGCCGGCCAATCTTTTGCAGGCGCAGCGCGACTATTTTGGCGCGCACACCTACGAACGAACTGACCGGCCCCGCGGCCAGTTTTTTCACGCCAGCTGGGCCGAAAAATAGAAAATTTAGGCTGCGGCAAATGGCAAATAAACAAAGGAAAATAATATGCGTCATTTTTTGTTAACGTTCGTGATTATTATAGTATCGGCAGGTTCGGCAATAGCCGTCGAACCTGCGAGTTTCAGCGGCAAACCACCTGTCGAAAGCGCCAGAGTAAGGGCTTTCGCCCGGGTGCTGAGCATCGCCCAGGGCAAGGCAAATGCGGCAACCGAGGCGATACAGACCAGTCAGGCCTCCCCTGAAAACGCCAGTGGCACTGCCCAGGCGGTTTCAGCTATCGGCAATACCATGAAACTCGCTTCAGGTATTCTTGAAGCCGAAAAGCTTGCCTGCGAAGAAACCGGCATGTCGACTGAAGATTATCATGAAGTTAAGATACGCCTGTTGCAGGTTCGCATGTTGCAGACCCTCGAAAAAATGACCTCAGGGCTGGTCGGCGGGCAGAGTGGCGACGAAATGACTGCCGAAAGCCAGCAATCTCTTGAACGCAAACTGGCTGGCCTTGAAAAGAGGCTGGCAGATAGTCGCGAAGACCTCGAAAAGGCTGTTCAGGGCGAAGCACCGTATTTTGCGAAGCTCAATGATCGAATTGCCGGGCAGCGCGAGATCGTCAGCAACCTGCAGAGCGAAATACCCAAATTAACAGACCCCGACAAACGTACTGCCCGCGAGAAACGGCTTGCCGCCGCGCAGAAACAACTCGCCAAGCTCGAAACCGAACGGCATCAACCCTATAAAAAATTGGTACAGGCTCGCGATAAAGTTGCAAAACACGAAAAATCAGTAAGTGTTTTTAAAGAAAACATGGCATTAACCCAGCAGAAAGTAGCCAGTATGGGTCAGGAAATTCAGCAGTTTCAAAACAAGATCGCTTCAGACAGCGCCAGAATTGCTGAGAGCGAAGCCATGCAACAGGCACGACTCGACCTGCCGGTTTTTCAACAGTTTCCTGAACTGCAGCCGTTTTTGACCGAACCCTGAACTGTTAAAAAAACAGCTGCTTGACTGGTACAGGGTGATTGGTGTAGAATATTGGCTCTCAGTCACGGGAGCGTCAATAACCCTACGCGAATCGCAGTTCTACCGTACAGTTCGGCAGAGTTTCATGTTGGCTCCTCGCAGTTTACACATAAGGACACACTTTTAAAATGCAGCTAGAAAAGATGCGGCGAGTCAGAAATATCGGTATTATTGCTCACATTGACGCCGGCAAAACCACCACTACCGAAAGAATTCTCTATTTCACCGGAAAAAACTACAAGATCGGCGAAACCCATGATGGTACCGCCACCATGGACTGGATGATCCAGGAACAGGAACGCGGCATCACGATTACCAGTGCCGCTACCAAGTGCCAATGGCTTGATTGCGATATCAACATCATCGATACTCCAGGCCACGTCGATTTCACAGCCGAAGTTGAGCGTTCGCTTCGCGTTCTCGATGGTTGCGTCGTATTGATGTGCGCTGTGGCCGGGGTGCAGCCACAATCAGAAACCGTCTGGCGCCAGGCTGATAAATACAATGTTCCGAGACTTGTTTTTGTCAATAAAATGGATCGAACCGGCGCCAATTTCGACCGCGTTGTCACCCAGATTAAAGAGCGCCTCAAAGGCAACCCTGTCGTTCTGACCATGCCGATTGGCAGCGAAGAAAACTTCCTCGGCCATATCGATCTGGTCAACATGACCAGCCACACCTGGGCACCCTGCGAAAAAGACCCGGCCGGGCAGATGATTGAATCAACCGAACTGCCCGCCAACCTTAAAATTGCGGCCCAGACAGCCCATACCCACATAATCGACATACTTGCCACCACCAGTGACGAGATTCTCGAACGCTACATGGCCGATGAACCCATCGAAAAAGATTTGCTGGTTAAGGCACTGCGCGAAGCCACCATCGCCGGAAAGGTAATTCCGGTTCTCTGTGGCTCAGCTTTTCGCAACAAGGGTGTTCAAGCATTGCTGAACGCAGTAGTCAGTTATCTGCCTTCGCCGCTCGACATACCTGATTCAGCTGGTTTCCAGCAGGTTACCCACGAACCTGTCACCATACCAGCAGACCCGGCACACCCGCTGGCTGCAATGGCTTTTAAAGTTGCATCTATGCCCCACGTCGGAAAACTCGTTTACACAAGAATTTATGCCGGTACTCTTAACGTTGGCGATCAGATTTATAATGTCACGCGCGGCACCAAAGAGCGCGTCGGCCGCATTCTGCAGATGCATGCCAATCAACGCCAGGACCTTGAAACCTGCCAGGCAGGCGATATCGTCGCTATTGTTGGTCTGAAACGCATCGGCACCGGCGATACTCTTGCCACCGACCGCGATGACCCTATTCTTGAAAAGATTACTTTTCCGGAAACAGTTATCTCGGTTGCCATCGAACCCAAAACCAAGGCAGACCTGACCAAACTCAGCACGGTTCTTCACACTCTGATGGATGAAGACCCAACTTTTAAAGCCTCAATGGACGACGAAACCGGCGAAACAATAATAGCCGGCATGGGCGAACTGCATCTCGAAATCATCGTCGATCGCATTCTGCGCGAATTTAACGTGCAGGCCACAGTTGGTGCGCCGCAGGTTGCCTATCGCGAAGGCATCAGACGCGGAGTAGAGACCGAAGGCAAATGTGCCAAGCAGACAGGCGGCCGTGGTCAGTATGGCCATGTCATCATGGATATCGAACCCCTGCCACGTGGCGGCGGCTTTGTTTTCGAAACCAACGTCAAGGGCGGTACAGTGCCGTCAACCTTTTTTCCGGCGGTTGAGCAGGGTGTTCGCGATGCGCTTACCCAAGGCCCATTGGCAAAAAAACAGGTTACCGACGTTAAAGTTACGCTGCTCGACGGTTCTTACCACGAAGTCGACAGCAGCATTATCGCTTTCAGAACCGCTGCCATCGAAGCGATGAAGCTTGGTCTGGCCAAAGCCTCGCCAGTATTATTAGAACCCTACACCCGCGTCGAAATCGAAACACCCGAGCAATATCTTGGCGATATCATCGGCAATATCAATTCACGGCGCGGCAAAGTTGTTAACATGGAAATGCGTGCCGACCTGCGCACCGTCGAGTGCCATGTGCCACTCGCAGAAATGTTCAACTACTCGACCCATCTGCGCTCACTCTCACAGGGCCGCGCCAGTTTCAGCATGGAAGTCATGCACTACGTCGAAGTGCCCGAAAGCGTAGCTATCAAGCTGTTGCGCCCGGTCAAAGACAAATAGGCACAATCACAAAAACCGCCGGCCTGCTCAAAGCAAGCCGGCGGTTTTGCAATTGGCCCGCGTGCGTAAAAAAACTGCCTTAACCGGCGTTATTAATGTCAGGCAAGAGGCAAGGCCGCATCATTGCAGCAATATCGGTCGTGCAGTTCGACGATACTGTTATCGAGCATGCCCGGGCCAAGAATCTCGACGAGGCGGCAGACTGCGAAATTTTTTGATTCGAGCTCATAGTCGGCAACCCAGTTCTCATAATCAGAATCACAGCCCTCTGGAACCGGACAACGATATTTGATAGTTCTGATCTTGATACGAAATGGCTTGGGAGTCAGTCTGGCCCGGTAGCAACGCTGATGGCGACAAAGGGTGGCGTAGAGATTGTCAGCGTTGATGCGCCCACAAAAATCGCCAAACAGCTTTGACTCTGGCTCAATGAACTGCCCGAGCACGATCAGGCGAATTCCTTTGCTGGTTTCATAAATTCGCCAGGTTGTGCCAGGTAGAACCTGCTGCGCGTACAAACTTCTCAATAATCCGACAATGGCGGTCTTCTCGTCGATCTTTTTGAAGGTAACCGTTTCCCAGAAGGTTTTTCTGTAAGAGTCGATATCGAAAATATTCACTGAAGAGGTATTCAGAACCAGCGCCCCATAATAATTGCGGGTAATTATATTCTCTGAATCAATTTCTTCAATGATATGCTCGCGGGTAGGCCGCTCATAACCAGTCTCGCGTTTAATCTGCCGGTCAACGATCTGCTGCACCTTCGCGGCTTTTGCAGCACAGCGCTCCTCAGCATCAAACTGCGACTCGTTAGAACCTGCGGTGCAGCGAATCTGCCTCGTTTCACCGTCAATGCTGAGGTTGAATTCTTGAGCCGCCCAGTAGCGGAACAGATGCAGCCTTTCGATAAGACTGTCAGAATCGCTTCCACGGAAATGCGACATCAATCTGCATCCTCGCCGGCAGTTTCTTCACAGCCGTTGCATGCATCCTTTTCGCAAGTTCCGCAGCTTTCTGACTTCAGATTCTGCATCGTGTCGTTAATAATCTGGTTACTGAGATCCTGACCGCTGTTCAAGCCTTCTTCGAGTGACTGGTTAACAGTCTGACCAGCCCCCTGCAGAGCCTGTTCAGTAAGTTGCCGCCCAAGTTCAAGCCCCTTGGCCGTTGCATCGTTGGCAGTCTTTAAGCTCTGCTCGACAACCTTGTCGGTAAATTTGCCGGTCTGCTGCAAAATATCACCAATCTGGCTGTCAATGTCTTTGAGAAGAACATCAATCATTTTGCCACTGTCGCCATGTGATTGTTTCAGCAGATCTTTTACATGTTCATCAACCGCTTCGATGGCCTTTTTGACCTGGACATCATTGCCGCTGAGTGATTTGTTCAGTACACTTTCAAGGTGCCCCTTCATCGCTTCGACTACCAGCTTGGTGGCCTGGTCAGAAGTGTCATTCGTCAACTGCGCCAGTCTGGTAACATTCTCGAGAATCGGAGCCGCGATCGCATCGGCGCTTTCAGCCACTTCGCCTGCAACAGGCGACAAAAAAAGGCCCAGCGCCATCATCCCTCCAGCAAAACTTTTCCAAATATTTTTCATCAATTTCCACCTTGTTCAGATTTCAGGCCAAGTAGAAAAATCATATCCAATAAACAGCAAACAGGCAATAGCAGTACATACATCCATAATTGCTCTTTTTATCAGATTGCTCTTTATCATTTCCTGCGTTATCGGCTTTGTTTAAAAAAAATCTTGACGTTTACAAACCGGGGTCATTAAAACTCCTTCACGAGGAATCAAGTTAGCAGGCATAAAATAGATAAAGCAGGGAAATCATTTTTTAACAGCCTTCGGGTTTTGTTTTCCAAATAAAACTTCAAATGAGAGGCCTTTATGTCAAATATGCAGAATTCACTACGTATTGCAGCTTTAACCGTTATTCTTGCTTTGCTTTTAAGCACTCAGGTATTTGCCTTTATCAATGTTGCAGGAGGGTGGGAACAATGTGATGACCCAAACTATAAAAGCCGGTTATATATCACCCAGGGAACGAATGGCCAGATTTTAAGCCTCTTCGGATATGTGCATTTTTATTATTCGGATTACGATTATTTCAGAAGCAATGATTGGGTGTGCCCTCAATACGGGCAAAGTTTTCTCTGGGACCTTAGGATTACGCAAAAAAATAATTTTGTGCTTTATCGAGATGGCCCATTTCCCGCCACATGTACGGTCAGTTTCTCTGCTTCCAGTGAAAGTTCGGCAAGTTATGCGCTCAATGGGCCTGAGATTTCCGCAAACGGTGATCCGATAAGAGAATTTACCAGAGCCAGCGGAGCTTTGCGACGTATCAGCGTTGACAACCTTGTTGAAAACGGTTCTTCTCCGGCATCTCCCCCCATCGGCCCTCTTGCATACGGTTCTGTTGGGAACAGCACTCCTCCTTCCGGGGGCGACCCCAAAGATCCGACCGGTGGGATTACCCCCCCGCCCCCCTCTCCAGATAAATGCCCCCCACCGAACGGACAGCTGCCGACATTGCTGCCAGGTGGTCAGGGTAGTCCTTCTGTTATCGACCCGGTTAATATTGTTTCAGGAAACTTTTTTCTTTCAGAAACGGATTTACACTTAAAATCAAGATTGCCATTGCATCTGATCCGCAATTATAATTCGCTGGATAAAGAAATCGGCTTGTTCGGTCGAGGCTGGTCAAGCATTTTAAATGCCAGATTGCAAATAAACGATAACAGCGTGTATTTTTTCAATGCCGATGGTTCGGCTCTGGTATTTAACAAGTCTGGTGATAGCTACATTACTCCGGTCGGCCATGACGTTAAGTTGACTCATCTTGTTGATGCCGGGTTATGGTCATTGGCAATTCCTCAAGGCTCAGAATGGTTTTTCAACGAATCCGGTCAGATCATTCGCATGGTCAAGGCCTGCTGCGGGGGCGGCGCTACCGACGCAATCGACTTTGAATACGACGCTCTTAACAACCTTTTCAAGATTACCAATCCAGCAGGACAATGGTTCCAATTAAGTCAGACTGCCGGCCTCGTTACCACCATTGCAGATTCTGCAGGCAGGTCTGTCAGCTATGAATACAACTCAAATAAAGACCTGGTAAATTTTACTGGCCCAACTGGGCTGATTACCAATTATCTGTATGATGAAGCCGGCAATTTGACGCAAATCACCAAACCGGCAGGAATTACAACGAATCTTCAGTATACCGAAGGTAAAGTCGTTAAAGTCATCAACCCCGACCGGTCAGTCAACCTGTTCACCTGGGATCAGGCGGCAAAGCAGATGACTTTAACCGATGGCAATAGCATAAATCACCTCTATACATTTGATGACAGCTGGCAACTGGCCAGTTATTCAATACCTGCGGCAAACGCAGTCAAATCTCTTAATTTTGCCGGTTCGACTGTTTCGGGTTTTACAGACAGCCTTGGCAACTCCATTACTTACCAGTATAACTCTGATGGTTATCTCGCTGCCGGCACTGATAAGCTCGGGAACACCACTACCTTCACCTGGCACCCGGCTCTTAAAAAACTTACCGGCAAAACTGATGCTCTTGGCCGCACCTGGTCTTATGAATGGTGTGCACGCGGCAATCTGATACGTGAAATCGACCAGGCCGGAAACATTACCCGCTACACTTACGACAGCCACAGCAACCGCACCTCAAAAACCGACCCAATGGGGCGCGTCACCCGCTACATTTATGATTCAACCGGAAACTGGTTATTTCAGACCGTAGGTGCCATGGGTGGAGTTTCGAGCTTCAGCTACGATCTGCGCGGCAATATGCTGGCCTCGACCGATGCTCTTGGTCGCACCACTGCCTACCTATATGATCTGCTCGACCGCCTGATTAAAACCGTTTATCCTGATGGCAGACACACTCAGGTCGTCTACGACGAAGCCGGTAACATCGCTTCCAGAATAGATAATCTCAACCGCACCACTGCCTATACTTACGATGCCGCCGGCAGAATGCTGACTACCACGCGGCCTGACGGCAGTATAATCAGTCACGCTTATGATGCTTCCGGGCGCAAAATCTCTTCTACCGACGCTCTTGGCCGGGTCACCGGCTATGAATATGATGCACTCGGCAACCTCGTTAAGGTCGCGTACCCTGATCAGACCTGTCAGACATACATTTATGATACCGAGAAGCGCTTGATCTCAAGTTCAGACGAACTTGGCAACGTCACTGCCTATGAATACGATCCGATGGGCCGCATGCTGGCAACTATCGATCCGGCCGGTGCCAGATATGAAAATACCTATGATGTTGCCGGGCGTAAGGTTGCTACCAAAGACCCGCTTGGCAGAACCACCACCTGGGTCTATGACGTTCTCGACCGGGTAACGAAAACCACAGCACCCGATCAGACTTTTAGTCTGAGTTCTTATGATGCGGTCGGCAACCTGCTGATCAGCACCAATGCTTTGAATCAGAAGACCGTTTATGAATACGACGCACTGAACCGCCAGATCAGAACAACAAGACCGGGTGGCGCGCAATTCATGACCGCTTATGATGCCGCCGGTCAGGTCATTGCAGAAACCGATGCGCTTGGTAATACCACCGGCTACACCTTTAACACTGCCGGCAGAAGACTCTCGACCACCAACGCTCTGAACCATGTGTGGCAGTATGCTTACGATAATGCTGGCAGACTCGCCAGGACGGTCGACCCGCTCAATGCTTCATCAACAATAAGCTATGACATCATGGATCGTGCCGTAGCGGAAACCGATGCTCTTGGCAGAAATATCGAAACGGTCAGAGCCGATTCAACCACCGCCAATAAATTCGATGCAGCTGGCCAGCTGCTCGAAATGAAACATTACCGGCTTGTGCCCGATAAAGACTGTGGCAAACATAAAAAAGGCAAAAAGAACGAACCGGCTTACAAAGAGGAAATTCTGGCGCTTCGGCAATATGCTTACGATCTTGCCGGAAACCGGGTCAGCATGACCGATGAAGATGGCAGGGCAACTGTTTATGCTTACGACGGCAGCAACTGGTTGAAGCAGGTTGATTATCCCGGTAACCAGCGTGTTTCATATACATACAACGATGCCGGTGACCGGCTCAGTGAACAGACCGGCAGCAACCCCGCCGTGCAGTATGCCTATGATGCCGCCGGCCGCATGATCGGTCGTGGCAGTGAGTCGTTCAGCTATGATGCCGATGGCAATATGCTGACCGATGCGGTTGCCACCTACACCTGGAATTCTGACAATCGGCTGGTCAGGGTCGAAAAAACTCTTGATGCGTGTAAGCATGACAAATACCGCCATGGTTTCGGTTATGGCCATCTCAAACATGGCAAAGAAACGACTCTTTACGAAGAATATTCATACCTGCCCGAAGACTGGCGCCGTGTCAGCCGCAAGTCCGGCAAATATGAGCTGAGCGTCAGAAACAGAGGTTTCTGCCATGATAATGAAGAAGAAACCTTTGTATCTGTGTATGACGGCGATGATGAATCGCAGGAATATCAGCTCGGCACAAGCAGAACCGGTCACCACAACAAAAAAGAAGTGCTTCGGCTGAATCTGCTGCGGGAATTCATCAGTGGCCCGCTTACCGACGACCTTGAACATACCAGATATAACCGCCTGTCGCTGGCGATGCTTAAAGACGGTCTCGGCTCGACGATTGCGATAACCGGCCGTGAAGCAAAGGTTCTTGCCGACATCGATTACGACGCCTGGGGCAATTTCCGCAATCAGGGCAAAGACAGCGATCTGCCCTGCAGACACGAAGATTTTGACAATTACCTCGACCGCTTCGAGAACACCAGAAGCTTCGGCCGTGCCAACCACAATAAAAAAGCTTTCGGCAAGTATTTTGCCGACCGGCTTACGCCGTATTTATATACCGGCAGGCGCTACTCCGACCTTACTAGTCAGTATTTCAACCGTAACCGTTATTATTCACCAACTCTCGCCAGATTCACCTCAAAAGACCCCATTGGATTCAACGGGGGGAATAACCTCTATAGGTATGCTGATAATAACCCGGTGCTGCTTACTGATCCAAGTGGCCTAATATGGGTTTTTCATGGGTGGATAGGTTGGGATCATACTCAAATATCTAATACTGGCGGGCATTCAGGCGCCGGTTTGCAAGCTTACTATTACGTTCGTTATTTAGATATATGGAAAGCAAGGTTTATCTGGGTTGAAAATCCTCTATGTAATTCCGATCCTTCAACGCCAGTTGGTACAACTAGAATTGAGATTTGGCCCAGATTCAAATTTTTTGAAGGACCTCACTTTCTTTCTAATGCGCCATTCCATACAGACAACTCGCCTAATCCAGCTGATCAAGCAAGCGGTAAAATTGGGCATACTGAGCTAAGTCCACCCTTGCCTCATTATTAGGGTTGGTTTCAATTCATGTTGAATTTTTTTTTAAAAAAGAGGCTGCTGGTTTTATTCTTCTTGATATTGCCTTTACTTAGTTGCTTTGCCTGGAAAGCATATTTCCTATTTTGCGAAGTTGGCAAAGTTCAATTAACTTTATTGAGATATCGAGAGCGAATAGAGTCGTTTAAGAATAGGCGAAACGAATTTCCTATTTTGAAAAATGCCGAATTTAATTTTTGGGATATAACTAAGAACGAGTTAATCCAGACCTATCCTCTTTTAAAGCCAAATGGCTTATCTTATGTAGAGGGGGAATTGAATCCTCTAACAGGGCAATTCGACTGGCTTGTCTTAGGCACTGATGGGAAAATTTATTCTAAAGACATGCCAGATTCGGTGTTGATTGCTTCTCCACCAATAAGATACAAAGACATTTTATGCCATTTAACAGCTACATCTCCGCCACTTTACATTGATCTTAGCGGCTTGTAAAGAGGGCCTGGAATGGTCAAGTAAAAATGGACAATTTTTCAAGCGGCCATTCTCGCTTTGTTGACTGAGGCGAATTCTATCGGTGCTTTATAAGCAAGGTAGGAATGCCCCCGGTTACAGTTATAGAAC
>Ga0116170_10003917_pt1 | contig 13817 bp, 12 predicted proteins | sample AD_JPNHW1_MetaG_FD_89797 | JGI IMG/M metagenome (GOLD analysis project Ga0116170, IMG submission 89797) | Active sludge microbial communities of municipal wastewater-treating anaerobic digesters from Japan - AD_JPNHW1_MetaG | ecosystem: Engineered > Bioreactor > Anaerobic > Digestate | place...
CCCGTCCCGACCTTACCAGGCGCTGTTCAGGCAACGCCAGACGCGGCGCAGCTGACCGCCACAGCGCTCGTAAGTTCCCCGCCGGTGGTGCACGTTGAGAGCATCGTGATTACCGGAGGGGTTCTGGTAATGATCGTGCTTGCGGCAATCCTGCGGGAAATCCTTCAGTTTCGCGACAGTACCGATGAAAAATAACATGACCGGCTTTCCGTCGGTCTTGTTTGTTCGGCTCAGATTGTGAAATCGTCTGTTTCGCTAATTTCCCAGACGCCTTCTTTTTTCTGGTAGTACGGAGCCTTGGGGCGGCTGTGTAAATCCAGCTTTTCTTCCAGGGCGGCCAGGCGCGCGTTCACGTCCTCGATGCAGTCCGCGATTGCGTCGGGTAGGTCGGTGTGTTTCAGGTCAATCGGAGGCTCAGCGGCTTCGTGCGCGCGGCGGATAATCTGACCGGGCACGCCCACCACCACAGAGTGCGGCGGCACCGGCTTGACTACGACAGCGTTCGCGCCAATGCGGCTGTGTGCTCCAACCGTGATATTCCCCAACACTTTCGCGCCCGCGCCGATGACCACATGGTCTTCAATCGTCGGGTGGCGCTTGACCTTCTCCAGGCTCACGCCGCCCAGGGTGACTCCGTGGTAAATCGTTACGTCCGCGCCGATTTCAGCAGTTTCGCCGATGACCACGCCCATGCCGTGGTCTATAAAGAAGCGCCGGCCGATTTTGGCTGCCGGATGAATCTCGACGCCGGTGAAGAAGCGCGATATCTGCGCGTTTGACCTTGCCAGCCAATACAGCCTGTGTTCCCACAGCCAATGCGAAACCCGGTGCGCCCAGACGGCATGCACGCCAGCATAGGAACTGAGCACAACCCAGCCTGAGCGCGCAGCCGGGTCGCGTTCCAGCGCGGTATTGATGTCTTCGGCCATCCGTTTGAAAAGTCCCAGTGTTTCCTCGCTTCTCGCGCGCGGCACATCAGCAGGGGGGTAGGGGATAGGTTCAGCGGCTTGCATTCAGTTCCTCCCGGATGGACGCGAACAGGTTGGTGCTCAGGTAGCGCTCGGCAAAGCTGGGAATGATGACCGCGATGCGTTTGCCCGCGTTTTCCGCTCTGTTGGCAACTTGCAGCGCTGCCCAGACTGCTGCCCCGGAGGAGATGCCGACCGGGATACCTTCGACCGTTGCCATGCTCCTGGCGGTGAAAAAAGCGTCTTCCGCTTCCGCCTGGATAATTTCATCCAGCAGACGCAGGTCCAGGATGGAAGGGACGAAGCCCGCGCCGATACCCTGCAAGGGATGCGGCCCCTTTTTGCCTCCGGAAAGCACGGGCGAGGCGGCTGGTTCCACCGCGATAATGCGCAGCGCCGGGTTGTATTCGCGCAGTTTGCTGCCCGTGCCGGTGATGGTGCCGCCTGTGCCGACACCGGCCACCAGGATATCGATATTGCCGTCGGTATCGCGCCAGATTTCCTCGGCGGTGGTGCGGCGGTGCGCCTCCACGTTGGCGGGATTGTTGAATTGGTCTGCCAGCCAATAGCGGCTGTCCTTCGCGCGCAAGTTCAGAGCCTCTTCCATGGCGCCGGCCATGCCTTCCGCGCCGGGGGTCAGAATTAGTTCAGCTCCAAGCGCGCGCAGGAGCAGTTTGCGCTCCATGCTGACGGTATCCGGCATCACGATGGCGCTTTTGTAGCCGCGCGCGGAGGCGGTGCAAGCCAGCCCGATGCCGGTGTTGCCGGATGTGGCTTCCAGGATGATGGATTCCGGGGAGAGCAGCCCCTGGTTCTCGGCGGTGTCCACCATTGCCACCGCGATGCGGTCTTTGACGCTGTGGGTGGGGTTGAAGAATTCCAGCTTGGCGAGCACTTCCGCGCCGCCAGCTGGAACGAGCCGGTTCAGGCGCACGAGCGGGGTGCGGCCGGTAAGTTGGGTAAGGTCTTGATAGATTGTCATTGTAAGTCTCCAGAGAATGCTTAAATAAAAACAGCCAGCTTGGAGTGATGCCGGGCATCACCATGAGCAGAGAATTGCGGGGGAGGGCCGCCCTGCTCTCAACTGGCTGGAAAAAACGCGAGAGACGAGGCGGTTTAGCTTCCCCGCCCCGGACACATGCACGCAAACCGCGTGAAAAATACGAAATCTTTGCTTTCAGATGGTTGCATACGATGATTATAACTGCCGCAAGACGCGCGTCAAACCGAACTTTGTGCAAGCACCCGCCCGAAGCGCGGCGGCCGCCTGGGGTATCAGCGCTGCATTATAATCATCTCCAACAATCTTCCGGAGCAGCCAATGACAGACAGACTACAGCGATTCCTTGACCTGATGCGGCAGCACAACATAGACGCGGCCGCGATTAACCCTGGCCCGACCTTTAGGTACTTGACCGGCATGCAGATGCACCTGATGGAGCGCCCGACTGTGCTGCTGGTTGCGCGGTCCGGCGCAGCCGCGCTGGTTCTCCCGCAGTTGGAACAATTAAAATTAGCGGGCGCGCGCCTGGAGCTGAAGCCCTGCCTGTATCCGGATAACCCCGCCACCTGGCAGGAAGCTTTCTCGGATGCCTTTCGGGGGCTTGGTCTGCGGAAGGGACGCCTCGCGCTGGAACCAAGAGGCATGCGCTACCTGGAACTGACCTTCCTGCAGAGCGCCGCGCCGGAGTGCGAGCTTGTGGACGGCAGCCTGGTGTTCGAAAACCTGCGCCTGCTTAAGAATCAAAGCGAGCTGGACAAAATGCAGCAAGCTGCCCAAATAGCCCAGAAGGCGCTTCTGGAGACGCTGAAAACGGTGCGGCCCGGGCAGACCGAAAAGCAAATCGCCGCGGAACTGGTTATCGCGCTGTACCGCGCCGGCTCGGATATTGAACTGCCCTTCCAGCCGATTGTCAGCTCCGGGGAGAACAGCGCTAATCCACACGCCTCTCCCGGGGAGCGAACGCTGCGGGAAGGCGACCTGCTCCTGTTTGACTGGGGCGCCAGCGTGGACGGCTACTTCTCGGATATCACCCGCACCTTCATGGTAGGCAAAGTGGACGCGGAGTTGGAACGCATCGGCGCCGTCGTACGGGACGCCAACGCCGCCGGACGCGCGGCAGCCCGTCCGGGCGTGCCAGCCAGCGCGGTGGATACGGCCGCCCGCGGCGTCATCACTGATGCCGGGTTCGGAGAGTATTTCACCCACCGCACCGGGCACGGGCTGGGCATGGAAGCGCATGAGGCGCCATATATCCGCGGGGATAACACTATCTTGCTAGACCCCGGGATGGTCTTCACGGTGGAACCGGGGATTTATTTGCCAGGGTTGGGCGGCGTGCGGATTGAAGATGACATGGTCATCAGCCAGGATGACGCTTACAGCCTTACCAACCTGCCGCGCGACCTGCTGCTGCTTAATTACCAGCGGGATTGACGTGAAGGAGCGCCGCGACCTTTACCTGGTTGCGCTTTCCCTGCTCATCTGGGGGATGGGCGAGGGGCTGTTTTATATCTTCCAGCCGCTCTATATCCAGAAGCTGGGCGCGGACCCGATTTTGATTGGCACCGTGCTCGGGATTAACGCGGTGGGGATGACCCTCTCCCAAATCCCAGCCGGTTACCTGGCAGACCGCGTGGGCAGACGGCCGGTGATGTGGTTCACCTGGATGATGGGCGTGATTTCCGCGCTGGTGATGGCCTCTGCCAGAAACCTGAGCGGCTTTGTGGTGGGAATGCTGATGTACGGGCTGACTTCGGCCGTGCTCGCGCCGATGAACAGCTACATTTCCCACGCGCGCGGGGATTGGCCGGTAGGGCGGGCGGTGACCTTTGCGTCGGCGGCGTTCAGCATCGGCGCGATTCTCGGCCCGCTGGTTGGCGGCGCGCTTGGCGAACGCTTTGGGCTGCGCGAGGTGTATTGGCTGGCGGCAGTTCTGTTCCTGGTCTCCACGGTTGTCATCCTGTTCATTCGGGAGCAGCCGGTGGAAGCGCACAGCGAGACAGAATCCCAACCGGGCTTGCTGCGCAACCCGCGCTTCCTGATGTCCCTCGGTTTGATTTTGATGATGATGTTTTCCATGTACCTGCCGATACCGCTGGCGGCCAACTTTCTGCAGAACGAACGCGGACTGAGCCTGGCGTCCATCGGGCAGCTCGGCTCGCTGCAGAACCTGGGCAACGCTGCTTTCGCGCTCGCGTTGGGGCACTTGCCCGCCTTGACGGCATTTCTGGCAGGCGAAGCAGCCTTGCTGGCAGTCAGCCTGCTGCTGTGGAGAGGCAGCGGGATGGGGTTCTTTGGGCTGGCCTTCTTCCTGATGGGCGGTTACCGTCTCTCGCGAACGCTTAGCCTCGCGTTTGTGCAGCCTTTGGTCGCTAAGAACCAGGTGGGGCTGGCGTTTGGCTTTGTGGAAACAATTAACAACCTGGCGCTAATCATGACGCCAGTTTTTGCGGGACTTCTGTACGACCGGAGCCCCGCCATGGTCTTCAAGGTGAGCGCGGGGGTGCTTGCGCTGTGCCTGGGGCTGACAGTGTGGTTGCGCGGCGCGGGCAGGCAGGCTGCCCGGGCAGTTATCCACCGGTTGCAAAGGTAGGTGCGCTGATGTCTCTCGCGATTGTGCGCATGGTGCTGGGGCCGCTGCAAAATAATGTGTACATCCTGGCGGATGAGGAAAGCAAGACCGCAGTGGTGATCGACCCGTCTTTTGAGCCGGAACGGCAGGCGGAGGAAATCAGGCGGTGGGGGTGGAATCTGCGTCAAATCTGGCTGACGCATGGGCACTTTGACCATACCCAGGGCGCGGCGGATTTACAGAAGCTGTTTACGCCGAGGCCGCTGGTGGGGATGCACCCTGAGGCGCAAGCCTGGGCACAGGCCAACGGCGGAAAGTTGACTTTTGGTTACCAAACGGCTCCCTTGCCGGATGTTGATATCCGGTTTTTCCAGGGGCAGCAGCTTGGGCTTGACCCGGATGAAGGGATGTCGACAGTCGAGGTGCGGGAGGTGCCGGGTCACAGCCCGGGTTCGGTTATTTTTTATTGCGCGGAACTCGGCGCAGCGTTTGTGGGGGACGCGATTTTTCGTGAGAGTATCGGCAGGACGGACCTGGCGGGCGGCGATTACCCCGCACTGGTCGCGGCGATCCGCGCGCAGATTTTCACGCTGCCGGATGAGACCGCGCTGCTGCCGGGTCACGGGCCGGCCACCAGCGTGGGGTACGAGAAGGACAATAACCCGTATTTGGATTAATTTTGTCTTTTTTCGCCACTTACATGCCTTAAAAGGTACAGGCTTCAGCGAGGGGATACGCTGAGGGATGATGTCTCCCAATCGGCAAGCAGGTTAACAGACAGACCAAGTAGTTTACGCAAGCAGTTCCGCGTTATGGCGCATCGTTTTGCCTGATTACCTGGCTTGGCTTAAGAAATGGATGGAGACAAAACGGTACGCAGTGACGGTCCCCACTCAGTTGCTGCGAGACCCTTTGCCAGACGGAGGGGATTTATCGTTTTGAGGTTTGATGGCAAAGTGTCGTGGCACTGCGAAGCATCCCTTGCGGAGTCCGCCTTGTATTTTTTGAGGTCCATTCTTTGGCATACGATTAAGAAGGTAACGTTTCAGAGAGAATTTTGTAACAATCAAACGCAGAACCAACAAAAAAAAGTAAAAGGCAGATTGCCGCACCGTTTTGCCTTGAGCACAGGAAATCACAGGCTCAAGAATGAATGGCAAAACGGTTCGCAATGACAAATTCTCCATAAGCAAAGTCCAGACTGCTTATTGCCACCGCGAACTGGAAGCTTGGCAAACTGAGCGCCTGCGGAAGAGTTTACTTCGCTGAGTCGATGCTTTTCCTGCGGAACATAGGTAGTGAGAATGCGTATAATAAATTATACAAATAACCATCTTCCTGCTTGTCCGCACGCCAATATAAATGAGATTTACTTAGAGGTAATGAAATGAGCCCGCAATGCGCTGTGTGTAAAAATGAAACGACTGATGGTTTATCATTTCCGATTTATCTTGGCAGAATAGTTGATCAGAGTACAACACACATGTATGGAGACACTTTCCAAGTGGAGTCTAAGGCTATTTTCAATCCATTTCCTTGGGATGTGTTTATCTTCTACCCATACCTGTTAAAGCCAGCGTTGAAATCAGCAAAAAACCTTGATGGTTTGTAGTTTTCTATTGATTCCCACGGTTCTATTCACGATTCCCGATATTATTTTGTTATTGTCTGCAATAATGCTAAAAAAACAAAAGAAGATAAATACTGGAGAGGATCCGGATTCTCAAAGCGCGAATCTGCTGAAACAAAAGAAAAGAATTGACGCGTATGGTGAGCAGCTAGCGCTCAAAACAGTGAAATCAGATATAAAGGCTTCTGGTCAAAATTACGATTTAGTCTTGAGGCCTGCAGAATTTGCTGCGCAGAGAGATGCCCCAACCAAGTCTTGGTCATAATCCAGACCTGATGGGAATTGCAGCGCTAATAGGTTTCGCTCCTGCGCTGCTGCACCTAACCTGCGGCTGCGCCGCTGCACGCAACCTACGACTATTGGCGCGCAAGCAGTCGCGATGACACATCTTGACTCTGGCATGTGCCGCCCGGTCGTTAAACAAAAAAGCCCCCGGGGTTGCGGGGGCTTTTGATGTTTAGATCCAACTACTTGGCGAAGGTTACCGCGCGGGTCTCGCGGATGACCGTCACTTGAATCTGTCCCGGATACTGCATCGTTTCTTCGATCTCCGTCGCGATTTCCCTGGCCATCTCGTGCGCGGCGAGGTCGTCAATCTCATCCGGGCGGACGATGATGCGCACTTCCCGGCCTGCCTGGATTGCGAAACTGGATTCGACACCCTTGTGGGCGTTGGCAACCGCTTCCAGCGACTTGAGGCGTTTGATGTACTGTTCCAGGTCTTCGCGCCGGGCGCCGGGGCGCGCTCCGGAAATGGCATCCGAAGCCTCCACGATGACCGCTTCCACCGAGCCCTGGTCGACTTCGTGATGGTGGGAGGCGATGACGTTCACAATCGCGGCGTTCACTCCGTGGCGTTTGGCGAATTCCGCGCCAATTATGGCGTGGGTGCCTTCGGTGTTGTGGTCCATGGCTTTGCCCAGGTCGTGCAGTAAGGCGCCGGCTTTACAAATTTCCACGTTGGCTCCGAGTTCGGAGGCGAGCACGCTGGCAATCTTGGAAGTTTCCACCGCGTGGGCAAGCTGGTTCTGACCGTAAGAGGTGCGGTACTTGAGCCGGCCGAGTTTCTTGATGATTTCCGGGTGAAGTCCGTGCACGCCGGCTTCGTAGGCGGCTTCGTTGCCTGCTTTCAGGATGTCTTCGTCCATCTTCTGGCGTTCTTCGTTCAGGATTTTTTCGATGTAAGCCGGATGAATGCGCCCGTCCACCACCAGGCGGCTGAGCGTGCGTTTGGCAATTTCCCTGCGCACCGAATCGAAGCAGGAGATGGTTACGGCTTCGGGGGTGTCGTCTACGATCACGTCCACGCCGGCCGCCTGTTCAAAGGAGCGGATATTGCGCCCGTTCCGGCCGACGATGCGCCCCTTCATCTCTTCATTGGGGAGCGTCACCAGAGAGGTGGTCACTTCCGCGACGCGGTCCGAGGCGACGCGCTGGATGGCATCGGCGATGAGTTCACGGGCTTTTTCCTGCCCCATTTCGCGCGCTTCGGTTTCATATTGGCGGATGATGCGCATCATATCCCCGCGCGATGTCTGCGTGACTTCCTCGAGCAGCAGAGCCCGGGCTTCATCGATGGACATCTGCGAGACGCGCTGCAGTTCTTCCATGCGCTGGGCGGCCAACCCCTCAATTTCATTCGCGCGGCGGTCCATGGTGCTCTGGCGTTTGTTCAGGGCGGCTTCGCGCTGCTGCATCTGGTCAAAGCGGTGGTCCAGTTCTTCGCGGCGCTTGACCAGGCGGTCGTCTTCTTTGCTTAGCTCGCTTCGGCGGTGCTGCAAATCGACTTCGGCATCCCGGATGATTTTGAGGGCTGAGTCTTTGGCATCCAATTCGGTTTGCTTGGCGCGCTCTTCGGCTGCCGTGAGGATGTCCTTGGCAGTTTGATGCAATTTTTCCTCTTTTTGCTTGCGCAGCGCGGAGAACAGCACGAAACCAAGCGCGAATCCGAGCGCGAGAGCAAGCACCAGGAAGAGAATTCCTTGCGGGTCCCGAAAAACCGGTCCCTGTGCGTAAAGATTTAGGTGTTCCATTTTTTCCAATACTCCATATTCTTAACTTAGGTCCTGCCCATGCGCGGAGTTTTGCGATTCTTTCCATAAGCGGTTGAGCACGGAAGATGCGACCGCGTAGGAGAACCCCCGGCGCCGTAAGTACGCACCCAGCCTGAGGCGAAAGGTTTCCTGCGGGAGCGCGGCGTAGCGCCCGACAACACGCCGGGCAGCCTTCAATGCAAGTTCGCTTTCCTGCAAATCAGCCTGCGCGAGCGCAGAGTCGATGGTCTCGTTGGGGATTCCTTTGCGGCGCAGTTCCACCTTAATCAGGCTGACGCCGCGCGGACGGAAAGCGCTGCGGTTCTCGACCCATTCCCGGCAGAAGCGGGCATCGTCCAGATAGCCTTCTTCCTCCAGGCGGGCGAGCACGCCGGCGGCAAGCTCGGGATCGCAGCCTTTGCGCTTCAGATAATCCCGCATTTCTTCCGCGGAACGGGAACGGAAGCTGAGGAAGTGCAGCGCCCGGGTGTGCGCGCTTTCCGCCTCGTCCTGCTCCTGAAGCCGCGTAATTTCCTCTGCCGAAAGCTGGCGGCCTGGCAGCAGCCAGGCGGCAGTCAGACGGTCGAGCGAGAAAGCAAATTCACCGTCCAGGCTGATATTCACGCGCTGACGGTTGCGCTTTTGGGCTTCGATTGCGGTAATTACCTTTTCCATTTAATCCCACAAAGCCATGGTCTGGGGGAGGCCACGGCTTTGAGGACAGCAACTTATCCGGAATCACACGCTCTGCCCGGGGTTGGGCGCGGCGCTGTCGTTCAGGCTAAGATTATATTTTGGTACGTTTTCTCGTATGAACACGTCCGGCTTTAGCAGCGTTAAAGGTGCGTTCGTTCCGCGGGCAGCCTGCCCGGGGGAGGCTGAAATCGTTCACACGAACCCCGCATCATTTTGTTGTTTCCAAGCCAATCAATGCGCATTTTGTACCAATTTATAAGCCGGATTTTCCGGCGGTTTACTATCCAGGCAAGACCGGCGCGCAGGCGTCTGGTCTTAAAGCCATGATCTCCATGAGCAAGCTCGCGCAGAACTCACGGGCAATTCATGTTTTGTAAGAAGATTATACATTATTTTTCAAAAATGCGCTTTTCCACTTCCGGGTGCTTACCAGGCCCGTGTCAAGGCGAAATATTAATCTCCTGATGCGTACACGGCGAGCGCAATTCCATACGTTCTCATGCTACAATATCCCCATGAAGGAAACCGCCCAGTCCGCCCTCGAACCCCGCGCGCCAGAAAGGATTCACAAAAAGGAACGCTTCTGGCAAATCCTGTTCCCCCTGTTCGTAGTCTGCGGCTTGCTCACCGCCGGCTTTGCCCTGCTCCTCATTTCTGCAGGTGAGCTGGGCAGCAGCACGGAAGGCATGGCTGCTGCGGCGCTAGTGGCTATCGCGCTCCCGCTCATGCTGATTTTTCTGATTTTGCTGCTGGTTCTGGCAGCTCTGATCAGCGGCGCTGCCAAAGCCCTGGCGAAGCTGCCGGAGGCGGGCGGAGAAGTGCTGCGGGTCTTTCGTTCCATTAACGCGTCGGTGCAAAACGGCAGCCGCGCGGTGGCCGCGCCGTTGCTGAGCATCGGGCAAAAATCAGCCGAAATTCACCAAATCATCGCTGGAGTGCGTTCGCGCCTTACCAAAGGAAAAGTAAGATGAAAACCTCGACAAAAACAATTACCTTGATCGTCGGTACAGCCTTAGGCGCCTTATTGGGGTATGGGGCAGCCAGAATTCTGATCAGGCAGTCGGAGGCCGCGGGGAAAAGCTCCCCGGTGAGCGCTTCCCAGGCGCTGCAGGTGGGCCTGGGCGCGTTGGGGCTGCTGCGTCAGATTTCGGGCGGCGGGAAGTAAGTCAGAAGCTGACAGGAAACCAAGTAACCCTTGTTCGAGCTTGTCTTTCTCGGCACCTCCGCTTCCGCTCCCTCTATTAAAAGAGGGCTTTCTTCGTTGGTCGTCAAGCACGGCGAACACCGCTTTATGATTGACTGCGGGGAAGGCACCCAACGCCAAATCCTGAAATCCGGCATCGGTTTTAAACGCCTGAACCACATTCTGCTCACACACGGGCATCTGGACCATATCCTGGGGCTGGCCGGGCTCATTTCCACATTCATGCGTTGGGAAGCCATCGAGGAAATCAACATCTATGGCAGCCGGCACACCATGGAACGCGTGGACGACCTGATCAACGGCGTGGTGCTGCGCGGGGCGCAAACCCCCATGCCCATCCGGCTTTTGGATATCAAGCCCGGCTTGATTTTTGAGACCGAAGACTTCACGCTGCACGCTTTCCAGGTGGAACACCGCGGTTCGTCCTCCCTGGGCTTCCGCTTTGAGGAATTTCCGCACCGACCCTTCCTGCCGGAAAAGGCTGAAGCGCTCGGCATCGCGCCCGGGCCCTGGCGCAAAGATTTGGTGGCAGACAAATCCATCACTTTACCCGACGGCAGGGTAATCGAACCCGACCAGGTGCTGGGCGAGGAAAAAGCCGGCACGAGCCTTGTGGTGGTCGGGGATGTGGGCAAGCCGGAAAAGCTTCGGGAGCAGGTTCGGGGCGCAGATGCGCTGGTGATTGAAGCGACCTACCTGCAGGAAGAAGCCGCGATGGCGCAGGAATTCGGGCACACCACCGCTGGCGCCGTGGCGGAACTGGCAAAACAGGGCGGGGTGGGGCAGCTGATTCTCACGCACGTCTCCCGGCGCTACAGCGATGAAGAAATCCTGGCCGAAGCCAGCGCGGTTTTCCCCAACACCAAGCTCGCGCACGATTTTGACGCCTTTACGATACGGCACGAGGAATAAAATCCGCGCTCTCGGGCGAAAGCCATGCCTTCGCGCAGCCCGAATGAGCGGAATACTCCCCGGCTATCTATGTTAGAATCTTTTTCGCTATGAAAGAATTAAAATTAGTTCTGGCGTCAGCATCTCCGCGGCGCAGAGAACTCCTGGGTCTGTTTGGGCTTCCGTATACCTGCCAGGCTGCTGGCATTGACGAAAACATCCGGGATGGTGAAACCCCGGGGATGTATGTGCAGCGGCTGGCGCGGGAAAAAAACGAAGTGGTGCGGGCGCACGCGCTGGTGCTTTCCGCGGATACGATTGTCGCGCACAACGGCAGCATATTCGGAAAGCCGGCCGACGCGCGCGAAGCTGAACGCATGCTGGCGGAACTGCGCGAAAAAACGCACAACGTATATACAGCTCTGTGCTTGCGCGGAGACGGCCGGGCGCTGGCGGATTGCTGTGAAACAAGCGTACGCATGCGCCCCTACACCCGCGCGGAGATGGACGCTTATATCGCCAGCGGCGACTATCGCGACAAAGCCGGTGGATACGCCATCCAGCATAAATTTTTTCACCCGGTGGAAAGCCTGGACGGCTGTTACGCGAACGTGATGGGCTTGCCCTTATGCCACTTGCTGTGCCTACTCAGGCGGGCGGGGCTGCGGATAGAAGCGGATATTCCCGCTCTCTGCCAGCGGCACCTGGACATTCAATGCGAGGTGTTCCCCGGCATCCTCGCCCGCTGCGATGCGGATAATCGGGATGCGGTCTGATATGGAAATGAAAAGAACACTTCTGCTGTTTCTGGTATTTACGCTCTTACTGGGTGCCTGCGCGAAATTGCCTGCATCCGGTACATCAACTCCCACGCCGGTATCCGGACTGCCCACGCCTGTGCTGGCGCTTACCCAGGCCCCGGACGTGGAAAGTGAGGCCAAGGCTTATCTGGAAGCCTGGAAATCCGAGGATTACGAGGGCATGTACGGCCGCTTGAGCAAACTGACCCGCGACGCGCTTACGCTGGAGGACTTTACGACGCAGCACAAAAACGCTGCCGTTGCGATGACAATGCAGGAGATGAATTACAACATTCTTTCTGCCATGGTGCGCCCTTCCACGGCCCAGGTAGCCTACGACGTCAGCTACACCACCACGCTGCTGGGGACGATTGAGCGTGGTACGATTATGAACCTGACCCTGGAGGATGGCGCCTGGCAGGTCCAGTGGGACGTCAGCATGATTTTGCCTGAACTTGCCGGCGGGAACAAACTGGAACTGACCTATGAAATCCCGGCCCGCGGAAACCTTTACGATATTTACGGGTATCCTCTGGTCGCCCAGGACGACGCGGTCGCGCTGGGGGTTATCCCCGGGCAGATTGACCCGGAAAAAGAAGCCAGCATGCTCAGCTTGCTTGCCAATATTCTGGATGTCAGTTCAGACTCCATCTATAAAAAATACCAATACGCAGGACCGGATTGGTATGTGGCTATTGGAGATGTATCTGCTGTTACAGCGCAAAAGTATGAAGAAAAGCTTTCTTCCTACCCGGGCTTGATTCTAAGCTCATTCCGTTCACGCTACTATTACGACGGCGGCATCGCTCCACACGTCATCGGCTATGTCCTTTCCATTTCAGCGGAAGAGCTGGAAAAGTACCAACGTCTCGGATACCGCGGGGATGAAAAAATCGGCGCCAGCGGGCTGGAGGCCTGGGGCGAACCCTACCTGGCTGGCACGCACGGCGCGTCACTCTACGTCAAAGACCCCCAGGGGCAAGTGGTAACCAAGCTCGCTTCAGCCGAGCCCAAACCAGCCGCGTCGATTTACACCACCATCGACAGCACCCTGCAGTACTACCTGCAGCGTTCGTTGGGCGACAACCTTGGCGCTATTGTGGTGGTGGAGCGGGATACCGGCAAAGTGCTTTCCATGGTGTCCAACCCCGGCTTTAACCCTAATCTGTTCGAGCCAGTGAACTACAACAGCATGGCGCTCAATGATGTGCTCACAGATGCCAAGCTTCCTTTATATAACCGCGCTTCCCAGGGGGTATACCCACTCGGGTCTGTGTTCAAGATTATCACGATGGCCGCGGGGCTGGAGACAGGCGTCTTTACCCCTGACTATCCGTATTACTGTGATGACAAGTGGACGGAACTGGCAGGTACCGTGCTCTACGACTGGACCTATGAACGCGGCTTTGGAGCTTCGGGCTTACTCAGCCTGAAAGAGGGCTTGATGCGCTCCTGCAACCCCTGGTTCTGGCACATCGGACTGACGCTCTGGAATGACGGCTACGAAAGCGCTATCGCGGACGTGGCCGCGGGCTTTGGGCTTGGCAAGAAAACCGGCATTGAGATACCGGAATTTGAGGGCAGATTGGAGCAGCCCGATTCTGTATCCGCCAACGTACAGCTGGCAATCGGGCAGGGCACGCTGCAGGTCAGCCCCTTGCAGGTCGCCGCGTTTGTGGCTGCCGTCGGCAACGGCGGTACGCTTTACAAGCCGACCGTGGTGGAAAAGATTGTACCGGTTGATGGAACCGACTCGGTGTACGAATTCGCGCCGGTGGTTAACGGCCAACTGCCGGTGACCGCGGAGAACTTGAAGGCCATCCAGGAAGCCATGGTAATGGTGGTGCGCAATACGCGCGGGACGGCGACTTATCAGTTCCGCGGGCTCAGCGTGAATATCGCCGGAAAGACCGGCACCGCCGAGAATCCAGCCGGAGACTCGCACGCCTGGTTCGCGGGCTATACCTTCAACGAGGACCCCAACCGCCCGGATATCGCGGTGGCGATTATCCTCGAGAAC
>Ga0116170_10003919_pt1 | contig 13815 bp, 7 predicted proteins | sample AD_JPNHW1_MetaG_FD_89797 | JGI IMG/M metagenome (GOLD analysis project Ga0116170, IMG submission 89797) | Active sludge microbial communities of municipal wastewater-treating anaerobic digesters from Japan - AD_JPNHW1_MetaG | ecosystem: Engineered > Bioreactor > Anaerobic > Digestate | place...
TAAGGACAGCGGCTGTGAATTAATATTGATTGGGTTTGAAACCGGCAGTGAGAATCTGCGTAACTTTCTTTTAGGCAAAAAAATTACCGATTTACAGCTGATAAACGCGTTTGATTTATTTAACAAATATGGCTTGAGATCTCTGGCTTTTGCTATGATAGGCATTCCGGGAGAATCTGTGGAGACCATTAATCAGAGTCTGAAGATGCTGCGCAGATTGAAGCCGACTCTTATAAGGCAGGCGATTTTTGAACCGTTTGCGGGCACTCCGCTTTTTGATTATTGCAAGGAACATAACATGTTCACCGGCAATAAGGTAAGTGCTAATTATTATACCGCGTCCACAATTAAATTGGAAAACTTGTCCTCAAGAGAGCTTAAGCTTTATCAGCTTCTTTATCCTTGGTATCTGAATCTGAATTTTGTTGAAAAATATGAGGATAAATATAAAAAATTGATAAATAAGTATAACGGAAAGAGTGAGGAGGAACTCGTGCTTCAGGAAGTTAAAAACAGCGTTCTTCTTGATGATGAGGAGATAAGCCAAATGCTTTCAAACGAGGGAATACAGCATTTTAAATATTTCGAAAATCGTACCTACTACTGTTTGGTGAATTAGAGTGAATCAACTAAGCGAAATTTGTAAACTTTATTTATTGTACAAAAAATCAAAGACTGCGGCATAGGATTGTAATCGTATTGCTGCAGTCTTTTTATGGTTGGTTACTTCAAAATACCAGACAGGATTTATCGATTTATTATTTCTATTGAATAGCCTACGTCGCTTTCCTGAACAGTTAACTCATAATCTTTTTTGAACTCTGTTATAATCGTTTCCAAAATTTTATCCGGTATATAGATAAAGTTAATATCGAATACTTTGGGCACATATATATAACGTGGGATTTTGTCAGTATGCAATTCGTAATATCGAGTGAGCCGCTGTTCTTCGGTTTCTATCTTATCTGCCTGGAACCGTGCCGAGAACGATGCATATGGCATATCTAAATATAAATAACACCACGGTTGCGTTCCGGCAATAAGCACATTGCCATCACCTTTTTCTTTTATAAGCGAAAGATCATTTATGATACCATTATATATCTTTGCAGTTGCCGTTGTTGTTTTCAACCCCTTCTCGGGTCCGGTTTGAAGTTCCACATTTAATTTCTCATTAGAGTTCTTTTGAATAGAAATACCGGAACTTACCGTTGAATCAAAGCTGAGATACTCAGGGCAATATTTTAAATCAGCCGCAATAAAACATTCTTGCCCAATTTGAAAAACCAAGGCGGCGGTTAAAACGGTTGTAAGCAGATTAAGTGATATCATTTTCTGTTGATTGACATTCGAGCCTTTACTATATTTGTCATTAACTACTTTAGGATTACATAATCTGAATTCCTTTTGTTCTCGCAATTCATCAATTATGTTTTTGATGAACAGTGTGCTTGCGATATCCGAAACCAACAACCCCTGGCTGGCGGTAACAAAACCCATGTCGGATGTTACATCAAGGCAGAGGGCGTACAGCACACCCAATATCCACAAAAAAACAAATACATTTTTATGCTTTTTTTCAGACAACACATAACATAGCAACCCAAGAAAAGCGAGGGGAAACATCCAATATCCGAAGTTTGGAAAAGAGATGGTGTATGTTATAAACACAACATAGATAAAAAAGATACCCAACCCTACAGCTAAAAAAACCTTTCTGTGCCTTAAACGCCTTTTATCAAAAATTATTACTATCATCAGCAACACAAAACAAACAAATAGATATGGATTTATTTTCACTATTTCCATTATCGTTCTTTGAATACTGAACAGACTTTGCGCTCCGGCACCTGTATACTCGGGGTCCGAAAGAAGCATTGGGAAATTGACAATTATTTCCCGAACGGTTGTTCTTGATAGTATAAATGCGATAAATATTATCGCCATCGTAGAAACTCCCATTGTAATCCATAGCCAGGTTTTTACCTCAAACGATATCGACGGGAATTTTAAAAACCGGTAATCTTTCTTTTTTGTTGTTTCAAAGACAATCATACAAACGGAGAACAGGATATATACAAAAGCCAAAACAGGATTACATAGAACAGCACAAGCGAAAAGCAGTCCGATTATATAGAATCTCGCTATGCAATGCTTTTTGGCTGTGGCCATAAGCAACCCTGACAAAGCGACAAAAGCAAGCCCCAAAGAATAATATCCCGGACTCATTAAGGTGAAAAAAGGGATATGCAAATATAACAATAGAGCGGCAAAGATACTGAATATGCCGTATTTTTTCAGACAAAAATAAATCGCTGTGAAAACAACACTTTGAAGCGCGATAAACAAGTAACGAAAAAACAATATTATGCCTTCGGTAGACCCGGCAATTGAAATATATGCTTTAGCAGGCAGATAAAGAAAGAAGCCTGTCAGTTGAGACACATGCCAATCGTCAACAAGCAGCGAATCACCCATAATCAGCCTGAGCGTATTTGAAATATAAAGGCTTTCATCACTGATGCCGAAACTATACCGGGCTTTCCATGCAAAAAACAGTATGGAGCACAGCAAAAAAGCCAGTGCAACTATATCCTGGTATTTGGTGGAACTAATTTTGTTCTTTGACATCAAATTCATTATATGCCTCGGTTTATTCAGTTAAATATTCAATGGAAATCGCATTCTTTTCATTTGTATATAGGGTTTCTCCGCGCCTTTTCCCCGACAAAATGATTTTGAAAGCATACTCTTCCCAGGCTGAAGTTGTAATCTCGGTTTTAATTTTTATACGATATCTCATTTTTTCCAAGGGTGAGTAGTTTCCACAGTAAATCCGGTCAAAATAATCGAAAAAGTTATATGAAAAATCCGCGGTATCACAAACAACAAGCAAGCGCCGAACAATAAACTGTTGGTATTTCAGCAGTTCACGGAATATATCCATCGGGATATCAAACCGTTCCAAAAATGGCATTATCTCATTCCAAAAGATATCCCATACATAAATAAATTCGAGAAAGGCTGCTTCTTCAAAATACCACCCGGATTTTCCGAACTTTTCATCAACATAGGTCCAGTCACCTGTTTTTGTATCATTTAGCCTCATTCTAAAGTCAAGAAAAATCTTATGCAAGAAGGTCCCGTCCGCGTGAAGGATAAATGACAATAGATCATTATAAAAATCATAATAGCCGATCCCGAGCTCATAATGAAGATATATCGCGAAGCAGCGTAAAAGGCCCAGATGATGAAATGACTGAAGAACAGTGGAAAAAAGGTTAGCCCTTATCCAGTCAACTGTATTCATGTCTGAAGTGCCTACAACGATATTATAATATTCTTGGATTCCGTCTATGTCTGCGATGTGGTGAACTCTGTGGAAGGGTACCCTTGCCGTTTTGATTCCATATTTTTCTTGATATTCCGGATTTCCTAAAAGTGCGTTGTCATAGATCTGACATTGATAAACGGCGATGGAGTTGTGCTGGCCAGCTTCAATAAGACGGCAAAGCCCGTTACAGAAGCTTTCATAGGTCTCGCCTGGGAGGCCGAGAATAAGCTCGGTATAAGTCGGGATACCTTCCAGTGAATACTTAAGTTCTAGTTTAGAATAATTTTCTATATTCAGCTCTTTTCTGCCTATGAGTTCTAATGTGCGCTCATTGAGTGATTGGTAGGCTATGGTAACCCCTTTATCCGCACCGTTAAGGTTCAGAATTCTCCCGGCTTCATATACGGTTTCGTTACTGTTTTTCGCATAGGTAGGTCTGAAAATGGCGGGATAGCCGTTTCTTTTGCGTATGGCAACAACATATTTAGCGATTTCAATATCTCTTGCCGCTATTCCAAAATTAGCGTCTGCGCAGTAGCAGTATTCAATGCGGTGTTCAGACATCCATTCAATTTCCTTCTTTACCCTTTCAAGTGGAAAATACCGGATGCTCTTAGTATAACACCATTCGCAAAAAGCACAGTTGTAGGGACAGCCGCGGTTTGTCTCAATGATTGCGTGAAACTCAACATCAGGATACTTACAGAAAACGGCATCGAATATACCTGTTAAATAAGGAGACGGATAGTCACTAATATCAAAACTATTATTCGTTTTGTTTTTGATGATTTCTTTATCCATCCGGTAAGCAAGATTCTCAATATTGTCAAACCCTTGGCCATGCAACAAACTTTTCAGCAAAGCCGAAAAGGCTTTTTCCCCTTCACCGTGAACAGAAAAATCAACAAAGGGATGTTTGTGAAGAAAGTCGCCATTATCCGATACGCCGTGTCCACCGAAAACGATGTGGCATGAAGGATGTTTTATTTTGAGTTTTTCGGCAAATATCGATGAATATTCAATATTCCCGATGACGCACGAAAAAGCAACAAGGTACGGATCGATTAACGACTGCAGTGCGTCTTCGATGTTTTCGCGCATAAAAAAAATATCCGACAAGTTATAATTTTCCGCTATTTCGGCATCTTGCATCGCGTATGCAATCAGGCAACCGGAAGCATACGGCAGGTATACCGTAAAATTATTACTGCTGATAGCTGCCTGAACAAAATAAATGTTTTTCATGTTTTAAGCGACCTTCCAAAAGAAATACTAAATGAAATCTGCAATGGTATCAGGACTTATTCGGCTGACGCGAAAGCAACCTTGATTAAAGCGGACAGAATGCTCAGCCCTTGACAAAAAGCTATAAAAGTTTATACTTCTTATTATATACCATCGCTTGTTTTTCTGCAACAAAAGGGGCTGGTGATATTAAAGTTTTACTTATTAACCCAAAACCCAAAAAATATTTTAAATCAGCTACATGCCCCTTAGGGTTAATCTCAATTGCAACCTATCTCAACGCTAGAAATCACAGGGTTAAAATAATTGACAATACGGTGAATTATTTTGATTACAAAAAAACAATCGCTGAATTTAAGCCTGATGCTGTAGGTATATCCGTGATTTCCTATAAATCGATAACCGACGCGATTAGGGCATCGGAAGCGGCTCATGAGGCTAAAATACCGGTTGTATGGGGTGGACCGCTTGCATCTGATATTCCCGAAACCATTCTTCGGCATGGCAGCATTGATTATGTCATCATGGGCGAAGGTGAGATAACATGGGAAATACTGCTGGGCGCATTAAAAGATAAAACTGCCCTTTCGGATGTTGACGGTTTAGCATATATGCATGAAGGGACAGTTTGCATCAATAAGGACAGAGTATTTGCCGACCTTGCGGAATTCCCAATTTTGGACTGGAGCCTTGTTAAACCTTCAGATTATTTTCAGAGGTTATTCTCAGCCAGTAAAATGCTATATATATATTCCGCTAAAGGCTGCCCCGGGCATTGTACCTTTTGTTTCAATAAGAGCTTTAATAAATGCGTATATAGGAAAAGACCGTTTGAATACTGTATTGAAGAAATGAAATATCTTACCCGGAACACAGGGCTGGACGGTGTTCATTTTGCCGATGAGCTCTGGTGCCGGAATAAAACAGAGATGGTTGAAAACTGCAATCAAATAAAAAATGCGGGGCTTGATGTTGTTTGGGGCTGCAATGCCAGAATAGGAACATATGAAAAAGATGATTTTAATGTGATGTTTAACGCCGGATGCCGGTGGATGTTTTTTGGTGTTGAAAGCGGTTCAGAAACCATTCAGCAGGAAATTCAAAAAGGGATCGCGCTAAAAAAAGTTGTGGAAACCATCAACAACTGCGCAGATGCCGGGATTATACCCGTCACTTCTTTTATTATCGGCTTCCCGGATGAAACACCGGAGCAAGTCCAACAAACAATAGCGCTGGCAAAAAAAATTCCAATGGCGATGTATGATTTTAATTTTTTCTTTCCGCTGAACGGCTCGGAAATGTGCGACAAACTTGTTGCGCAGGGAAGGTACACAATACCGGATACGCTTAAATCATTCGCTAAAATGGTACCGACTGAAAAAATACAGATAAACTTTTCAAAAATACCCGCAAAAGAGCTCAAGGTGATTCGAGCATTCTTTATGTGGTCATCTTTTATAAAAAAAGAACCTGCACCCGGTTCAGGCAGGTACGGATTTACCAGGAAAGCTGTTGCCGATGCGCTGAAAGGGATGTTTGGGCGCGGATTTAAAAATTTCGCAGTTACTTTCATCTTTGATGCGGAAATATTTTTTGGGATCGTGTTTGGTTTGGCGTTTCATCCGGGGATCCGACGCAAATATGGATTGTATAAATTAAATAATAAATAGCACGCGCATTTATTTAATCTCTTCCGCAGTGAGGATCAGGTTTCTAACTGATGCCAAACAAATCAGAAAATGATAAAAGTATTGTCGGTTTTGCTGCATGACTTGTATGTTAAAATTTATGTGAGGCGACCGACTGTGAAAATATAAAGATATCGCATCAAACAACTCATAAAGAGGGTATATTCTTGAAAGTATTGCTGGTTAATCCAAAAGCGACTCAACTTAACAAGCGCAGAAAAGCACCAAGCGTTCCGCTCGGTTTGCTGGCCATAGCGAGCTATATTGAAGAAAAAGGACATACTATAAAAATAGTCGATCTGACCGTGAAACAGGAAAATGTAAAAAAGCAGATCAACTCCTTCAATCCTGATGTTGTCGGGATTTCTTTCAGTTCTACACTCGTTGGCAATTCAACCGTTAAGGTTTCAAAAATAGCAAAGAAACTTGGCAAAACCGTAATATGGGGAGGACATATGCCAAGTTCTTTGACGGAACTTTGTTTTCAAGAAGGCTGTGTGGACTACATTGTAATCGGCGAGGGTGAAATCACTTTTGCAGAACTTTTGGATTCCATGGAAAATGGTAGGAGCATCCATAATATTGATGGATTGGCATATGTTGATAAAGATGGTGTGCATATTAACAAAGACAGGGCATTGGCAGATCTTGCTGCATTCCCGCCGATAGACTGGTCGCTGGTTAACCCCAACAAATATTGTCAGGTATATTTTCTCTGTAAAAAGATGATTTATCTATATTCTTCAAAAGGATGCCCGGCAAAGTGCACCTTTTGTTACAGCCCCGGCTATCATAAATGTACACATAGAAAACGAAACCCGGAGCAAGTTGTGGATGAAATTGAATACCTTGTTAAGAATTGCGGTGTTGACGGCATCAATTTTTCCGATGAGTTTTGGAATCCCGGCAAAGAAGATATGCAGGTTTATTTCCGCATGATTAAAGAGAGAAAGTTAAGTTTTGTTTGGGGTTGTCAAACAAGACTGGGTACTTTTAATCATGATGAACTGCAGCAAATGTATGACGCCGGCTGCAGGTGGATTCTGTTCGGTATTGAAAGCGGAAACGAAGAGCGGATTAAGGAAATAAAAAAAGGTATCCGACTGGATACCGCAAAAGAAATATTCGAATATTGCAGGTCAATCGGTATTACGGCACAAAGTTCATTCATAATCGGGTATCCGGGTGAAACCGAAGAGGAACTTAAGCAGACTGTCAGCTTTGCGTTGAATTTGGATGCGCACCTTAGTCCGTTCAATGTTTTCTTTTTGCAGCCCGGTTCCGAATCGTTTGAATCCGCTGTAAGCAGCGGACAATACAAGCCACCGAAAAACTTGAAAGAATGGGCAAAATTACAATGCGACGAATTTGAAGGTGAAACACTCTCAAAGGTTCCTAAAAAAGAATTGCTGGTGCTTCATTTTTATGCGCAATGGCGTGGATTTTCTCAAAAGGAATCTGTCAGTTCTGATTCATACGGCATTATTAAACAGCTTGCGTTACAGGCTGTGAAAAATATGTTTAAATTTAATTTAGATAATTTCTTTGTCGGATCATTTGCCTCTGCAAAACAATTTTTTACTGTTCTTTGGTATGCTAAAGCTTATCCTGGAATCCTTAAAAAATATGGAATACAAAAAAAGAAATAGACAGGCAAAGCTGTTGTGCACATATGTTCCCGGCGTTTAACTTTCAGGCAAATAAGCAGCAGGTGATTCTATGAGAGTATTACTATTTCATCCTTCAACCAACTATTTTATTAAAGCGCCCTCTGTGCCGCTCGGTGCTTTGTCTATTGCTACTTTTTTAAAAGATCGAGGCCATAAAGTAAAAATCAGTGATCGGTGTATTAAAAAAGAAAACATTGTGAAATTGGTAAATTCATTCAAACCGGACATTGTCGGGCTTTCCATTATGTCTGCAAGAGGAATTAAAGATGCCGAATTTATTTCTCGAACTGTCAAAAAAATGAATGTTCCGGTGATTTGGGGTGGTCATTATCCGACATTCATCTATGATGACGCATTGAATTCCGGGCTTGTTGACGCGGTGGTACTAAACGAAGGCGAATTTACAATCATCGAGTTGCTCGACAAATTTGCAAATAATACCCCTTTGAGCCAAATGGACGCTGTTGACGGGCTCGCATTCAAAAAAAACGGAGAAGTAATTGTGACCCGGCCCAGGGCGTTTGCAGACCCGGCAGACTGGCCGGTTATTGATTATTCCTTGGTTGATGTGCCGAAATATTTCCAAACCTGGTTCGGATGCAGGAAGATGCTGTATCTTTACGGATCCAAAGGCTGTCCGTTCGCCTGCACTTTTTGCTATAATCAGGCATACAACAAATCAGTATACAGAAAGAGGCCTGATAAAGATATTTTTGCCGAATTTGACTGCCTCATAAATGAATATGGCATGGATGGAATATATTTTACTGATGATGTGTTCTGCCCCAAAAAAGAAGATTTAACAAGTTTCTGTTCGATGATGAAACAAAAAAACTATAACCTAACATGGGGCTGCCAGGCAAGAATAGGTCAGTTCGACGATGAAGATTTTAGGTTGCTGTACGATTCCGGTTGCAGATGGGTCTTTTTCGGCATTGAAACAGGTTCAGAAGAGATGCAGAAAAAAGTGAAGAAGAATCTTGATTTTTCAAAAATGGAGGAGACTTTCAGAATCACTAAAGATCTTGGAATTATTACAATTTCATCCTTGATTATCGGCTTTCCGAATGAAACGGAAGAACAACTGCGCGACACTGTTAATCTGGCTAAGCGGATCAAGGCGGATTTATATCCGGTTAACCTCTATACCCCAAATATTGAACAGGATTTGTGCCGGGATTTGATAGGGAAGGGGCTTTTCAGCCCGCCGCATACGCTTAAAGAACATGCGAAAATCAATCAGACAAATGATTATTTTAAAAGCTTTTCAACCGTTCCCAAACGGGAGCTTATGGTTATCAGAAGCTATTTTCACTGGGTAAGTTTTACACGGAAAGATGCGGGAGCGTCATCTAAACCATTTGAATTCGCGGGCAAAGCGATTAATGACGCGTTTATTAATATTTTCAGATTTGGGATTGTGTCATTTGTTGTAACCGGATTTAACTCGGCAAAGACTTTTGTTAATGTCGCTTGGAACGTGTTTTTTCACCCGAAAATCAGGAAAAAATACGGACTATATATAAACAGGGAATGATTGTATTATTTGAAAAGCATTTAAATAGCCATTTTAAAATCATTCTTAGGAAAAATTATGGGATCAAAACTGTCGGGAGAAAAAAGAATAAATGTTTTTTGCCGGGAACCTCATTATGAAATTGCTGTTTTTATAATGTTTTTCACAGCCTACCTTTTCACTGTTCCCAACCTCCAAAACTTGAATGAATATACGGCGGTTTATTATGTTTTGACATATGCTGATTTTGGCTTTAAGTCAAGACTCGTTATGGGTTCTATTATTGGATTGTTTACGAATTATATTACCAGAAAAGCAATTTACATTATCATAAGTATTTTCACTATTTTTTTTATCGGAATAGTTTCGTTTTTGGTTGGGGATATTGTCAGGCGCATATCAAAAAATATCGGCAACAGCGCTGAAATCTTTATCATACTGTTTGTTGCATGCCCAGTTTCTATACAGTATCTTTTTAATATTAACAATTTCGGCAGATTTGATTTATTTTCTATATTAATTACAACGGTTATACTTTTTTGCATTAAAAATGAAAAAACAAAATGGCTGGTGCCATTTTTATGTGTTTTTGCTGTAATTTTTAACTATAACTTTGTTTTTATGTATATGCCGGTTATTGCTATCATTATGATTTATGAGTATCTGGTTAATCATAATTCAAGAACTCATTTTATGATATTTGCCGTTTCTTGTCTGGCGGTTGCTGGGTTTTTTATCTACTTTAAAGTTTTTGCGCCGGAATCCGGTTTCAGCAGTCAGGAGAAATTGAAAATATTCCTTGCAGGGAAAACGGATATACAAGGCGGAGAGATCCCTGTATTCGGCGATTTTTGCTTCCCGCTTGCCGGGATATATATGCGTGACGCAGGCAAGTCGTATAGCTGGTTTTTTGATTTGTTGAAGGTTTACGGACCATTCATGTTTTTTTCAACGGTGCCTGCATTTGCGGTATTAATTTCATTTTGGATAAAAGCGTTAAAAGATGCACAGCAAAAAACAAAGAAATTTGTTTTTTTGCTGTGCCTATTCGCTCCAATAGCTGGATTGCCGATGTTTCTTGCAATTGACTGGGACAGATGGATCCCCACCTTATTTATTTCACAGTTTATGCTTGTATTATATATTCTTGCGAGGAATGATGAACGCGCGGTTGATGCGCTAAAAAGCATAGTAAGCTATTTTAACCGGCACAGTTTGCTTTTTACGGTTTTAATTATTTATTCGGCTTCCTCCATATTTTCAAACAATTATTCCGTTTACGTATCAGTAATGCTTCAGCATATTGACAATTTCTTAAGTTTTGCTTAGATTTTGAAATTATTGTCAGCTGATTGTAAAAAGCATTTTTTATTCTAAGTTCAATTCAAAAAAGATAATTTCTGAATAGATCCTCCGGATGGATTGTCATATGGATATATAAATATCGGGCAGTGTTTGTCATTGTTTGACGAACACTGCCCAAATACAGTTAAAAGGGTCTTCTTTGTTGTTTCTAATCTAAATATTCGATAGTTATATCGCGAAACAATGTCCTGCTGTCATTTCTGCCGTACCATACATTTTCCGTCGCGTAGTCCTTCCAAGTGTTTGCGCACCTTTCATCATTTAGATGTAAAAGATTTTTTACCGGTTCAAGTGCGCTGTAAGCATGCACATAAATTCTTCCGAAATAATTGTGAAAATCATACTCAAGTGGGAGACTAAATTTGCTCTTGCCCGGGCGTTTCATCATGCCGGTCTGATAAGCCATCAGATTTCTGTATACAGAGCTTTCAATATGAAAAGAGGATAAAAAGTCAGCTATCTCTTTATAAAACAAATCCGATTGCGGCAAAATTTCGAGAAACGCACCTTCCTCTAACGGCCAAACAATATTTCCGAAAATACTGTTCATATAGGACCTGGAACCGTTCCCTTTTGGTATTCCGGATAATTTTCGGCTGAATTCGGTATAAATTGTTCCGCATAAGGTTTCCTTGTTTACCGCGCTCCATCCTATCAGGCGGCTGTAAAAATCATCGTAGTTAATACCCATTTCATAGAAAAGATAAACCGCAAAAAAATGCAGCAAACCCAGTTGATGAAATGTCTGAATATAAATGAAAAAAATATTTGAACGTACCCACATGGCAGTATCCATCGTATCGGTGGCAACAACCAAATCATAATATTCAGGGATATCGTTTTCGGCTTTTTCACAATGGAACTGAAAAAATTCGGTTTTGACCGTTTTGATGCCGAATTTTTTAATATAATCCGGATTAGCCATATGAGAATTGGGCAGCAGAACCAAAGCGTGAAGGTTCAGTGCGTTGTGCTGCCCGGCTTCGAGCAACGTTGAAATGCCTTTGCAAAAACTTTCGTAGGTTTCGCCCGGCAAACCTAAAATCAGCTCTGCATACATCGCAATGTTGGCTTTATTGTATAGCGCCATCATTTCTGCGAAGAGCTCCATACTGATATTTCTTCTGTTGATATTTTTCAATACTGTTGGATTAAGGCTTTGAAGAGAAAGTGTCGCGCCTTTATTCATGTCGACTTCATTGAGCTTACGGCAAATTTCGTATACTTCTCTTTCTCGGTTTTCGGCATAGTTGACTTTGAAAACCTTGGGATAACCGGTTTTTAGTTTTAACGCTATAAGCCAGTCGACAATTATATTGTCACGTTCAAGAATACCGAAACTTGAATCCGCAAACCAAAAATATTCAATCTTATTCTCTGCCATCCATTCGATTTCTTTTTTTATTTTATCAAGCGGAAACTGTCTGATTTTTGAGCCAAGACTGCCCCAGTCGCAATAAGAACAGTGGTGAGGACAGCCTCTGGTTGTTTCAAGAACAGCGCAGAAACTGAAGTCCCCGTTGCCGACTATCGAATCAAAGTAACCTTCAAGGTAAGGAGAGGGCAAATTCAAATTTGGCGGCGGTGCTGAAGGTGTTTTAATAATATTATTTTCACGGTTTCTGAAAGAGATATTCGGGATATCGGAAAGCTCGCTGCCGCAAGCCATCGCTGCCAACAAGGCTTTAAACGGCACCTCACCCTCGCCGTGGATAAGGATATCTATAAAGTCGAATTGTTCCAACATGGCGGTGTTATAAGGCACATTGTGACCGCCGAAAACAACGGTGCAGCCGGGGTGCACTTCTTTCAGCCGTTTGGCAAAAACTTTATTGTACTCGGTGTTCCATACATAACAGGAAAATCCGACTATGAAGGGTGAATCGAGTACTGCGACAGCATCATTGATATTCTGCCGCCAATATATAAAATCCTTCAGTGCATAGTTTGCTTTGATTGTTTCATCATCAAACGCATAAGCGGCAATTAAACCGACAGCATACGGAAGATAAATTGACTTTTCATCATTACCATACAAGTGGTCGACCTGAACCATATAGATGTTTTTTTTGTTCATACCGAAGCTTCCCTTCAACATTAAACGAATTGCTGTCTATGTGTATTGAGTTTCAATGTCTGTGATAATATTCCTGTTTTCGTTTCTCCCCCACCAGACATTTTCCCTCGCGTAGTCAATCCAGGTATCCCAGCTTTTAGGGTCTCTGGTGATGGTTTCGTTATTTCTCGGGATCAAATCAATTTTTTCATTCAGATAAATATGTTTAAAATAATTATTAAAATCATATGACAGCGATATCTTCTGTTCTGTTACAGACGGTCTCTTGACGATGCTTTTCTGGTAAGCCAGCAAATCTTGGTATATTTGAGTATTAAGTTGAAATGATTTCAGGAAAGATTCAATTTCACGGAAAAAATCCTCAAAACCGAACACAACATCAAGATACATCGCTTCCGAATAGGACCATACAATATGGCCGAAGATCGGATTTGAGTAAAAGAGGCCGCCTTTGCCCGCAAGAACCTCATTATAACAATTATCAAGCTTGTTATATATCTGCCCGCAGACGGTATGGCTATTCAGTTCCATCCATAACTGCAGCTGTTTGTAAAATGCCTCATATTTGACGCCTTTTTCGTAATACAAGTAAATCGCGAAGCAACGCAGCAAACCGAAATTATGAAAGCATTGAATGCTGTTATAAAACAAAGAAGATCTTTTCCACATTTCACGGTTCATTGAATTGTTTGAAACAACAATGTTGGAGTATTCGGTCACATCTTCATTATCCGGCGCGCAGTGAAGGCGGATAAGCGGAATGCGCACGGTTTCAAATTCATATTTTTTAATATTTTCCGGAGTGCCGAGGCTTGAGTTGCACAGAAGTTCAAAACTATATATGTTGACCGTTTTATGCTGGCCTGCTTCAAAAAGGATACCTATTCCGCGGCAAAAACTTTCATAGGTTTCACCCGGCA
>Ga0116170_10003922_pt1 | contig 13805 bp, 9 predicted proteins | sample AD_JPNHW1_MetaG_FD_89797 | JGI IMG/M metagenome (GOLD analysis project Ga0116170, IMG submission 89797) | Active sludge microbial communities of municipal wastewater-treating anaerobic digesters from Japan - AD_JPNHW1_MetaG | ecosystem: Engineered > Bioreactor > Anaerobic > Digestate | place...
CATTGTATCGGAACTCGCGAAAGCGGTTAAAACGGTATCGGTTGTGAGCGATTCAAATATTTCTGAAAATTTCAAGGCGTCTTTTATACCCTTGAAATTATCGAACGCGACGGATCTTTTAAAAACGTTTATAAATATAGTCAAGTATTCCGGCGCTCAAAGCGTTATATCGCAAAATCAACTCGCCGCGTCAATAACCGTTTCAGGATCGACGATCGATTCAAACTCGGATCAGGCCGGTTCGATAAAGGATTTTACCGATAAAATAATCCCGCTTGAAAAAGCGGCCGCGCCTAAATTCAACCGCGCCGAAGGCAATTTAAATTATACCACCGAAGTTTTAATATCGTGCGATACGCCTGGCGCCATAATTAAATATTCTTTGAGTTATCCGGGAAAGATCGGACTTACGAATTTTAATATATACGATGGGAAACCGATAGTTATTAATTCGACGACAACGATAGCCGCGATGGCTTTAAAGGAAGGCATGTCCGATTCCGATATCGCCAGGGTCACATACGTGATAGATACCGTTTCGCCCGTACTGACGCAGCTCAAGGCGGTTTCCGATAATCCCGTGAACGTTAATTATGCCAGAGCCGGCGATACTATAAAATTGACGTTTACCGCGAATGAGCCGTTAGGCGGCATGCCCGGCGTAAAGATCAACGGGCATATCGTCGGAGCTTCTAAAATCGACGGCGAAAATTATATAGCGTCTTACGTAATGACGACGAATGAAGTGGAAGGAATCGTAAATTTTAATATTGATATCACCGATCTGGCCGGTAACAACGGCAACTATTATAGAAGCACCGGTATCACCTACTATGCGATAAGGTCCATATCGAATTTAAACGGTTACGTTATCTATGGAAACACTTCTAAAACCGATGAGGCGGGGGTCAGCGTTGATGGCGCCGCCGTCGAACTCAGAAGAAAAAACGAGCCGAACTCGAATCCTCTTTTTTCAACCAGCACTTCTAAAATGGGATATTTCAATTTCTCAAACCTTTCGCCCGGCGATTACATATTGAGCGCGTCGTTGAAAAAAAACTCGAATAAAACCGTTTTGAAGAACGAAACTATAGTGAGTATAGCGTCGGAAACTCCGGAATATATAATGCCGAAACCGCTCGAATTGCTTAACGCTTCGACCCTTGAAATAACCGTAACCGATGGGTCCGGCGCGCCGCTTCAAAGCGCCCGCGTGTTTTTGAACGATATTAAAAATTTGTACACAAATAAAAAAGGAACCGTGAGTTTCGCTGAATTGACGGAAGGCGTCTATAAGTTAGAAATAATAAAAGAAGGATATATTAATAAGATCGAATATATTACGGCCGGTGAAGCCGAAAGGAAATCAACTTTTGTCCTTTCGCCCTCAAACCCTGAAATAAAGCCGCTTTCGGTTTCGGAACTTCTTATAAATAAAACCGGTTATGAAATATATGAAAGCGATACGCTTTCAGTTTCGGTCACATCCGATAACCCGAACAACGGCAGTTTAAAATTCGCCTGGCAGGTTTCCGGCGGCTTGATTGAAGGCACGACCGAAACCGTTGCGAATAATTTAAAAAGATCTGAAATTAAATGGGCGGCGCCGGTTCTTGGGACCGATTGCATCGGCCTGGCGAAGAATTATTCGGTGAGCGTCAGCGTTGAAGACGGAAAAACTCCTTCTACAAGCCGCGCTATCATGATAAGCGTGGTTAAAAGATCCGCCGGAAAAATATCCATAACTTCAACGCCCGCTTCAACGGCCGTTTTGAACGCCGCATACGGCTACAAGATAACGGTAACCGATGAAAAATCGAATATCATAGATCCGTCAAAACTTTCATACGACATCAGGTCGAACCCTTCGGTTGAAAATGACAAGACCTTTAAATTAAATAAAGAAAGCGGCGAGATAACCTGGCAGCCGGCCGTGAGAGGCAAATTCGACCTTATTTTAAAGGCGTCTTACGCAGCCGGCGGAAATTACGCCGTTCAACAATTCAGCGTTAAATGCGACGACTATATCGATGAATTAAAGTCCGGCGAAACTTTTTCAAAAACGGTTTTAAAACCCGGTTCCGGACTTTCCGTGACGCTTAAAAATCTTAAAACATCAGAATATGTAATAGCCATGCCTTATAACACAAGCGAAACTGATATTTCGTCTTATAACATGTCGTTTTATAAAGCAAACGCCGATAATTCGATTCCGAAAATGGCTTCCGTCGCGCCTCCTTCCAGAGCGGCTGAGTTCGAACAGAGCGTTTATGACAATAAAATGGCGGCCCAGATGAAATTTGAAATAAATAAAAGAAAGCGCGACTTCGAATTTTTGAAAAAATTCGGAAAGTATATGAATCAGGGCGGCGACTCGTCGAAAGCTCCATTAAAACAGGCGGCTGAACCGGTATTGGGGTCTCAGAAAGATTTTATGGTAGAGACGACGGACAAGACCGTCGATAATGGCTGGGCAAAAGTGCCGGCGACGCTTATGGCTTACGGAAAACACTGCTATGTCTACGTTGAAAAGAACATACCGGCGAGTTACATCGCGGTAGATTCCGAATACGCCAAAAAATTTGCCGAGTCCTTTGATGCCGATTATGAAAAGATCACCTCGGTTTTTGGAAGCGAACCGAACCCGGGACTTGACGGCGATTCGCGTGTTTATATTTTTGCCACTCACTATGTTAATATGCAGGACGCCGCGGGTTATTTCGCATTTAACGACACCGTGACGCAGCGGAGATTCGACGAGGAAAGCAGCCCTGATCTGACGGGTAACAATGGTACGGGCCAAAAATATTACTCGAATGAGAAGGAAATGTTTTACATTTATCTGCCCGACGCCAGTTCAAAAGGCCCGCAATACGTTAAATTCATCAGTTATGTTCTTGAACACGAATTCCAGCACATGGTAAATTTTTATCAGCACAGCCTTCTAATTGAAGACTTTTTTAACGTTTCGACAGCGTCCTATGAAGCATTCCTGACCTATCTGTGGCTCGATGAAGGACTGTCAATGTATTCGGGAGATGTTTGCGGTTTCAAGGAAGTTTTCACTTATCACAGATATTATCTATTAAAAGTCGAAGACAGTTCTTTATTAAGTTTTACGAATTATGAAAATTACGGTCTTTCATACCTGTTCACCAAATATCTGGTCGAACAGGGCGCCACGCCCGCCAATCTCGTGAAATCTGATAAGATCGATATTAAAAATGCCGAAGCCGAAATAATATCCAAAAATATCGCGGCAAATTTCGGCGAATTTTATGAAAATTTCATATCGACGCTTTACCTGTCGAACACAGGCATTACTTCTGACGCCAGGTATAATTACAAGAGCATAAATTTAAGAACCGTAATGGAAGCGTATGACCGGAAATATCTGTTCAACGGCCCGGCCATTACGGCTGAAATGTCTTCACCCGCTTCTTACAACGGCGTATGCAAAAAACAGTACAGTCACAATGTTATAAAATGCGCCGCCCCCGAACAGGGCGATCATAAATTGACGCTGACCGGCGGTAATACTGATAAAACCGGTCTTGTGATACTCAGAATTAAAAAATAATATCTTTTTGGATGTCATAAACATGCAAAAGCCTGGCCTGAATATAGGCCAGGCTTTTGCATTGGAAAAAATCGTTGAAACGGGTATGATGTTAATGGCAATAGCAAAGCGGAATATCATATTGGAGTTTTTTATTTGAAAAAGGGCGTTAATTGACAAACTACATATATTTTAATATAATTGATGTGTCGAAAAAAAACCGTAAAAATAAAGGGTCATTGTTTTTGAATTATTTTTTTAAAATACAAGGAGAGCGCGATGAAAAAAAGAACCTTATTATTACTGGTCTCTGTTATTATAATTATTATATTTGCGGTTTCAGGTTTTGCAATGGCGCAGACCGTGAATTCGGCTTCGTTGAAACAGGCTTACGATAAGTATATAGCAAGCTATAACCGCTATCTTGAAGCGGTTAAGCAGGATCTTGATGAAAAAGCCCTGAAAGAACTGGCCGATAAATATCTGACCGATATGAAAAACTATAAAAAGCTTTTAACGCCTGACGAACTTGAAATATCGGGTCAAAAAGATTCAGCGGAAGCCGAACTCGAAAAATTATACGCGGCCGAAAAGAACCGCGTGGTCGGCGCGTCGAACGGAGCTCTCACGGGCGAGGCCAAGAAAAATTACGCCATATCAAAAGTGAACGAACTTAAACAGTCGCTCGGCGTATTGGCGTCGGCTTATGAAAAGAAGATCGCCGAAAGCAAAAAGAAATATAACGAAACATCATGGTTTTCGCCAGTTTCGAAAATATCCGCGGCGTACAGCCTCGTTCGCGATAAATTCGCTGGAAATAAAGTTAAATCGACGCTGAAATACTATGCCACGCCCCGCAAGGACGATTCATACACTTCGTTTTTCAAGGAACTGGCGGTAGAATTCGGCCACGTGACAAGCATTTCAGCGCTTTTATACGATACTAAAATGGACGATCAATCGTTTATATTTAAAGACGCCGAAGCGGAAAAAGACGTATTGATAGTTTATACGATGCCTTCGCCTCACGGAATCAACTGGGCGTCGCCGAAGGCCCTTGCGCTTGCGAGCGGGATAAATCAGGCCACGACTTTTCATACGAGCGCGAAACATCCGATAGGCCATGTTTTCATGTCGCTTAAAACATCCGCCTCGCCTGATGTTATAACCGCCGGGATGACGACTTTCGATAACACCGAAGAAGTAGAACTGGTTATGAAACACGGGTATTGCCTAGGAGTGCTTTTCGCCGATCTCAGGGGAAAATTCGACAATCCTGAAGCACTTAACGCGCAGGTCGAAGAAAGATACGGAACAGGCCGCGTATCGTACATGAAATTTTTGTTGAGCCCTTCGATGGGTAAAAGACTGCTTCAATATTTCAACGAATATAAGGAAAAAGGTTGCGACAAGCATTATGGCGGCGCCAACAGGCCCAGATTCGCCGAGGGCGGCGGATGTTCGCCGTTCGGCGTAAGTTTTATGGAAGTGGCCGGTTTTCTGCGCCCCGAACACTTAAAAGCGTGGAAAATATCGCTTGCCGTTCCTAAAAAATTGTGCGGCGGTCCCGCTTTCGGTAAAAAAGTATCATTCAAAAATCTTATTCTTGGCGGAGGGGCATGGGCCAAAACCGGCGAAGAATCGGCGCCTATTGAAATGCTGGACCCGACTCTCATGTATCGCTGGATGCTGAACGAATGGAAGAGCGAATTCAATAACCCGACAGGTAAATATATCCTTGAAAAAAATCGTAAGACCATGAGTCTTGTGCTTGATTGCCGCGATATTGAAGCTTCGTCGGAGCCTATATGGCTCGAAGGCGCGACCGCTTACAGACAGCACGGATTGAGATTCGGGCCGGATCCTTATAAATTCAAGGTTGGCGAATAATGATTACTTATTTTAAAATTGAAGTTTCAGAAGTGGAATCCGGCGCCTGGTTTTTTTTGCGCAACGCTTTTCTTTCCTGTTTCTGTTGTTCTTTATATGTTTTATCGTCGGCTTTTTTTTGCGTAAAAAATGCTTTTATCGCAGCTTTTTTCTGCTCATGGGTCATGGTTTGGTCAGCGGCGAGGTTGATCATAAAAGTTGAGACCGCCGCGTTATTGGCTTCCCAGTGTGCCAGATTTTCCTGATACTGGGTTTCGCAATAATCTATTATCTCCTGACGCTGGGCTTCGGTCATTTTGGAGTTAGCGGCCAGGGACGCTTTCAGGCTCGTCATGTTCTCGGTATGCTGCTGGGCCCAAAATGCCTTATTTTCGGCCTGCTGGGCGGTTACCGTTGCCTTGTTTTCAAGCTGCTTTTTTTCATTATACGCCTTTATCGCCGCGTCCCTGTCTTCTTTTGAAAGCCCCTTCAATGATTCCAGAAACGCTTTGTTTTCAGATTTCTGCGCTTCGATATTTTTCTGTTTTTCCGTTTTCTGTTCCTGAATATGCTGCTGGCGTTCGGCTTTTTGTTGATCCCTGAACGCTTTGTTCCGTCCGGCGGCCGCTTCGCCGGCCATGATTGGCGCTAATAATAAAACGGCCGTTAAGGCATAAGCTAATTTTTTCATGAGTTTTCTCCTTTTTTTCAAAGCTTTTTTATATAGCTTCGCTTTTTGTATTTTATCGTTTTCCCGGCTTATAATATAGCATCATTAAAAGTTTTGTCAAGCTCATCTTGTTTAAATTATCGATACCGGTTTATTTTAATAAAATATCTTTTGAAACAAAACCGGTAATATGTTAGTATAATCTCCTATTGTGATAAAAAAACATAATGAATCGAATATTTTTTACAAGATAAATCGAGGAGGGGCCGCTATGCGTAATTTAAAAATGTTCTCGGTCGCATTTATCGTATTCGCGTTCTGTCTGATGCTCAATTCATATTCAATCGCCTCGGGTATCGAGGCTTTTGGCGATAATTTAACCGGAAGTACCGCAATCGCCGCAAGCTCTGGTAACGCTTCAGATACAGCCGCGGCGGCCAGAATTTCGGATGATGCCGAAAACTCATCCGTTAAAAGTGAAAAAAGCTCCGGGAAAAAAACCGTATTTGGAAAGGTATTTTGTTTTTTTGAAGGCCTCTTCGACGAAGCGGTTGGCTTTTTCAAAAAAATAGGTTCCGCGCTTGGTTTCAAGGGCTGCGAAAACTCTGATAAAACAGCTCAGACGAGTAACGGCGGTGCCGTAAGTGAAGAAACCGTCGCGTCGAATAATACTCAAACCTCATCAAATAATTGTTCATCCGCTAATACATGCCGAACCGCGACCACCGGCGATACATCCGTAACTTCCGTATCCGGCGGCGCGACCACCTGCCAGAGCGCGACCACTGCCAATAACTGTCCTTCCTCGACGCGCGTTACGCAGGTCTCGACGCCATTAACTTCGTCCGCGAATGGAGGAAGCATACTAAATTCAAAGCAGGCGTCTGCTATTGCCAATAATACGGCGACTTCGGCCGTTTCAAACACAGACGATAATACTCAGACTTCAACCGTTGTAAATAATACAGCCGAAAATAATATACAGACCATCGCCTCTTCACTGACAGGCGTGACCGGAACTATTCCCGAACGCGCCGCAGACGCTGAAAGCGGAAGCGTATTCATGGCAAGGGTTAAATCCATGAGCCTTCTGAATTATGACAAAGCCGTGCTGGACGAAATAATGCGCGGAAATATCCCTGATTTTCTCAAAGATTTCAAGGAAGTCAAGGTCGGATTTAAGACTAAAGACGGAAAAGAACACACCGCAAGTTATTATGTTATGCCTGACTATCTCGCGATCGGAAGCAACGACGATTTCGTCCGCGTTCCCATGACGCCTATGTCCGCTCAAAAGATCGCCGATATGTATGGCTGCCAGCTGCCCACGAAAAAAATGGTCGACGATATATACGATCAGGCCGCGGTTAAATTAAATCCTCAGCCCATAAGCGTCGACAAAGGCATCAGCAAAATCTCGAATTTCGCCGAACATCAAAAGATGGTTGAAAAGCAGCGCGCCGGGAAGCCTCTCGGGGCGCTTACCGCCGGGGATAAAAAAGACGTGGTTATAACTAATTTATTGGATCAGGCCGCGGCAAAGGGTAAAAAACAGGTCGCCATATACGGCTGGCACCAGAAGAACGGAAAGGCCATACAGCCTTTGAGCACGATCCATAACTACTACCATGTCGATTACAGCCATGGCATAAGGCTTGTAAAAAATATGATGACTTTGGACGGAAAAAGCGTTAAAGTCGCGGATATCTTAAAGGATGGCGAATTATCGAAAGCGCTCAGCGGCGAAGGAACGATTAAAAATACAAAAGCTCACAGATAAATTTAATTTTATAAAACCGAAAGAATATTCTGTCGAAAACGCCGTTCAAAGCGCATTAGCGTTAAGCGGCGTTTTTGAATTTTCTGATTTTCTTTTCTTTTTTTCCAAATATTTTGAAATAATTTTGAACCCTTTCATTTTTTTTCCGTATTGCATATGCAGGAGGAAAAATGGGAAATGATTTAAATCTTTCGAACTGGTTCGGTGAGTTCCATAAGGACCTTTTCAGGTTTCTCGTCAAACTTACCGGCGACTGGCACGAGAGCGAGGACATACTTCAGGACGCGTATGTGCGCGCGAACCTTAAATTCAGTCTTTTCGACCCCGGCCGGGGAAGTCTGAAAAACTGGGTATATAAAATAGCCATAAATATCTATTACGACAGGGAACGCTTTAAAACAAAAGAAATGACGGCGGTTTCCGAATACTACGCGGAGCTTCTGAGGGAAAGCGGACCGGATGAAATCATAAATTTTGAATATTCTAAAGAAATGATGGATGCAGCCATCGCAAAACTCGCGTCCGATAAGCGAGCGCTTTTTCTTCTGTCGCTCAAAAATACCATCAGCGATATGGCTGATATTTTTTCGATCGCCGAAGGGACGGTCAAAAGCCGGCTCCATTACATAAGAAAAGAGCTTGTCTCCAATCTTAAAAAGTTAAATGAGGGGGAAAAGATATGAATATTAAAGATAAAAATAACGATAATTTTAAAGTTAGCGACAAAGCTGATGCGTCTGAAGAACTTAATATGAAAGCGATTTCAAATGAACCTTTTAAGAACTACATCGACGACGGCGCGATAGAGATACCGAATTTAAAAGTTATATCAGACAACGTTTATCAGAGGCTTTTTGACGTGACGTTCGGTTATCTCATTTCATCGTTGTCCGCGCTATTATTTCTCGTGGCGCTGCTGCCCATATATTACGCCGTACATGACGGGATCGCTTCGAGCGCTAAGGCGCTGCCAAAGTTAATGGATGTTTTCGATGTCCTTGGCGCGGGCTGGTTCGTAGTTTTAATCACCGCGGCCGGATTTTTCGCGGGAGGCGTAGCCCTTTTCAACTCGATGCGGATAGGCCGGGCGATACTTAAATATATGTTTACCCTGTGGGGGCTTATAATACTTTTCGAGATAAGATATTCCATGAACCGTTCTTCAGCTGTTGAGAATCATGGCTTTTTACTCGTGGCTATCGTGGCGTTTCTGGTTGTTGCCCTTATCTATATGGTATATCGATCGTATCGCAATAAAAGCATAGTGGTAATGGTTTTATTTAATTCCATGGCGCTTGCCGCAAACGCCATATTTATCGTTAAATACTTTGTCAATTTTTCAGGGGCGTCCGCTGCCGACAGGCATGTTCATTACCTGTCGCTGTTTTTCATCGCGGCCATCGTTATGCAGACGTATGAAGCGGCTAAAACTTTTTTGCCCCTGATCAAATGGAATTTGAAAAATCCGCCTTTATTTAAAAGCTTTTAAAAGTCTTTTCATGCCTTCTTCAAGCGTGGCGCGAGGGCAGCCGAAATTAAGCCTCATAAAACCCTTTCCATCGCCGCCAAAAGTGGTTCCGTCATTAAGCGCGAGGCCGCCCCTGAAGGTTATACGTTCGCAGAGCTCTTTTTGCGGCAGGTCGAATTTCCTGAAATCGAGCCATGCCAGAAAAGTGCCGTCGGGTTTTATGAATTTCACTTCAGGAAGGTTTTTTGAAAGAAATTCTGAAATATATTCGATGTTTCCTTCAAGATACGCCAAAAGTTCAATCAGCCAGGCTTCTCCATTTTTATACGCCGCCTCGAAAGCGGTGACGCCGAAAACGTTCGTTTGATCGATGTGAAGGTTTTCGGTTATCTTTTTAAACGGCGTCCGAAGCTTTTCGTCGGCCGCTATCGCCGCCGATATGGCGAGGCCGGTTATGTTAAAGGTCTTGCTGGGCGACATCAGCGTGACCGTTTTATTCATTATATCGCGTGAAAGCGAAGCAAGGCAGATGTGTTTATGGCCGGCGTATATTATATCCGAATGGATCTCGTCTGAAATAATGACGATATTATATTTAAGACATATCTCGCCTATTTTTAAAAGTTCTTCGCGCGTCCATACGCGTCCGACCGGATTATGCGGACTGCAAAGCATGAACAATTTAACGCCCGAAGCCGCTTTCTTTTCGAAATCATTGAAATTTATTGAATAATGGCCGTTCTCAAGGGACAGGGCGTTTTCGACAAGTTCCCTTTTTTGATCGCGGACGACCGAAAAGAAGGGCGGGTAAACCGGCGTTTGTATCATTACTTTATCGCCGGGCGAGGTATAAGCTGAAACCGCTATGGCGAGCGCCGGTACTATGCCAGGGCTGAAACATATCCATTCGTTTTTAATTTCAAAGCCGTGTCTTTTTTTTGACCATCCGATCAGGGAACCGTTGAATGAATCAGGCCTTGCCGCATAGCCATATATTGGATGAGAAGCCCTTTCTTTTATGGCGTTCACTATTTCAGGCGGAGATGAGAAATCCATATCCGCGACCCACATTGGAAGCGCGGTTTCGCTTTTAAATATCTTTGCGGCGAAGTCCCATTTGAAGCAATTTGTATTTTTTCTGTTAATTATCGGTTCAAAATCATATTTTAAATTTGCCATAATCTTCCATTCTTTCCAGGCGATTTTTATTTTTAAACATGCCTTATTTTAGTTGGATATTTTAGAAATAAAATTCTACACCTAAAGGTAAAATTTTGCAATAATTATCGTTAAAATAAAAGCTTAAATGAATTGACTTTTAATGTTCTATTATGATATATTTCTACGTTAGTATATAACGTAGAAACTTAAGATGGCTGATTTCTGCCGTTAATATAGCGGGGAGTGATTTTACATTTTTGCTTTGATAAGAAGTTTATTGACGCTTACAGGGACCGTGACCGGAGTCACGGTAAGTTATTACCTCGCCAATACGCCCTATTATAAGGATAACCCTATATTGGGCGATGATCCTGAAATAAAACTTTCGATAGTTCTGGGAATGTTCGGGTTCCTTCTTGGGTCTATGATATCCCGCGAACTCGAAAGATATGTTCAGGCGATATTAAAAAAACTTTCGTTCTATGAAGTTATTTCGGGCGTGGTCGGTTTCATTCTCGGCCTATTCATGGCCAATCTCATGATACTTCTTCCAGCCATTATATTTCTTAACTCCTCCATGGCCGATGCCTTTCCAGAATATTTCAAAAAGATGATACCTATCTTAAAAATATTGATGCCTTTCATCGTCAATATATTATTGGGTTATGTCGGCATGTCGCTTTGCATGAAATACCATATGGACATAATAAAACTTGTATCCGGCAAAACCATAAATTCGATAAATGGTTCTGAAAAATATCTAGATACTTCGGTTTTAGTTGATGGAAGAATATATGACATAGTAAAGGCGCGTTTCATAGAAGGCCGGCTTATCATACCGGAGTTTGTAGTGAACGAACTTCAGTTCATAGCCGATTCACAGGACACCTTAAAGCGAAGCAAAGGCCGCCGCGGTCTTGACGTTTTAAATAAAATGCAGAATGAATTCGCGAATATGGTCGAGATAGGCTCCGAGGATGTTTCGGCTTCAAAAGCCGTTGACGAGAAGCTTGTCGCTCTGGCCAAAAAGAACGCCGGAAAAGTTTTGACGACCGATTATAACCTCAACAAGGTCGCTCAGATACACGGTCTTGACGTTTTAAACATCAACGATCTCGCAAATGCATTGAAACCTATAGTCATGCCCGGAGAGTCAATGTCGCTTCACGTTATAAAAGAGGGCAAGGAGCACTCACAGGGCATCGGGTATCTTCCGGACGGAACTATGGTCATAGTCGAGGACGGGCGCGATTCTATCGGAAAAACGGTTGACGTCGTCGTCACTTCGATGCTTCAGACCGCCGCCGGCCGGCTTGTTTTTACGAGGACTAAAGCCGGGCTTGAATCGGGCCACGACGAGCAGGCGGCGCAAACGCCGGATGCCATTAAAAATCAGGGCGAGCCCGACAAGCGAAACGACAATAAAAGGGATTACAAAGACAATAAAATAATAAAAATAAAAAAATAATATAAACCCTTGGTTTTTTATTGAAACCTAAAAATTTATTACGCAGATAACATGTGGAGGAGACACTTTAATGAGCACCAATGTAAAAGATGCTATGTCAAAGGAATTTGTAACCATCAAAAAGACCGAGAAAATTACCGAGGCTAAAAAACTTATGCTTACGGCTGAATCGCGCGCGCTTTTCGTTCTTGATAAAAAAAAGGTCGAGGGCATTATTACCGAAGGTGACTTTTTGAAGGAAGCGGATGATTCGAAGCCTTGCTCATGTATTATGACCACTCCGATCATATCGGTGAACCAGGAAAATAATCTTCAGGAAGCGGCTAAGCTTATTACAAATAACCGCATCGGCCGGCTTCCGGTTTTAAATGAAACAGGCGAAATGATAGGCGTCGTAACTGAACGCGATATAGTTAAGGACCTCGTCGTCGATACTAAACAGCCGAAACTTTCTCCCGAACGCGCCGCGATATATCTTGCGATGACCAATGAACGTGAAAAAGAGGAATACTGGCTGGAAAAAAGTCAGGAGGAAGGCTATAAGGCGGTTATTACGCAGGTCGGGACCACGGCGGAAAAACTTCCTATAAAAATGCGCGAAGCTACAACCGTAGCCGCCATCGCCCGCGGCGTCATCAAAGAGGATACGCGTGAAAAGGTCGCGCTCAGTAACGCCGTGCGTGACGCTTATATCCAGCTTTCATCCATAAATCCGGGCCTCGGCGGAGGGTTTAAGATTTCGGTCGTCCGCGGAGAAGGTAGAATAACGGTAGCCGCGTTTGGAAAATGCGGGCATGCGCTTGCTAACGGCCCTAACAATCTAGTAATGGGTTTCAGCATAATATAGCCTCCGTCTTTTGAAAAAATAAATCAATAATTAATAAGGAGATTTTTTTATGAAAAATCTGTTCGTTTTATTATTTCTGGTATGCGTGATCAACGTTATGTCGGCGTCATGCGCGTTTGCTTCAGCTAATGAATTTGTCCTTAATTATCCGGCTTATACGCTTAAAATTCCGGTTTCTTTTATGGCGAGCGACTCGATGCTTATGATTTACGGTCCGGAACCGATGACGACCTTCAACCTTATTATCAACCCGGAACTCGAGAAAAATCTCGAGCAGTATACCATTTTTTCAAAGGCTCAGATAAAAGGCATTCCTGATTTTAAAGTTGAAAAGGAAGGCTATGAAACATATAACGGCGTTAAATTCGCGACAGCCGTCAATAAATTCAAAAGCGAAGAATTCATGCTCCGTTCAAAAGGCGTATGGACTATTCAGAATAAAAAAGCGCATGTTATGACTTATACCGCGGCTGAAGCTTCATTCGATAAATATATCAAGGACGCTGAAAGCATGTTTGGCGGATTTGATATCGCTAATCTTACGTTTAAAGTTCCCGCCACTTTTTCCGGCGAGAACTCGATCGTTATGGTATTTGGTGAAACCATAAATGAGTTTCGCATAAACTTCAACGTGATAGTTAAAGCGGAAAAAGAAAAAAATCTTGAACAGTACACTGCTTATTCAAAGGAAGAGGTTAAGAAAGTACCTGATTTTAAAATAGCGAAAGAAGGTTACGAGACCTATAACGGCGTTAAATTTTATTCGATGACAAGCGATATGGTAAACAGCGGGGTTAAGCTGAAGGCTAAAAGCTCGTGGACGATAGTTGATGGAAAGGTCTATATACTCACATACACTTCCACCGAAGCCGCTTTTGATAAATATCTCAAGGGCGCCGAAGCTATGATGAATAATTTCGCGATAGTTAAAAAATAAATATAATAAAAATGGAATAGAGGTATATAAAATGAGTTCTGAAGTA
>Ga0116170_10003931_pt1 | contig 13785 bp, 14 predicted proteins | sample AD_JPNHW1_MetaG_FD_89797 | JGI IMG/M metagenome (GOLD analysis project Ga0116170, IMG submission 89797) | Active sludge microbial communities of municipal wastewater-treating anaerobic digesters from Japan - AD_JPNHW1_MetaG | ecosystem: Engineered > Bioreactor > Anaerobic > Digestate | place...
CGGAACATCATCGCCGTGGCCTATCTCCTTGCCGGGAAGCTGCGCTTCGACGGTCTCGAACCCCTCTGGGGCTCTCCATTGGGCTCCGCTACTCAGTCACCCACTTGAAATAGCGAAGAACCAAATGTTGTTGGTGACTCCGTGTAATATGTGTTCCATGTGGCTCCATCATCGGTCGAATAGCGGTACGATCGCAAAGAGGCTGTCTGTTCAATTTGGACATAAGCGTCTGCCGGGAATATAGCCTCAGATGAGTATTTTGGATATGCCAGCGTGGACGGATACGTACACTGCACAATTCGTTTTTGTTTGGTCCCGTAGTCGTGACACTCCCACCACAATTCATGGCCTGAATCATCAGCAATGTATAGGCCCCAAGAAGCGTTATCTGTCACACCTGATCCAGTTAATCTTGCTGTAATTTTGAACACTTGGTTCGGGATAACCCAGTCGCCAAATCGGAGCTTATTGTTTGAATCTCCCTGCACTATGTAATAATAATCAGAAGTAACTGTTGTTGTAGTTTCAGCATTTGCGGTTCGAATAGCAATCGGACTTGCTAGGTCAGGGCGAGAATAGAAATAAACGTAGACATAGGCAGTCTTATTTACAAAATTAGAATTAGCGCACCACACTGAAACGGTAGAAGGCCCGACCCAGCAACCGTTATAGCCAGTCCCAACACTATTCCCAAACTCGTATGCGCTGCAGATCCCCAGCACCCGGCCGATGCACCGCACGAACGTCACGTTATCGATGCTGTGGGCAGTCGACTTTGTGGAATTGTTCAGCACCCCGCCAACGTTGAAGCCCTGGCGGTATAGCTGATGACCATCCCAGGACTCTTCGACAAGGGTCTTGGTCAGGCTCCAGGTGTCCACGGCCGACGTCGCTTCTGGATCCCTCCACTCCGTGTCGTAGTTGTCAGCAGATTTCTTTACCAGAACCTGCCCTGGGCTCCCTCCGGCGGGTACGCCCGCGCCGTCCGTGCCATCTTTTCCATCGGTACCGTCGTTTCCATCCGCCCCGGCGGATCCGTCGTATGGCGCTGTCAGCGTCAGGGCGTCCGCCCCAAGGATGAACCACACCCGATCCCCAGGGCTGTGGGTCTCAGGAACAGTGTCCATGATTCCCCGGAGAACTCTAGTGATCTGGTAGGTGCCATCCCCGTTGTCGGCGCAGGTTTGCCAGGAGAACCACTCATTGCCACAAATGCCGATGTTATAGCCATGGGATAGTCCATCCGAGTTCGTGCTGCGCACCGGCAGCCTCCGCACATCCGGTCCGGCACTTATCTTGAACCCAGCGACATCAAGGGACGCGGTCTTGCAACTCCACTCCTCCGCCAGGAGCCCGGTCGGATTGCAGTTGATCATGCTGCCAGACTGTATATAGCCCGCTCCGGAATTCGTGTATACGTCCATGGAGAGGGCGATGGAATCAGCTCGAGCACCCAACGCAAGCACGTTCCGGGTTTGTCCGGCGACATAGTACGGGCACTCCACTAAGGCCTGGGCGGAAGCCGGCACAGGCGAGGATATTGGATCCACCCAGGCGGTCGATGGAGGCGCAGAGAAGACAGCTGATGCGGTTCCAAATACATCCTCCACGGCCTCCACAGAGATCCGTCCATCCTTGAGAGATCCATAACGAATAGAAGTGGCTCGAAACACCCGTTCAGACAAACCGGAGGGCGTCCACGATGCATTGAAAGGACTGCCGGGTCGGAGATTCCAGCCTTTTCGGTTGAACGAGAAGGTCCCTTTTCGCAGCGGGGAGGCATGGGTGAGCCGCTCACGGGCCGCGATTTTCTGGGCGTTGGCCGCAGTTGAGATCGCGAAGAAATCGAGGGTTGAGCAGGCCTCCTCCCCACGGATGGCTCGGTTTGCGTCGTCCTGTTCACGGGCCGTACGGATGGTGAAGCCCTGGCTCGCATCCAGGTAACGGATCACCACCTTGTTGAGCGTTTCCGGCCAGCTCGGAGTGATGAGTTCAGGGGCCTCCACCATGTCCCCCTCGACGAACGAGGGGATGGAAGCCGGGTCATAGTCGGCCCGGATCAGTTTGGCCGTCCAGAGACCGGTGGATGGGTCTGTATAAAGCGCGGCATCCACCGTACGGCATAGCTCACGCAGCCACTCCTCCGCGCTCTGCTCGCTGTCTAGGAGTAGGGAGATTCCCAGTCCCTCTGCATAGAGGGTATCCGCCATGGCCTGGAAACTAGCCACATTCAGACGAGAGGGAGAGAGCCCCATGCAGCCCATCTCGGGATCCCCGGTGAAGATATCCACCATCACATAGGCTGCGTTGGCATCGTTGCCGATTTTTTTCTTATTGGAATCAAAGCCAGGCGGGCACGGGAAACGGCAGGCGATGGGGGCCCAGTTTTTCAAGTAGGCCGACGTGCCAATATAGGTCTGCCGAAGCACCATATAGGCCACTCCTCGGTATCCCGGCGCGCCCCCAAATTGTCCCTCCAGGTATGCATCTGGGGACTGGCTTGTGCTCCCGAAGTAGAACGCCACATCGCCTGAGATTCCCCCCTCCCGTTCCTCCCCGCCGAATAGACCTGGCCTGTTGATGCTCAGGATGGTGCCGACGGAATTGTAGGAGGCGGAAACCCCCAGGCTCTTGTCTCCCACCAGGATATCCACCAGGGCATCCAGGGTGCCGCAAGACAGGGCCATCACCATTCCCAGGGAATAGCGGTATCCCACGGTGTATTTCTTGGCTCCAAGACCAAAAAAACCGGAGGTCTTCTTCTCGATGGGGTCCACGCGCAGGTCTCCCCACCAAACTACGTTCGGCCCCGAGATTTTGCAGGTCCCGATCAGGTAGGGTATAGGCCGACCTTCTTCGGCGGTAGGTGCGGAGAAGTCTCCGAGGCTCGAGGCCGCCGCCGAACTGGGCTTGGGGGCCATGAGGGCCGAGACGGCAGAGGTGAATACCCACCAGAAGAAGGTCCACATCAGGCGATCCCTCTCTCTCCGAACGGGTTCGTGGATGGAATATGACTGAATCCAAGATGGTTCACCAAGTTTCCGAACTTGCTGGCGCACTCGCTTTCTGTGCCGCCGCACCCCGGATAGGCCACCACCATGGCCCCGGCTTCGAGACCCGCCACGCTGTGGAACAAGGTGAGAGTGTCCCCCGCATGCGCGGACACAGCCATGACCGCACCCAGGGCCGGAACCTCCACCATGCCGCCCTTGAAGTAGTCGTCGACCTTGCTGGCAAAGGTACTGCTCTTGACGGTCTTCCCACTCACACTAGAAACCTCCGCGAGGGTCATGAAGGCGGCCTTGTTGACTCCGCATAGGGGAGAGAACAGGCGACGCGGGCATTGAATTTGATAGCGCAAGGCTGGAATGCGCTTTTTGAGTGCATCCTGGTCGGATACGCAGACCAGAGTCATCGTTTCCCGCACCTTGTGACTGGAAACGATGCCCGTGAAATGGGCGATCACCCCCGTTTCCCCATCCATCGCGCGGTACAACACCAAGCCCACAGGGCGCACAGGGAGATAATCTCGGAACAAAAGGGCAACAGGGTTGTCCAGCGGAAGACTCACTTCAATGGAGCCGCTGCGCATCTCCTGGTTCTGTTCAATCTCAGTGTGAGAAATGGTTTCCCGGGTGTATAGGTGCCCGTTCACCGTCTGTTCCGTGTCGTTGCCCGTGTAATAGAAATTCAACGGGCCGCAAGAGAACCAATATCCCTCCCAGGGATTGGCCCCGTAAGTACTTTTCTCGGCCGAATCAATGCTCACGGGGCCTCCAGTGGCAATTCGACATACCTAAATACAATTTTCGCAATACTATCCGTAATGTATTGAATGGTCACATCATCTGATGCGAGACGCGCCAGGATCAGGAATGAAACCAACTTCGAGGTTTCACAAATGGCCCCGAGCGAAGAACTTAACCCGAGCACCTCGATTGATCCGTTGTCTTCTGCGGAAGTCACCTTCCGGTATACGGGATTAGCCCAGCTTGGGTAGAAGGCTAGATGGCGGCGCCCATTGTTTGACGGATAGAGATGTTCCGAATAACCGCATCTCTCGATACTGATTTGCTCATCAGCATGCATTATATTAAAGTGCAATTCTAGGTCCCTGCGTAAGGTTGGTATCCAAAATGGGACCAGCCGACCCTTCCGCGCCAGGACCCATTCCCTGGCGGCCACGATCTCCTGACGGCGGGCGCATATCCATTCGAATTCCCTTTCGATGGAAGGCTGGGTATCCCGGTCGAAGATGCTCCGTGCGCCAATTCCAGGATCAAACATGGCAGTAGAGCGAGACCAGTCCGATGATGGGTCATTCGGAACATTCGATGGGACCTGAAGCAGGTCATACCCAAGATAACTCATGACATCTCGCAACTAAATTCAAACGAACCGGCAAGGACCCAGTTGGTGGGCTCACCTAATTTCAGGCCCTGGAGGATCCGGCCCAACCGCATGGGCACAACCAGAGAGCCGGCGGGCCAGAATCGTTCAACCGGAGCATTTACAGACACGGACGAAGCGCCGACGGTCACGACCTGAAAAGCCTCGAAGGTGAAGGGATCTGCCCAGAGAACAACATACCCACCATTCGTGAAACTGGGCAGGTTGCTTGATTCCATGGGGATTGAAGTGGCGCCTGGCATTACTCCGAAGGTCAGGTGCGCGAGCTCTGGCCATACAGGCACACCGAAAATGCGTGTTCCCCAGTCGTACAGCAGATTGTGGAGCTGGATCGCTTCGCGCGGAGATGTCGCGCACACCCGGTATGACAGCGCGTAGCGCGGGTTCGTCCGATGACGGATGCGTTGTTCCTTGCGGTTCCAGGCCTGGAGCACCTCCGTGTTGAAACTGATGGTCTCGGAGTACGGATCGCTCCAGTCACAACGGGCTGGAAATACCTGGAGGCGCGTGCCTGTGACTGTGTGCTCCGTGCCGGTTGTTCCAGGGAACGAGAAAATGACAACATTGGAAACTCTGATCAATCCGGCGGCGGGTACGGAGAGGGTGTAGCCTTGACATTGCCCGGGCCAGAAGGTCTTGGAGGTAGGCCCGTCCACCACAACTCCCCCTGCGCCCGTTGTGCTCACAGCCGTGAGATCCATCGCAGAGGCGGTGTGGGTGTTCCAGACCTCCAGCAGCCATGAGGCAGCTCCCACTAGGAAGCCCAGAAGTTTCTTCCGTGGAAGCACCAGCATTTTCTCGAACAGACAGGACCCGAACATGGGCACCGGGGAAGCCCCGACCAATACGGAGGGGATCCTGGTATTGGCACACATGGGGCCATCAGCAGCGGCGACGGACTGCGCTTCGACGCTGGCATGACGATAGGAGGCGGTTCCAGAGCGCAGGTTCACCGACAGCGTAGTCTTTACGCCACACAGTGGCTTCCCCGGGACCTGCCCAGCAAGAACAACCATCAGGCCACCTTTTTGACGGCACAGTGAGGGAAGAGCACATAACTATCGGATTCAATCTGAAGGATTTCCCCTGCCGCATAACCATTACCAACAGCATTTGAATAATAGACACTGGGGACTGTTCCAAGCAGGCTGTACCCGCTCGAGTCGCGCGCAGCCCAGAGGTGGAACGGCAGAAAACCTGGCCGCAGGCTCTGAACGCTCGTCTGCGCCTTCTGAAAATACAGATTGTCGGGGTGGCAACCATGGTAATACCTGGCGATCCCTGAGGGTTCCCCGGGCAGGTAATCGGCGGCCGCATTGCTATTAAAATTCCAACCCGCGATGTTCCCACCTGTATCGTTCGTCACTGAACTATAGGCCGCCCGATCGGTCTCGCCGTAGAAGTCCCCAAGACATAACCATTTCCCTGTATATGAATCCACATCCGCACGGATAAAGACCTTAGCGTCCCAGGAAACTGAAAATGGAGGTTCATCCAGACTGAGGTTTTGGTAATACCAGCTCTCGCTCCCAGAGAAATACTGGCCGGCGTTGGTACCTGGCAACACCCCGGCCGACGACAGGAACCCCCAGCTCATCCAGCGGAAGGATCCTGCTGAGCGTTCCATAGCAATGAAAATGTTTCCGTCTCCATCATCGAAGAAGTGGTAGCTCGGAATGGCGCCGCTGGTCATTCGGACAGCGGCACCACAAGTGGTGGAGGTGCCCTTGGCCGCTGGTCCGCCTGGGTGCGCATACCACTCAGCAGAGGATCCACTCCAGCCGCTGCCCGCATAGAGGCAAAAGCCATAGAAGGGGATGTCGCGGCTGTGGTTGAGGTTAAATGGGGCTCCCTCGTTTACGCAGGCTTTGAGATGCACATGCATGGCCCCACTGCTCACGTGGAGACGCCAGCCATTCCCGTGGCTGCCGCTGTAGTTGATGGTCCAGCCATTGGTAGCGAGCCAGGTTGCCAATTTCTGGAGAAGATCCACCACCCCTGAAGACGAGCCGGTTTCGTAAGCCATGGGCCACTCCTAGTCCATGCGGATGGCGCAGTAGCACCCGTACCCGGTACGGAATGTGTCCTGCACCACCAGCCAGTTTTCACGCCCGATCGTCACTGTGTTTTCGCTGGCGTTCGCCTCGCCCGGCACTGCCATCATGGACCCGACCTCTCCATAGACATTGCATCCAGCGTTATCAACCAGGCCGTCATAGGGGATGATCGGAAACAATGGATATGTGCCGTCAAGATTCTTCCGCGTGTTCTGAAATCCGTTGTAGTACGGCCAGATTTGACCCATCCGCGCCGTACTGTCGGCTTGGTCGCAGGCAAATCCCCTCCATACGCCATCAATCCTCCGCATCCGCCACTGGATTCCGTCGGAATAGGTGCCGTAGGTCGATCGAGCTCGCCAGAATGCGGCGTGGTTGGTGCCGGTGTTGGACCACCTCCAGGCCGCGTCTGCTGAGCCAGGGACGGTCGTGGCTTGGGAGAAGGCCAGTGTTCCGCCGACCACGAGCGGGTATGGATATTCCCCCGGGCTCATGTAGGGACAGTCGAGGAGTCCGAGATACATGGTCTCGTAGACGGTGCTGACCTTGGCCACCATGATGACCCGCCGTCCGCTTGCGAAAAACCAATAGGGGATAGCCTGGGCCCATAAGCATACGCGGGGGCCGAGATCCGGAATGGCGCCAGGCTGGCCTCCGAAGGCAGCGCCTGCGCTGTAGCCCACAAAGCCGTTGAGTTGCCAATCGTACCAATCCGCTGAGGCGTTGTAGTCCGTGTGGATGCCCACGTAGATTTCATCGGCGTTGGAATTTCCGGGAGCTTTCCAGATGTACTCGTGTCGGTCGGATACCAGCCGCATCCGAGACCACGGAGGGGTCAAGACCACCGCAATAGCGTCTCCGACCGCCCAAGGGGTGGAACCAGCGCTGATGGTGAAACTCACCTTCTCGTGGGAGAACGCCGTCCCCACGGTGCCGGTGCCCATGCTGCCGGTCACCGAACCAGCAACGGTGAATTCCGTCGTGCTCGAAAATACGACAGTAATTACCTCCTGAACGCTCGCCGCTGTGCCGATCAGGCCATCGATCCGACCATCACCGGACCCGGTGTAGACCGGCTGCAGAGTGTGCCCCTTCAAGAGGAAGGCATCCATTTTGTCCGCAAGATCCAAGTAGTCCGCTGCGATGCCGATTTCGTAGCTCACCTAGTCCTCCCGAGTGCGCTATTGAAGCAATTCGGATTCGCCGCCACCTGCTTAGCGATGACTCTGGTTCCTTCAGGGCTTGCAAGGAACTCGGCGATAATCCCGCGATCCAAGCTCAAGCCGATCTGGTGAGTGAAGGACGCACTCAAGTCCCCCATGCTTGGCGGGCCCACCTGGCCGCCGGAGGCGTAGCCCTGAAGGCGCCGGGGGTGCAGGCTCTCCAGGAAATCGGTACCCCAGTAGTTCACGGTCTCCTGATCGTGGACATACTCCCCGCGGTGGACGATCCCAGCGGCCTCGAACTTTCCGCCCGGGCCGGTGTATCCGCCCCCCGAGAAGCTCCCGCCGAGCGTCGTGATGAGCGCCTGGCTCCAGGTGTTCCCGGCGGCGGCGCTGGGTCCGAGCAGGCTCATGGCGGCCTTCATCAGCATGACCTTGGCAATGGCTTCCTGGATGGATCGGGCTACGGATCGAAGCATGTTCATGGCCGCATCGCCCATTGCATCGAATCCTTCAGACGCGGAGGCGAGCGTGTCCACAAGTCCGGAGGAGAGTGCCGAAGCACCAGCCTGCTGGACATCGAGCAGGGAATTCCGGCAGCGCTGCTCGCTGGTGTTCAACTGCTCGAACGCACTCGAGGCCTGCTGGGCCTGAAGCCTCAGATCCCGCGCGAGGGCCTGGTCGGCGGGATCCCCGGTCTGGGCCGCCTTGGCCTGGGCTGCATCAGCCTGGGCCAGCATGGCCTGCAGGACCGGCTGCATGGCCGCCAGCCTGGCCGCGATCGCATCGGCGTCGCGCTGCCGGGCTTCCAGGGTCGTGACCAGGCCTGCGTCCTCCAGGTTTCCGATGCCCTGTTCGTCGGCCTGGAGCTGGGCCTGGATATATTGAAGATCGGCTGCGTAGGCTTCCGCTTGGGCGCGGGCCTTCGCGCGGCGCTCGGATTCGTCGATCCGATCCAGCGTCGCGGCATCAATGCTGCCATCGCCCTTCCGGGCATTGGCGCGCATCTTGTCGAAGGTCTTCTGGATCGCCGCCATGCGCCGTTTCAGGCTTTCACCCTCCGAAGCCTCGATCTCGTTGTTGAGCTGTTCCTCGAGCTGGAGGCGCTTTTCGGCATAGTCCTCTTGCACCCGAAGGTGCTCAGCGAGCATGCGGTCATCCAGGGCCTTGGACTCCTCTTCATACATGCCCTTGGAAGAGAACTTCCCATCCTGGAACTCCTTTTCCAGCTTCACCTTGTCCTGCAGGTAGTCCGCCTGGATCTTGAGGAGGGCCGCTACCTGTTGCTGCTCAATGGTCTGCCGCTCCGCCGATTCCGCCCGCCACTGCGCCAGGCGCGCCTGGTGCTCGGCCTCGGAAAGGGTGTCCTTCTTCTTCCCTGGGGCGGGCGGAGGGTTGGTTGTGAGCTTGGGGCGGTCCTTGATGTCGCCTTCCAGGTTCGAAAGGCCTCCGAAATGCCGGGAGCCCCCGCGATCACCGTAGTCCAGGTTCGAGAGCCCGCCCCTCAACTCGCGCTTGCCCGGCTTGTAGGCCTTGAGATCCTTCAGTGCTTCCCGGGTGTGTCCCAGGGTCTGCTTTGCGGATTCTGCGATGTCCTTCCAGGCCGCCCCGAGTCCGTTCTGAAGGGCCTCCCCGACCGCGTCCAAGTCGCGGGCCCAGCCGTCCTTCCCGAAGAACCCGGCGATCTTGGCGAGGGCCTTCAGCAGCAGCGAGAAGGGGTAGAGGAGCTGCGTTCCGACCAGGGCGCCCACGATCTTCACTTGGAGGACCACAGCCGCCAGGGCGTCTCGGATCAGGGCCACCAGCGTCGCGATGGCCTTGAACTTTTCGGAGGCGACTCCGGTTTCCACCCCGATCTTGTCCGCCCCGACGGCGATCTTGAGGATATCGGCGAGCAGACCGCCAACCTGTTCCGCGATGACCTTGACCGCGGTCACGATCTCCTTCACCTCGGCCTTGTTCTCGGACAGCCATTTCGAGGCGTCCCGAAGGGTGTCCATGAGCCAGGAGAGCGCTTCCTGGGCCAGATCCCCCAGGGCGCCGAAGACTTCCTGGCCTGCCTGGAGCAGCCCCTGGAACGTCTCGGAAATCCGGGCGTTCTTCACGTCGAAGATCCCGCTGAAGGCCTCCTGCAGGCCGGTCTTGAGCTTGTCGAACATGGGCTGGGTGGCCATGCCGGCGGCGGTTTCGGCGGCTTCCTGCACGTTGCTGGTGAGGCCGGACCAGGTTCTGGCGGTCTCGACGCCCGCCGCCTGGAACATGGAGAGCTTCTCCTCCAGGAATGCGAAGAGTTTCTCCGGTCCCTGGGCCTTCAGTTCCTTGATCTGGGCGTTCGTGATGCCGAGGGCCGTCGCGATCCGGGTGTTCCGCGGGTCGATGTTCCCGCCCAGGAGACTCCGGACCTCCTCCCCGAGCTGGTTCATGGGCATGTCCAGGGCGCCCGCGGCCTGGGTCATGGCCACCGTGAACCGCCGGACCTGGTCGACGTTCAGGCCGGCCGCCAGGCCGGGCGCCAGGCCCTGCTGGAAGGCGGCCGTGAGCTGCTGGGTGGTCGCGGTGGTTTCCAGCCCGGCGACCTTGAGCTGCTGCATCTGCTCGGCGGCCACCTGGCGCGCCGCGTTCAGGGCCTCCATGCCCCTGAGTTCGCGGCCCTGGGAGTCGATGAATCTCCCCTGGGTCGCAATCAGGGTGGCAATGCCCAGGGTGGCGCTCTCGATGGCCGCGTTGTAGCCGATCCCCGTCCCGGCGATCGCATTGAAGCTGGAGACGAGCAGATCCAGGCTCCGGCGCAGGGCCTCGAAAACTACCTGCGCCTTGACGAAGCTGCCGGTCATGCCGGAGACGGCGCCGGCGGCCGAACCGAGGCCGGATCCAGCCTTTCCGGCGGCCGCGCCCACATCTCCCAGCGTCTGGGCGACCGCCTTCCCGGTGCCGACGAACCTGCCCTTGGCGCCTCGGAGACGATTGGTCGCCTGGGTGGTGGCGTCCAGGGCCTTGACCGCAGATCCGCTGTCGCCCTGGATCTTGACTTTGACGGTCATGTCCTCGGTCATTCGCTCCCCCTCAATTCGCCCACGCAGGAGGCGAAGTCATCCTTCGTGGACCAGATCGCCAGCCGGGCATCATCCATCCAGGACGCCCGGCTGGAGCGTTCCAGTCGGGCGTGGGCGCGGGCGAAAGCCCGAACCTGGACGATCGCCATCTGCTGGATGGATTCCCAGGAGTGGCCCTTCTCGATCAGGTAGGCCGCGAGGTCTGCCCAGTCGGAACGAGGCGCGCGAGACGCTCCGCGACGGCCACGAGCCTGGGCAGGCTCGCCAGAACCACCTGAAAAAAACCCTCGTTCAGCTCCGCGAGCGCCACCGTCAACTCGATGCCCGATGCGGCATCCAGGTCCTGGACCCACTCCACCGGCTTCCCCGTGGCCAGCGCGAACAGTTCGTGGAGGTCATGGAGCAGCGCTGGGGCCGCCATCATGACCGCGGCCGAGCCATTTTCGATCAGCGTCATGAGCGCCGCCATCCTGGGCAGGATCTCGGGGATCTGGTCGAAGCGGAACGGCCGCAGCGTGATGACCTCCCCGCCGATCACCAGGGTCTTGGACTGGGGCAGGATCGCCTTGAGGTCCTGGGTCATGTCATCCATGCCTCACCTCACGCGTCCAGGTACTCGTAGGAGAGGAACTGGCCCAGGGGATCCGTGGTGAGGCGAAGGGGATCAGCGAGAGCGTCACCCTTCATAGGTAGCTTCGCGATCTCATCGTTGATGAAATCCAGGCCCGAGAAGGTATCCAGCATGACTCGGAAAATCATGATGCGCACCCGGCGGAAGTGGTCCGCGGTGTTGACCCCTTCCATGATCAACATCCTCTCCAGGGGAGGAACCGTGAATGCGCCCACCTTCTTGGATGACGCGTAGCTGTAATCCGCCTTGAAGGGCTGGACAAAGGACCCGACGTTGAGGATGTCGAGGTGGCCGGGATCCGCGTCCACGTTGTAGTGGGAGCCTAGTGTTAGGGTGGCAGGGGTGGCGGCGCTGTCCTTGAGGGCGCTGAAGGTCACTTTGGGGTTGGCGAGCTGGATGCGATCCCCAGCGATCAGTCCGCTGGGAAGGGGCTCACCTGTCACGGTCCCTGCCGCCTTCGTGATCGGGGTCGAATAAAACCCCAACCCCAGATTGTCCAAGGTGAGGTCTTCGGTCTCGAGGTTGATCTCGCACTCGTACCCTCTGCCGATCCGGTTCGACGGGAGCCGGAATCCGGTCCGGCTTTCCTTGGTCTTCATCACTTCGTTTTTGAGGGTTGCCTTGAACGAGGTGACATTGCCGAGATCCTGGAGCCGACCCGGCTTACCGGAGCTGAGGCGCTCGGCGGCATAAACGATGCCCTGCCCGGAAAATTGACATTGCTGATAGGCCATGGATTACTCCTTCACGGGGGCTGAATCGACCACGCCCAGGCTGGCAAGCCAGGCGACCTGGTCGGGCCAAAGGGTGATGGTGTCGCCGACGTTCAGTGGCACACCGTCGTGGGTGTGCGCCTTCAGCAGGCGCACCGTGATGGGCTGGGGTTCGGGGATCTTGGTGGCCATGAGGCTCCTCAGGGGAAGAAGGACTTGGTTTCGAACGCGGTCGGGAGGTAGGCGAAACCGGGGGTGTAGTGGGGGTGGTAGCGGGTCCTGGCGCGCGTCATGGGGCGGTGTTCCGGGCCGGGCTTCCAGCCGGAGAGGGCGGCGTAGATGCCGGCGCGGATCGCCCGGGCGTCCTCGGCGGCGCCGGATCCACCGAGGGTGTCCGCGGCGTTGCGAACCGCGAGGACCACGACGAACTGCTGGGACTCGAGGACCTTCTTCCCAGTGGACGCCTGGTCGGCCATGTCCTCGCCGTCGTAGATCACGAAGGCAGCAGGGGTGACCTGGCTCTGCTCCACCACCGAGGCCAGATCCCAGGCGGCCGCCACCTTCTTGAGGGCCGGGACTGCGGAGCGCAGGCGATCACAGATGGGCTGCCAGATGCTTAAGGCGTCAGCCATGGAGGAACTCCATCAAGGTGTCGAGCACGAACTGGCGATCCTCCCGGCCAAGGGTGGGCGGTTCCAGGGAGGCCAGCAGCATGCCGCGGCGGGGCATCCGCGGGCTCTCATCCTTGTTGCGAGTCCCTGTCTCGTGGTAGGGGGCGTAGCTGCGGCCGAGGCCAACCACGACTCCGTCTTCCTGGGCCTGGTGGTTGAGGGAGGCCCGCATCATGCGGGTCAGTTCCAGGAGGGTGCCCCGGCCGGACTTCTGGCGTGCCCGCTTGGTGCTATCGGCCCACGGCGCCCAGGGGGTGCCGGTCGGGTCCATCTTGGTCTCGAACCGCTTGTCCGCGTTGGCCACCAGGCCGGCACCGATGAGATCCCAGGCCGGGCGCTGGTTGACCGCCCGCCCCTTGAGGGCAGCGAGGACCTCCAGCAGCGCCTGGTCGCCCTGGACCTGGATGGTGAACTCAGAAACCACGGAGACCCCTCCGAGTGAACAACCGAGGGCTGGAAGCGAAGGAGGCCGGCTGGGCCGCGGGGGGATCGGCCGGCAGTGCGAGGTTGGCGTACCCTTTCGAGAGGTCCTTCAACCAGGTCCGCGCGTCCTCCGCCCGCTTGCGGACCTCCTCGGTCGGTGCATTCGTGTAGAGAAGAAAACGGGCGATATCCGCGCAGACCACCAGGAGGACAGGGGGAACCGTCGGGAGGGGGAGCCCGTAGCGGCTGGCCAGGTAGCTGTCCATCTCGGAGGTCGCGTCGTCGATCGCCCGCTGGGCGACTGCGCTCGCCAGGACGGCGCCGTGCTCCCGGTCCGTGATCTGGGCCATCTCGGCCGCGCCGAAGCGGTCCACCAGATCCTGGACGGTGCAGTAGCCCATCTCAGGCCTCCGCCGGCTTGGGGGGGATCTCGGCGTCCTCGACCACGAGGTTCGGCTCCGCGCGGAGGGCCGCGATCTGCTTCTTGTCGAAGTCCGAGAGAGGGACGACCTGGGGTTCGGGCACCCAGTGACGCCCGGCGCGGTAGAAGCCCTTGGTGGGCACGGCGCGGATCTTGAGGGCGGGGATCGTTTTCGGGGAATCGGCCATGGGGCCTCCGGGAATCTGTTGGAAGGGGATGGTGGGCGGAGGCGGCCGCCCACCG